>Ga0307471_100001093_pt1 | contig 14618 bp, 8 predicted proteins | sample atmos_gasesAM3C__2_FD_204566 | JGI IMG/M metagenome (GOLD analysis project Ga0307471, IMG submission 204566) | Hardwood forest soil microbial communities from Morgan-Monroe State Forest, Indiana, United States - atmos_gasesAM3C_515 | ecosystem: Environmental > Terrestrial > Soil > Temperate... | reverse complement strand
TCAAATTCCCCCACGGCTTCATCAAATAGAATGCCACGCTCCACCATCTGAACCACAAGCCCTTCCAGTTGATCTCTCACGTGCGCACACCCCGCTTCTCCGAATTTTCTCTTGCTGGACCGGCTGATTAGTCCAATTCGCGTCCTACCAGGATCTTGTATGCCTCCCGGTATTTTGCGCGTGTTGCCGCAACCACCTCGGGGGGCAGGTACGGACCCGGCGGCGTTTTGGGCCACTGGATCCGTTCAAGGTAGTCGCGTACAAATTGTTTGTCGAACGATGGCTGAGCCCCGCCGGGGTGATAACCCGCGGCCGGCCAGAAACGCGAGGAGTCCGGCGTCAGCGCTTCATCAATCCACAGGAGTTGGCCGTTCAGCAGCCCAAATTCGAATTTCGTGTCGGCCAGCAGAATCCCGCGGGGCTCCGCATAGGCCGCCGCTTGCCGGTAGATCTTCAGCGTGATCTGCTTCACCTTCTCGGCCAGTTCCTTTCCGATCAGCTCCTCGGTGCGCTCGAAGGTGATGTTTTCGTCGTGGCCGGAGACGGCTTTCGTCGCTGGCGTGAAAATCGGTTCCGGCAGCTTGTCGGATTTTCTTAATCCTGGGGGGAGGGCAATCCCGCAGATTCTCCCCGTAGAGCGATACTCTTTCCAACCGGAGCCGGAAAGATACCCGCGCGCCACGCATTCAATGGGCAGCGGTCTCGTCTTGCGCACCACCATGGAGCGCCCCGTAAGGTCTTCCTTGTACTTGTCGAACGGGGCAGGGAATTCGGTTGCGCTCAGTACGTGATTCGGAAGCACACCGGCTAGCAGGTTGAACCAGAAGAGCGAGAGCTGTGTCAGTACGCGCCCTTTATCAGGAATGGGCGTCGGCATCACCACATCAAAAGCGGAGAGCCGGTCCGTCGCCACGATGAGGAGTTGCTCGCCCAGGTCATAGATGTCCCGGACCTTGCCGCGCACGCTTGGGGCGATGCCGGCAAAATTTGTTTCGCTTATAACTTTTGTTGCAGGACTGGCGCTCACCGGAACTTTGCCTCTGAGAAAGTGCACTGCATTCTATCCCAGCGCGCGCCGAAGTCAATGTGACGGCAGTCTCATTGCTCTCGCGCAAGCCAGCTGTCGCTTTTTCTTCTCTCTCGCGCCAAACAAAGACCCAAAAGAAAAAGGGCGGAATGTTTTCCGCCCTCGCTTAGCAAGATGAAAATTCCCTAGGCTGCCGTGGCCGCCGCGGCTTTTTGTTTCCGCGTCGGCCCTTCATCATCGCCTTCCCAGCGGACGCTGACGAGTTTGGAGACGCCGGGCTCTTGCATCGTGACGCCGTAGAGCACGCTGCCGGTCTCCATGGTCTTGCGATTGTGGGTCACGACGATGAATTGCGTCTGCGCACTCATGTCTCCGATAAGCCGCGTGAACCGTCCCACATTCGCTTCGTCCAGCGGCGCATCCACTTCGTCCAGAATGCAGAAGGGACTCGGCTGGTAGCGGAAAATCGCAATCAGCAGCGCCAGCGCGGTCATGGCTTTCTCGCCGCCGGAAAGCAGCAGCACGTTCTGCAGGCGCTTGCCGGGAGGCGAGGCTACGATGTCGATGCCGGCATCGCCGGAGCTGTCTGGTTCGGTGAGGCGCATTTCCGCGGTGCCGCCGCCAAAAATGGTATGGAAGGCCGCGGTGAAGTTCGTGTTGATGGCCGCAAAAGCCTGCTCGAATTTGTCCTTGGTGAGCTGGTCCAGTTCCTTGATGGCTTGCTGCGTGTCGGCGATGGACTCGAGCAGATCGTCGCGCTCGCGGGTGAGGAAGGAGAAGCGCTGCTCGCACTCGTTGTATTCTTCCAGCGCCATCATGTTGACTGCGCCCATGTTCTCGATGCGTTGTTTCATTTCGCGGTAGCTAGCTTCTGCCGCAGCAAGTTCTTCTCCGCTCATGAACGCCGTTTCCGAAGCGATTAAATCTTCCGGCTGGGCATTCACTTCCGCAACGCACGTCTCGCGCAGGTGCTGGCGGTCCGAATCATTGCGCGCTTTTTCCACTTCGAATTTGCCGCGCTCTTCACGCATCTCCAGGAGCGATTGCCGCGCCATGCGCAAGTGATCTTCCACCCGGGTCACGCGTGTGCGCGCTTCTTCCCATTCCTGCTCCTGTACTTTTTGTTTCGCTTCGAGGCACGCTTTTTCCTTACGCAGCACTTCCAGTTGATTCGTCAGCTCCTCTGTTTGCCGCGCCATGGCCGCGGTCTCTTCGCTGATCGAGGCTTCTTGCTGCCGCAAAGCTGCTTCACGCCGCTCCAGGTCCGCCTTTTCTTCCTGAAGGCGTTGCGCGATGGCTTCCGCGGAGGCCAGCCGCTCGCTCATGGTGGCCAGCTCGGCCTTGGCCGTGGCGAGTTCTTCCTGTTCGGACTGCACGAAGGCCCGGAGTTGAGCCACTTCTTCGGTCAGGCGCACGCTCTCTGCTTCCGCGTCAGCGCGGCTGGTCGCCACGCTTTCGTGTTGCAACTTCGCGTGCTCCGCTCGTTCCTGCACAGCTTCAATTTCCCGCCGCACCCGGCCCAGTTCGGTCTGGCAAAGTGCCAGGTCCAATCCCAGCCGTGTGAGGTCGCTTTGCGTCTGCTCGTGACGATGCTGCGATGAAAACAAAGTTCGCTCTCCGTCGCGCTGCTGCATCGTCAATTTCTCGTGGGCTTGCTCGCTGCTGTGCAATTCGGTGGCAAGTGTTTCCAGACTGGCCTGTATCAATTTTGTGTCATGTTCAAGTTGCAGCACTTCCGCGTCCATCGCGCGCAACGCGCGTTTCATCCCCAGCGGTCCGGCCTCGTCTGGTTTTCCGCCTGTCACCATTCGCCCCTGGTAGCAGGTTCCATCCGGCGTGACGAATGCATATTGCGGATATTCGCGCGCCAGTTTTTCCGCCGCTACCGCGCTGTCGGTTAAATAGGCGGAACGTAGCCGCGGCAAAAACTGTTTCGCTGCCGCTCCCAGCGGATCGCGGAACTCCACGAGTTTGTCCAGGCGCGAGATCACGCCATCTTCCGAACGGAAATTGATGATCGGCTCATATTCTTCGAGCTTCAGGTTGCGCAGGGAATCCACGAAGAACGTCGCGCGCCCGCCCACTTCATTGCGCAAGAGCGACACGCCGGCACGGGCATGGTCGTAGGTCTCCACGACCACGTATTCCAGCTCATCGCGCATGTACTGCTCGATCGCCGCTTCGTGTTGCTCCGGCACTTCGGCATAATCCGCCAGCACGCCTACCGCGCGGAAATTATGCCCGCCTTGCCGTTCGTTCACGGCGAAAAGCTTTTGAACGGATTCGCCGGTGTACGAGTGGTCATTCAGGATCTGCGTCAGCGTAGAATGCCGCGCCTTCACACCCGCCAGCGAATCGCGCAGCGTGGTTGCTTTTTGGGCCATCACCTCGCGGCTCTGCCGCAATTCGGTCATTTTTGCCTGTACTTTCGCAGCGCGCGTTTGCAGCGCTGCCAGTTCACTCATGGCGACCTGCAAATCCTGTGCCGCGCGCTCGGCGTCATCTCGCACACGAATCGAAGACTCCAGCAGCTCCGCCTCGTGCGATTCGTGCCGCCGCATCGCTTCCGTCTGGTGCACCAACGCTTCTTCCGCCTGCTTCTGTTCTCCGTGCAGGCGCAGCAGGTTCTGGCTAGCCTCCGAAGCCACATGCCGCAACGCTTCCACGCGGGCTTCCGATTCCGTAATCTGCACGGCGCGAAAAGCGGCGCGCGCCGCCAATTCTTCGACCCTGGCGTTCACGGTCACGGATTCCTGGCACGCGTTCTCAACCGCCTGCTGCTGCGCGGTGTTTCTTGCTTCCCATTCCGCGTTGTGCACGGCCAGCGCCGAGCGCTCGGCGGTAATCTGCTCGTTACGGCCCGCCAGTTCGGCGCTGCGCGTCTGATTGAAGGCGATGCGGTTCTCGCTGCGGTCGACTTCCAAGGCGGTATGATTCAGCACGTTCTGGTTCTGCCGGATTTCCGCATCCAGCGAGTAAATCCTCTGGTTCAGCCGGTCCTGCTCGGCTTCCTGTTCATGAATGGACTGCGCTTGTTGCGATTCGGACGCCGTCAGCTCCGCCAGCCGCAGGCTCAGCCGTTCTGCCTCGCCATCCAGTTCGCGCGCCTTGCCTGCCAGCATCTGCCGCACGATGCCGCGCATCTGTTCGCGAATCTCGGAGTAGCGCCGCGCCTTGGCTGCCTGGCGTTTGAGGGACACCAGTTGCTTCTCGACTTCTACGACGATATCGTTCACTCGGGAAAGATTGACCTTTGAGGATTCGAGCTTCGCCTCGCTCAATCGTTTCTTGGTCTTGAATTTGGTTACGCCGGCAGCCTCTTCGATGATGGCGCGGCGCTCCATCGGCTTTGTCGCCAGGATTTGTCCGATGCGCCCCTGCTCGATGATGGCGTAAGAATCGGGTCCCAAACCAACGCCCATAAACATTTCCTGGATGTCGCGCAAGCGGGCCACGCGGCCGTTGATCAAGTATTCGCTTTGGCCGCTGCGGTATAGTCGCCGGCTCACTACCACTTCGCCCGGCTTCATTACCAAAGCCGGCTTCTCGGCTTTCTTTTTCCTCTTGCCCTTGAATCCCGTCCCCGCCTCTTCCCGCGGCGGCTCCCCAGAACTGGATTCTTCGGCAGCCGCGGTCTCCGCTTGGGCCGCACCAGGTTCTTGCGCTTTTCGTTCGCTCGACTCGGGGCTGTTCGAGCCTTCTTCCGTGATTTCTAAGCCGGGGTCTTGCTTTCCTTCGTCTTCCGCCGCATGTTCCATGACAAATCTGGCCGCTTCCGCCAGTTCGGGATCTTCCATGGTGATGGTGACTTCGGCCAAGCCCATCGGCGGACGTTTGGTCGTCCCGTTGAAGATGCAGTCCGCCATTCGTTCGGCGCGCAGGGACTTATGGCTCTGTTCGCCGAGCACCCAACTGATCGCGTCCACGACATTGGATTTCCCGCATCCATTCGGCCCCACGATGCACGTCGTCCCCGTCCCGCTGAACGTCACTACCGTCCGCTCGCAGAACGACTTAAAGCCAACGATTTCGACTTTTCGCAACTTAAGCAAGGTAGCCCCTTTTCCTCTCACCCATCGCCACGCGATAGGCCTTCTTGCAGTCCGCGCGCGCCCGGCAATCCTATTTTACCAGCCGGAACCCCTGTACTCACACCCGTGACGCGAAGAGAGACGACTTTTCATTCCTCGGGGGGAGGCTAGTTTCCGCGACGCTTCTGTCCGTAACGGACAGAAAGCAAATACGTTTGGCAGGTACTCGTTCAGAGGCCCAGCCGCCTGGCGCTTGGATGGCGGTACGGAAAATAAGCCTAGCATCTTGCTCTGCCACTGTAAAGCATTCCCCATCCCTTGTGGCTTACTTCCACACACCCCAAGTGTGGCCCTCCCTTCGCCATTCAGGAAACCAATTCTCGATTTGTCCTCTCTCTGCCCGCCCTTCAGGCATAAGATTTTCTGGTAATTCAAAACACTGCCGCCTCCCGCAGGTTTCGAACCTGCCGGTCGTGGCCGCTCTGACGCGAATGGACCCGCAACCTTCAAGTGTTTCCAGTGCCGAGGCTGTGCTAGCGGCCTCATCTGACTCCGAGTTCCTGCGTTATTGGCTTTCGGCTGTCCTGTGCTTCGCCATTTTTGCCGCCTCCGTGCCCGTCATACCTTCGGCCGACATGTGGTGGCATCTCGGCACCGGCCGCTACATTCTTCAGAACCGCGCCGTCCCCCACGCCGACCCTTTCTCCTTCACTGCCGCCGGAAAGCCGTGGATCGCCCATGAGTGGCTCTCCGACGTGATTCTCTATGGCGTTTACTCGCTCGCTGCTTCAGCGGGATTGCAGCTTCTCGCCGGCGCGGTGATTGGGCTGGCATTCTGGCTGGCCTATTGCGTTTCCGGCGGCTCAACACTTGCCCGTATTCTTGCCCTCGGGCTGGGCATCTGGACCGCTCATCCCATCTTTTCTGTTCGCCCGCAGATTTTCACTTTTCTTCTGGCGTCGGTTTTTCTGCTTGTTTTGCATCGCTACAATTCGCGCGAACAGGCCAGGGAGCTGGCTCTCCTCCCCATATCCACGATCTTTTGGGTCAATCTCCACGGCGGCTACCTGCTTGGCCCGGTGCTCATTCTGCTTTCGACTGTGGGCAACCTGCTTGACGCGCTCTTCGGTCTGCAGGATGCCAGCATTACCAAGCGCCGCATCGGTCTGCTGCTACTCACGTTGCTCGCTTGCGTCGCCGTTGTGCCGCTGAATCCCAATGGCCTGGCCATGTATTCTTACCCGTTTGCGACGCTGCATTCTGCGCAAATGCAGGTCGGCATTATGGAATGGCTCTCCCCAGATTTTCACTTGCCCATCTTTTATCCTCTGGCGGGATTGCTGTTTCTTACCGTCGCCGTCCTGGCGCTATCGCCCTCACGCCCCAAGCCTAGCGATCTTCTCCTGTTTGTGTTTTTTGGCCTGGCCACGCTGCGTTCCATGCGCAATTTGCCTTTTTTCGTTCTCGTCGCTTTTCCGCTCCTGGCCACTTATCTTCGTTCGCCCTCATGGAAATGGCCGGCCCTGCCTCCGCCCATCCAAAGAATTCTGAAAATCACGGCCGTGGTGCTGGCCGCGGCACTCTCCGCTTTATCTGTCAGCGATCATTTTGGTTTAGAACTGCAAATCGAGAAGGAGCGGTTCCCTCAACGAGCCGCGGCTTTCCTGAAGGAAAAGCAACTTCCTGCTCCTCTCTTCAATTCCTACGATTTTGGCGGGTATCTGATTTGGAAGCTCTATCCGCAATACCGTGTCTACATTGACGGCCGTGCGGATCTTTATGGCGACGCGTTTCTCGGGGATTTCATTGAGGTTTATCAGGTCAACGCGGATCCCGCACCTGCTCTCGACCGTGCGGGCATCCGCACCGTCATTCTCGAGCCGCGCTCGGTGTTGGCTGCCTACTTGCGCAATCAGAAAAATTGGACCCGGGTATACGAAGATCCAGTCGCAGTCATCTTCACCCGCTGATTTGCTTGCCTGTCGCCAGGCCGCGTCCGCAAATTAAGTGTTCCTGGCCACCACGCGCAGTCTTCGATAATCCAACACCCAGCTCCCCTCGCGCCACAACGCCGGCCGCGCTGCAGATTGCACTTCCTGCAATGCCCGCTCCCGCACCTCTGCCGGCAGTCTTTTCAGGATGCTCGCCCCGAACATTTCCAGCCAATTCCGGAGCCCGCGTTCTCCCTCTTCCAGTGTTGTTGGCCGGTCGAACAACGTCGCGTAAGTGACCTCGAAACCATGGTTTTCCAGCAGTGCCGCATACTCTCCCAAACTTGGGTAATACCAGGGATTCACAAATCGCCTGGCGATTCCCAGTTTGTTCCACGCTTTTTCCACCGCCGCGAGCAAACCGGCAATGTTGCCTTGGCCGCCGAATTCGGCGACAAAGCGCCCGCCCGGCCGCAGCCGATGCCGAATCGCTCTTGCCACTTGATCCGCTTCCTTCACCCAGTGCAGTGCGGCATTTGAAAACACGGCGTCAAAAGTCTCCACCAACGCCAACTGACGCGCGTCACCTACTTCAAAGCGAATTGCCGGAAACTGCTCGCGCGCCTGGCGAATCATCTCCGCCGACTGGTCAATCCCTATCACCTGCGCACCACTCTCGGCGATCTTCGCGGTGAGCTGGCCCGTGCCGCAGCCTACATCCAGAATTTGTTCTCCCGGCTTTGGCCCCAACAGCTCCACCAGGTCTCCAGCCATCTTCCACACAAACGAATGCCTGTTTTCGTAAAGCCCGGCATCCCATTTCGTCACTTCCGCCACTCCCTCTCCTTTCACCTTCGCAAGAGTTTCCCTATGCTTCAGATTCTATCCACCGGCCATTTCCAGCACGGCACCCGTATCCGTCTCCAGAATCTCTCCGCCCGCAATCTTCATTTGCGCTCGAGCCAGGCTCGCGTTTGCCACCAGAAATGTTCCGGAGAGATCCGTCTTGGTGTAGGGCAAGCGATGGATCCCCGGCGCCACAGCGTCAGCGAACACTTCGATGCGCAAGCCGTTTCCGCTAACACCGGAAAACACCCACGACAAACGTCGCGCTTCTTTTACGATTTCCTTCTCTGTCACTTTCCGGAAAATGGCCGCTTTTCCCTTGTGCCACAACACTGCCTTGCGAAAGACCATTCCGAACGGCATGTCATAGACCAGTGCCTCCACCGTGCTTGCCCCTCCATCGGTTCCGGGGAAATACGCGTGCATCCATCTCCAGTAAGTTCGATGACGGTATCCGCAGTTGTGGCCTTGCACGCCTTGGCCCAGCAGCTCACCTGCAAATCGCCGCCCATCGAAAACAATCTCTCCGGAAAACACCGCATCGGAATGAGGTGATCGCGAGAAGCCAATCCATCCCTTGTCGCTGAGCGTGATTCCAAAATTTGAAGCAAACTGCAACCTCCACGAAATCACGTGCCCTTCCAGTTCCAGATTTCCCCAGCAGCTGCCCTCCTCAATCCCGCTTCGCGCAATTCGGCAACGAAAGGGCAGTTTCCCTTTTTCGCTGAGTTCTAATTGCTCGAGGGGAAATCTTTGAATGAAACTGCGCGGCTCTCCTTGACGTGGAAACCATGTTGCCCAGACTTGTGCCGGCATCACCGTTGCTTCTTGGCTCCCTGTGTCACGGCCGAGATTCATCACCAGGTATCGAAACCACCACGCGCCGCTTCCGTCCGCCAGGCCGCACCGCAAGAACCACACCTCATAGCGGCGTTTCATCCCCCGCGATGAGTACACCGCGTTTAGTGTTTTCCGATCCGCGCTCTGCCCTTCGCTCATCGTCCCCGGGTCACGCCCCCCCGATTTCCGCTCTCTTCTTTCGGTGCTTCGCCATTACGAGCCGGGGATTGACGCTTTCTCGTTCTTCAAATACTTTCCGAACCATTCCACCATTCGTTTCTGCGCATCCACGCGGTGCTTTGCTTCCTGGATTCCGTGGGGCTCCCGCGGATACAGTACAAATTCCGCTTCCACCCCATACCACTTCAATCCGCGATAGAGTTCCTGGCTCTGTCCCGGTGGATCGGCCGTATCCGCCTCTCCCTGGAGAATGAGCGTCGGCGTCTTGGCATTCTTCACATGGACGAACGGGGAGCTATTCAGAAATCCCGCCACCTTTTCAGGCTCGTACGGCGCGCCCCAGAACCACTCGTCGTAAGCGGGATGCTCCTCGGTCCCGAATTCCGAGATCAGGTCGGCCATGCCTGCGCCAGAAACCGCGGCCTTGAATCGCGTCGTCTGGGTCACAGCCCATTCCGCCATGTACCCGCCGTACGACCAGCCGCCAATTCCCAGCCGTTCGGGGTCGGCGACTCCTTTCGCGATCAGATCATCCACTCCCATCATCACGTCTTTGAAATCGCCGCCGCCCCAATCCTCACGGTTGAGCTCGGTGAATTTTTGCCCGTAGCCGACCGATCCGCGGATATTCGGATAAAACACCGCGTAGCCCCGCGCCACCAGCAGTTGCCCCCACTCCTCAATGCGATCTCCCCAATTTCCGGTCGGCCCACCGTGAATCAGCGTCACCAGCGGCAGTTTGCTGTTTCCGTCGTATCCCGAGGGCTTCAGTACGGCCGCTTCGATTTCGATCCCATCGAACGATTTGTATCTGTAGAATTCCGGCTCAACTAGCGCGTAACTCTTCCAGTCTGCGTTGACGTGACTCGCTTGTCGGACTACACCTTTTGTGTCTCGCAGCCACAGTTCCTGGGGCGATGTGGACGTCTCGCTGATAAACGCCATCTCTCCGTCCGGCGCCACGGAGAACCGCCGGGGACTTTCGGCAAGCTCTCGCGTTTCTTTCTTCTCGCCGACACTGTTGTAGCTGGCAAATTTGCTGCGAAACCCTTCGGCGTAGGCCACAATAATCCATCCGCCTTTCGCCCAGTGATAATCCAGCACTTTCCGGTCAAGGCTCGCGCCGGTCAGATTTCGCGCCGCTCCACGGCTGGAAGGCAGCAGGAGAATGTCATGAGGAGCAGGTCCATCCTCCCGACAACCCAGAAAGCCGATCTGTGTTCCATCCGGAGATACGCGCAGATCGCTAAACGGCCCACGAGGCGCCAGCAATTCATTCAAGCTACTGTCTTTTACATTCACGAGGTAAATGCGGTCGGTATGCCGGTCGGAGGCTGGCCGATTTGTAGCGCGCACCACGATATTTTGCCCGTCCGGCATCCATTCGAGTTCCTTTACCGCCCAGTTGGCCGGTGTCAGCACCCTTTCTTCGTGGTTCGCCAAATCCACGACGCGTAAACGTACGTACTTCCCCTCCTTGTCCACCACTCTCGCGTCATCTTTTTCCTTCTCTTTCTTTTCTGCGGCCTCCGTCTTTGCGTCCAGGGAAAGGTAAGCAATCGTCAGCCCGTCCGGAGACCAGGCAAACGCGCTAATGTCGGCCTTGCCCTTCGTCACGGCCGCACCCTCACCCCCGCTCAGGTTCACCACGTAGACTTGTTGGTTTTCGCCTCGGTTCGAGAGAAAGGCGAGCTTCTTGGCATCTGCCGACCATCGGGGAGAAGTCTCGGATTTCTCTGAATATGTAAATTGCCTGGCCGTATTGTCGCTCTTGTCGTACATCCAGATGTGCTGCGTGCGTTTTTCGGCCTTCCAGGGATCGCTCACGACAAAGGCAACCTTTGCTCCATCCGGAGAAATCTGTGCATCCTGCATCCCGCGCAATTCGAGGAACGCTTCGGGGCTCAACGCTTTCTTCTCAGTCCCTGCTGGTGCTTGCGTAGCGATTTCCTGGGCCCGCCCGGCCCCTGCGCCATACAAAACCATCGCGCATCCCACTGCCAACTGCACTCTGCGCATCACTTTTTCCCCCATTAAATGCTCCCGATTTTCGCAAGATATCTGGACTCTATTCGCCGCGTCGGACTCCTGTCAATTCGCCTTGCGCAGTTCTCGGTCCGTTCCTGGAGAACCGCATGGCCCTCGCCGCTAATCTCCTCATTGGCAGCGGCTACGCCAGCCAAACTGTCTAACCACTGCTCTAGCCCATTGTGCTTGGTGTCATTGCGGCGGCAACAGCCCCTCGGCTACAATCATCCGTTTGCTCCTGACGAAAGAGGCGTTACCGGCGACTCATGCACGAGATCCAGGTCCACAACACCTTATCCGGAAAGATCGAACCGTTCGTTCCACTGAGGCCCGGCGAAGTGGGTATGTACACCTGCGGCCCAACGGTCTACGATTTCGCCCACATCGGTAATTTCCGCACCTTCGTCTTTCAGGATATTCTTCGCCGTTTCCTGAAGCTCCGCGGTTTTGAACTCACCCACGTCATGAATCTGACGGACGTGGACGATCGCATCATCGCCAACGCGGCGGCTGCCGGGGTTGGCATTCGCCAATACACCGAAAAATACGTGCAGGCCTTTTTTGCCGATTGCCGCACGATGAGCGTGGAATCGCCCGAGTATTGGATCCGTGCCACCGATCACATTGACGACATGGTCGCGCTGATCCAAAAGCTGCAGAAAAATACCTACACGTACCCGAGTGAAGGTTCCATCTACTACCGCATCACCAAGTTCAAGGATTACGGCAAGCTTTCCAAAATCGATCTCAGCGGCATTCAAGCGGGCGCACGCGTCGATAACGACCGCTACGAAAAAGAAAGCGCTCGCGATTTCGCTCTCTGGAAAGCCCCGAAGCCCGGGGAACATTTTTGGGAAACCCCGATTGGCGTCGGCCGTCCCGGCTGGCACATCGAATGTTCCGCGATGGCCATGAAATATCTCGGCGAGACCCTGGACATCCACACGGGGGGAATTGATCTGGCCTTTCCGCATCACGAGAATGAAATTGCGCAGAGCGAAGCTGCCACCGGCAAGCCGTTTGTCCGTTACTGGCTTCACGCCGAGCATCTGCTCGTCGAAGGCGAGAAAATGTCCAAATCGCTCGGGAATTTCTTTACTTTGCGCGATCTCTTCGCCAAAGGTTACAAGCCCTCCGCGCTCCGTTTCGCGCTTGCCAGCGTGCCCTATCGCCGGCAATTCAATTTCACGTTTGACGGCTTGCAGCAAGCCACCAGCTCCGTCGAACGCCTGCGCAATTTCGCGGCGCGCGTGAACCGCGAAAAATTTCCCGCAGGGGCGCAGCCGGCCATGGCCCAGCGTACCGCCAGGGCTGCCGACGATTTTGACGCGGGCCTCTCCGATGACCTCAATACGGCTCAGGCTCTTGCCGCGGTTTTTGATTTTCTGCGCGAAACGAATATCGCCATGGATAAGGGCGAATTTGGACAAGGCGACGTTGCCGCGGCACGCGAATTCCTGAACAGTTTCGATAAGGTGTTCGCCGTGCTCGAGGACAACGACGGAGAAAAGTTGCAAGCCCTCGGCTACGATTCCGGCGCCGGTGGCCCGGATGACACGGAGATCGAAAAGCTTGTGGCTGAACGCCAGGCTGCGCGCCAGCGGCGCGATTTCACGGCCTCGGATCGCATCCGCAAGGAACTCGCCGAGCGTGGTATAATTCTGGAAGATACCAAGGACGGCGGCGTCCGCTGGAAGCGCAAATGAAGTACTTTCACTTTCTCAAACATGACCGCGTCGCTGTGGGTCCTCGGGTCCCCCGCAAGTTTCGCCCTGCGAATCTTCGCCCCAGCCTTTATAGCGTAGATTAAGTCCCTCTCCTTTCGCGGGTTGCCGCGGGTTTGCACGCGCCGGCGCCTGCTCTCCCTTCCTTCTCTCGGCTCGAACCTTAACCTGTGCACAGATTCTTGGAGGAATCATGATTACGGCTACTGAAACAAAGTTTCCACAGATCAAGATGGCGTTGCCTGGCCCGAAGGCCCAGCAAGTGATTGAGTACGATGCGAAATTCATTTCCCCGTCGCTTTCCCGCGATTATCCGCTCGTAGCGCATCGCGGGCATGGCGCCATCGTGGAAGATCCCGACGGCAATGCTTTCCTCGATTTCGCGGCAGGCATAGCGGTTTGCTCAACGGGTCATTGCCACCCGCATGTTGTGCAGGCAATTCAGAAGCAGGCTGCGGAGCTCATCCACATTGCCGGAACAGACTTTTATCACCAGCACATGCCGCAGCTCGCCGAACGGCTGGTTGCTACCATGCCGAAATCGCACCATTACAAAGTCTTCTTTGGCAACTCCGGTACCGAAGCCGTGGAAGGCGCCATCAAGTTGGCTCGCTATCACACCCGGCGTGACAAATTGATTGCCTTCTATGGCTGCTTCCATGGCCGGACCCTTGGCTCTCTCTCGCTTACCGCCTCGAAGAACACCCAGCGCAAATACTTCGGAGCGCTGCTCGGCGGCGTCGAACACATTCCTTATCCGTACGCCTACCGCTGCGCTCTCGGCCACACAAAAGAGACTTGCGGTGCGGAAATCATCGAACTGCTCGAGCAGCAGATCTTCAAGCGCCTGTTCGCCCCGGAAGAAGTCGCGGCCATTATCGTCGAACCCATTCAGGGCGAAGGCGGCTTCATTCCTGCACCCAACTTCTTTCTCCAGGAACTACAGCGCCTCTGCAACAAGCACGGCATCATGCTTATCCTGGACGAAGTGCAAGCGGGCATCGGCCGCACCGGAAAAATGTGGGCGTATGATCATGCCGGAATTACGCCGGACATCGTCCTCACCGCCAAGGGCATTGCCAGCGGCATGCCCATCAGTGCGTTTATTGCCAAGGAAAGCGTTATGCAGTGGAAGCCAGGTTCGCACGGCTCGACCTATGGCGGCAATCCTGTGTGCATTGCCTCCGCCCTGGCCACGCTCGATCTCATTGAAGGCGGCTTGATGGCGAACGCCCAAAAGGTTGGCGGCTACATCTTCAGCAAGATTAACGACTGGCCCAAGCGTTTTAAGATTGTCGGCGATGTGCGCGGCAAGGGCCTCATGATCGGTGTGGAATTCGTCCGCGACCAGCGCACCAAGGAGAAGGCCCCGGACCTGCGTGACAAGGTCGTTCTCAACGCCTTCCATAAAGGCCTGCTCACTCTGGGCTCCGGAGAAAACTCCATCCGCATGTCTCCTCCCCTCATCATTGATGAGGAGCAGGCAGATTGCGGTATCCGCCTCATGGAAGAAAGCATTCGCGACGTGGAAAAGACCTTGTAGTGCACACTTCTGGCCCTCTCGAATCCCGTGGCGGCACAAAGATAGGCTTGCCACGGGATTCTTGTTACACAATAATTAATAATATCTATTGAGTAATAATCTGTCGATTGTCCGCCGCATCGGGCTCGCTGTCGTGAAGTGGAAATCGCGTCACGGTCTCCAGGATCCCCATGCACCTTCGCCAGGGGAAGTGAAGCGCGCCGCGCTCCGCACCGGAGTTCGCGGGGAAACCTACGCCTACTGGTATCTGCGGCGCCACGGCTACCTGTTCATCGCTCGCAATTATTCGCCCGCCCGTGCAAAGGGCGAGATTGATCGGATCGGATTCGATGGCGATACACTGGCATTTGTCGAAGTCCGTACGCGCGGCGTTTCCGACGGCAAGACAGCCTTGCCGGAACTCAGCATCACGCCGGAAAAGCATCACCTGCTCGTGCGTACCGCTCACTATTTGCTGCACGAGCGCCA
>Ga0307471_100001091_pt1 | contig 14621 bp, 15 predicted proteins | sample atmos_gasesAM3C__2_FD_204566 | JGI IMG/M metagenome (GOLD analysis project Ga0307471, IMG submission 204566) | Hardwood forest soil microbial communities from Morgan-Monroe State Forest, Indiana, United States - atmos_gasesAM3C_515 | ecosystem: Environmental > Terrestrial > Soil > Temperate... | reverse complement strand
CGGTGGATGCCATGGAGCGCGAACTGATTTTGCAGACGCTCGGAGCCACCGGCAACAACAAGACGCGCGCGGCCGAACTGCTTGGCATCAGCCTGAAGACGCTGCACAACAAGCTGAAAGAGTACGGCGGGGATCGCGCCGAGACGGAGTAGATACGCGCAATGCCGTTCCGGCTGCGCACAAAACTTACGCTGGTGATGACCGGACTGGTTTTGCTGGTCGTTGCCGTGCTTTCCGCCGTGTTCTTCGGCCAGCTTCTTGCTCAGGTACTTCAGGAAAAAGACAAAAGCGCACGAGTGTTGGCGCGTTATGTTTTTATTCAAGCGCAGAATGCGTTGACGGAAGCCGCAGACCGGGGCCTGAGGCCGTCTTCCAATTCGCCGGACGACATTCACGATTATGTGCGACATGCCTTCGAGATCAATGAAGGTCTGCAATCGCAACTGGAGGCCGCGACCGAATCACCTCTGATCTATGAAGTATCTATTACGGATCAGGACGGGATGGTTCTGGTCTCAAGCGACAAGTCGCTGCCGGGAAGATTCCTTGTTCACCGCCCGCCGCTTTCGCAACTGGTTCAGCGGAGTTTTTTTCGACAGATCAAGCTGCTCCGAGGGTCCTCTCCCTTCTATGAGTTTGACTATGCCTTCAATATCAGCGAAAAACCCTTTGGGGAAGTCCGGGTCGTACTTTCCTCGGGACTTCTACGCAACGAAATTACAACGAGCCTGCTGAGTTCGGGCAAGTTTGTACTTCTAGCCCTGATTGTCTCCACACTTCTGGCCGCGGTGGTAAGCGGCGCAACGCTCGCGCCTTTGCGGGACATCTCCGCGCAACTCGACCGCATTTCCGCGGGGCAATACGATATGCCTCCCCCAGAGTCGAAAGGATTTACGCTCACTGGAGACGAACTGGGGCAGGTGAGTCGCAAGATTACGCAGGTCGGGCAGCAACTCCGGGGCGTGCACGAAATCTTCAGTTCTCTCCGCGAAAATATGAATTCCGTGATGGCCGGCCTAGAAGATGGCTTGTTGCTTTTTACGCGCGATGCTCGCGCGGTGATGGTAAGCCCCGCGGCGGAAAAGTTTTTGGGCGCGCCAGCGGCACATTTCCTTGGCCGTCGCGTGAATGAGATTTTTCCGGCGGGCCATCCTCTGTGTGAAGCGCTGCATCTTGATGGTGATGAACTGAGCGAAGTGGCTGCGGAGACGGATTTGGTTACGGCAGAAGGAACAAAACGAGTCGGCGTGAGTGTTCAGGCAATTCAGGAGGATGGCGAGCGCATGGGCGCGCTGCTCACGCTGCGCGATCTGGATTCGCTCGAAAGTATAAACACGCAACTGCAAGTCAGCGAACGGCTTGCCGCTGTGAGCCGTATCACTGCGGGCGTCGCACATGAAGTCAAAAACCCTTTGAACTCGATGCGCCTGTGGCTGGAAAACCTGAAGGATTCCCTGCCGCACGAGGAGGAAGGACCAGCGCTGCAAGCCGTTCAGGTGCTGGACAAGGAGATCGACCGCCTGGACACGGTCGTCAAACGCTTTCTTGATTTCACGCGGCCCATGGATGTTCGGCTTGAGGCCACGCAGCTTGCGGAGTTGCTCACGGAGGTTATGGAAGTGGCAAAGCCGCAGTTGCAGAAATCGAATGTGCAGGTCGCCCAGCTTTTACCAATCGATGTGCCGGAAGTTTACGTTGATCGCGCTTTACTGAAGCAGGCGATTCTAAATTTAGTTCTGAATGCCATCGAAGCCATGCCCAGCGGAGGACAGTTGCGGCTGATCCTCAGCCGCCGTGGCGAAGTGGCGGAGATTGCGGTGGGGGACACGGGAAAAGGAATTCCCCCCGAAAACCGCCAGAAAATTTTTCAGCTTTTTTTTACAACGCGCCCGGGCGGAAGCGGCATCGGACTGGCGAGCGCGTTCCGAATTGTGCAGCTTCACAATGGTTCGATAAACTTTACCTCGGAGGTCGGACGGGGCACAACGTTCCGCATCGAGTTGCCGCTCGCGGCCTGAGGATCATGGGGAATCCAATCCAGTTTCGAATGGCCGTGACGCACCCGCGTGTTTTGTCTGCCTGTTGTTCGCTTTTGTGCGCGTCGTTTCTGCTCAACGGATGTGCCGAGCGGCGGAGACCCAGGTTCGCATGGAAAACCGCCGCGCTCGTCAGGCCGATTCTCCCTCCAGCGCTTCCCGCTTCCGACGGCACAGCAGATGCTTCGACGCCGGACTTGAAGCTGGAACTTCCGCCGCCACCTTCGACCCTTGCTATTGTTCGCAACGGACCCGCGCGACCGAGAGTTGCCGCCCCGCAACCTCCCGCCGACACATCAAAGACGGATGCTGTTGCCATTGCGCCTCAGCTCACCAGCCAGGAATCGTCTGCCGCACAACAGGAGACGAACGCAAACCTGACCTCGGCAGAGAAAAATCTGGAGACGGTGCACGGCCGGAATCTAAACCCTGTCCAGGCAGACATGGTTTCGAAAATTCGCGGCTTCATTGATGACGCACGCGGAGCTGCCCGCGGCAGCGATTGGACCCGCGCGAGAAACCTTGCCAAGAAAGCGCAACTCCTTTCCGAAGAACTCGTCAAATCCCTCTGAGTTCCCGATTCAGCTAGAATGAAAGCATGCGGAAATTTGACGTCGCCATCGTGGGCGGCGGACTTATCGGCGGTTCCATCGCCTGGGAATTAGCTCGTGCCGGATTGAGTGTTGGTGTCTTTGACCGCCAGGAGCCGGGCAGGGAAGCCTCCTGGGCAAGCGCCGGTATTTTGTCTCCCGCGCCGGAAACACCCGGGATGATTCCTCTTGTCCCGCTCGGAAAGGCCAGCCTTTCTCTTTATCCCGAATTTATCGCCCAAGTCGAAGAAGCCTCCGGAATCAAGACAGGATTCCGCCAGCGAGGAACGCTGGAGGCACTTTTTCATGCGACCGCACGCGAGGAACTCAGCACGATCATCGCGCTGCATCATGGTCTCGGCCTGAAGGCCGAGCCGCTTCACGCGGATGAAGCACGGGAGATAGAACCTGCATTAAGTGAGGATCTCGAAGCCGCAGTCTTGCGCCCGGAGGAAGCTTCCGTCGACAATCGCCTGCTTACGCAAGCCGTGCTTAAAGCCGCGCAAAAGGAAGGCGCCGAAATCTTCGCGGCAAACGAGGTGAAATCGCTGTGGAAGGAAAACCGCCGCTGTGCCGGCGTCTCTCTGCAAAATGAAAAAGTATCGGCGAACTGGACGGTGATCGCCGCTGGAAGTTTTTCCGCCAATATCGAGGGAGTTGAGCAGTACGCTCCGGTGCTTCCCGCGAAAGGGCAGATGGTGGCATTCCGGTCCAGCGAACCTCTGATCGAGCGGGTTTTGTGGGCGGAGAAGATTTATCTGGTGCCCAGAACCGATGGCCGGGTTCTGGCGGGCGCAACGGTCGAATATGTGGGTTTTGAAAAGGGGTTGACGGCGGGCGGGCTGCAAAAAATCCTGTCCGCAGCGATGGAGCTGGCTCCGAGCCTCGCCAATTCACAGATTCAAGAAACATGGGCTGGCCTTCGTCCGGATTCGCCAGATCACTTGCCTATTCTGGGAACTACCGACCTCGATGGCTTAATCATTGCGACGGGGCACTTCCGCAGTGGCGTTTTGCTCACCCCAATCACAGCGCGGTTGGTGCGTGAATGGATTACCTTGCAAAACGTGAGTGAAGACTGGGACCGTTTCAGCCCCATGCGTTTTCAATCGGCCGCCGCGCGTGCCAAGCAACACGCATAAATTTCCACGCACAATATCCTGGGAACAATTATTGGATTCGTGTTGCCGCAGGCATGACCGGCATGGCCTGGCCCAGGTTTGTATATTGAATCTGGCTGGCGTCCAGAAAGAGTTCATGTTCCAAAACAATGTCCAGCGCTGATCCGCGCGGCAATTCGGCGTCTGGTCCACGCGTCAACAGAACCGCAGCCAGTCCTGCAAGACCGCCGATTCCGGCTCCAATTCCGGCGCCCTTGCCGCGTCCGGCGATTGCTCCAATGCCTGCGCCAGTGGCGGTGGCCCCCGCGATGGTGCCAGCGTCAGCGCCTTTTCCGCCCGGCCCGGTGATTTTTCCTTCCGGGTCCATGGTTTCCTTGCCGCCGCTGTCCGCGCTCCTTGGCGCCGCATTCAAACTAACGGTGTAGCCATTCGGCAGGATCAACGTGTCGAGGCGCATGCGAAACTCACCGCGACCCTTGATGCGTCCGGGGCGTTTTGAATCCAAAAGCTCTCCGCGCAGATAGGACCCTACCGGAATCACGATGCGATTGTTCTGTGTGATTGGGAAGGAAGTACAGAGATAAACCGAATCACCCGGCTTTGCACTGTGGGTTGAAATGCCGTTTTCCAGAATGACAGCGAGCCGCGTCCCGGACGGAATAATGATTTTTTCATTTGTATTCGTCGTCTGCGGCTGCGCCGCTTTAGGAGCGGCTGGAGCAACGGGAGGCGGAGCCGAAACTTGCGGTCCTGCAGGCTCCTGGGCCTTCAGTTGGGGCGAGACCGCGAATAGAACTGTTGTCACGACGAGCAGGCCCTTGTAAAAATCCTGACGCGCTCTTCTCATGACCCTCTCCTGAAATGCTTAACTATCGTCCGTCTTGCTGGCTGCTACCGGGTCCGATGCCGCGAATACCCTGCCGGATGCCTGAGTATATCGCTCGAATGGGAAGAAGAGTTCTCGTTTTTATGGAGTTTTTTTGACCTGCCACTACGGTTATTCCGAGTGCAAGGTCCATCAGAAAAACCGATTTTCTTGAGAAGGAAATGTGGTTTTCACGGCCCAATTCAGTTATCCTTTTCGCCGCCGCCATTCGATCTTACTAGGGGTATGTTGTCCGGCGGTGAACGAGAATTCATCTCAAAGAGATAACCGAGAATCGGGAGTGTTCATGAACATCCCTGCCCTTTTGCTGTTAACGACGGCCACGACGCGCCTTACCTCCATCGACTGGCTGATGATCGCGATCTACTTCGGAATTCTGATGTGCGTGGCGTGGTGGGTGGTTCGCAAAAGCAAGGAATCCACCACCGACTATTTCCTTGCGGGCCGCAATCTTGGCTGGTGGATCATCGGCGCTTCGATCTTCGCATCCAACATTGGTTCGGAGCACATCGTGGGGTTGGCGGGTTCGGGGGCTACGAGCGGTGTGGCGCTCGCGCATTACGAGCTACATGCATGGTGTCTGCTGGTGCTGGCCTGGGTCTTCGTGCCGTTCTATATGCGCTCCCAAGTGTTTACCATGCCGGAATTTCTCGAGCGGCGCTTCAACGTGAAATCCCGGTACGTTCTTTCCATCGTTTCGCTGATTACCTTCGTGATTTCGAAGATCGCGGTCGGCATCTTCGCAGGCGGCGTGGTTTTTGGCACACTGCTCCCCGAACTCCACTTGAAGATCGGCAGCATTGAGCTGGACAGCTTCTGGATCGGTTCTGTGCTGGTCATTGTCTTGACAGGTCTCTACACAACTTTGGGCGGAATGCGAGCGGTTGCCTACAATGACGCTGTTCAAGTCAGCGTTCTGATCCTTGGCTCCGCTTTGCTGACTGGCTATGGGCTAGTGAAATTGGGCGGATGGCATGAACTGCGCTACTGGGCTGGTTCGGATTTCTTCAATCTTTGGAAGCCGTTAGTGCCTGCTGGAGTCCAGGGCACTTGGGCACCGGTGCTGGAGACAAACTCGGCGGGAGCCGTGGTCAAGGAGGCCTGGTATTTCAACGGCTACTTCCCGTGGCTTGGAATGCTCTTCTGCGCACCGATTATTGGTCTTTGGTATTGGTGCACGGACCAATACATCGTGCAGCGTGCGTTGGGTGCTCCTAACGAGACCGTAGCCCGCAAGGGCAGCATCTTCGCCGCGTTTCTCAAACTGTTCCCCGTCTATCTTTTCCTGATCCCAGGGCTCATCTGCTATGCCTTGGCGAAGAGTGGCAAGGTTCCCGCACTTGCACCGATGATTGATGCGAACGGCAACGCGATCCCCTCCGTGGCAAACGGCTCGTTCCCGATGATGGTGGAATACCTGTTGCCTCCTGGCGTTCGCGGCATCGTCGTAGCCGGACTGCTATCCGCCTTGATGGGCTCTCTAGCCGGAGTCTTCAATGCCTGTTCCACTCTCTTTACCGTGGACCTCTACGAGAAGTGGAAACCCGGCGCCTCGCAACGCGAGCTTGTCCGCATGGGCCGCATCGCGACGATAGTCATGGTGTTCATTGCCCTTGCGTGGATTCCGGTGATCAAGGGAGCTCAGGGACTCTACACTTACCTGCAAGCTGTTCAAGGCTATCTAGCGCCACCCATTTTTGTGGTTTTCTTCCTGGGTGTTTTCATTAAACGAATGAATGCCAAGGGCGCCCTGTGGGCCATGATCGTTGGTTTTATACTGGGCCTGTTCCGCATGGCGGTGGACACTCCTGTTACGCTTGGCTTGGCTGGTTTGCAGAACGGGTATCCACAGGGATCGTTCTTCTGGATCATCAACAATATCTATTTTCAGTATTTTAGTGTGCTGATCACACTTGTTTCCGCGATTGTCATGATCGCAGTGAGTTACATGACGGCTGAGCCGGACTACGCAAAAATCCAGAGCCTTACCTTCGCAACCAAAACAGATGAAGATCGCCGCCAGACCCGAGCGAGCTGGGGCTGGAAGGAAGTCGCGGGCTCGCTTCTCGTTCTGGCCTGTATTCTCGGAGCTTATTTGTATTTCCGGGGATAAATTCCGGCAGCTGCTGCTTTGGGATCAGCAGTCACGATCAAGGATGAGGACAAGGGGAAACAGCGGGATAAGTACCACGATGCCGAGTCCTAATCCGACCCATTTGAAACCATGACTGATGCGCGTTCCGACGGCAGCTACGGGTCGTGGCGCAGCCTGAAGGTCGGAATATGGAATCCATTGGTCGAGTAAGATTCCATCCTTGAGGGTGAACCCGTTGTCGTCGATTCTCATAATAACTCCAGTGCGTACCTTTTTCTTCGGAAGATCGCAGTGGACAAAACGGTGTTCATCCACGCCAAGTTTTTGAACAGCGCGCTTATAGATAACTTGCTCGGGGCTCAGAAAGAGCCTCGGTCTTGGAAGACGTCGATGCACATATGGTTGAGGTATTCCCGAGCCGGGACCTATGCTCAACTGTGCCAAGGATTGGACTTGCTCTGTCGAAAGAGCTGTGGGGAGAGAAGGAATCTCTTCGGGTGGAGATTGAGACCAGGCTAGGGACGCCGCGAAAAATCCGGAAACCAAAAGTAGAGAGCGCGATGTTCTAAGCCAGCTCATGAAAGCCTTCCTTATACGGGATTGAATCCTTGCTTGCAGCACAGAAATGCATTCGGGTTGCCAGTGTCTCGAAAACAGCGGCATTGGCAGGCCGCGCGTTTAAGGGCTTGAGAGAGAAGCATCTAGGTTTAGCTTGTGACAGACGGGAAGATTTCCGGGGCAGGTCCGCTTCGGCCCCTCTGCCGGAAGAAAGCTCCAAGTGGCCGCCGGGTCTTGCAGTTTAATCTATACTCGCGCTGGAGAGGAGTAAGGAGAAGCAGATGGCCAAGCTGGCACTGGTCTACGGCATGAGGCTCTTACCCGAGGAAGATCTCAAAGAATTAAAGGACGCAACTGTTGTTCTGAAAAATGGCCGGACTGCCCGCGTCACGATGCACTTGATCGAAGGAACCAAGGATGAAATTGAGGCCGCTTTCCGGCAGTCCATTGACGCCTTCTTTGACTTGTACCCGGAGATTTGAGGAAAAGTTTTCAGTCAACAGTTTCAGCATTCAATTCCAACCAATGGAACTCCAGGCGGAGTGTGCAGTTTGGTCTACGAGGAAACGACGCTGTAACTCCGGCCCTTGTCTACAGACACTAGAATCGTTCTCGCCTCTAACAAGAACTGATAGCTGACAACTGAAGACTTCTTTCAGCGGTTGCCGAAATTTTCGGGATCGGCGTTGGGATCACCCAGATTGTCATTGATGAGCACGGTTGACTGACCGGTCAGTTCGAACCGCTTGCGGCACTTGTAGCACGCCACCAGATCGTCGAGCCGGACCATATACGAAGTTGCTTTGGCAAATTTCCGCTTGTCTTCTTCACTTACGCCGCGCGGCAGGTCGTTCTTTTTCCTACAGACCTTCCAACGCACGGGGAACTCAAACTCTCCGTGGCAACTGGGGCAAACCAGCTTGGCCTTGCGTACCTCTTCCTTTTCCGTGTAAAACGCGCGATTGTCCATGTCAGGGCGCCTGCACCGTGTCGCCGCTAACTGCCTGGCCCATCCACTGCTCCATCGATTGTAACAAACTCCAGACCCAGATCGCGCCATCGGGGAAGCCAGTGCTCCAAAGCTGCGAGTGTGCGGCTGCGGTCTCCCGTCAGGGTGAGATGATCGCCGTCATGTAGGCAAAGAATGTCGCCGCTTCCTTTAGAAGGCAGGTGTTCCTGGCTCTCCGAATGGTGCTTGGCTCTATCCGCTATGGGTTCCATCCGGGTAATGAGCCATTCTGGTGATACCGCCATCCAATCGCCGGGAATGAGTGTCCACATCACCGCTTGTTGCCCCAGTCGATGCGCTGCCGGAATGACCCACGGGTTGCGCATGCCAAATGGCGGACGAAACCACTTTGGCGCAATTTGCGCCGCTTTCGCAATAGCATCGTTGCACTGGAGAAGTTCGCTCCTGATTTGTGAAGGCGTCTTCTTAAAAAGATTCGGGTGCGTTTCCGTGTGATTTCCAAGGCTATGGCCTCGCGCGATTGTCTCGCGTAGAAGGTCCGGGCATTGCCTTGCAAACTGGCCGATGACAAAGAATGTTGCCTTGACCTCGTAACGCTCGAGCAAGTCCAACAGCTTGGGCGTGACGGCGGGGTTGGGGCCGTCGTCAAAAGTAAGCGCCAGCTTTCGCGGCTGATTCGTGTGCCGGATGGTGCGCCCAAAAAGCTGGGCCTGTGGCGACATGGCTCCATGAGCGACAAAACCTGCCGTAACAATCATCGCTGAAATTGCCGATGGAACGCCGATCAGCCAGGGATTCATGATGCGCCATTCTCGCACGCCCGGCTTTTGGATTGTAGAGGCTCCGGCCTCTGCCCCTGCAACGACAGGGATTTTGTTGATTACTCTTTACGCCGGAAGGCCGCGGCGGGCTTTCATGTCGGCGAGCAAGCGCTCGACTTCGGCGTCACGATCGAGGCGCGTCAGCCTTTCGCCCACGTCATCGGTGAGCAGTTCGACTTCGGCGCTGGCGACCGCTTCTGTATGGTATACGCGATCCTTGAGCCGATCGAAGGTTGCGGACTTCGACTGATCGCCCAGCACCGTTTGCGCGCGAGCGGCTTTGCCTAGAGCGATGCTCCGGCGATGTCGCGCCAGCAGCAGGTCGCGCTTTGACTTCGCCTCTTCCAATTTTGACTCCAGCTTTTGCAATGCTCCCTTCAGCGCTTCCACCTGGACCTTTTGATCGTCCACCTGCTCGCGGAAGCTCTGCGCCAGCCGCTGCGACGTCTGATAACGGTCGAGCGCCGCGCGCGCCAGATCGTCCTGCGTCTTATCGACGGCAATTTCCGCCTTGCGCATCCAGTCCTTTCCGGCTTCCTCATTCTCGCGAAGCTTCTTTTCCAGCATGTGCTGATCCGCGATGGAGACCGCTACCTGCGTCTTCACTTGCAGGTACTGATTCTCCATGTCTAGAATCACCTGCTTGATCATCTTTTCCGGATCTTCCGCGCGATCGATCATGTCATTCAGATTCGCGCGCATCAGAGTGCCGACACGTTCCAAGAGTCCCATGATGTTTCTCCTTTCCCTGAAACTAAGAATGCAAACTGCAGGAAATAACAGCGATCCATTTCACAAGCGCCGGCAGCACCACGATGCCGGACGCCAATACATTGTCGAGAACAAAAACCGTGCAATCCCAAACGTGATTCACGGCAAACGTGACCACTACCACTCCGAGAATCCAGATGAGCAGAAACTTTTCCCTTGCGCTCATTTCCTCCCCCTCGAAATACCCGCTCCGCTGTCAACGAGTGCGGACCGATAAGAAGCCGCGGCAGGCCCATCCGAGAAATGGGCTTGCCCGGCGAAGTGACCGTTATGAATTGCCCGCTGGCGGCACCGGTTTGGGCGCTTTGTCGCCGATCATCCGTACCTTGCTGAGCAGGTCCGCCATCTGCATGCCGGAGAGCGCTTCAAAGAGCGCGGGAACCTGCGCGGCGATTTTGGTGATGTCGCCGGTGAGCTTGTAGGCTCCGGCGGCATCGCCATTGCCCGTGGAGACGATGGTGACCTTGTCGACTTTGCTGAGCGGCTCGGCAAGAGCGCGAACAACGTCGGGAAGGCCGGTGATAAGTTTGTCGACAACGGCGGCCTGGTTGTATTCCTGGAAGGCTTCCGCCTTAATGTTCATGGCCTTGGCTTCGGCTTCGCCCTTCTTGAAGATGATTTCGGCTTCGGCTTCGCCTTGCGCTCGGATGGCAGAGGCGCGGCCTTCGGCTTCGCTGATAAGGCGCTGGCGCTCGGCGTTGGCGATGGTTTCGATGCGCTGGCGCTCGATTTCCGCCTGCTTGAGGACGGTGGCGATGAGTTCGCGTTCACGGCGCGCGATTTCCGCTTCCTGGACTTTAACCTGCGCTTCGCGTTCGACTTGCTGGACGCGGACGGACTCTTCGACCACTTTTTGTTGCATGACATTGGTTTCGATTTCGTAGGCCTTGTCGGCGGTAGCCTGGGCCTTCTTGGTCATTTCCAGATAGCTGGCTTTCTTGATGTCGAGATCGCGCTCGGCCTCGGCTTGCTTGGCGAGTGAAGCAGTTTCGGCCGCAACTCGTTCCATGTCTGCTTGCGCTTTCGCTACGGCTGCTGCACGCGTCGCCTCGGCGCGCTTGATGGCGATGTCGCGGTCGGCTTCGGCGGCGGCCACTTCCGCGTCGCGCTTGATGCGGGCGACGTCGGGGCGGCCCATGTTGGAGATGTACTCGTTCTTGTCGCGGACTTCCTTGATCGTGAAGCTCACGACTTCAAGGCCCATTTTGCTGACGTCGTCGGCGCAAGTGGAGCGCATGCGGTCGCCAACCATTTCCGGCTCCTTGACGATCTGCTCGACCGTAAGCTGGCCGATGATGCCGCGCAGATGGCCTTCCATGACCAGGCGAATGAGCGCTTCCCGCTGCTCGGGGCGCTTGGCCAGGAATTGTTCGGCGGAGGTGAGAATCGATTCCTTATCGTTCTTCACTTTAATCTGGGCAACGGCCTCGACGGTGACGGCCACGCCCTGCTTGGTGTAAAGGCTTTGCTGTGGAGCAACGTCGAACGACATCAGTTCGAGCGAAAGCTCGCGACAGGTTTGCACCATGGGGAAGATCAAGGCGCCCCGACCGGAGTAGACTTCAGTTCCGCCCATGCCGTAGCGGATTAAAGCTTCGTTGGGTCCGACTTTGCGGTACATGCGCGCGATGACGATCATCAACATCAACAATCCGAGAACGAGGAGCCCGGCGATGATCACCACTTCGTTTGGCAATCCGAACATAAAGCCTCCTTTTTGACTTTTCCGAAACTCTTTGCGCGACCTAGCCCAAAGCAAATGCCTATCGCGTGAACTCTTCCCACCGCTTCACGTAAGCGATTCCCTTCTCGTAGCGTTCGATGACGACTTCCGCGCCCTTTTCGATGGCCTTGCCGTCATCGCTGCGTGCGCCAGCGCACCGCCGGATGCCATTGAGCGAGAAGATGATTTCACCAGTGCCGTTTTCTCGAATCGGCATGTTTATGGTTCCCACAGAACCCTCGACCCGGTAATCCTCGCTCTTCATCGGTCCGTCGGCAGAACTCATCAGCTTGACCATGAACCGGAAGACGCTCCATCCAGCAATCAAACCGGCGACCGTGGCGACCAGAAAGCTGAGGACTGCAACCAGGTGCGAATGCCGGGTCAGCAAATATCCCGTTCCGCCAAACCACGCGAGAAAAGCCATTGCCGTCGATGCGTTAAACCAGGAGATGTGCGCTCCGCCTTTCATCCCTACATGAGAACCAGCTCCGCTGTGATGCGCACTATGGAAGGGCAAATGCATCTTGAAGGGAAGGTGAATGTGCACAGCGCCAGCAAAGAACGAAAGCACGCTGAGCGAAAAACCCACCAGGAAGCACAGAAGATAAAAATCAGACCACGTCATACGACACCCCGAGCGCAGGAAGCCTGCGCGAGCTGGAACCGAGACGTCTTACAGAAACCGGGACTTCAATTCTTGAGATAAACCTTTGGAGGAGGAGGCCCGCTATTTCCCCCCACCTCTGGGCCCAGCACTTCCCCAAGACGATCCGCCAGGCCGGGCGTGCGAAGAATCTCCGCCAATAGCAACAGTGCTTGCCGCGAATCCTCGTGCTCCGCTATGGAAAGCAGCGCCCCCTGCAACTCTGGATCGGCCACGAATTGCTCCGACCCCGCGAAAAGCCAGGAGTCCACTTTCGCATCCACCACCCGGAGATCCGACTGCAAACCCGGCGTATAACCCTCGGGATCATCCACGAGGAAGCCCGGGTAAACGCGAAAGAACCGCGCCAGAAGTTCCCGAGTGGTGTGCGTCAGATGCGGGCGCGCTCCGCTCTCGATCTGCGAAAGATATGCCTGACTCACGTTACGGCCGACTTCCCGCTTCATGGCCTTCACAATTTCCGACTGAGTCATCGGGCGGCCGAATCCGCGCAGCGAACCTTCCACCGCGCGAAGGGAACGAAGTTTGTCGCCGAGTGTCATGGTCGAGAACCTCTTGAATATTACGATATGCAATTAATATATAGCAATATGTAATTTGTCAAGCGAAATCGAATCACCATTCTTACACTCACAACAAGTCTATTTAAATGAGTGCTTTAGAATGCTACTAAGAAGCCGGCAGAAGAGAGCTTGGACGTTGCTTCGTAAAATTTTACTCAGGCCTGCGCAGCGATTGCAGATCGATCCCCAATTGCTGGCATTTCTTATATAGGTGACTGCGCTCCAGACCGAGAGCCCGAGCGACATTGGTCATGTGGAAATTGTTCCGGCGAATCTCCACCAGCAGCACTTCTTTTTCGTATGCTTCGGTGCGCTCCGCCAGCGTTCCGGTGCCGCCAATTCCTGCTGCACCTCCGCCGAAACTATCCAGCGAAGGCAGGGCCATCCGTACATCCGCCGCGGAGATCGTATCTTCCGCCGCCAGCAGCACTAAACGCTCAACAACATTGCGAAGTTCTCGGACGTTCCCCGGCCAGGAATAGCGCCGCAATTCGGCGATCGCATCTTCGGCAAACAACTTTTCCTTCCAGCCATTCTGCTTGGCCACTTGACGCGAAAAATGCGCCGCGAGATCCGGGAAATCCTCCGGTCTTTCGCGCAGCGGCGGCAGGTTAAGCGGGAAAACATAAACACGGTGAAACAGGTCGCGCCGGAACGTGTTCTGTTTCACCAACTCCTCCAGGTTGCGGTGCGTTGCCACCACCACACGCACATTGACGCGAATCGGCTTATCTCCACCCACGCGCTCAACTTCGCCTTCCTCCAGCACACGCAGCAGCTTCGCCTGCATGGCCACGGGCATATCGCCGATTTCGTCCAGAAAGAGCGTGCCGCCCTCGGCCTGTTCGAATTTTCCCAGGTGCCGTGCCGCCGCTCCAGTGAACGCGCCCTTTTCATGCCCGAACAGTTCCGACTCGATCAGCTCCGCGGGAACCGCGGCACAATTCAGTGTGACAAAAGCGTTTTCCCGGCGCGGCGATTTTTCGTGAATCGCGCGAGCGACCAGTTCCTTGCCAGTCCCCGTTTCGCCCAGAATGCAGACGCGCGTCTCGCTGGCCGCGACACGTTCAATCTGCGCCAGCAATTTCTTCATTGCCGGACCGGGACCTACCAGCTCATGTTTTCCCAGCCGATGCCGCAGTTCACGGTTTTCGTCCTCGAGCCGCGAAAGCCGCAAGGCATTCTCGACCGTAACCAGCAGCTTGTCAGTCGATAGCGGCTTTTCCAGAAAATCCAACGCGCCCAGCTTGGTGGCGCGAACGGCCATCTCGATATTCGCTTGCCCGGAAACCAAAATAATCGGCGTTTTGACATTGGCAGCTTTCAGGTCTTCGAGCAATTCCAAGCCGCTCTTGCCGGGCATGACCACGTCTGAAAAAATCAAGTCGAAGGATCCCGTGCGCAGCAGTTCGATGGCGCGGTTCGCATTGTCACAGACGGCGGCCTCGTGCCCCGCCAGCCTAAACGCACGGGAGAGCGAAGCCAAGGTATTTGGATCGTCGTCGATCAACAAAAGATGCGCTTTACGCGGCAAGGTGTCGATTCCTGAGATGGTGTGAAATGAGCTTAATCCGAGGCTGCCGCCAGCGTTGGGAGGACAGGCTTCGATGTAGTGCTGACATCGTCCCTGGAAATTACCGCATTTTCCTGCCGCTGTGGCAACTCGATGCGAAATGTAGTGCCTCGCTCCTCATCACTCGAAACCGAAATCGTTCCGTGATGATCGCTGACGACGGATTGCACGATCGCCAGACCAAGCCCGGTTCCCTGTTGCTTTGTGGTGTAGTACGGTGTAAACAACCTCGAGCATTCTTCCGGTG
>Ga0307471_100001089_pt1 | contig 14636 bp, 12 predicted proteins | sample atmos_gasesAM3C__2_FD_204566 | JGI IMG/M metagenome (GOLD analysis project Ga0307471, IMG submission 204566) | Hardwood forest soil microbial communities from Morgan-Monroe State Forest, Indiana, United States - atmos_gasesAM3C_515 | ecosystem: Environmental > Terrestrial > Soil > Temperate... | reverse complement strand
CCGCCGATGACGGTGGTCCAGTAGGGAATGCCGGAGAGCGAAAAGTTCAGGCCGGCGGGAATTTGCCGCGCGAAGCTGAGCCAGTTGGATTCGACGTCGCCGGACCACGCCGTGATGGAGTTACGCTGGGCTCCGGCGAACGCGGAACGCGAAAGTATAAAGACGCGCTTGTGGTCCGAGGCACCGCGCTGCCCCTGGTAGACGGCGGTCGTGGTCATCAGCGGATAGAGATTCGCGTAGCGCGCGCCGCTTCCAATGGCAACTTTGTTGGTCACGAGAATGTTGGTCTCGCGCCCTTCGGTTTCGGGTTCGTCGGTGTCCAGCCACCAGGCGTCTGCCCCAAGTTGAAAGAGTCCTTTATCGATGAGCTGCCAGTAGTATTTGCGCGCAGCGGGGTTGAACGCATCGTAAAGCGCTTGGCCAGCAGGATGGAAGCCACCGACCTTTGTGCGGTCTATGAAGTAGCCGCGCTTGTCCATCTCGTCGTAAACCGCCGACCCCGGTCGGAAATACGGCCAGAACGAAAACATCACGTGAAACTGATTCTTGTGAAGGTCCTCGATCATCCCTTTCGGATCGGGGTAATTTCGATTGAACGTCGGATCGCCCATGATGTTCCACCAGAACCAGTCCTGGACGATGTTGTCGACCGGAATGTGCAGCTCACGATATTTGTGAGCGACACCCAAGACCTCCGCCTGCGATTCGTATTTGTTTTTGCACTGCCAGAAGCCGTAGGCCCACTTGCCGAACATCGGCACCGAGCCGGTCATCTCCCGATAGGCGGCAATGATCGAATCGAACTCGGGACCGTAGAGAAAATAGTAGTCGACCGCGTCGGCCACTTCGGAGCTGAGATATAGCTCGTGCGGAAAGCGATTGTTGAAGAGGCTGCGCGACGTGTTGTTCCAGAAAATGCCGTAGCCGTTGCTGGAAAGCACCATCGGGACAGAAATGTTCGTATTGGCCTGCGAGATGTCGACGGATTCGCCGTGATAATTCCAGACCCCCGCTTGATGCTGTCCCAGCCCGTAGAAGGCTTCGGTGGAATCCCACAGGTTGGAAAATAGTTCTGAGCGATACGTTTGCTCGCCGTTCATTTCGACGGGCGTTAATGTGCGGTCGAAATCCTGGAAGAGCTTCTTGCCGGAAGCATCGGCGAACTGGATGGTGCCCTCTTTGCGCGCGACGGTGACTTTCAACCGCCGTGTTTGCAGCGTTAGATCTTTTTCAGTGGACTGCGTCGCCCATTGCGTCTTCGGCCAGCTTGTTTTGGTGACGACATAAGAGGTGGTGTCGGGGAAGGCGGAGCCCAGCGCGTACGTCACTCGAACGATCGAGTCGGAACAGATTTGCAGGCGCAGCGTGCCGTTCTGCGTTTTCAAGACGAAGCCGTCGTCCTGTTGTTTTACTTCAGTGAAGGGATTCTGCGGATTCCATTGAGCGAGCGTACTCGTGGCCAGGGCCAAGTGAAGAAGCAACCATCCGGCCCCGCGAACGATTCGTTGAGGCCGCATCAGCTCAGCGCGGCTCGGAGTCGCTTCGTCGTTTTCTGCAATTGTTTTTTGAGGGCGTCGACCTGCTTCGAGATTTGTTCCAGTTCTTTCTTGGCCACGCCGCCCGCCTTGGCCACTTTGTGGGCAGCGCGATCCGCCTTCCCCAGCGATCCGCCGATGGATACCGCTACTCGCGTCAATCGATCTTTCTTCGCCATTTTTCCTCCCTCAGTGGAACCGCCTGCCATCGTATATAGGACGCGGTTGGAGCGTCAATCGCCGCGTGGTGGGATGGCCATTGTCCTCAGAACAAGAAATAACGCTGCGTCAGAGGCAGTTCACGCGCCGGCTCGCAAGTGATCAGTGCGCCATCGACGCGGACTTCGTAGGTCTCGGGGTCAACGTCGATTTTTGGAGTGGCATCGTTGTGGATCATGTTTCTCTTGCCGATTCGGCGACAGTTCTTGACGGCTTGAGCGCGCTTTTTCAGGTTTAGTTTCTGCGGCAAGTTTGCGGTCACGGCGGCTTGCGAAAGAAACATGATGCTCGTTTCTGCGGTTGCGCCTCCAAAGCTGCCGAACATCGGGCGATACACCACCGGCTGGGGAGTGGGGATGGAGGCGTTCGGATCGCCCATCGCACTCCACGCGATGAATCCGCCTTTGACGACAATTTCCGGCTTCACGGCGAAGAACGCCGGTTTCCACAGGATCAAGTCGGCGAGTTTGCCCGGCTCGATGGAGCCAATTTCCGCGGCCATGCCGTGGGTGATCGCCGGGTTAATCGTGTACTTCGCGATGTAGCGCTTAGCGCGCGCGTTGTCGTTGCGGCTGGAATCTCCCGCCAGCGGTCCTCGCTGCACTTTCATCTTGTGAGCCGTCTGCCAGGTGCGAATCACCACTTCGCCGATGCGTCCCATGGCTTGCGAATCGCTGGAGAGCATGCTGAGCACACCGAGATCGTGCAGGATGTCTTCTGCAGCGATCGTCTCGGGCCGGATGCGGCTCTCCGCGAACGCGACATCTTCCGGCACTTGCGGATTCAGGTGATGGCACACCATCAGCATGTCCAGATGCTCGGCGATCGTATTCACCGTGAACGGCCGCGTTGGGTTTGTGGATGACGGCAGGATATTAGGATGCGAGGCGATGGCGATGATGTCCGGCGCGTGGCCCCCGCCCGCGCCCTCGGTGTGATACGTGTGGATCGCGCGTCCATTGATCGCGGCCACGGTCGCTTCCAAAAATCCCGCTTCGTTGATCGTGTCGGTGTGAATCGCCACTTGCACGTCGAATTGATCCGCCACCGACAGGCACGCGTCGATGGCTGCCGGCGTAGTTCCCCAATCTTCGTGCAGCTTCAAGCCGCACGCGCCGGCTTCCACCTGTTCGACAAGCGGAGCGGCGATCGCCGCGTTTCCTTTGCCGAGAAACCCGAAATTCATTGGCCACTCGTCGGCTGCCTGCAACATGCGTGCCAGATTCCATGCACCGGGAGTGCAAGTGGTCGCGGCCGTTCCGGTCGCCGGGCCGGTGCCGCCGCCGATCATCGTGGTGATGCCACTAGAAATGGCCTCGAAGATTTGCTGCGGCGAAATGAAATGGATGTGACTGTCGATGCCACCGGCGGTCACGATCATGTTTTCGCCAGCGATCACTTCGGTAGCCGCCCCGACAACAAGTTCCGGGTCAACTCCGTCCATCGTGTCCGGATTGCCGGCCTTGCCGACCTTCACGATGCGGCCATCCTTCACGCCGATATCGCCTTTGACGATGCCCCAGTGATCCAGAATCACCGCATTCGTGATCACCAAATCGAGCGCGCCGTTTTTTCCTTCTCGCAAGGCGCCACTGCTTTGCCCCATACCGTCGCGGATGACTTTGCCGCCGCCGAAAGTGATCTCATCGCCATAGTGCGTGAAATCTTTTTCGACTTCGATGATCAGTTCGGTGTCCGCGAGGCGAATACGGTCGCCAGCTGTCGGCCCGTATAGATCAGCGTAGGTGCGGCGAGAAATACTCAGGCTCAACGCTTGTTCTCCTCGATCGATGAGCCCCCGATGGAAGGGCCGGACGCGAAGCCGAAATTCTCTTTCTTTGCGCGGTCGATCGCTCGCTCCCGAGCGCCTGTAGTGCCAAGCGGTCCTTCGACCAGCCCGTTGAAGCCGTGAATAATCTTCGCGCCGCCAAACTCAGTCAGTTCGATTTCCTTCTCTTCGCCGGGCTCAAAGCGGACGGCGGTTCCCGACGGAATATTCAGCCGCATTCCATAGGCGGCGGCGCGATCGAGCCCAAGCGCGCGGTTCGTTTCGAAAAAGTGATAGTGGCTTCCGACCTGTATCGGCCGGTCGCCCGCATTCCTTACGACCAGTCGCCGAATCTTTCGTCCGGCATTTGCGGCGATCGAGCCGGCCTCTTCGTCCAAAAAATATTCGCCGGGTTTCATGCGCGCTCCGTGAAGAATCGTCATCGAATCGGATCGTGAATGGTCACGAGTTTCGTCCCGTCAGGAAACGTCGCTTCCACCTGCACTTCGTGAATCATTTCGGCGACGCCGTCCATCACTTGCTGCCGAGTCAATATTTGCGCTCCAAAACTCATGATCTCGGCCACCGTCTTGCCGTCGCGCGCCGCTTCCATCACCTCGGCCGACAAGATCGCGACCGCCTCCACGTAGTTCAGCTTCAGTCCGCGCGCTTGCCGCCGCCGCGCTAGGTCGGCGGCCACCACGATCATCAGCTTTTCTTGCTCGCGCCCAGTCAGATGCAAGTCAGCCTCTCACGTGCGCCTCACTACCCCACTCAGTTTACCTTGCGAGGCGCGACGGCTCGCCGCCCGTACAGTTTGCTTTTCGCCAGCATCCAGATCGCCTGAAAACCCGGCAGGATGTCGCGCGCATTTCGCGCGAGGCACCGTACCGCAATCCCGTGCGCGACGAGAGTGCTCACGCCCCACAACACCTCGCGATCGCCGCCAAATTCGCCGGCGATCCTGCGCACCTCCGTTTCCAATTCCAGCCACACGCCAGGCGCAACCCCCATTCGGCAAACGTAGAGCGTCGCCCAGGAACGATAAGCGCCCATGCGCGCTGGCGACGACATACAGCGCTGCTTGGGTTCCAGTGACAATCGTTCCAGCGCGATGCGTTTGTCCGCCGCCACAAGATCGGTCTTGATCTCCACGCTCTCGTATTCGAAGACCTCGCCGCGCGCCTCGCGTCCCGGCGTCAGAATTTCCCACCAGAACAGCCCGGCGCCTTGTTCCATGCGGATCGACGTTTGCTGCGCAAAGCGGGCCCCGGCGAACGGGATCGCGGCGTCGGGCAAATATTCCAACAGTGCATCACGACCCACGGAAATTTCATTTCTCACCGTCGTCGGCTCGGCATCTGGATGCGCGCGATAAATTCGCGTGGCGCCGGTCGTCGTGATCTGCACGTTCGTTCCGACGTTCGCGTGCACCTCCAAATTCAGACGATCGCCGCCGAGCAACCCTCCGGAGACATTGTGCAGATGCACCAGTGCGGTTCCGTCTCCTGTTTCGAATGCGCGCACCACCCGCAACGGCGGCTCCTGATGGCTTGCGGCCAGCACCGTTTGCCCGCTGGCGGAATCGCGCGCGAATTCCAGACGCAGCGCCGCGCGCACCGAGTGGCGCACCACGCGTGGAGCAACCCTTGCTGCTCCTTCTACTCCCGTGGCTTCAGTCTTCGCTGGCATCTTCGCTTTCAGCTGATAAACAATCGCGTCATCAGCGCGGGATGCTCCATGGCGCCCCAGTCCAGCAGCGGCATGAAACACACAGCGTCTTCCAATTCGCAATTTGAACTGCGCGCCGCAATCTCGATCATTGCCGGCTTCAGTTCCCACAAGATTCGGGTCGCTGCGCTTTGCCCCAGCGGCAGCAATCGTTGGCATGCCGAAACCAGGCTGGCAATCGACTGGTGCAGGTACGCCAGCACGGTGCGATTTTCCGGCACCTGCAACAAGCCGGCGACAAGTCCAAACGCCGCACTGTGGTGAATCAGTCCGCTGTCTTTCTTCGACGCCTGCAACGCATCCTGAATGGCGCCGAATCCTTCTAGCGCCGCCAGTGCCGTCAGAAAATTCTTGCCCAATGATGCGCTGCCCGCCCGGCTTTCTCTGGAAGGTTTTAGCGCGCTCAATTGTTCGTTGAGCAGCAACCAGCCCTCCACGAATCCTCCGCGGTCGTCGCATCGGGGCAATCGCCACGCATGCCTGCAAAATACGGCTTCGAGGAAGCCGGCCTCCTCCAAAAATCCGCGCAAGAATTCCGGCAGCCGCGCGACGTCGAGCAATTGCTGCGCGACCAGCGATTCCAGCCCGAACGAGTGCGCCAGCGCCCCGATCGGCAGCGCGCTGTCGGTCAGGTGCAGGAGTCTCAGTTCCGACAGCTCCGACTGGAAATGATCGTCGTTCCTGGTCCGCTCCATCCGAGCCTTCCTCAGTGCGCGTGACCGTGCTCGTGCGAATGCGCAGGCTCGCCCGCTCCGTGCGTGTGGCTGTTTCCGCCAGGTCCGTGCGAATGCGGCACTCCCACGTAAGGCGCGTGTGCATCAATCAGCGATCTCCTAGAATCGGCAGGCGCGCCAAATTTTCCGTCAAGCCACTCGGTCACCGGATCCAATCCCACATCCGCGCGCAAGTTCGTGAACAGAAATGGGCGATCGCCGCGCATCTTGCGCGAATCCCGCTCCATGACTTCCAGCGACGCGCCGACGTAGGGCGCCAGATCGATCTTGTTGATCACCAGCAAATCCGATCGCGTAATTCCAGGTCCACCCTTGCGCGGAATCTTGTCGCCTTCCGCGACATCGATCACATAAATCCACACGTCGACCAGTTCCGGGCTGAACGCCGCCGACAGATTATCGCCGCCGCTCTCCACGAAAATCAGTTCGAGGCCGGGGAGGGAATCCTCCAGTTCGGCAATCGCCTGCAGGTTCATCGACGCGTCTTCGCGGATTGCCGCATGCGGGCACGCGCCGGTCTCCACTCCGCGGACGCGCTCCGCGGGCAAGACGCCTTGGCGCACCAGGAACTCGGCGTCCTCCTTCGTGTAAATGTCGTTGGTTACCACGGCCAGGTTGTACCTCGGCCACAATCGGCGACTCAAGCGGTCCACGAGTGCAGTCTTTCCGGAACCGACGGGACCCGCAACACCTACTCGAAATGCCCGTTGTGCATCCCCACGAGCCATGGCGTTTACCCTCGCTTATTCTGGAGCGCAGTGCCCCGGCGCCTGTCCAGGCGATGCAGTCTACCAGCTTGGGCAAAAATTGACTCCCTCTGCCTGCGGGCAACCTGCTCCGTGATTTCGCTCCTTTGCATCGAAATTTCCGTTTGCCGCAAAAGTCGTTCGTACCTATTTGCCATGCGCCGCATCCAATGAACGGTGCGCCGCCGGGTCGCGGCGCGCCGTTCTGTTAATTCCACGCAAGGAACGTCGCGACATGAAGTTGCCTTCTTTTCTCCCGAATTTGCGTTTTCAGCTTTCACGGGTGTTTCTGTTCGTAGTCATCATTGCGTCACTTTTCTCGGTCCCTGCTTTTTCGCAGGCGCCTGAAGCTCATCAGCACCACGATCATGCTGGTATGGCGATGGATGAACCGATCACTCCGGCCCAGCAAGCGAAACTGCTGGCCGACAAGCGTGAAAGCGAATTCAATCATCATCTGGCCGGATTCTTTCTGGTACTCGCGGGATTGTTAATCCTCGCGGAACTTACTTTCCGCAATCGCGCTTCGATCGCGCGCTACGCCTGGCCGATTTGCTTTCTACTCTCGGGCGTATTCGTGCTGGTCTTCAGTGACACCGAGCTTTGGCCTTTTGGCCCCAAACCCTGGCTTGACGGAATGCTCACCAATCAAGAGGTGCTCCAGCACAAGACCTTCGCTGTGCTGCTTCTCATCCTCGGTGGCATTGAACTCGCACGCGCTCGCGGGACGCTCACTGCCGCATGGTCCGCGTGGGTCTTTCCGGTCTTTGCGATGTTCGGTTCGGTGCTGCTCCTGTTCCATTCGCACGACGCCGGCATGCACGGGCCCGGCCACATGGAAACGATGGAGCGAATCCAAATGCAGCATTTCAGTTACTCGGGGGCGGGCTTGGGTATAGGTCTCACCAAGGGTCTGGCCGAAGTCCACAGCCGTTGGCAGCCAGTTTTCGCGCGACTCTATCCGGCGCTGATGATTGTGCTGGGCATCTTGCTGATGGGTTACGTCGAGTAGCAAATCGAGGCCCGCACTGTCTTACTCCATGCCCTGATAAATTGTCCTGGCTTCTTTTAGTCGGCCTAGCACTCGCTGTTTCTCCGCCGGTGAATTCCAGTCTGGATATTGCGACGTCGCTTCAATCGTTCGGTCAATCCACGCCGCAAAATATTTGGCATCTTCCGGTGACCGCGGCTTTTTGTCTTCCACCGTCACGTAAATCGGACTGGTCGTGGCATAAGCGTACTTGTCCATCACCAGAGATCCCGCGTTGTCGCCCCACGTCCGCAACACGCACCAGCCGCTTTCCTTCAGCGAAAGCGAATCCCTTACGTCTGCCGACTTCCGATCACCGTTCAGCCTGAGTTCCTTCGCTACTTTTCCGTTGCACACAACTTCCAAGTGATCCACCGGGACAATCGATCGAAGTTTCGCACTGAACGGCACGCTCTCACGAGCGCTGTCGTACTTCAATTCCTCGCCCACTCTCTGCGCATCCAATGTAAACTCGATCAGCGGGCCGTTTGTGGCGAACGTCCTGCCTTTCTTCAGTGCCGCAAACCACAACTCCGCATTTAGGGGCCATTCCGGCACCCACGCATACACGCGGTCCATGCCAACGTGCCCTCGAATGGGTGCAGCATAGTTCGCCGTCGCGTCCGTTCCCGCTCCCGCCGGAATCCGAAAACCCAGATTCAACAGTCTGTACCACACGCTCGCCGTCGCTTTGTGGTCGCTGAACCCCACGATCTCCATGTAATCAAGTTTGCCCAGCGCGACGTCGACCGGCAGTTCGTCCGTGATCCTCTGCGGTGGATTTGCAAACGGATTTGGCTCTTCATCGAATGGATGGACCGCTCCCACCAGCGCTCCTTGCTCGTGCGCCATGTCGTAAACGTCTGCATTCATCGGATACAAACTCGCCGCCGCAGTATTTGGATATCCCGCATAACCCGGCAGCAGAAGATGACCGCCGAGATTCAGTAATCCCCGATGTCCCCAGTAGCTCGTGTGAAATTCCTGACCATGAACGATCAGGACCGCGGCATCGCTGGCGGCATCCAGTTTTTTGCCGTTATAGGCGATATCAGGAAACCGCTGCTCTTTATTGACAATTAGGTTGTTCACCATCGTGAGACCTTCGGCCTCGGCCTGGTCTCTGAGATCCTGCGGCCTGTTTTGATACGTTCCTCCGTAATTCATGTGTACGTGCAGATCTCCGCTGACCCAACTTCCTCTGTCCTTTTCCTGCCACTCGATTGAGCTCAGCTTTAGCGTCAGCGCGTTACTGCGATCTGCGCTGGTTCGGATCACTTGCCGGCTCGGCTGATATGCGAACCCATTCATTGCCTCGATCGTGATTTCGCCTTCCGGAACATCGATTTGGTGCAGGCCAGTTTCTCCGATCATGAAATAGTGGGCCTCGAATGGACGTTCCGCCCGGTCATATCCGTCGTCCGCATGTATCCAGGAATTCTGTGGGGCGTAGAATCGCCCCCCCTTGTCGGTGATGGAAACACGAGCAGCGAGCGCCTCGCCCGAAGGACCGACAACTTCCACTCGCAACGTGCGATGCGGTTTTAGGTACCTCCTCTCCTCCTGTCGGATGTCGCGAAACTTCCCGTCGACCACGTTCTGTACACAAAGGTCAGTACCGCTTCGCGATGATTCATTGGAGATAAACGCGATTTGCGTTCCGTCGGGCGACCATCGCACATTGGTGGCATCCCACTCTCCGTACGAAATCGGAAACGCATCGCCGCCGTTCGCAGGCATCACCCACAATTGATGCCACTGCCGTCCCAGATACGAGCTGTAAACCATCCGCGATCCATCCGGAGAGAAGTCTGGCCGCGCTTTCCAATTGGTCTCTTCGTAGTGAATTTCGCGCGCCTCGGCGCCGGGTTCCGCGCGCATCCTCCAGAAGCCGCCCGTCCCGTGAATGTGCCCGCGATTCGAAACAAACAGAATTTCTTTGCCGTCCCGCGACCACACCGGATCGATCTCCATGTCGTACGCGCTGTAGTAGTACCTCGGCAATGCGCTCTTCGTTTCGCCGGTCAGCCGCGTAACGTTTTCCAGTTTTCCGCCGTTCACATCCGCCCGGAAAATATGAAATCGCTTGTTGTACGCGGTCGAAACGTATACGAGCCGTTTTCCGTCCGGCGACCATCGCGGTTCCACGTTCACCGCGCCGCCTTCGGTCAATTGCCGCGATTTTCCGGTCGCCAGATCCAGTAGCCACAAGTCCATCGCGTCCTTCTGATAAGACACATAAACCATGGTTTTCCCATCGGGCGACCAGTCTGGCTGATAGTCATATCCCGGACCGTCAGTAAGTTGCTGCGCCACGTTCGAATCAAGCTTCTGCCGCCACAGTGAACCCGCCATCGAGTACACCACTTCCCGCGAATCCGGCGACCAGGCAACGCTGCTCGGCCCGCTGGTCAACTGCGGCAAATACATTTCCCGGTAATAGTAAGGATGCGGCAAATCAATCTGCGGCAAAACCGGCCGCCGCTGCCCAGCCGCAGGCAAGGCCGCACAAACCAACGCCGCGGAGACCCTCAGTATGTGAAAGAGAAAACGTTCTGCCGGTGAAGGTGCGGTTTCTTTTCGATGCGCAAACGGCGTATACACGCCGGAGATTCTACGCCAATCCCACCTTGTTCAAAGGCAATTCCCGCACGCGCTTGCCGGTCGCTGCAAAAATCGCATTGCACAACGCAGGCGCTACCGCGGGCAATCCCGGTTCGCCGACACCACCTGGAGGCGCCTCGCTTTCCACGATGTGCACATGCGTCTCGCGCGGCGCCGTGTTCATCCGCGCCATCTGGTAATCGTCGAAATTGGATTGATCCACTGCGCCGTTTGTCGCCGTGATTTCGCCGTAAAACGCGATGCTGGTTCCCATCGTAGCCGCACCCTCGAACTGGTTGCGCACCATTTCCGGATTCACCACCGTCCCGGCATCCAACGCCTGATCCACGCGGTCGATGTGCACTTTGCCCGCGTCGTCGATATGCACTTGCGCTACCGAAGCGGCATAAGTCAGGAAGCTTCGGTGTACCGCGATGCCCATGCCGAATCCGTTGCCGTTTTTCCTCTTGCCCCAGCCCGATTTTTCCGCGGCCAGCGTCACCACGCGCTTGAACCTCGCAATATCAATCGGATATTGTCCGTAATCGCCTCCGTAATTCGTATAGCCCTTCTGCAATTCATCCTTCGGGATAATCCGGTCCGGGCCAAGCAGCGCGAGCGTGTACTCCACCGGATCCTTGCCCGCGATGTGCGCCAGTTCGTCGGTGAAGCATTGAATCGCGTACGCGTGATAGATGTTCGCCACGGAGCGGAACCACCCAATTCGAACGTGCGCACTCGCCGGGCCGTTCTCCGAGCGGTGATTTGGAATCGCGTACGGCAAGTCGCTGAAGCCCAATCCCAACTCGTCGGGCGCCGAGTACACGGCGGTTGCATCGAAAGTCGAGCCGATCGGCGGAAACACCGTCCGCTGCAGCCACGCCGTCGGTTTGCCGTCGCCGCCCAGCGTCGCCTTCATGTACATCGCGGAAACCGAGTGATACGAGTCGAACTTGATGTCGTCTTCGCGGCTCCAGACCACTTTCACCGGCTTGCCGGTTTTCTTTGCCAGCACCGCCGCTTCCACCGCAAAATCAGGGAACGACTTCCGCCCAAACGCGCCACCTAGCAGCGTCACATGTACGGTGACGTCTTCCTTCTTTGCTCCTACCGCCGCCGCCACTGCATCCCGCGCGCCCACCGGACTTTGCGTCGGCGCCCACACTTCCACCTTGCCATCGTTATATGTCGCGAGCGCCGCCGGTGGCTCCATCGAAGCGTGCGCCAGCAGCGGCGCGTAGTATTCCGCCTCCACTACCTTGCCGCCCTTAGCGAACGCCGCGTCCACATTTCCGACTTCGCGCACGACCTTTCCCGGCTTCCGCGCAGTCTCCACCAGATATTTCTTGTAGGCGTCGGAGTTGTACTCGCTGTGCGAATTCTTCTCCCACTCCACTTTCAACTTTTTCTTTCCCTGCATCGCCGCCCAGGTGTTGTCTGCGAGCACCGCGACTCCACCGAGCGCCTGAAACAGTACCGGCGGCTTGAACGTGTCGATCGTCTCGGTCTGCTTGACGCCCGCAACCGCAAGGGTCGCCGAGTTGTCGATCGATTTCGGCGTTGTCCCCAGCACCGGCGGATGCATTACGCTCGCATATAGCATCCCATCCATGCGCGTATCCTGCCCGTACATCCCCTTGCCGCTCACCAGATCCTTCAGATCGTAGATCGGCGCATCTTTCCCGATGTACCGCCACTCGCCGCGCGGCTTTAGCTTCAATTCCTCTTTCTTCGGTACTTCCAGTTTCGCCGCCGCTTCCGCCAGCTCGCCGTATCCAACTTTCTTCCCGGATTTCTTGTGCACCACGGTGTGCAATTCCGTCGAGCACTCTCCCGCGGGCACATTCCACTTCTGCGCGGCCGCGCGCACGAGCATCAGTCGCGCACTGGCGCCTGCTTCGCGCAGCGGCACGAAGAAACTCACGACCGAGTGCGATCCGTCCGTATCCTGATCGCCGTATTTTTCATCGCCGGTCGCTTGCACGACTTTTACGCGCGCCCAATCGGCGTCCAACTCGTCTGCTACGATCCGCGGGAGCGCCGCGCGCACGCCGTTCCCCATCTCCGACCGGTGCGCGATCACGTAAGCTGTCCCGTCGGTATCGATAGCCAGATACACATTCGGTTGCAGCACCGCCTTGCCCATCGATTCCGACGGGCCAAGCGCCGACTCCATACGGTTTTCTCCGAAAAGTCGCCTAGGCAGCACGCTGACGCCGAGCACGAACACGCTCGTCCCGGCAATGCCTTTCAGAAAATCGCGACGGCTGAAATTTTCGATGCGTATCACAGGAAGGCCCTCCACAGTAGCCGCGAGCATCTGAATCTCCCGCGAGCGGCAAGAACGTCTGCCTACATCCTACCCCCAATCAAATTTCTTGCAAGGTCTGCGCGAATTCGCCGCGTCTGTACTTTCCGTTGCCACAGTTCCGGCTCAGTAACGCTCACGGCGAGCGGCTCGCGCATTGCATTGCGGTTTTCGGCGGCGCAGGGCAAGCTGGATTCAGGATTGACCCAGCCATGTCTGCCGAATTCATGCGCCGCGCGATCGCGCTGGCCCTCGAGAACATACGCGCGGGCGGAGGACCGTTCGCGTCGGTAATCGCGAAGGACGGGCGCATCATCGCGGAAGGTGCGAACCGCGTCACTGCTACGAACGATCCCACCGCGCACGCCGAAGTTGTCGCCATTCGTGAGGCGTGCCGCGCGCTGAAATCATTTCAGCTGGACGATTGCGATTTGTACACGACGTGCGAGCCTTGCCCCATGTGCCTTGGCGCGATTTACTGGGCGCGACCGTCGCGCGTTTTCTTTGCAGCGGCGGCAAGCGACGCGGCGTCGGCGGGATTCGATGATGCGTTCATTTACGACGAGCTAAAAAAATCGCAGTCGGCACGCCGGATTCCTATGACGCAGTTGCTTCGCGACGAGTCGCTGGCGATTTTTTCGGCCTGGAAAATGCGACCGGATAAAATCGAATATTGATTTTTTGCGGCGCCGTTTTTCTTTCTTTTCTCTTCTCTCTACTTCCTACGCCGGACTAAGAGCCGGGCGCCTCCATCGCTCGCGCGTTCGCGGTCCGACGGCGCTCGCGTCGGCTACGCCTCGGGCCAGGAGCCTAGGGCGCGGCGGAGATCTACTAGCTGGCCGAGGTGATAGGAATTGTGGTCAGCGAGGACCAGGGCTTCGCGCAGCACAGTCTGGCCATCGCCGTGGGCCAACTTCGCGAACAGATCGGTGCGCGGATTTTCTACCAGGCGGATCATTTCGCGCAGGTCGCGTTTGAAAGCGGAAGCGGTGTCATCCCACGCTTCGGGTGTTGGCGGGCCCGGCGTTTTCGGCCAATAGCCTTCGGGAAAGTCCGGCGAAACGTGCGAGGCGTTGCGGCTGAACTCCAAAATGTCCCACTGCGCGATGCGCGCGTGTTCGAGCAGCTGCCAGCCGGTGTGCGGCAGCCCTTGCACGTAGGTGCCGCGCTTGGCCTCCGGGAATCCCTCGATGGCGTCCATGAACTGGACGTGCGCGCCGCCGCCCTTGAGCAGGGCCACAAGCTGCTCGCGTAGCGCGGCATTGTTCTTGTTGCCATTGTGCGCGCCTGCCCCGTTTACGCTGTGCGCTGCCCGACGGACTTTCGCCGCCTTGGGTTTTGCATTCGCTTTGGTTTTCGCTTTTTTCTTCAACGCCGATTTCTCCGTTGCCGCTACTTTTCTGGACCACGGCTACTTTTCCGAATCACGACGACTTCTCCGAAATCACCACGCTCTGCGGCATGTCCGGAACCTGCCGCAGGGTGGTCTTCGCAAATCCGGCGTTGCTCGACATTTTCTGAAATTCCGCGAAGGTATAGGCGTCGCCGGCGTTGGTGTTCACTAACATAACCAGACTGAAGGTGGCCGGAATCTGTGGCGAGATGCGATCGTCGTTGGGAACAAACTCCAGCGTAAGGACCTTTCCGCCGGGTTTTAACGAGGCATGGGCGCGGCGCAGGAGGGTTTCGCAGCCGGCGGGATCGAAGTGGTGAAGGATGTTGGTCAGCAGCACAAAATCGTGCCCAGTTCCGAAGTCGGTCTCGAACGCGCTTCCCGGCTTCGCCGTGATGCGATCGGCAACGCCGAACTTCTGGGCGTTCTCCATCGCCACGGCCAGTACCGCGGGCCAATCGAGCGCCACGATCTGCGCCGCAGGATTCCTGCGGGCAATCGTGATACCAAACATGCCGTGTCCCGCCGCGACGTCGAGCACCTTCACCGGCTTGCCTTCGGCAGCGCC
>Ga0307471_100001086_pt1 | contig 14642 bp, 13 predicted proteins | sample atmos_gasesAM3C__2_FD_204566 | JGI IMG/M metagenome (GOLD analysis project Ga0307471, IMG submission 204566) | Hardwood forest soil microbial communities from Morgan-Monroe State Forest, Indiana, United States - atmos_gasesAM3C_515 | ecosystem: Environmental > Terrestrial > Soil > Temperate... | reverse complement strand
GATGTGAAAATACTGGTCGGGAAAAAGCTTCCTCATTTCGGTCAGGAACTCATTCAGGAATTTATAGGTTTTTTCGCTCGTGGGGTTCATCGCGGGATCGAACACGCCCCACTTGCGCTCCAGCTGATAGGGACCGGACCCACTCGCGAGTTCCGGGTAGCCGACGAACCAGGACATGCTGTGACCGGGCATGTCGAACTCCGGCACGATCCGGATCCCGCGGTCCCGCGCGTAGGCGATCACATCGCGGAGTTCGTCTTGCGTGTAGTAGAGCCCGTCGGAACCATCTTCATGCAACTTCGGGAATTTCCGGCTCTCCACGCGAAATCCTTCATTGTCCGAAAGGTGCCAGTGGAAGACGTTCATCTTCACCGCTTCCATTCCATCCAGATTCCGTTTCACCACCGGCATGGGAATAAAATGCCGCGCCGAATCGATCAACAACCCGCGCCAGGGAAAGCGCGGCTGATCCTGGATGTTGACGGACGGTGCCGCGAAACCGTCCGGCGAAATGGAAACCAGCTGCAGGAAGGTCTGCAACCCGTGAAGCGTTCCAAGGGGATTGGCGGCATGAATTTTTGCGCCAGTGGAGGCAACCTCCAGCGTGTAGGACTCATCTTCGCCCAGTTCCTGTACCAATTTGCTCTGATGGTCGGTGGTCACGACCAGCGTCGCCTTCGCGGGATCCGCCTCTCCATGTCCAAAAACGATTCCCGTCTCTCGGTTGAGCTGTACCATGAACCTTTGGCCGGCCCGATCGAGCCGAGCCTCCCGGAATCCCGCAAACGCAATCGTGAACCCGCCATCGATTTTCAGAGAACCGCTGCCCTGCTGCACTTTTGCCGGCATAGGCATCACGTTCAACTCAGTCGGAGATTGGCCACGCGCCGGCATGCTCGCGGCCAGAAGCGTGGTCAATGCGACGATAGATGCATTCCTGTTCGAAAGAATCTGTTTCATGGGGTCAGCCTCCGCAGTATCCCGTACCGAAACTTCCGCCATTAAATCGATACAATTCAGAACTAATGAGAGTGTCATATTTCTCAGGGGGCGCACAATGGTTTTCAAGTTCGACGGTCGCAGCTGGCCCTCTCCCAGCTTCACTCTCGATTCCCGTTTTGAGTTAGAATGTGCCCGCGGAGCTTCCTTAATCTCGACATGAAGACTTCTGTCGCCATTTATCCCGGTTCGTTTGACCCCGTGACCAACGGGCATCTGGACCTGATCGCGCGCGGCGAAAAAATGTTTGACCGCCTCATCGTGGCGGTCCTCAAAAACGTCGAAAAAGAGCCGCTGTTCTCCTTATCGGAACGCATCGAAATGCTCCGTGAAGTCACCAAGCAATGGGGCTCCGTCGAGGTCGACGTCTTCGAAGGCCTGCTGGTCGACTATGCCCGCAAGCGCGGTGCCGGCGTCATCCTCCGCGGCATCCGCGCCGTCTCCGATTACGAATACGAATTGCAGATGGCCTTGATGAACCGCAAACTGGAGCCGCGCCTTGAAACCGTTTTCATGCTCCCCGGCGAAAGCTACAGCTACCTAAGCGCTAAACTGGTCCGCGAGATTGCCCAACTGGGCGGACCGTTGACCGACCTGGTCCCGCCGGTGGTCGAGCAGCGGCTGCGTTCGAAGATTTCATGAAATCAGCCCGTCTTCGGTCGCAGGCCGCTTTGGCCGACCCCGGGCACGGTTCCGCATTGATATTCTCCGCGATTTCCTAAACACTATTTATATTCCCCCTTTGCTCCAAGGAGAGATTGTGGAACTGACCAATCGCATCAACCGGATTCAGACATCGCCCACCGCGGTGGTAATCAGCGCCGCCGAACAGCTTAAGGCCGCAGGCGTGGATGTCGCCGACTTCGGTCCCGGAGAGCCCGACTTTCCAACCCCGGACCATATCAAGAAAGCCGCCATCCGGGCAATCGAGGAGAATCGCACCAAGTACACCCCGACGGGCGGCATCATGCCTCTGCGCGAAGCCATCACCGCTTGGCACAAACGGGAATTGGGCTCCGGCTACACCGCAAAAGAATGCGCCGTGAGTGTTGGCGGCAAACACGCCATCTTCAACACCGTCAGTGTGCTCATCCAAAACGGCGACGAAGTGATCTTGCCGGCGCCTTACTGGGTTAGTTTCCCGGACATTATCAAGTATGCCGGCGGTACCCCAGTCACCGTGCAGACGCGCCAGGAAGACGGATTCAGCGTCAAAGCCGCGGCCATCGAGAATGCCATCACGCCAAAAACGAAATTAGTAATTATCAATTCGCCCAGCAATCCCACCGGCGGCGTAGTCGACGGCGACGAATTCCAACGCATTCTGGCGGTCTGTAAGAAGCATAACGTCTGGCTGCTGGGCGACGAGTGTTACTCGCATTTCGTTTACGAGCCGCACAAACCCTTCTCCATTGCTAGCGCAAAAGATTCGAAGGACCGCGTGATTATCATCGGCTCTGTCTCCAAGACTTTTGCCATGACCGGCTGGCGCATCGGCTACACCCTTGCGCCGGAGCCGCTCATCCAGGCCATCATCAAGATTCAAAGCCAATCGACCTCCAATCCCACGTCGATTGCGCAATACGCTGCGCTGGAGGCCATGCGCGGCACCATGGAAACCGTGCCCCCCATGCTCGCTGAATACACCAGGCGCAGAAAGCGCATCGTGGAAGGTTTGCGGGAAATTCCGGGCGTAACCTGCGAGTGGCCCGGCGGCGCCTTCTATGCATTCCCCAACATTTCCGCCCATCTCCAGGGAGAAAATCCGCTGGCGAAGAGTTGCACCGAACTCGCAAAGCTGCTCCTCGAGAAGGCCCACGTCGCCCTGGTGCCTGGCGAAGCATTTGGAGCCCCAGGATTCCTGCGGATTTCGTACGCCACTTCGATCGAACGAATTGAGGAAGGACTCCGGCGGTTGAACAAATTTCTTACTCGCGTTGAAGCTGCCACCTGATCGTGGTCGAACCTGTCCTAACGCGCATTGACCCCATCTTCAGTCCGCGGCCGTGGGGCGCTCGCTCACTCGCTCCCTTGTTCCCGGATAAAAGAAATCTGCCGGAACCGATCGGAGAGGCCTGGTTGACCGCCAAGGATTCGCGCGTGGCCAACGGTCCGTTCGCAGGAAAATCGCTGGGCGCAAGCTGGCGCGCCATGCCGGTTCAATGGCGGGGCACGCACTCCGCCAGCTACAAGGACTTCCCATTGCTGGTAAAGTTTCTTTTCCCCTGGGACAAGCTCTCCATTCAGGTTCACCCCGACGATTCTTTCGCCCGTTTACATGAGCAGGCCGCCGGGGGCCGCGGCAAAACGGAAATGTGGCATATCGTCTCCGCGGAGCCCGGCGCGGAGCTGCTAATTGGTCTGAAACACGGCGTCACGCGCGAAGGGTTCCTCCGGGGCGTCGCGCGTAATACGGTCGAAGATCTGTTTGTGCGCTTTCCGGTTCGCGCCGGAGAAACCTATTTTGTCGAAGCGGGCACGCAGCACGCCATCTGCCCGGGCATGGTCGTTTGCGAAGTGCAGGAATACTCGGATCTGACCTACCGGGTATACGATTACGGCCGTGTCGACTCTTCCGGCAAGCGTCGGGAATTGCATCTGCAAAAGGCGCTCGATGTGACTCGCTTTGGCGACACCCGTAGCGGAAGGATTTCTCCCTTGGCTCTGCATTCGCCGGATGCAAATAAGCATCTGTTAGCGGCTTGCGAGTTCTTTGCCACGGAACGCTGGGACTGCGATCGCACCACGTCCATAGAAAGTGACCCTTCGGAATTTCAGCTCATAATTATTCTGTTTGGCATGGGGAAACTCCATGACTCCCATTCATCCCATTCCTACCAACCTGGCCAGGCATGGTTCCTGCCTGCCTCCCTGCCACTCACTCTGCTTCAGCCAGACGCACCAACTTCCCTTCTGCGCGTTACCGTGCCAGACAAGGACTTGCTTTTTCGTCAATTACAGCGCCAGGGGTTTGAATCAGCGGCCATCACTCGCGTCTTGATGGTGTGAACGCAATGTCAGAACAAAAGCTCAGCACGCACGCCGTAATCCTCGCCGGAGGGCGCGGTACGCGCTTCTGGCCGCGCAGCCGTACCCGCACTCCTAAGCAGTTAATCAACATCGTTGGAAAGTCCACCATGCTTCAGCAAACCGTCGAGCGTTTGCGCCCCTTGATCCCGGCGGATCGCATCTGGACGGTAACGAATGACGAACAGGCAGGTGCTTTGCGAAATCAGGTGCCCGGTTCTTCTCGCAAGCGCGTCCTTGCCGAACCTTTGGGCCGCAACACTGCGGCAGCTATCGCCCTTGCCGCTGTTCACGTTCGTCATGCGGCAAAGGGTGACGCCTTGATGGCGGTTTTGCCCGCCGATCACTTCATCGGACAGCCGCGGCGTTACCGCCAAATCGTCGGCGCAGCTGTGGACGTAGCGCGTGAGCAAGGGCGCATGGTGGTGCTGGGGATTCCTCCGTCGCGCCCGGAGACGGGCTTCGGTTATATCGAGCGTGGAGACCGACCCTTCACCGTGGATGGCTTCCAGGCTTTTCCAGTGCGCCGCTTTACCGAAAAACCGGAACTCTCCGTCGCCAGGGAATATGTCGCCTCCGGAACTTATCAATGGAACGCAGGAATGTTTTTCTGGCTCGTCTCCACATTTTTGGACGCGCTCAAGAATCTTCTCCCCAGAACGCATGACGCGATTGAGTCACTCTCCACGCACATCGGAAAGCGCAGTTACCAGCCCCAACTGAAGAAACTTTATCCCAAGCTCGAGAACATCTCCGTGGATTACGCCATTCTGGAAAAGGCCGCAAGCGCGGGCCACGTATTCGTAATTCCCGCCGAGGTTGGCTGGAGCGATATCGGGTCCTGGGATGCTGTGTACGAACTGCTCGCGAAAAATCCGGGCGAAAACATCCTCGCCGGACAAGGGCAGACGCTTGACGCCGAGGGAAATTTTCTGTGGGCCCCGGACAAATTCATCGCCGCGATCGGTATCCACGATCTGGTGGTCGTTGAAACTCCTGACGCAATGCTCATCTGCCCCCGCGATCGCGCCCAGGATGTCGCTAAAATTGTGAAATCCCTCGAACAGCGTAAACTCACGCGCCTGCTGTAGAACCACTTCGCTCGGCCAATTTGGCGCAGCCCTTTCACACCCTCTGTTTGGCGCCTCGAATGCTTCGCGTATACTCACAGGGAATGAACACCATTCAGTTTGGTACCGACGGCTGGCGCGGCGTCATCGCCGAAGACTTCACTTTTGCAAATGCGCGCACCGTGGCGAATGCGATTGCGCGTTACGTGGTGCGCGCGGAGGACCCGCGCAAAAGTCTGCTCATCGGTTACGATCACCGCTACGCTTCGGACCACGTCGCTGCAGCGATTGCTGATGTCGTCAGCTCCACCGGCACGCCGGTATGGCTCGCCGATAAACCTTGCCCCACCCCGGCCATTTCCCTGCTCGTCCGCCAGCGCAACGCCGCTGGCGGAATTGTCGTCACCGCCAGCCACAATCCTTATTCCTGGAACGGCATCAAGTACAAAGCCAGCTACGGCAGCAGCGCGCTGCCCGCTATCGTGGCGCAAATCGAAAAGGAATTGGCCGGAGTGTTCGAGGGCGGCGCTCCACCCTTGCCGCCGCGCAAGGAATTGATCCATTCCATCGAGCCTACCGCCCCGTACCTGGACACTATCGAGAAGCTCGTCGACTGGAAGGTCCTGCGCGATTCGAAATTCCGGTTCGTCGTCGACCCCATGCACGGTTCTGCCGCGGGCCTGCTTCACCAGCTTTTCGTTCGTAATGGAGTTGCTTGCGAAGAAATCCGCGGCACGCGCGATCCGCTTTTCGGCGGCGTCCATCCGGAACCCATCGAGCCGCATATCGATGCCTTGGGCAAGGCGGTCCTCGCCGGAAAATATGACGCGGGCCTTGCCGCCGACGGCGACGGCGATCGTATTGGCGCCATCGATCGTGATGGCAGCTTTGTCAGTCCGCACCAAATTCTTGCCCTTCTCGTCTGGCATCTCATCGGCACGCGCAATCTTCCAGGCGAAATTGCCAAAACCTTTTCAGTGACAAAACTCATCGACGCGCTCGCATCCAAATTCAATCGCAAGCTTCACGAAGTGCGTATCGGCTTCAAATATATCTGCGAACTGATGCTGGAGCAGGACATTCTAATCGGCGGCGAGGAGAGTGGCGGCATCGGCACCAGCCTCTATCTGCCGGAGCGCGACGCGACCGTTTCCGCGCTTCTCCTGGCGGAACTCATGGCCTGGCATGGCAAGTCTCTCGGTGAGCTCCTCCGCACCCTGGAGAAGGAATTCGGTGAATTCCATTACGGCCGCATCGATTTGGACGTCAAACCCGCGCAAAAAGCGAAGGCCATCGCTCATTTTTCAAGCGAGAAGCTGAAGCAGTTCCAGGATTGGCCTGTTAACCGCCGGGAAAACATGGATGGCATCAAGCTGTACCTCGGCGACATCGGCTGGGTCATGGTGCGCCCCTCCGGCACGGAAAATCTGTTGCGCATCTATGCCGAAACCACCAAGGCCGCCACCACTCAGAAAGCTCTCCGCGCTACCGTTGCGGCTATTCAGAAACTTTAGGAGCACGACATGCATCCTGTGAATCTGGCGGAAAAATTCAGTAAATTTCAGGACTACTGCAATCCCCGCGTGATCGGCGAAGTCAACGATTGCCACGTTAAAGCCGTCAAGCTGAAGGGTGAGTTTATCTGGCACCATCATGACTTTGAGGACGAACTCTTCCTCGTCGTGAAAGGCACGCTGCGCATGCGTTTTCGCGACCACGAAGCGATTGTCCGCGAAGGCGAATTTGTCATTGTTCCCCACGGTGTCGAGCATCTTCCCGTCGCCGACGAGGAAGTTCATATTATCCTGTTGGAGCCGAAGTCCACGCTCAATACGGGAAACATCACCAACGAAAGGACTGTTCGCGACCTCGAGCGCCTTTAACTCATCAACCCGTTTTCCCGCGAACAGCAACGGCCCTGCAATGGATCATCGCTTCTACACTCTCGATGTTTTCACCACCACCCGCTTCCAGGGCAATCCCCTCGCCGTCGTCACCGATGGCGATGGCTTCTCCGCCGACCAGATGCAGGCCATCGCTCGCGAAATGAATCTTTCCGAAACGGTTTTCGTCCAGAAGCCCACCGATGATCGCGCCCTCGCTCGCCTTCGCATCTTTACCACCAAGGAAGAATTGAAACTGGCGGGACATCCGGTCATCGGCACCTGGTTCCTGCTCGCGGAACTTGGCGTCGTTCCTGCCCAGGAAGGCGGTGTCCACATCCAGCAGCAGACCGGCGCGGGCATTCTTCCCGTTGAGATTCGTTTCAAGGATGGCCGTCCGCAACGTGTGACCATGACCCAGAAAGAAGCTTCCTTTAAGCCTTGCAAAATTGAGAAAAAGAAACTCACTGCGGCTCTCGGCCTTTCCCCGAAAGATCTGGACCCTACCCTCGCTCCCGAGTTTGTCTCTACCGGAATTTATAATCTGATGGTGCCGTTGAAGAACCGAAGGGCGCTGGGCAAGATTCAATTGAACATGGCCGAGCTGGCTCGTCTATTTGGCAAAGAAGGCGCCTTAGCTTATTGCTTCGCCATTGGCACCAACCACACCGTGTGGGCGCGCGGCATGATGCCTTGGGAACTCTATGAGGATGCAGCGACCGGCTCCGCTGCCGGCTCTCTCGGTGCCTATTTGGTCAAGCAGGGCCGGATTGGAGCCGGGCAAACACTGCACGTCGCACAAGGTGTAGAAATGGGCCGCTCGAGTCAAATCGAAGTCGAAGTTTCGCAATCGGGGAAGAAACTCACGCCCAGGGTGAGCGGCGCCGCCGTCAAGGTTTTTGAAGGCGTCATCCGGACCTGAGCGGTGGTGGTGAGACACACCGGCCGAAGTGATTATTCTACGTCGAGGGATTTTCGGTACGTGTCGAGGATTCCGTTTACGAATCCGCCGGCTTCTTCCGAAGAAAACTTCTTCGCCAGGTCCACCGCTTCATTGATCACTACTTTTGCCGGCGTGTCGGTCGCCCGCATTTCGTGCATTCCCAATCGCAGGATCGCGCGGTCGATGGCAGAAATCCTTTCCAATCGCCAATTTTCAGCGTATTTCGCAATGAGTTCGTCCAGCCCCTTGGCGTCGTGCGCGGCTCCTTCGAACAACTGGTTGGCAAATGCCCGCGTTTGCTCCGCCGCCTTCGCATTCTTCCAGAATATTTTTTCCAATTTAGCCACATCCTGCTGGCTCATGTCCCATTGAAACAGCATCTGCATGGCAAATTCGCGCGATTTGCTTCGGAGCGACACGTTATTTCCGCCGCCCCTTGCCGGAACTCGCCGGCTTCTTCGTTCCTCTCAATTTCCGCGAAAGCCGCCCCATCTCGATGGCCCCCAGCCCCGCCTCGAATCCCTTATTTCCGCCTTTCAGGCCGGCGCGATCGATGGCTTGCTCAAGCGTGTCGCAGGTCAGAACGCAAAACATTACCGGTACGCCAGTATCCATCTGCGCCAACTGCAATCCGCGCGCCGTCTCTGAGCAAACATAATCAAAGTGCGTGGTCTCGCCGCGCAGCACACATCCAATTGCAATGATCGCGTCGTAACGGCCGCTCCCCGCAAGTTTTTTCGCCGCCAGCGGCAATTCGAACGCCCCCGGAACGTGAACCACATCCACAGCTTTTCTTCCAGCTCCGCTGCGCTACAAAGCATCTACCGCGCCTTGCAGCAGCCGCTCGGTGATGAAGCTGTTGAAGCGGCTCACCACCACCCCAAAGCGCAGTCCCGTCGCGTTCATTTCCCCAACGATTTTTCCCGGCTGAATTTTCTCCGCCATCCTTGCGCTCATTTTCCCTTGAATTGCGCCGCGCGCTTTTCCAGGAACGCCTTCGTCCCCTCGCGCATATCTTCTGTGGCGCAGCACAATCCGAACAACGTAGCCTCCAGGAACAGTCCTTCTTCCTGCGGCATCTCCACGCCCCGTTCGATCGCTTCCATGCAATATTTCACCGCCAGCGGCGCCTTTTCGATGATCTTCTTCGCCATCGCCTCGGCCGCGGGCAACAATTCCGCCGCCTCGTAAACGTGATTGACCAGCCCAATTCTTTGCGCCTCGTCCGCGCTGATCATCTCTCCCGTCAGGCAGAGCTCGTGCGCCGCGCCTTTGCCGCACAAACGAGCCAGCCGTTGCGAACCGCCGTATCCGGGAATAATTCCAAGCTTCACTTCCGGCTGTCCCAGTTTCGCCGTTTTGCTGGCCAGGCGAATTGAGCAGCTGAGCGCCAATTCGCAGCCTCCCCCAAGCGCATATCCATTGATCGCGCAAATGGAAGGCTTGCCCATGGTCTCCAACAGGTGAAACACGCTCTGCCCGAAAAGCGAAAACTCTTTCCCGTTCACCGGCGTCTGCTGCGCCAATTCATTGATGTCCGCGCCCGCCACAAACGCTTTTTCTCCGGCCCCCGTCAAGATCAATACGTGCACGGACTCGTCATCCCGCGCATCTACCAGCGCCTGGTGTAACTCCTCGATTGTTTCCCGGTTGAGCGCGTTCAACAGCTTCGGGCGGTTGAATGTGACGTAGGCAATGTCATCCTTTTTTTCATACAGCAAATTTTCGTAGGACATTTTCAGGTCCTCACAAACTCATCGGCTTCGGATTGGCGGGATCCGCGTAATCGTAAAACCCGCGCCCGCTTTTTTTCCCATTCCAGCCCGCCAAAACCATCCGCTTCAACAACGGCGGCGCGGCAAACCGCTTCTCTTTGAATTCATCAAACATGATTTGCGAGATGTAATACGTCGTGTCCAATCCCACAAAATCCAGCAGCGTGAACGGCCCCATCGGGTATCCGCATCCCAGCTTCATCGAATTGTCGATATCCACAACGGAACCCACACCCTCTTCCAAGGCGCGTATCGCATCCAGAAGATACGGCACCAGCAACCGGTTCACGATAAATCCGCCGCCATCCTGCGCCCGCACCGGCGTCTTCCCCAGCTTCGCCCCGAACCCCACCATCTCTTCATACACCGCCGGATCGGTTGCGATCGTCCTCACCACTTCCACCAGCTTCATTACCGGTACCGGATTAAAGAAATGCAAGCCGACAAACCGCTGTGGCCTCTTCGTTGCCGCCGCGATCTCCGTGATCGTCAGCGACGATGTATTGCTGGCAAAAATTGTCTGCGCCGGGCAAAGCGCATCCAGCGCCACAAATAACTCGCGCTTTGCCGGCAGCTGCTCAATGATTGCCTCCACAATCAGGTCGCAGTCTTTCAACTCATCCAGTGAAGTCACGCCCTTCAAGCGCCCGCGAATTTCGCTCTTCGCCGCCTCGGTTATCGTCCCCTTCTCCACCAGCCTCGCAAGGTTCTTCTCAATTCCCTTCAGGCCCTTGTCCACCAGCTCCGTGCTTACCTCTCGCACCACGGTTTGAAATCCGGCCTGCGCGCTCACTTGCGCGATTCCAGACCCCATCAATCCACACCCCACGACTCCGACTTTTTGAATCGCCATCCTCTTTCCTCACGTCTGCAAAACCATTTAAATCCGGCGGGAAACTGCCACCCGTCAAAGTGTACCAAAGACGGACGGCCCTTGTGAGAAGCAGTGACCCTCAGCGTTATCGTTGTTAAGGGATAGTCAGAACTCCGCTATCAGCCTTTTTCAGAGCTTCCTTCAATCTCTGAAGCGCCCCATCATCTGCACCAAGCTCGATTAAGTACTTCTCTACGTGTGCCCAACCCTGAAAACGGAGGGAGGGGACAGTCTGTGATTTTCCCTCAGGAGGATAGATCTCATTCGGCAATCCAATTGAAGTGATGTCCACAAGAAGCGTGGTGTGATTTAAATTGTGGATCAAAAAGCGATATTTCATATGCTCACCCAAGTGCGGCTAAACAGCTTCTACAATCATCGCGATTCCCTGCCCGCCTCCGATGCATGCCGTCGCCAGGCCGTATTTCAATCCCTTGCGCCGCAATTCATTCAGCACCGTGATCACCAGCCGCGTGCCGGAAGCTCCCAGCGGGTGCCCAAGCGCGATTGCGCCGCCGTTAACGTTCGTTTTTTCGCGCTGCAAGCCTAACTCCTTCTCGACCGCCAGGTACTGCGCCGCGAACGCCTCATTCACTTCCACCCTGTCAATTTGTTCCAGCTTCATCCCCGCCACTTGCAATGCCTTGCGGGTGGCTGGCACCGGCCCGATGCCCATAATGCTCGGGTCCGCTCCCACCGTCGCCCACGAAACGATTCTTCCGAGCGGCTTCAGCCCCCGCTCCTTTGCCGTTTTTTCCCGCGTCACCACCACTGCCGCGGCTCCATCCACGATCCCGCTCGCATTTCCCGCCGTTACCATCCCGTCCTTCTGGAACGACGGCGCCAGCTTCTCCAGTGTCTCCATCGTTGTCTCCGGACGCCGGTGATCGTCTTCACTGACCAGTATCAACTTTCTTCCCTGCTTCACTTCCACCGGCACAATTTCTTCTTTGAACACGCCTGCCTTCGCCGCCGCGTCCGCCGCCTGCTGGCTGCGCAGCGCATAGGCATCCGCATCCTTCCGCGTGATCCCCTTTTGTGCTGCAAGTTTTTCCGCCGTCAGCGCCATCGGCAACCCACAATAAGAGTCCGTCAATCCCTCAAAGAGAAAATCTTCCAGCGCGCCCCCGCCCAGTTTCAACCCGGTCCGCGCCCCACGTATCACAAACGGCGCTTGCGTCATATTTTCCATCCCGCCCGCAAGCACCATGTTCGCTTCCCCCAGCAAAAGCCGCTGGGCCGCCTGAACGATGGCTTCAATCCCGGAACCGCACAATCGATTGACGGTCAGCGCCGGAGTCTCAATCCTCAATCCCGCCTTCAACCCTACGTGCCGCGCCCCATAGATCGCGTCAGCGCTCGTTTGCAGCACATTTCCAAACACCACGTGGTCAAATTCGCCCGGATCCACTCCCGAACGCTGCATCGCCCCCTTCGCCGCATGCGCCCCCAACTCAATAGCGGATACCTCCGAAAACATTCCCGTGTACCGTGCCATCGGTGTGCGCGCACCGGCAACAATCACAACGTCGGTTGGAAACATATTTACCCTCACTTATCGGAAGCCTGTCGTTGGAGGCGCGACGGCTCGGCGATGTCGTGCTCACAGCTCGCATGGCTTTTCGTCTGCCCGTGATTCACTGCTTTGCGGTTTCCCCCACCACCACCATGTCCCCGCCGCGCTTGCGGGCCTCTTCAATCGTGAATTCCGCCCGGTTGATCAAGTCCGTCACGATATCTTCGCTGTCATAATCCTGCCTAGCCACAGCCTCCACGATTCCCGCGCTTAATGTGATCTGCGTCGAATCCCATGGTGGGTGGACTCCCGTCGCCGCCCTCCGCAACTTCTCCACCAGGCTTTGCGCTCCGGAAGCGGACGTATCCGGCAGGATAAACGCCAGCGCCCACGAGGTATATTTCACGGCCATGTCATTCTGGCGGACTATCGGCTGCAACGAGCGCGAAAGCTGCTCCAGAAATTTCTCCAGCGGCCCCTCTCCTTGCTGCCGCAGCATCTCGGTTCCGCGATCGATCTGCAGGATCGCCAGGGATAACGTTGTGCCTTGCGTGCGCGCGCGGTCCGCTTCGTTCAACAGGCACCCGACATAGGAACTGCGGCTCAGCAGTCCGGTGCGTTCGTCGGAGACTCCCATGCGCCGCACCAGTGACCGCAGCCGTGTGTGGCTGACGCTCATCATCATCTGGTCCCCAATTGCCTGCAGAAAATAAGTTTGATTCGGTTTCCACTGGTGCGGCGTCGCGTGCGCCACGATCAGCATCGCCGCGGGTGTCTGCGTCTCCTTGTCCGTGAGCGTCACCCCCAATGCCGTCGCCAGTCCCAGTTCCGCAAGAATGGATCCTTCCGCCGCGTCCACCACCATTCCTCCCAGTTCGTCCGGAACCGCCTTTTCCATTTGCGCCAGCAGCAAAACCACTTGCGATCCTGGCGCAGGCTTCAATCCAGACGTGCAATACTCCGCCGTCATCTCCGGTGGCCGCCCGGGCGTGCCGATCACCGCTATCGTACGCGCGGCCTTCAAATAAGTACCCACCTCCGTCACCGTGGTATTCAGCATCGCCCGCGGCGTCTGCTGCCGGAATGTTTTCTGATTGATCTCCGAAATCTTCGTCAGGTCTCGTAGCGTGTCCACCGTGTAGGTTCCTGTGCGTCCCGTCGGCGGTGTTGGTTGCGCTTCCACGATGGGTACGTTCACGATTCTCGCAGCCACCTCCGGCTTCGCCTGCGTTTTCGGCCGCCAATTCGCCATCTGGTAGAGACCCTGCAACCTGGGATTGCGCTCCTCCTCGCCCGGAAACATCGCGGCAATCTTCTGCAACCGCTCCATGGCTTTACTTTGCAGCGAATACTGCAGGAATATCTCCGTCTGCACGATCAGGTCTTCCAGGGCCTGCTGCTTATTGCTTTCCTCCACCGCGTGATGCTCCGCGGCCGCCGCATGCCCGGACTCTGCTTTGGCCGATCCGGATTGGCTCGGCGTGCCGATGGCCGATTTCGCCATGCGCCCGGCCACTCGCCGGAGATATGTCTGATCCGCGTGCCCGCGCAGTTTTTCCAGTCTCTCCTGGTTGCGATAGTCGTAGGAATCGATGTCCACCAGGCGTTCCAGTGCTTCACTGGCCTTCGCAAAGTTTCCGGAATTGAAGTTCGCGTCGAACAGCTTGATCAGCACTTCAAAATACGGGGACTCCCGGTTCAGCTCGTTGCACAACGTCGCCCAGAATTCCAGCACCGGCACGGACTCCGGGTGCTTGCCGCCAAGCTCCTCCAGATGCGTCGCAAATTCGTTCTGCTTCTTATCCGCAAACATTCTCCGCTTCAGCGTCAGCAGTATTTCTACTGACTTGGCATCCTGCCCCGCGTCCGCATAGGCGTCCGCCACCCCGAACAGCCGTGTGACCCCTTCATTTTTCTCCCTCAGGAGACGCTCCAGAATCCCTCGTGCGCGGTCCAGTTGTCCTGCAATCTTCAATGCATCCGCGAAGGTCTCCAGGAATGCCACATCGTTGTCGCTCGCCGCAAAGGGCTCCAGCAGCGCCGTGGCTTCCGCGGCCTCACCGTTCCTTAGCTTGGCTTCGGCGTAAAGCAGCGCAACGCTGCGTTCCTGCGGAGCGAGCCCGTAGGCGCGCCCGAGTAGTTTCATCGCATCCTGCTGGGCCCCGTTGGCCGCCGCTAGTGTTCCAGCGCGCAGGAATGACCTCGCTGCCAGCGAATTCTTTCCTAGCTTTGCCGCCGCTTCCGCCACTTTCAGTTGCCGGGTCATGTTCTCCGGATCCAGCTGTGCCGTACGCTCCCAACAAAACAACGCATCGTCCATTCGATCGGCCTGGCTGAATAGCTCCGCGGCCTTGCTGTATTGCTCGACCGCTTCTTCGGGATGATTTTGCTTTTGTTGCAGGAACGCGTAGCGCGCAATGCGTTCGGGTGGCTGCGGCGTCAGCGAGTTTCGCAGAAAGCGGTTGTATATCGCCAGCGCCTTGGATTCATCTCTCGGATCCACCAGCAGCTCAAACAGGTGCCCATAGTACACCGCTGCCCGGTCCGGATGATCC
>Ga0307471_100001085_pt1 | contig 14646 bp, 11 predicted proteins | sample atmos_gasesAM3C__2_FD_204566 | JGI IMG/M metagenome (GOLD analysis project Ga0307471, IMG submission 204566) | Hardwood forest soil microbial communities from Morgan-Monroe State Forest, Indiana, United States - atmos_gasesAM3C_515 | ecosystem: Environmental > Terrestrial > Soil > Temperate... | reverse complement strand
GCGAAAATAGGAGTGTACTACTGAAGGAACACGAAACAGCAGAATCAGGCGGTTTTAAAGGAGCGCAGCAAACCAGTGGATATTAAACTTGCGAAACGCCTGTGCGTGCACGCGTGCACGGAGTTTGCTGAGATAGTTTTGGCGTGGCATATGTCCGGGACCGTTTACAATGCCACTTGAAGCCTAATCGCGCGCATTCTACTGGGCTATTCATGAGTGCGCAGGACGCCAGACCGGTTTGTGTCCAGAAATGAGGGCTCCACCTTGCAACTTTGTGAACGCTTGTACATCCAGACTTTTTCAAGTTTCAACGACTCGGTACTACCTGCAGGCTTCACGCCGCGCCGCGTAGCCGTCGCGTAACCAGAAGGGGGCTTTTTAGCATTTTGAGCGTTTCTGGCGTTATGTAAAATGAATAACTTACGTGTCTTCAAAGGCCGCACACGGTGCGACTCCCACCCCGGGCACCATTGTTTCTTGTAGCTGTACATCGCGTCAATGACGTAATTACGTTGTCCTGTCAAACCAGGCTATGATCTGTCCCATGCGAGTTCAAACACACCCTCGTCTACTTACAATTGTGCGATCGTGGCGAATCTCCTGTTCCATCATCGCCGCGCTCGTGCTCTGTGCCTCTGGCTTTGCCGTAACTTCGAGAGGTACGGGTAGTGCAGTCGTAAAAACTGTGCATGGTCCAGTGCTAGGTGATACTGAGGGCAACGTGCTTGTCTTTCGGGGCATTCGATTCGCAAAGCCCCCGATCGGCCCGTTACGGTTTCATCCCCCAGTGGAGCAGACATCGTGGACACGGGTTAAACCGGCTTTGGATTTTGCGCCTGCGTGTCCGCAATTGGTTAGCGTGGATCCTACTGAGAATAACAACTCCGTGATGGCCGAAGACTGCCTAGCGGTGAACGTGTGGACGCCGAGGGCGGATGGCCGGAAGCGGCCCGTCATGGTTTTTATTCATGGAGGCGCGTTCATCGAGGGGAGCGCACGAAACACCTGGTACGACGGGGCATATCTTGCGGAGCGCGGGGATATTGTGGTTGTTACCCTACAGTATAGGCTTGGCCCACTTGGGTTTCTGGAGCTGTCGGAGATTGCGGGAAAGGAATACGCTCAGAGCGGAAATCTTGGCATCCTGGACCAGATTGCGGCTCTAGAGTGGGTTAAGCAAAATATCGCGCGGTTTGGGGGTGACGCGAAGAACGTGACGATTTTCGGCGAGTCCGTTGGTGCGACCAGCGTTGGAATATTAATGGTTGCCCCCGCGGCCAGAGCACTATTCAATAAGGCAATCCTGGAAAGTAACTCGGCCGCACGGGTGGGCCACGATTTGCCTCGGGCGACAGAACTGGCGAAAGCATTCCTGAAGGTCGCTGGCGTGAAGAGTGTTGAGGATTTGCAGCAGTTGAGTATGCTGCAGATTCGGAACGCGGAGGAGAAGTTCTTTGAAACCGTTTTTGGCGACTCGTCGTTTGGTCCCACGTGGGACGGCGTGGTGATACCTGAGTCGGCGATGAAGTTGATCCTAACGGGGCGGGCCGCGGTGGTTCCTGTACTGATCGGAACGAATCTGGATGAGGTCCGCTATTGGTCTACGATCGAGGATCTACCTCTGGAAAGCAAACCGGAGCCTCTGCTCGAAAAGCAAGTTGCAGCTATTGCGGGTCCCATGGCAAAAGATGTCATTGAGACCTATAGAAATGCGGATTCGAACTACGGAGATGCAGTAATCCACCTTGAAACCGACTTGATGTTCCGGATGACCTCGATCCGTATGGCAGAGGCCATCAGTGACCAACAGCCAACGTACATGTATTTGTTCACTTATCGTTCGACATCACCCGTCACGAAATATGACGCGGCACATTCCATGGAGGTACCGTTCGTATTCGGTGTCACTGACCAGCTGGATGCGATTGCATTCACAGGCAGGGATCCGCATCGCGAAACTCTGATGCGACAGGTGCAGCAGGCCTGGATCAATTTCGCGCGGACGGGTGACCCAAATCATGCCGGATTACCGAAATGGCCGAAATATGACCCAATCGCTCGAGCCACGATGGAACTCGGCGTGAATTGCCAAGTAGCAAAGGACCCTCTTTCTGCTCAGCGTGCCGTTTGGGATGGCATTCCCTTTGACGGAATCAAACCTAGCGTGGCGCAGGTCTCCGTTTTTCTATCTGACAACGGCAGCGAGAACTGAGCCACGCCAAAATACTTTGTTAGAGGGCCAAGAATCTTTCGGTGGGTTCGCTGGAGTTGATGGATGCTGGTCCGACACATGGATTTTGACTTTTCCAGTAATGCGACTGCTATTATGTTCTGCTGTCCGCTCACGCCGCGGCGCTGTTCGCCGTGAGAGCATGTGGTTAGCCGGTTCGCGATCATAAACGAGGGCTCCACCTTGCAAGTTAGTGGGCGCCTGCAATTCCAGACTTTTTTCAGTTTAAGTATGCGTTTTCAGCGTTTCTGGCGTTACGTAAAATGAGTAACTTACGGCGTATCAATACGCAGCGTGGGTTCGATTCCCCCCGCCGGCACCATTCCTTCTTCTTGATTTGAAAGAGATTACACCAGCGCGTTTTCTCGTGTACCCGCCGTGTACCTCTTGTTGCGGTTCGTGAGTCTGCCATGTGCGGCGAACGACCGCTTCCAACTGTTCCTGACGCGCACGAACCCACGGTGTGTAGTGTTTCTCCGTGACGCGCACACTGTGGTGCCCCAGGAGAATTGATACCCGCTCAATAGGAACACCTGCGAGCAGAAGCTCGACAGAAAAAGTGTCTCGAAAGCGGTGTGCGTGGCCGCTAGGAACTCCAGCCAAGATAAAGAGCCGCTTTAGACTTTCTTGCCAGATCCCTGCTGCCGTTCTGGGCGTTGAGGGTCCCGTCCAGAAGAAATACGTGCTTTCAGGAATCGCGTTGAGGGCTTCGATGACGAACGATGGAAGAGGGCAGAAAACAGGTGTCCCCGTTTTCGCGGTGTAAAGGAAAAGCTTGTCGTTCTGAATTCGGTCGCGGCTGAGCGTTGCTGCATCACGGATGCGCAGCCCGCTGTAGCGAAGAAGGAGCACAAGCGCGCCTAACCGAACCCTAGTTGCCTTATCTGGATATGCGTCACAAGCTTTCAGAATCTCTGCGACCTCTTCTCTCGTGAACGGAGCCGTCGGTGGTTCCGTGATCCTGGGCGGTTTCAGATGGACAGCTGGATTCGTGTGAATCCAACCACTCTCATGCACGAACCGGAAGAACGCACGGGACGCTTCCAGTTTCTTGCGCGCAGCAATGTTCTTGTTTTTCCAGGAAGCGCGGAACCGCCGCACCCAGTCAAGGTCGAAGTCCGTGATAAATGGGAGCCGATTTGCCAAGGCGAAGTCCTGAAACTGACGGAATAGGAGTCGATATTTGTAATAGAGTAGGCTCTCGCAAATTCCGAGCCTCAGCATCGGCAATGAATTTATCGCAGGCTTCTTTGACAGTCAGCGGGGCTGGTTTCTCAGTTAGCTGGCCATCTGCCTCCCACTGGCGCACCAGATCCTGCGCCCGCTACCAGTCGCGGAGACGAAGCGACTTGCGCATTTCAACTCCGTTCAGTGAGCCATCGATCCAGATCGGGCAAAGACACCGCCGGTACTCGCGTCCTTCCATCCTCTGTTTGCACTTCTTTCGGTGCCGGTGATGGATTGTCAGCATGGCCGAGCTCCTACCAAGCGGGCGACTTCGATGATAAACGAGAATGGACGCGTTCGAGAACGGATTGAGGGATTCGCAAGGTGATATAACTTACGGGGTGTGCTCGGCGTTCCGCTGGACTGCGCTAGTTTCCCATCGGCTACCTCCTGCATGGTGTATGTATATAGCATTTCTGATCCAATGGACGTAAGGAAATTGCATGGCCAAACCCTAAACCTCGCACGTATTACGCGTTCGACCCTGCCTAAGTGCGAAGGACGGTTTTTGTTTCCTCGTTCCTCGGATAAGATCGTTCTCGTATTCCCATTCGCTTGGCGCAGGGCTCATGTCAATCACTGACGGCACAACCGCTCAAGGCGTGCTTCAACTGCACTTGAAACAGGTGCTGCAGGACTGTCAGCGGCTCCGCGAGGAAAATGAGCGCCTTCGAGCTATGCTCGGTTTGAATCATTCTACCTCTAATCAGACCGTTCCTCAGGGCAGTCGCAACCCAAACCCCTCGCTGCGGGGCCCAAGCGAGGTTTATACCGCAGAACGAAAGATTACGCTTTTTCGGAATCTGTTCCGTGGACGAGAAGATGTGTTCGCCATTCGATGGGAAGGCAAGGGCGGCAAATCTGGCTATTCGCCGGCAGGCGCCATGGACTGGCGGGCGATCCACGCTGCGAAACCCGAAGACCGAAAGAGTGTAGGGCGTAAGACACGGATACTCCAGCCCCTGAAGGACGAGGTGATAAAAAATCACCTCACGGGAAAAAAGACAATCGGCATTTACCCACTTCTCCCAGACGAGACCTGTTGGTTTCTTGCCGTGGACTTCGACCAGAAGTCTTGGATGGCGGACGCGGCGGCATTCATCGCTACCTGCCGAAGCTTCGAGGTCCCTGCTTTTGTCGAGCGCTCGCGGTCGGGGAATGGCGCACACGTTTGGATGTTCTTTGACCGTCCGGTCTCCGCAGTAGATGCGAGAAGGCTAGGATGCGCATTGCTAACTCGCGCCATGGAAAGAAGGCACGAAATTGGGCTGGATTCATACGACCGACTTTTCCCAAGTCAAGACACCATGCCCAAGGGTGGCTTCGGGAATTTGATTGCCTTGCCGTTGCAGAAGCATCCTAGAGACCAAGGGAACACAGTTTTCTTAGATGAACTGTTTCGGCCTCAGGCTGATCAATGGCGATTCTTGGAGACAATCCAGAGAATCCCGGCGGAACGACTGGCTAACATAATTCACGATATAGCCCCTGCAGGGAATCCAGTTGGTGTACATCTCAGTTTTGCTGATGAAGACGAAGGAGAAGCCCCTTGGCATCGGAGCCCTTCGCGAAAGCGAAGAGATGAAACCATTAGCGGTCCGATGCCACCTAGTGTAGGTCTAGTAGTCAGCAACCTCGTGTATATCGAAAAGAAGAACTTGCCCTCGGCCCTCGTGGATCGTCTGATTCGTGTGGCGGCCTTCCAAAATCCTGAGTTCTACCGGGCTCAGGCGATGCGGCTTTCGACATACGGCAAACCACGGGTCATTTCGTGTGGTGAGATTTTCCCCGAGCATGTCGGGCTTCCAAGAGGGTGCGTAGAAGAGGTGACCAATGTATTCAAATCATACTCCGTGAAGATAGAAGTGAAAGACGAACGAACCTCCGGGAAGAAGATCAATGCCGTCTTTCATGGTCAACTTCGGCCCGAGCAGAAGGATGCCGTCGAACGAATACTCGTTCACGAGAATGGCATACTCTGTGCACCAACCGCATTTGGAAAGACCGTCGTTGCGGCGAATTTGATCAGCGCTAGAGCGGTGAACGCGTTGATTCTCGTGCATCGGCGTCAGCTCATGGACCAATGGCGGGAGCGGCTAGCAGCGTATTTGGCGTTGCCAATTGAGAACATTGGGCAGTTCGGTGGAGGGAAAGACAAAAGAACCGGCGTGATCGATGTTGCTGTGATTCAAAGCGTCCAGCGCAAAGGATCGACGGAAGATTTTGTTGCGGACTATGGCCATGTGATCGTTGACGAGTGTCACCATATTTCAGCTGTCACCTTTGAACGAGTTCTTCGTGAAGTAAAGGCAAAATATGTTCTGGGGCTGACGGCTACGCCGACGCGAAAGGACGGCCATCACCCTATTATTTATATGCAGTGCGGTCCGATACGTTTTCATCTGAGTGCCAGGAAGGCAGCGGAGTCTTCGCCATTTCAGCATCGCGTGTTGCCGAGATTCACTAGTCTCGGTTGGACCAGACCGGAAGACGAGACGACCATTCAAGACATTTATGCTGCCCTTTTTGTTGACCGAGCCAGAAACGACTTAATCGTGCAGGACCTCGTGCAAGCCCTGTCCGCCGGGCGTTCGCCTCTTGTTTTGACAGGCCGAACAGAGCATCTCAATTATCTGGCTGAGCGCCTGCGGGGAATCTGTTCGCACGCGCTTATCCTTAAGGGTGGAATGGGCGCGAAGCAAAGAAGGAAACTGGCTGAATCCCTGGCTGCCGTTCCCCCCGGTGAGGCGAGAGTAATTCTCGCTACCGCAAGCTACCTCGGCGAGGGATTTGACGACACGCGACTTGACACGCTTTTCCTTGTGGTGCCGATTTCTTGGAATGGCACACTGCAACAGTACGTTGGCCGCCTCCATCGCCTCCGCGAGAACAAGAGCGAGGTGCAGGTGTACGACTACGCCGATGTATCCGTCCCGATGTTGGCTCGCATGTACAAAAAGCGGCTGACTGGATATGCCGCACTAGGGTACACAATTTCAGAAAGTCATTGCAGGCTAAAGGAAGAATAGTGAAGACGCTGCAAAAATTCTCAGCCGGCGTCGAGGTAATTCCCGGGACGACCTCGTGGTACCTGGCAGATTTGGGTGAAGCGCGAGGGAAGCAAGAACTGTTTACGAAGCAGTCTCCACAGACCCTCAAAGCCCTTCGGGAGCACGCTCTGATAGAAAGCGCAGTGTCCTCAAACCGCATCGAGGGAGTGGTTGCTGACCAGAGCCGCGTGGGGACGATCGTATTCGGCCACAAACAACTGCGTGACAGAGCCGAGGAAGAGATCCGCGGCTACAGAGATGCCCTGAAGCGAATACACGAGCAGGGCTCCAAACTCGCGATATCTGAGGACACGATTCGAGAACTTCACAGACTGACGAGGGGAGGCATTGGAGACGCGGGGCAATACAAGGAGAAGGACTCCGACATCATCGAGAAATCGCCCGATGGAAAGCAAAAAGTCCGTTTCCAAACTGTCCCCGCCAGTGAAACCGCGAGGCATATGTGTGAGCTCGTGTCCCTGTGGAAAGAGGGCATGGAAGAGCGCCGAATCCACCCCTTGATTCTTTTGGCGGGCATGAATCTGGATTTTCTTTGTATTCATCCATTCCGGGATGGAAACGGCCGCGTTTCAAGATTGCTCCTCCTTTTGCAGTGTTATCATCTGGGTTTCGAAGTCGGGCGCTATGTCAGCCTGGAGCGGGTGATCGAAGAGAACAAGGATCGGTACTATGAAACGCTGGAACAAAGTTCTCAGCATTGGCATGAGGGCACGCACGATGCGTGGCCTTATATCAATTACATTCTCTTCATTCTCAAGAGTGCGTACACCGAATTTGAGGAACGAGCTGGCCGCCTAGGTTCGCCCAAAGGGGCGAAGGCAGAAATGGTCCTTGGAGCCATTCGTGCTCAACTTGGAGAATTCAGGCTAACGGACATCGAACGGTCCTGTCCTGGCGTTGGCCGGGAATGGATACGGAAGTTGCTGGTTGATTTGAGAAGTTCGGGGGAATTGACCTGCCGTGGCAAAGGCCCCGCGGCCCGTTGGCGGTACGAGAAGAGTAAGGGTACAACCACTAAGTGAGGGTATTAGTGGGGGTATTGTCAGTTCGGCCTTAGCCAAGAGGTGACCGGTACGAGAACTGTCAGTGCCCTAGCGTCGGTCTCGAGATTTTTCTTGTTGTCTTGTTTGGCTGCTCAATTCTCGACCGAAGACACGCTTCAACCAGTCGGGAGAGGTGTGAGTCGTCGTGACCAGTTCTCCTGCGATAAAGCGGGCCACAAGCCGTTGTCCCTTTCCGTCTGGCGTGTTGATCATACACGAGAACGTCATCGGCATGCTTTCGAGCCTCTGGGAGGCTCGTCAAGGATTGTTCGTACGACTCGGGAATCGTTGCGAGGGGCACTGACTGCCCTCCGCGACTCATGCGGACCAGGATGCGCCCAATATTCAGGTTCCGAATTCCGATTCCCCCCGCCGGCACCACTCTGCCGTTCCTCCAACTAGCCGGCGATTGACAGGGAAGCCGCGAGTCCGGCAGCATACCTCCACTTGTGCTCACATCCCTGCACCCCGCTCAACCAAGCTGCGACTTGATCCTCGTTAATCCTGAGGCCGGCGGAGGCTCGGCGCGCGAGGTGCTCCCATCTCTTCAGGAATTTTCCAAGCAAACGGGTTGGAACGCGGAGTTCTGTTTGACGGACTCGCCGTCGGACTTAGCTAGGCGAGCTTGCTGCGCCGCTACGACGGGAAGGCGGCGGATCTTCGTGCTAGGTGGGGACGGAACTTTTCAAGTGCTTCTAAACGCTTTGGTGGATTTTCCGGAAACCATTCTTGGCATTATCCCGTCAGGAGGAGGAAATGACTTGGCGGCAGCCTTAGGCTTGCCGCAGGACCCGCTTCAGGCCGCAGCCCTGATTCTGGAGGGCGAGGTCCATCCGCTCGACGTTGTCCGCGTCCGTACGGCCGAAGGCAGGGAGCAGCTCTATGCAGGCGGCGGGGGAGTCGGTTTAGACGCAGAGGCAGCTCGTCATGCCGGTGGTGTTTACCGCCATTTGCGTGGGCGCTTCCGCTACCTTCTGGCAGTAATTCGCGCCCTATTTGGTTTTCACTCGATCCGAGTGCGCATCGACATGGGGGGACGTGAATCACAGAGTCTGGAAGTTAGAGCACTGCTTGTGGGAGTTCTGAATACACCCAGCTATGGGGCTGGACTTTTTCTTGCCCCCGGCGCGAAAACGGACGACGGGAGGCTCGACCTTGTGGTGCTCGATGACTTGAGCCTGCTTGAGATTCTCGCACTGCTGCCTGCGCTAGCATCGCGCGGAGAGTTGAGCACCGTGCGGGTGCGCCGGTTTAGCGTAGAGCATGTGCGGATTGAAACGGAAACACCTTCTTGGTTTCATGGCGACGGAGAGCTTTTGGGGATGACGCCGGTCGAAATCTCCGTCGTGCCGCGGGCAATTCGTGTGCTGCGCCCTGCGCGAAAAGCGTAGAGCGCATCGGATCCAAAAAAGCACGAGTGGCTGTCGCGCACCTGAAAAGTCTTTATTCTTGTCGGAATCCGGAACTTTCAATCTACGAAATCGATGATGGCGCCCTCGTGCCGATAAAGGAAGCCGGCAAACTTCCCGAAGTTGGGCGACGCGACATTGTTGTATACCGCATTGAAATTGTGATAATTGGTCACGTTCAACGTGTATACTCCCAGCCGAATGTGATGTTTTTTGCCGCTTCTGTTTCCAAGAAATGGCACGCGAAACTCACGATACAGCTTAAGGTCGAGGGAGAAGAATTGCGCAAAACGCTGCCCGTTGGGAACCCCTACATACTGCTGCCGAACATCTATGGCGGAATAGGCAAAGCCCGAGTGAAAGTCTGCGAGTGGACTGAATGTGAGCTTCCAGGGCAGCGCGAAGATTCCCCATGCAACCACGCGATTCGGAATGTCCGACGGGAGAATGCCATAGACATCTGGGCGAATTACGGGCGCCGCAAACGGAATGGCCACGTTCGAAAGACTGTTCAAATCTCCGCGCGCATGGCTCCATATGTATGAGGCATTCACCTGATCTCGCTCGCGAAGAGCGTAACGCATTGTGGCTTCCATCTCGCGATAGTGGGATGACCCCGTATTTGTAAGCCCCATGAAGGATTCGCCGCCCAGCGGCGCAGTAAACGGCTGTACATCGAACAGGTAGGTAGTGTGACTATCGAGGTAGCTCACTTTCACCTGCAAGTTCGTCCGAATTTCCCGATCCACTTGGGCGTTCCATGTAAAGTTTCGAGGAGTTGTACTCGGTTGGCCGGGCAGGACTCCACGGAAAAGCGGGTTAAGACTCCCAACGTAAGCGTTCGTGTAGCTGATCGTAGGACCGATAGGCAACCCCGTGGTATCAAATTCGGCGATTGTGCGCGTGGGATTCGCGGCAAAATTAGCGGCGAGGAGGGGCAGTAATCCATAAAACATGCCGGCCCCGGCCCTAATAACCATCTTGCCTGTTTTTCCCGGCGCAAAGGCTACTCCCGCTCGGGGCGCAAAGGCTGCGGACCAGCCTGACGTTTCCGTAGACAAACGCGCACCGAGATCGAGGCTCCATTTCGGTGTTAACACCCAGTGATCCTGGATGAACTCGGCAACGGAACTATCGGAAGGAGTCTGAGACGGCGGCGCCCCAAAGGTGATTTCTTCAGCCAAGGAATTATCCTGGCGAAGCACTTGAATCGGGTGCGATGAGGTAATTCCGAAAAATGAACGGTAGTCGATGTCGGCGCCAACACGGATTTCGTGTTCACCGTGCCAGTGTTTCTTGGGGAACTGGTAAGAAGGAATGGCCTGAAACTCCTTGCCCCTCCGCGACCACTGATTGAAGTAGTTGCCCCCCCATCCTTCCGGCGTAATTAACATGTCTGCGATTCCCTGCCCCTGTGCGTTGCTGTCAAAGCGCATGTACTGGGCCACAATGCCAAAGATCGCTCCCGACGCGAATTGGTATTTATCATTGAGGCCGATGGCCACGCCACTTTGGTTCAAATTGTTCGAAGCCGGCTGAGGAACGAGCGCGCTAATATCCACATGCTGCTGGCGCAGGGGGAAGGCATTAACCGTCAGCATGAGCACATGAGTGGGCGAGAGAATTGCCTCGATGGTCGTAAACGAGTTGAATCCTTGACGTTTGCTGATGTCGTACGGCCAGGGAAGACCTTCAACCGTCGTCTTCTTCATCTCGTACTGGAACACTTCCGAAAGAAGCAATTTGTGAGGAACAACCGGAACGTCAAAAGCAACACCGGGAATGGCCTCGGCAATACCTACCATGTGCCCGTTCTTCCCAAGAACGGATGGCACTATTCCCCTAAGTTTGAAGCTCCACTTGTCGTCCGGCGGTCTGGTCTCTATGGAGGTTAATCCACCCGAGAAACTCCCCAAGCTTGCGTCATACGGAGTTTTGAAGACGGCGAAGGATTCGACCGCGTCTGTGGGAATCGGCACTCCGAAACTCCCCGTGACCGGATCGGTAGTTCGTGCGGAATTGACAATCAAAAGGCTCTGATTTTCGTCCGCACCCTTGAAGGTCAGCTTGCTGTCGAGCGTCTTAATGACCCCCGGCGTGAAGGGAAGGAAGTCTTTCACTTTTTCCTGGGCTGTAGGAAGAGTAATCAGTTCGGTGTTCGTAACAGTCGCCGGCGGCGCAGCGGCGCTTTCCGTGGAGATTGCCGATGCGGTGCCTTTCACTTCGACCTTTTCGGAAACTATATCCAATTGCAAATTAAAATCCTGAACATTTTGCTGTCCAGAATTCAGGACGACTGGCTTCGTTATCGCCTTAACCCCTGTGCCCTCGACAGTAATCGAGTAATTCCCAGGAGATAGCGTAACGAATTCATATCGCCCATTTTCGTCAGTGGTTGTGCTCAGCGGAGTGCCAGCGGTCGGATCGTGCGAAAGCTTCACCGTAATCCCGGCAAGGCCAGCCACGTTATTCTCTTGCGTGGTTGAGACTGTTCCGTGGAGAGAAGCCGTTTGATCACTGCCAGTTCTAGAAGGGGCTTCCTGCGCGGTTAAACTATTCCACTGTGAAGACACGGCGGAGAAGGCCAGAATAACCAAAGCCGCTCGCCACGCACAATTGCACCTAGCCATTGCCATTTCTTCTATATGCCTCTGTTCATCGGAATGCCGTATTAGCAGGACCGATTGCAGGAAAAGTCTAGTTTACTCGATATTGGTCAGAAGACGAAAAGTGTAATCAAGTTGTGCGGCTAAAAAGTTAAACTCCGTCCTGTTAGTTCTTCTTGCGGTCGATTTTGAGATTTAGGGTAATTTCTTTGCGGCTGTCGAGTGCCGAGGCCGTGCGAGTCGGTGATTTCGCCCCTTCAAACTCCGCATGAACTTCGTAATCCATATTGGGATCCAGCCCGCTGAAGCGATAATTGCCGTCATCGTCGGCGAAGCTGCTGCGCACTGCGTTGGTTCTCACGTTCTTCAGGAACACCACGCTGCCCGGGAGAGGCTTCTCCGCTTTGTCGGTGACAATCCCGCGCACGGTCCGCAATTGCGGCTCTTTCTTGGAATCTTGCGCCCAGAGAACTCCTGCCAGCAGAACCAGTACCGCGAAAACCGAGATCCTCTGCCGGGAAACTGTCATGGTTTTGCTCTCGTCTTTTCTTTCGTCACCGGCTCCAGTTTGATGGAAAGCGGATCCTGAATGGCACCGCTGCTGGCTGCGACCTTGCGCGACTGATCCTGAAAATTCTTCGCCTGCACCAGGACTTCGTACTCTGCTCCCTCGGGAACCCGGATCGCAAATTCACCGCGGGAATTGGTATAAGTCTCCCATCGGAATTTCTTCTCGTTGCTTCGCCGGACGCGCAAACGCACACCGGGAAAAGAGAGCGCTTTGTCATTGAAGACAGTCCCAGTGAGCAGGAATTCCGGGACGGTTTTGCTCTTGCCACTGCTGGATGAGCTTTTCCGGGAGGGGCCGTCGGATTCTGGTGGCGCACTCGGCGTTGTCGGGGAAGTTGCGCTCGCGCCCGAGGGTTGTTGCGCGGTTGCGAGTCGCGTGGGAGGAAGGAAGGTTAGCAAGAAGAAGATAATCAATATTCGCATTGGGGAAGAGCGGCCGCTAAAGGAGATCACCGATAATTAGATGGCTGAAGATGTCGCGGAGGATGCCGCGGCACAGCACTTTGCGTCACTACTCTTCATCTTCTTCGTCCTCGTCCTCTTCATCCTCGTCCGGGAGGTCGCCATCCTCGTCAAAATCGTCTTCTTCTTCGACCTCATCATCCTCCTCGTCCTCTTCGTCGTCGAGGTCGTCGGAGATGAGATTCAACGCCACCGGGTGCGTTTGCGAAACTTCCATTTCGCACTCACACTCCGGGCAGCTGAGGATCTCCCCTTCCTCCACTTCGTCTTCGTCCACGTCAATTTCTGCGGAACACTCAGGGCAACGGAGCACGGCTCCATCCTCCGAATTGATCTTCTGATTCCGCGGTTGCTGCAGCCGCGGCCAACCCCATACAGCGTATTATATAACTCGACGCCTCTAGGCAGCGTCAAGTCTCATTCGCCGGCTTAAAGTGTAACCTATCAGCCTGCAGGAAAGACAAGCGAGCTTATGGCACAGCTATATCCGGAGCGGCCGGTTGTCGGTGTCGGCGGCGTGGTCATCGAAAATGGCCGTGCGCTGCTCATCCGCCGCGGTGCGGAACCCCTCCTGGGACAATGGTCCATCCCGGGGGGCACGCTCGAGTTAGGGGAATCGCTTCAGGAAGGCGTAATTCGCGAGTTATTGGAGGAGACGGGCTTGCACGTCCGCGTCCTCGACATGATTGAGACCTTTGACCGCATCTATACCGATCCAAACTCCGCCGGCGACATTTCGCGGCCGAAATTTCACTACGTCATTGTCGATTTCTTATGCGAACGAATCTCCGGCGAGGCGCGCGCCGCGAGTGATGTTACCGACGTTGCTTATGCCGCCGAGCACGAACTCGAACAATTCCACCTGACCGAAACAGCCACGCGCGTCCTTCGCAAAGCCTTTGCCTTGGCGCGCGAGCGGCAAACTTCCCGATAACCCTTCGCCGCCGGGCCGGCTTCCCCGAATTGTTCCTACCTGGATGATTTGAGAATTTCGATATTGCCGTTGCTATCGGTCAGCGATAATACGCACCCACCGTTGCCGATTTTTCCGCTCAGCGAGTCTCCACCCATCTGCCCGCTGGAAGTAATCGGCAATTCGGTGCTGATCCGCCCGAAGGAGGTGCGCGCTGTAACGTCATAGCCTGCTCCCTCGGGAAGGCGCACCTGCATCGGCGCAAAAGAAGTCTTTGCCGTGATGTTCCTGCAGCCGGCGCCGCCGCGTGCCGCCGTAATCATGACCGTCCCATTCTGATTGTCCACGTTGATGGCGCCAGTTACGTCTTCCAGGTTCACGGACCCAAAGCTGGTTCTCGCCGATGCGTCGCCCTTCACAGAATTGCCTGTGACCGATCCATTGGAATTCTCGATCGTCAAATTGCCGTTGACGCGCTGTACGGTGACGGAGCCAAAACTCGTCTTCGCAAATGCATCACCGCCGACGTCTTTCAGCGCAATGTGGCCGTTCCCCGTGGTGGCCCGCACACCTTTGGGCAAGCCAGTCGCTTCAATGGAGCCAAACGAAGTATTGAAAGTTCCCTTGCCCTTAATTTCCCTCACATTGATGCTGCCATTTTGATCTTCGACTTCCACGGCGCCATTTATCTGCTCGAGCGTCACCTCTCCAAAGGTGGTCTTCACGTAAACCTCTTCACCGGACGGGCCACCCGTCACTTTTCCATTCGTCGCCGTGCATTTCACATAGCCGGTCACGTTGGCGAAGTTAATCGACCCGAAGCTGCCATTCAGGGTGGCCCCGCCGCTCACGGTGTTCGCGTCAATCGTGCCGTTATTGTTGTTCACGGTGAGTGCCCCGTGGATGTTTCTCGCGTTGACGGAGCCGAACGAGTTGCTTACCGTCGCCGCACCTGCATCGGTCAACTCCACATTCCCATTGCCGCCGGAAATCGTTACGCCCCCCTGGACGTTGCTCACGGTGATCGAAGCGAAGCGATCCTTGATGTCCACCGCTCCTTTCACCGTCGAGACACTTACCGAGCCGTTGTTATTGACGATGGTCACACTTCCGTC
>Ga0307471_100001083_pt1 | contig 14661 bp, 11 predicted proteins | sample atmos_gasesAM3C__2_FD_204566 | JGI IMG/M metagenome (GOLD analysis project Ga0307471, IMG submission 204566) | Hardwood forest soil microbial communities from Morgan-Monroe State Forest, Indiana, United States - atmos_gasesAM3C_515 | ecosystem: Environmental > Terrestrial > Soil > Temperate... | reverse complement strand
ATCACTGGCGCGATTGCCGGCGTCCGCGCGCACGGCTATGACATCGTGCTGAAGCTGGATGCCACGATTGGCCTGGCGAAGCGCGACGGAAGCGAGTCGCCGCGCATGTCCACGCAAGACCGGCGGTTCCTGGAGTCGCTGCGCATTCAGGTGGATCAGGAATCCATGGACCAGGAGATGGATAAGCGGCAGCCCGCACGGCTGGCCATGACGCCCCAGGACGTGCGTTTTCTAAAGTCATTAAGGATTGCCACGGACGACATCGAATGAAGGGGATTTTTTCCATCGCGGCGGTCTGCGGATTGGGTATGACCCTGTTGGGAACCCTCGCGGCGCCTCGGGCATCAGCCCAGGATCCCATTTTGACGCCCATCATTGTGAGCGAGGTGGCGCCGATCGTGGTGAAGGCAGTAACGCCCAAACCGAAACCGACCACCACGCAAAAATTCCAGGGATATTTCGTGCATGCGAATGTGGCGCAGGTGACGGTGCGAGCCAAGGGCGACGATCTGGGAATCCAGACGTTTCCGCTCAGCCAGCCGGTAGCGGCGAAAATGCAGCAGATCATCGATAAAGGCGGCTACCAGTACGGCGACAAGATCACCGTGTACTACGATCCGCGGTCACGCACGGCTGTAAAGCTCAAAGGTAAACCGTCCCGACCCCTCTAAACCCGGAGGGAGCCATGCTGCGCCTTCCCGCCGTCGCCGGCCAATTTTATCCCGGCAATCCCCAGGAACTTTCCGCGCTGGTCAGACAATACACACAGCAAGATCGCAGTCAGGAAAAGGTGAAAGTGCGCGCGTGCCTCGTGCCTCACGCCGGTTACATGTATTCGGGCGAGGTCGCGGGCGCGGTGTTTTCCAGAATTTTACTGCCGAAGAAAATTCTGCTTCTGGGAGTTCGCCATTACCCGCGGGGAGAAGCGCTGGCAATTCTTTCGGAAGGCGCTTGGAGAACACCCCTGGGGGACGTGCCGGTCGAAACGCCGCTTGCGATGCTGCTACGGAAGGAATGTCCCGGTCTCCGCGAGGACAGCGTGGCGCACAGCCGGGAACACTCGCTGGAGGTGGAGTTGCCCTTCTTACAAGTGTTGGATCTCGGGTTTTCATTTGTGCCGGTCGCCGTGGGCACGTTGCGGTTCGAGGAGCTGGCGGAAACAGGAGAAGGCATCGCGCGTGTCTTGGAAGAAAGCCGGGAGGAGATTCTGATCGTCACCTCATCGGATATGAATCATTACGAGGATAACGAGACCACGCGGCGAAAGGACCGCAAAGCCATCGAGTGCATGCTCAACATGGACCCCAGAGGACTCCACGACGTTTGTCGCAATGAAGAGATCTCCATGTGCGGTTTGGGACCGGCGGTCACTATGCTGACGGCGATGAAGCGGCTTGGCGTGGAAAATGCTGAACTGGTGCGCTATGCCACTTCCGGGGACGTCAGCGGAGATCGAAGCAACGTCGTTGGATACGCCGGAATGATTTTCGGATAGACCGCCGGGCGATTTCTTTTTCAGCTCATTCAAAAGGAAACGGCTCGGACTATATGACCCCGAGCCGCATCCGGAATTTCGATTTGCCCGAAGCTTAGTGATGTCCACCCGAGGAATGGCCACCGCCACCTGAAGAAGAAGAGGAAGCGTGAGATGAGCCCACGGAAGCGCTGGAGCTACCGCCGGAGCTATGGCTGCCGCTCCAGGTTGTTCCGCCCGACGAATGGAAAGAGCCGCCGGAAGGTGGCCGCGGCGGAGTTACGTTGGACCGTGCAGGGATGCTAACTCGCGAAGGGAAGACCACATGGGGCTTGCCAGGGATCTCGCCGGTAGCAGCTGCAGCTGTCTTCGATTCGTTTTTGGCCGTGGGTGTAGCAATTTCGGGCTTGGCCACTTCCTCTGTGACTCTAGCGGGCTCCTTGCCATTCACGAAGCGATGCTGGCTTGCGTCGTAGATAATCGAGGAGTCGCGGCTCACGGTGACCGCCCGGCTGCCGGAATTCCCGGAGAGAATCGTCCGGGAAACACGCGTCGGCGCAGTTGTAGTCGCCAGGGCCGTAGCCGCAAGCGCCTGGCGCGACGGCTGCCTCATGGCCGACCATTTTTCTTCGGTCGCTGGGGTTGCGGTCGCCGCAATTGCGGTCCCGCGCAAGGTGTAAACTCCCTGGCCAAGATTAATTGGGGTCTTGCCATGCGTATCTGCGGGATGGAGCGGCACAAGGCCGGTCGTCGTCCCGGAGTGAACCCAAACCGCTGTTACCGGTCGATAGTAGACAGGGCCACCAAAGCCCAGGCCGGACGGCACCCAAACCCAACCGAAGCCAGGGCTGAATACCCAGCCGCCGTAGTGATACGGCAACCAGCCCCACGGAGCAGACCCGATAAAGTTCCAGCCGAAGAAAGAGTCATAGCACCAGTTGCCGTAACTGAATGGGTTCCAACCTAACCCCATCCCAAAGGGCTGCCACCCGTAGCCGTATCCCGGCACATTGATAAAAGAACCGTAGTTATAGAGATCCCCGTAACCGGCGGCATAATTGGAAGAACTCACGTATTGACTGGAGTACGCGGAAGCCGTCGCCACGCTGTCAATGCGGCCGGAAACCCACTTGTCGAAGTCGTCGCTTTCGCCACCGCGGCCAATCACCGGTGAGCCGCCCTGCAGCACATTGATGGCATAGGACTGGCCCTTCGCGAGCGGCTTCGATTCCTTATTGTGAAGCACAGCCACATGGCCCTGCTCGACGCTTACCGCGCTGCCATCGTCAAAATTGTCCAGCCGGAAGCGCGTGCGGCCGTCCGCCTCCACGCTGAAATCACCGCCAGTAACGCTGAAAAAATCGCCGTTTGCGGGGTGCACGTAGAAAATGGCGCTACCCTGGCGCAGGATCAGACGGGTGATGTGTGCTCCATCATCGAGGGAGAGATCGTAGAACTCCATCAGTGTGTTGGCGCTGAGAAAAGCCATGGCGCCATTCTCAAACTCGACCTCGGCCCGGCCGTTATTGTCCGTGGCCACGGCATATCCCTGACGGATGGGCAAATTCAAGGGAGCTCTTTCCCAGGCCGCTTTGGTATCGCTCAGCGCGTCATGGTGAAATTCAGGGGAAAAGCGGACATCACCCTGGACCAGGCTTAGCCGAACGATGCGCGCGTGACTGGAGTCCGCCCTTGCATGCGGCGGTGCGACCATCCACAAAATGGCGAGACTACCGGGTAGAACTACTGCCAGTAAGCGTTTCATGGGGAACCTCGAGGAGGTGCGCGCCTCTGCTCCTTAGACGATAGCGCATGTCGGCGGGTTGCGTTAGAGAAAAGTAAAGTGAGCCCGTGTCCCACGAGCGATCCCCTAAAGAATAAAGTACCGGCCGCCCGATACGAATGACGGGTCCACGATAAAGAATTAGCGGGCCGGATAGGGTACATAAAAATTATTGATTGCCAAGTGCTTGACAGTAGACAGGTTAACCGCTATTTTCCTTGGGCATGGGGTTCCTCAATGTGTAGTCTCTTCTATAGCGAATAATTCTCCCGGCCGCGTCCGGGCAATTCGAACGTCAAACTGGGGATAGGGTTTCCCGCACTGGCGGGATTCGGGGTGTTTTTACAGATTTCATTGGGGGGGTGGGGGATGCGCGGCATATTTAAAGCAGTTTATTTTGTTGTTCTTGTGGCTGGACTGTTGTTTTCGTCGCCAGCCTATGGTCAAGGTGGTGCGACCGGCGCCATCAGCGGCACGGTGGTGGATGTCAACGGCGGTTCAGTGGCGGATGCGGACGTCCAGATTTTCAATACTGCCACGGATCTGCTTGCCAGGCGCGCAAATACGGGAACAGATGGTTCGTTTGTGGCGACCTTGCTGCCGCCGGCAACCTACTACGTTGTCGTCAATAAGTCCGGCTTTGCCACGGCCAAGGCCAGTGGAATTGAAGTTCGCGTGACGGAAACGACCCGCTTGAGCATTTCCCTGAAACCGGGAACCGTCAGTGAAAGGATTGAAATTTCCGCGCAAGTGGCCACCGTGGAAACCACCAACGCCACCACAGGGCAGACCATCGGCCAGGAAACCGTTCGAGATCTGCCGCTGGCCACGCAGAACTATCAACAACTTCTGACCCTCAGCACCGGCGCCTACAGTGAACTGAACGCTTCGGCGCAGTTGGGCCGCGGCACCACCAAGGTTTTTGTGAACGGCCAGCGCGAAGACAACAACAATTATCTGATCGAAGGGATCAGCGCCACAGACTACAACGTTGCGCAGAACTATTATGTGCCGCTCCCGAACCCGGACGTCATCCAGGAATTCAAGGTGCAGACCTCGTTGTATGACGCCAGCCAGGGGCGCAACGGCGGTGCCAACGTCAATGCGGTTTTGCGGAGCGGTAGCAAGGAGTTCCACGGAGACGCCTATGAATTTTTCCGCAACGACGTGCTGAACGCCAACGAATATTTTCACAACGCCACCGGACAAGCCCGGCCGCCCGTGAAGCAGAACATTTTTGGCGGCAGCCTGGGTGGGCCCGTGGGTACGGAAAAGTTCGGCTACTTCTTTGTGAATTATCAGGGCTCGCGGCAGCGCAGCGCCCTTTCGCCGGGAACGCAGATCAATAACCCCGGCTTCCCGGTCATTCCAGACAACGCAGCCGGCCGTACCGAAGCCGCCTTGATCCCCACGTTCTTTCCGACTGGGCTCCCGGCCGGCGTCACCCACCTTGATCCCGTCGTCCTTGCGCTTCTCAATTTCAAGAGCAACCAGTTCAATGATCCTGGCGGCTACTTGATTCCCACCGCGACTGGAACACCCGGCCAGCCAGGGCAACTCATCGTCAGCAAGCCGGGAAAATTCACCGACGATCAGTTCACATCGAACTGGGACCGGGAATTCAACAGCAGCAAGGACAAAGTCAGTGCGCGCTTCTTCTTCTCGGATTCAGAAACCTTATTGCCTTTCGGTGCAGGCGGCTTGCAGGCATCTTTGGGGGGAACGCTTTCGAGCAGCATTAGCGCCACCGATCTCGATTTTCCTTACGACATCCCCGTGGCCGCGCGCTTTTTCAGCATCAATGAGACGCATCTGTTCAATCCCTCGCTAGTCAATGACTTCCGCTTCGGATACGTGCGCATGAATTACAGCCTGCTGAACATTCCACCCGTCACTGCAGCGGATTTGGGCATTGACCGCCCGACGAACAACATCACCAACTCCATCTACAAATTCACCTTCGGTGTTTCGGGGTTCCAGATCGGTCCCACGCCTCCCGCGAACCAGTATCAGATTCAGAATAATTTCAATTTCGTGGACAACGTCAGCTGGGTCAAGGGGCCGCATGATTTCCGGTTCGGCGGGGAATACGCGCGGGTCAATCTCGACAAGAAATTCCCCCAGACGTTCAACGGGCAGATTTTTCTGGGTGGGACACCCGATGGCTTCTCGGACTGGCAGAACTTCCTCATCGGCAGAAGCGTCGGAAGTTTTGGCGGAGGCGGCGTGTACAACCACGAATACCGGGCCAACATCTATGGCGTTTTTGCCCAGGATGACTGGAAGGCGACGAAGAAGCTGACCGTGAACCTCGGCTTGCGCGTGGACATCAACGGCGCCTTCTATGACAACGCGTGTCACATCGGAAATATCGATGAATCTCTCGCCGCGCAGGGCAAATACCCCATGGTGTACGGCGGCTGCGCCAATCACCTGGGGGTTTCCGGGCTGACCGGAAGCGGCAGCGACACAACGTTTAAGAATGCCTACGCCACGGGCCTCGCTCCGCGCGTCGGTCTAGCTTACGATCTCGGCGGCCGCCGAGACACCACAGTTCGCGCCGGCTATGGAATCTATTACGTGCGTGAGGACGTAGGGACCGCCGATCAGCTTTCTTTCCAGGCACCGTTCCTGCCGATTGCTTTCGGTGCGTCAACGCCGGGGTGCTTCAGCACGTATTTTTCGCAGAATCCAGCGCCGGGTTGCCCCAATAACGGGCTGCCCGTTGCTGGGGTGTTGGACCCAACCTTTATCCCCTGCCTGGCGGCGTTTCAGGGGTTTGTTGGGGGAGATTCGAACCAGGGCGGCAATTTCGCGTGTGCCTCGGGAAGTCCTGGAGTTGTGCCGACCACCAATCTCTTTGTGCTGGCTGTACCGCGCCACTTTGTCACGCCCAGCACCCAGCAATGGAACCTCACCGTCCAGCATGACCTTGGCAAGCAGTGGGTACTGGAAGTGGGTTACGTGGGAACCCACGCGACCCATCTGCGGGAGACCCGCACAGACCTGACAGCAAAATCTGCCAGCGCAGCAAATCCCATCACCATTACAGACGAGAGCGGTGTGGCCCATCAGATCACGACCAACACCTTTAACAACGCGCCTCTGAGAACGCCGATTCCGGCGATTAACGGGTATGGCGGATTTCAGATTTTTGACAACGCCGCCTATTCGCATTATCACTCGCTGCAAACCACCCTATCGAGGCGTTGGAATCATGGATATTTCCAGGCAGCCTACACCTGGTCAAGGTCGACGGACGCAACTTCCAGCGGCAACACCGCCCTCAATACCGCCTTCAATGACGAATCCAACCTCAAGAACTCTCGGGGACTCTCGGATTTTGATCGTCCGCACCGCCTTGCCGTCAGCTATCGTTACGACTTGCCTTTCTTCTCGGGAGCCGAAGGAGTTAGAAAGCAGCTCCTCCGTGGCTGGTCGATCAGCGGGATCACCATCATTCAGTCGGGCACACCGTTTTCCATTTTCGATGCGCAAGCGGGCTCGGCCTTCATCAGTCCGGGCGATACGCCTCCGGTCACGGCCACCCTTGCGTCGGGCGCCACCGTCAGCAGCGGCTATACGCACGGAGATATTCACCAGCGTTTGAATGGTTACATCGACGTGGCGAATTTTGTGCACGCGCCGCAGCTCTATCCGGCGCAATGCTTGGTTGACACCAATTTTTGCACCACCGCGTTCGGCAACCTGGGCCGGAATACCTATCGCGGGCCTTACCAGCAGAACTGGGATTTTTCGTTGCTGAAAAATTTCCAGCTCACGGAACGGGTCGGGTTGCGGTTTACCACCGACTTCTTCAACATCTGGAACCACGCCAACTTCGCCAATCCCGCGCTGACCGATATTGGTTCTGGAGCGGGCTTCGGGAAGATCTTCTCGACCGTGGGCACGCCGCGTTTGATTCAGTTTTCGCTGCGGCTGGCGTTTTAGCGAAAACCAGAAGTCTCTCCGGCGCCTCTGCAACCAGCGAACTCCGGCAAAGTGATATGATTTTTTGGCTATGCCAAATATTGCAACGCGTGTTTCCAAGCTGACCGGCGAAGGCGCGCTGGCGGTATTCTCCCGCGCCAAAGAACTGGAAAAAGAAGGCCGCTCCATCATTCACTTGGAGTTGGGCGAACCGGATTTTCATGCCGCTGCGCCGGTGGTGGATGCGGTGCGTGCCGCAGTGGCGAACGGCCGCGATCGCTATGTGGCCACGCGCGGCCTCCCGCCCTTGCGCAGCGCGATTGCGGACTATCTGAAGCGCACGCGAAGTCTGGACGTGACCACGGAGCAGGTGCTGGTAGCGCCCGGCTGCAAGATGGCGCTGGCCCTGGCGATGATGGCGCTGATTGAGCCGGGCGACGAAGTGCTCTACCCCGACCCGAGCTTTCCGATTTATTCCTCCTTCACGCGCGGACTCGGAGCGACAGCCGTTCCATACACCCTGCGTGAGAAAAATAAATTCCAGCCCGATTTGGCGGAGATCGCCTCGAAAATCACGCCGAAGACGCGGATGCTGATCTTCAATTCGCCGAACAATCCCACCGGCACGGTGTTCAGTGGCCATGCGCTCGAAAAGATTGCCGAGCTCGCGAAGAAGCACGATTTGTGGGTAATTGCGGACGAAATCTACGCGCGCATCCTGTTCAGCGGCGAATACAAATCCATCTGGGCGCTGCCGGGTATGCCAGAACGCACCGTAATCATTGACGGATTTTCGAAGTCGTTCGCGATGACCGGATGGCGCCTGGGCTATGCAGTGGCACAGATGCATGTGATCGATGCGCTGGACATGCTGGTTTTGAACACCTTCACCTGTGCGGCGGAATTCAGCCAGGTGGCCGCCATCGAAGCGCTGAACGATTCGACCCATGCCGTGTCCGTAATGGTGGAGGAATACCGCAAGCGCCGCGACGTGTTCGTCGAAAAGCTGAACAAAATTCCCGGCTTCCGCTGCCAATCCCCGGACGGCGCCTTTTACGCCTGGGTGAATATCGAGGAAACCGGCAAACCCGCCGAAGAAGTGCAGAAGATATTGCTGGAAGAAGTGGGTGTGGCCGCCATTGCCGGAGCGGCGTTTGGCGCGGAAGGAAGGAATTACGTGCGCTTTTCACTCGTGAGCGCGACGCACCTTCTGGAAGAAGCACTGGAACGCATCCAGCGCGCCACCATGCACTGGCGGGCGGCGGTCTCACGCTGATCCGTCGCACGGCGAAATTTTCATTTGGGGGAATCCACGGTATGAAACTTTTGTTGCGCATGGGATTAGGAATGGTTTTGGCCGCCGGAATGGCGCGTGGTGCCGCCGGACAAGCGCGGCCGTATCCCTCCGGTGATGTGAAAAAGACCTACGAGCGCCTGCTGAAACAGATTGAAACGATCCCGATGTACGACAACCACTCGCATCCCGGCTTCGCGGATGACACTGACGTGGACGCGATGGCTTCTCCACCCGATGAAAGCGCCACGCTGCGTCTGCGCGATGACAATCCGGAATTTGTCGCCGGTGCCAAATCCTTGTTTGGCTACCCCTACGACGATTTCAAGCCGGAGCACGCCAAGTGGCTGGCGGATAAGAAAAAGGCGGCAGAGCAAGCCGGCGGTGTGGCGTATTTCGACGGCATCCTGGACAAATTGAACGTGGACATCTGCCTGGCGAACCGCGCCATGATGCCTTCTTACCTTAATACCAAGCGATTTCACTGGGTATTTTTTGGCGACTCGTTTTTCTTTCCTTTTGATAACAGTCAGCAACGAGCCAGCACGCCGGACATGGGCGTGTACGTCCCCCTGCAGGAAAAAATGCTCGGGCGATGGAAGAAGCAGGAGGGTGTTGATGGACTGCCGGCGGACCTGGCCGGTTACGAGGATTTCGTGCGCCGGACCATGACCGACAATCAGCAAAAGCATGGCGGGGTGGCGATCAAATTCGAGGCTGCGTACTTCCGCTCGCTACGTTTCAGCGACCCGCCGCGCGAGCACGCGGAAGGGATTTACAACAAGTATCGCGGGGGCGGTGTGCCGGCCGCAGCAGAGTACCGCGAATTCCAGGATTATATTTTTCGCGTGATGGTGGAGCAGGCTGGCAAGCTGCACCTGCCCATGCATTTTCACTCCGCCGTGGGCATTGGCGATTATTTCAGCCTGCACAATGGCAACGTTCTTAATCTGGAGAATGTGGTGCGGGATGCGCGCTACAAGAATGTTACTTTCGTGCTGATCCACGGCGGATGGCCGTATGAACGCGAGGCCGCGCTGATGACCGCGGTGAAGAATGTGTATCTGGACACTTCCTTCCAGACGGAAATGCTGTACCCTTCGCAGTTCAAGGAAGTGTTGAAGCTGATGCTCACGCTGTATCCGGACAAAATGATGTATGGTTCGGACGCGTTTCCGTTTAATGACGCGCTGGGAGCGGAGGAAAGCTTCTGGCTGGCGGCGCGCACGACGCGCACCGGCTTGGCCGCGGCACTTGCCGAGCTTGTGGAGGAGGGCGCGATCACGGAAGCCAAAGCGATGGAACTGGCGCGGAATTATCTGCACGATAACGCCGCGCGACTGTATGGAGACTTAAAAAAATGAGCACAAAACCTGCCTGCAAATATATTCCTTGGAGCGCGGTCGAGCACGAGAAGCTGAACGACTTGATCGACCGCGAGATGGTGGTCGGCGACAAATTGATGTTGGCGCGCGTCTTCCTGAAAAAAGGCGCGCACGTGCCGCAGCATCACCACCACAATGAGCAGGTCACCTACATCATGGAAGGCGCGCTGAAATTCGCCATTGATGGCAAGGAAATCGTCGTTCACGCCGGGGAAGTGCTGTGCATTCCCTCGAACATGCCGCACGAGGCCTGGGCCCTCGAGGATACGCTGGATCTGGACGTCTTCAACCCGCCGCGGGAAGACTGGCTGAACAAATCAGACAACTATCTGCGCAACGACGTTCCGATGAAATAGCGCGAGCGGGCGATCCCCAACGCGTTACCAGATTTTGCAAGCTTGTTCGCGGACCATGGCGTCGCCCTTCTTGCAGCCGAAGGCCTTGGCGAACGCTTCCATGTTTGAAATCGGACCGTTGCCGCGGAATCGCGCCAGCGGGTGCGGATCGGTATTGGTTTGCAGCCGCGCCGCCTCCTGCCGCTGATTCGTGCCCCACACCTGCGCCCATCCGAGGAAGAAGCGCTGTTCCGGCGTGAACCCGTCGATGTCTTTCGGCCGCTTGCCTTCGATGGATTTTTCATACGCCGCGTAAGCAATGGCCAAGCCGCCGAGGTCGCCGATGCTTTCGCCAAGCACGAGCTTGCCGTTCTGGTGCAAGCCGGGCTCAACTTCGTAGCTATCAAATTGGTTCACCACGCAATCGCCGCGTTCGGTGAAATTCTTGCGGTCATCCGGCGACCACCATTCGTGCAGGTTGCCCTTGCCGTCAAATTTGGAACCCTGATCGTCAAAGCCGTGGCTGATTTCGTGGCCGATGACGGCGCCGATCCCGCCGTAGTTCACGGCATCGTCCGCGTTCGGACTGTAGAACGGCGGCTGAAGTATGCCGGCAGGAAAAACAATCTCGTTCATGGTGGAACTGTAGTAGGCGTTCACGGTGGGCGGCGTCATTCCCCACTCCGTGCGGTCCACTGGCTTGCCGATCTTGGCCAGCTGCCGGGCATGCTCAAACTCAACGCTGCGGCGCACATTAGCCGAGTAGGGGCCGCGGTCGATGGCGAGCTTGGAATAATCGCGCCATTTATCGGTGTAGCCGATTTTCACGTTGAAGGCTTCGAGCTTGCCCAGCGCTTCCTTCTTGGTTTCCGGCCCCATCCAGGAGAGCGTGGGAATGTCGTCGCGAAGCGCGGAAATCAGGTTGTTGACCATCTCCTTAGCGTGAGCCTTTGCCGCGGGCGGAAAATATTTATCAACGTAGACTTGTCCGAGGGCTTCGCCGAGGTTCCGGTCGGTGGACTGCACGCAACGCTTCCAGCGCGGCAGGATCTCCTTGGTGCCGGAAAGCTTCCGGTCATAAAAGTCGAAATTCTCTTCCACAATGCGGTCCGGCAATCCCGGTGCGCTGGCGTGGAGCAGATGCCAGCGCAGATAAATTTTCCAGTCGGGCAGCGAAACACTGGTGAGCTCCTCGTTCACCTCCTTAAAAAATTCTGGCTGGCGGACGTTAAGCTGTTCCAGCGGGGGAGCACCGACGGCGTGCAAATAGCTTTCCCAAGGCCAGTCCGGAGTCAGGGTCTTCACTTCGGCCAGCGACATCAGGTTGTAATTTTTTTCGGCGTCGCGCAACTCCACGCGCGTACGGGAAGCTTTCGCAAGCGCCATCTCGATGGCTATCACGGTTTTGGCCTCGGCGGCCGCTATCTCCGGCGCGTCGCCGGCCAGTGCAAACATTTTTGACACATGCTGCTCGTAGTCGGCGCGCAATTGCTTGGATTTTTCGTCCTCGCGGAAATAGTAATCGCGATCCGGCATGCCAAGGCCGCCCTGGCTGGCTTGGGCAATAACTCGGGTGCTGTCCTTAAAATCCTGGCCGGATGCGAAGCGGAACAACGCGTTCACCCCCTCCCGCTGGAGCAGGGAAATTGCCGCATCCAGGGACTTGCGGTCGCTGATTGCGTCGATCGCGGCGAAATCATCTGCGAGCGGCTTCAGGCCAGCGGCCTCGATCGCCGTGGCGTCCATGCAACTGGTATAAAAATCCCCGATTTTCCGCTCATTCGAACCGGCCACGGCGCTCGCCTTTGCGGCGGCCTCGAGAATGGTATGCATGGCAGCGAGGTTATTGTCGCGAAGCTGCGTGAAAGTGCCCCAGTTTGGATATTCGGCCGGAATGGGATTGGCTTTCCTCCAGCCGCCCATGGCGAATTCGTAGAAGTCGTCGCAGGGCTTGCAGGTCTTGTCGAGGTTGCTTAGCGAAAAACCCCACGAAGAGGAGTCGCCGGCGGCATTGGCCGGGAGATGAGCGGAAAACAGAAAAAGAGCGGCAAGGCCGATGAGCGCGCATGCCCCCAAAATAAGTCGAAGTCCAATTGTTTTCATGATTGACCTCTTGATTTAACGAGGATGAGCAGAAGGGAACATTTCGGTTTTCAGCCGTGAAGCTTACCAGAAATCACGCGCCACAGAGCAAGACAAATGAAACTGATGCTTTGGTTCGTCAGCTATTAGAGAAGATCACTGAAGACGATAAGAAGGGCGTCGTTGTGATGGATCTGGAACCTGCCGTGAGCCAGCCTGGCTCTTTCGGGCCCCGGCTTGCAGATCAACTCTCCGCTTCGCTAGCAGTGCAAGGAAAGACGGTTGAAGTTGTCGACAGGTCCAAGCTCGGAGCAGCACTTGAGGCCCAACACCTCTCACCCCCCGGCCAATCGGATGTGAAGAACGCGGTCGACTTGGGCAAATCGATTGGCGCAACCACAGTGGTCGTCGGTAGCTATGGAGCCGCCGAAGACGGAATCGGCGTTAGTCTGGCCGCGTTTCGTGTCTCCGAGTACGGGATTGCTCAGTCTACGAAATTCATGATTGGAATGGTATTCGGGAAGATTGCGCTTACACAAGAAGTGAGCGCTCATTTGAACGTGCCCCTCGACTCATTGCGGCCAAAGGATGGCGTTTATCGCGCTGGATATGGTGGAGTCAGCATACCTACCTGTCGTAAGTGTCCTGTTCCAGGGATGAAGGTCCCGGATATTGACTTACGGGGGATGCTGCGTGACCATCCGCAAGGCGCGACTGTTTGGTTGCAATTCGTCGTCACACCAGAAGGGCAAACCCAGAATATTAAAGTCGTCCAACCAGTCGGGTACGGATTTGATGAACAGTATGTGAAAGCCGCGCAGGAGTGGGAGCTCAGGCCTGCAGTTGATGCAGACGGCAGGATAGTGCCAGTGCTTTATGACTTTCATTTGTCATTTAAGTTCAAATAGAGTGTTGCTGTTCACGCAGAGAATCTGCGAAGGTACCGGCTGATTCTAGGACTCCGGAAGCTTTGGACACGAGCCTGTATCCACACACTTCTTCAAGTGGTCGATTACCTCCTTAATTCGCGAGTCCGAGGTGTTCCGCTGTAGGTAATCGAGAACGAGCGCCGTGACCCGGGGGTTTCGGTCCGTCTCTTCCGAAATTCTTTGACGGTCTGAAAAACTCAAGGAGAGGATTATAAGATAGGCCCGCGTGTTTTCAGGTTTCACAAGATCTTCAAGGTTGTACAACTTTAGTACCGCAACCGAAGTGCTGTCTCCAAGCTGGTTCAGTGAAGGCGAGTTGTTTGTAAAATACTTGAGTTGAAACGAGTTGTAGCCTCCATACTTCTCTGTTCCCTTAAAGGACTCAAAGGCATTCCTTACAAAAGATAGGTGATAAGTATCAACTTGCTGGCCAGCTTCACGACCCGAGATTTGCTGCTTTGGGAAGACTGACGTTGCAAAAGTAAGCGCAACTGTAAAAGTTATAAGCCGCGAAACCCCTCGTGCAACTTTTGTAATTCGCATTTAAGGCAGCTCCTTTTATCAGCGTCATGGTGCAGGAGAGGAGGAAGCACTCGATGCGCTCGCACCGTTGGAACCCGCGACTGTTGCATGGCAGCGAGGATTGGAAGTTGCGGCGGTGTCTCCGGCACGCCTACTTGTTCGAGGGTGGCAAATAATCTTTTTGGTACTTCGCGACGTCAACTTTCAGCCATTCGCCGTGGATGATGCCTTCGCGGATTTGCGCCGCAGTTTTCCCCTTGCGCGTCTGTTCGAAGGAATAGAACGCTTCCCTCATGCAGATGCCGCAACCGGAACCGTGGCTGCTGGCGAAGCAATCAAGCAGGCTCCCATGTCCGTTGCTGCGGTCGCAGTGACAATAACAAGGCTGCTGGTAAAGAACTTTCCTGGTGCGCCCGGCAACAACGTAGGCGTTGAAGACCATCTTGTCTGTATAGATCGATGGCTCCACGGTCGGAGGCAATTCGCCGGAGGGAGGCTGCGCGTGGAAAGCGGGCACCGGCTCAGCGGGGTTGCTGGCGTTATGATCCATGCCGGGCGTCGGCTGTTGCGACTGAATGGCGGCAAATTGAGGCGCGACTAGAAGAAGTGCAGCGCCAAGTCCGGCCAGCGCCAATCCAGCCGCTATCTTGCCCATGTTTTTCATGTCAACCTCTTTCCGGTAGGATGTGCAACTTGCTCGACTGTACAGCAACCGCTTCCGCGACGCGTGTCTCTACATGCTTTTCACGCAAATGCCGCTGCACGCGGCGGCCCCAGGCCTTCACAAACGAATAATTCAGCGCCCCACCAATCGCGGAACTGGCCAGCGGCACCATTCGCCCCACCCACTTTTCCGCGCTCTCTTCTCCGATGCGCAAGGCAAGCCGGCTGGCAATGCGCGGGGCCAGCTTCTCAATCATCTGCTTT
>Ga0307471_100001082_pt1 | contig 14663 bp, 10 predicted proteins | sample atmos_gasesAM3C__2_FD_204566 | JGI IMG/M metagenome (GOLD analysis project Ga0307471, IMG submission 204566) | Hardwood forest soil microbial communities from Morgan-Monroe State Forest, Indiana, United States - atmos_gasesAM3C_515 | ecosystem: Environmental > Terrestrial > Soil > Temperate... | reverse complement strand
CTCGCGCGCCGGCAGCAGTTCGGCGTGCTTTTTTCCGCTGATTTTTCTTCTCGCGCTGCGTGCGATGGTCATTGCTTTGAAAAAGCCGTTCCGATCCTGACGTTGCGAAACCGCGCGGGAGCCGCCCCGTGCCCCGTGCCCATCGTTTGCATCGGTTGCCCTTTGCCGCAGTTAGGCGTCCCCCACAACGTCCAGTGGTCAAACTTGCAAATGGCCTCGCAGGAATTCCAAAACTCCGTGGTGATACCGCTGTAGCTCGGATTTTTCAGCATTCGCACTTTTTTGCCGCCCTTGATCTCCCACGCGATTTCCGTGGAGAACTGGAACTGGTATCTCCGGTCGTCGATCGACCACGACCGGTTTGTGTCCATCAGGATTCCGTCTGCCGTATCGGAGATCAGATCGTCGTAGTCCCACGTGCCAGGGAGCAAGCTCACGTTGGTCATGCGAATAATCGGCAACCGGTTCCAGCTTTCCGTGCGCATGGTTCCCGAGGAGCGCGCAAGCCCGATGAGGTGTGCCGTCTCGCGGTTGGACAGGTACCCGCGGAACTTTCCGTCTTTGATGATGTCCGTGCACTGCGCGGGAACGCCTTCGTCGTCATAGGCAAATGTGCCCAGCCCCGGCCCGTGATCCAGCCGTGCATCCGCAACCACATTCACGATGCTCGACGCGTATTTCAGCTTGTTCAACTGGTCGAGCGTCAGAAAACTCGTGCCCGCAAAATTCGCTTCTTGGCCGAGCACGCGGTCCAGCTCTATCGGATGCCCAATCGATTCGTGAATCTGTAAGCCCAGTTGATTCCCCGCCAGAACGAGCGTGCCGAACTTCTCCGGGCATTGCGCTGCCGCATGCAGCGCTGCCGCTTCTTCCGCGATCACTGGCGCATGCTTCAGCAATTCCAGCGACTCGACCAATTCGTAGCCTTCAAGCGCGTGCTGCCCGCCAAAACTGTTGGGATACGACCGCTTTTGGATTTCTTGGCCCTGGAAGGAAGTCGCACCGATTCCGCACCCGGAAATCACTTTGCGCTGGTGAATCCGAGAGCCGATACTCGACGCAAACCACGAGTCGACCTTGCGGAACTGCATGCTTGTTTCGGTCAGCGTCACGCCTTTTACTTTGCGCATTTCGCCGTCGGCCGCAAGCAGCAGCGCAAGCTGCGCTCCCAACGGAATCTCGAAGGGATCTTTCCGGAAAGGACTCTGCCAGCTATCGATGTAGGCTTTTTCCGGCGCCAGCACGACCTTGCTGCGATTCGCTAGTGCGGATGCCTTCGCGATCGAGACGGCTTGCGCCGCACAGGCCGCCACGCCGTCGCGCGTCAGTCGGTCGGTGGACGCAAACCCCCAGGCGCCATGGGCCACCACGCGAATGCCGATGCCAACCGATTCGCTTTGTGCCAGCGTCCCGACTTGGCCATTCTTCGTCGTCAGGTCGCGCTGCCGCAGATGCATCGCGCGCACGTCGCCATACGACGCGCCGCGCAGTTTTGCTGTGTCCAACGCGTTGGTGCACAAATCCCACATAAGCATCATTCAAACGGAATCGACGTGCCTGGCAGAAAAATTTAGGGGCGACCGCCCGAGCGAACGCCCCTAAGAAGATATCACGATTGCAAACTAAAGCTTCGCCGCGAAGCGGTCGCCGTTTAGGTCCCTTCCTGCCACGATGCCAAATAGCGCTCCTGCTCCGGCGTGAGCTTATCCAGCCGGTGGCCCATGGATTCGAGCTTCAGCCGCGCAATCTCCTTGTCGAGGTGCTCGGGAACTACGTAAACCTGAGGCTTCAGCGTCTTCGCATTCGAGCACAGGTACTCGAGAGAAAGCGCCTGATTCGCGAAGCTCATGTCCATCACCGCGGCAGGATGCCCTTCCGCCGTTGCGAGATTCACAAGCCGCCCCTCCCCGATCAGATAAGCCTTGCGCCCATCCCGCATCTGGTATTCGTCCACCAGCGGGCGCACTTGGCGCTTCCCCGTGGACAGCTTTTCGAGCGCGGGAATATCAATCTCCACGTTGAAGTGTCCGGAGTTGCAGACAATCGCTCCGCTCTTCATCTTCTCGAAGTGCTCCTGGCGAATCACGTTCTTGTTTCCCGTCACGGTGATGAAGACATCCCCTTCCTTCACCGCTTCGGCCATCGGCATCACGCGGAAGCCGTCCATTACCGCCTCAATGCCCTTCACCGGGTCGATTTCCGTGACGATCACGTTCGCGCCCAGGCCCTTCGCGCGCATGGCCACGCCGCGCCCGCACCAGCCGTAGCCGGCAATCACCATCTTCTGCCCGGCAAGGAGCAGGTTCGTCGCGCGAATCACGCCATCGAGAGTCGACTGCCCCGTGCCGTAGCGGTTGTCGAAGAAGTGCTTGGTCATCGCGTCGTTCACCGCGATGATCGGATACTTCAGCGTCCCGTCCTTGGCCATCGCGCGCAGCCGAATCACGCCCGTAGTCGTCTCTTCGGTCCCGGCGATGACATGGGGAACCAGATCCGTGCGCTTCGTGAGCAGCATGGTCACCAGGTCCGCGCCGTCGTCCATCGTGAACTGCGGCTTGTGTTCCAGCGCCGCGCTCAAGTGCGAGTAATACGTCTCGTTGTCCTCGCCCTTAATCGCATAGGTGGGAATATGGAAGTCGCGGTTCAGTGACGCGGCAACCTCATCCTGCGTCGAAAGCGGATTCGACGCGCACAGCACCCCTTCCGCGCCGCCATCGCGCAGCGTGATCATCAAGTTCGCCGTTTCGCTCGTTACGTGCAGGCACGCCGACACACGTAGGCCCTTCAGCGGCTGCTCCTTCGCAAAGCGCCTGCGAATGATTTCGAGTACCGGCATCTGCTGCGCCGCCCACTCGATTTTCCGTTTGCCGGCGTCCGCCAGCCCGATATCTTTCACATCACCTTTTTTCAATTCCGCGATCGCCAAGTTCCTGCTCCTCTAATTTGAATTTGATGGGGGGACAAGTAGAAGTTTTGTTCCGGCAGCTTGCTCCACAAAAAGCCGTTGCGGGTCATCCCGAACCCGGTCGCGTTGTTTGCGGACGGCGGTGCGGGCACTGCTTCTCGCCGTCTGAGGATTACCGCCGCGCGGCAACTTCCGCGGCCGCCGCCGCGCCAAGCCCCGCAGCTTTGCGAAGCGCGTCCGCGCGGTCCGTGCGTTCCCAGGTGAACCCACGCCCGCTCCGCCCGAAGTGTCCATAGGCCGCGGTAGCTTTGTAAATCGGCCGCCGCAGGTCCAGCGCCTCGATGATGTCCTTCGGCGTGAGCTTGAAGTTTTCGCGGATCAGCTCGGTAATTTTCTCTTCCGGAATCATCGCCGTTCCGAACGTTTCCGCCATCACCGACACCGGCTCGGCGACGCCAATCGCATACGCCAACTGCACTTCGGCCTTGCGTGCCAATCCCGCCGCCACAATGTTCTTCGCAATGTATCGCGCCATGTAGCACGCCGAGCGGTCCACCTTCGACGGATCCTTCCCCGAAAACGCGCCGCCACCATGCCGGCTGTAGCCGCCGTAGGTATCCACAATGATCTTGCGCCCGGTCAACCCCGCATCGCCCATCGGCCCACCAATCACAAAGCGCCCCGTCGGGTTGATGTGATATTTCGTACGGGCGTCCAGCATCCGCGCGGGCAAGATCGGCCGGATGACCTGCTCCAGCACCGCCGCGCGCAAATCCACGTTGGACACCTTTTCGCTGTGCTGCGTGGAAAGGACCACGCAATCCACGCGGGCCGGCTCTCCGTTGCGGTACTCAATCGTGACTTGGGATTTTCCATCAGGGCGGAGGAAATCAACGATCTTGGCCTTGCGAACTTCGGAGAGGCGTTGCGTCAAGCGGTGAGCCAGTTGGATGGGCATGGGCATCAACTCGTCGGTTTCATCGCACGCAAAACCGAACATCAGCCCCTGGTCGCCCGCGCCGCCGGTGTCCACGCCCATGGCGATGTCCGGCGACTGCCGCTTCACCGTGCACATCACCGCGCAAGTGTCGGAGTCATATCCGTACTTCGCGCGGTCGTAGCCCACTCCGCGAATCGTCTCGCGCACCAGTTCCTCATAATTCACGTGTGCGGTCGTGGTGATCTCTCCGGCTACCACGGCGAGTCCCGTTGTGACCAGCGTCTCGCACGCCACGCGCCCTTGCGGGTCCTGGCGCATCACATCATCGAGCACCGCGTCAGAAATCTGGTCGGCTATTTTGTCGGGATGGCCTTCTGTGACGGACTCTGAGGTAAACAAATAATTCCGTAAGGCTTCGCTCAAAACAATTTCTCCTTCTGGCTTGACTCAGGATCAAAGATTTTCCAAGGCTGCCATCCCGGGCGAACCGAGGTTCGCCAAAGGATCTAGAAAACGTGCGCCCACTTCGGCCTTGCGTACCGCCATGCGAATGGTTATTCCCACTGACCTGACAAAGTTAACATCTGCTCGCGCGCCGAGTCAACGCACTGAATCCAAATGTCTTAAACGCAGGCCGAACCGTCATTTTCCGCCCCCGAACGGCTTCTCTCGGGGCCGATCACCCTCGCTTCCTCCGGCCGGCTCCTCCACTTCCAGGCGCAGATCCGCGGCGAGCTCGCCAAGCTTTTGCACCACGCCCGAGGGCCAGCGAATCTCGACGCTTGCCTTGCGATCTTCGCCAAGCCCGAAATGCACCGTCAGGTCGCTGCTCGAGGCATACCCCACGCAATTGGTCACCGAGCGCGACTGCGCCCGGCTCGCCGATTTGCACGTCACCTGCGCCCCCATCGCGGAATGATTGCTCTGCTTCCCTTTCAGCCGCAACTGCAGCCAGTGCTTTCGTGGGCTCCGGTTCCACCACAATTCGATGCGTTCGCCAATCGCGGTCACCGCGGCATCAAGCCTGCCGTCCCGATCAAAGTCGGCAAACACCGCCCCGCGATGCAGCCGCGGCGTTCGAAATTCCTTCCCAACCAAATCCGAAACATCGGCGAATTTCCCTGCCGCGTTCTGGAAAATGCGGTTGGGCTGCGCGTCTTTCGCCTCGAACCCGCCCCCGGCGACGAACAAGTCCGGCCAGCCATCATTGTCCAAATCCACCAGCCCGCAGCCCCAGCCGCTCCAGGGACGACTCAGGGCTAGCAGTCCCGTCGACGCGCTTCCGTCGTCGAAAGAGCCGCCGCCGCGGTTCAGGAACACTTCATACGTTTCATTTTTCAGTCCGGTCATCACGAGGTCCAGCCGACCGTCGCCGTCAACGTCGCCGAAGTCCGCGCCCATTCCCGAGATGTTGCGCCCATCCCCGTTGTACGCCACTCCCGATTCGGTCGCCATCTCCTGGAAGCCGTCGCCGGTGGACCGGAAGAGCAAATTGCGCGCATTGTCGTTGGCCACGAACAAGCCTGGCCGTGCGTCACCCAGGAAATCCGCCATGGCAACGCCCATGCCCTTGCCCAGTACCTCGGGAAATCCGTCTTTGGCGGTCATCTCGGCAAACGTGCCGTCGCCGTTGTTATGGAAAAGCTGCATCGGCTCGGCGCGATAGACGTCCGGATGGCAATAGCCGCCGCAGACCGGATCGCTCTCCGGCTGCCAATCGCAATAGTTGGAGATGAACAGATCCAGACGGCCGTCGTTGTCGTAATCAATCCACGCCGCGGCAATGGACCAAAATCTCCTCAGGCTGGGCGCACTGAATCCCGCTTGCTCTGTCACATCGGTGAAGGTGCCGTCGCCGTTGTTGCGATAAAGCCGATTGCCATGCACACCCACGACGAACAGATCCTCATGTCCGTCGTTGTTGTAGTCACCGACCGCAACACCCATGCCGTAACCCTGCCCGGCCAGGCCGGCCTTTTCCGTGACATCGCTGAACGTGCCGTCGCGGTTGTTGCGGAAGAGCCTGTTCCAATACTCCTGCCCGGTTTTCACCAGTGATGGCAGCGCTGCGCCATTTACGCAGAAAAGGTCGGGCCAGCCGTCGCCGTCAAAGTCAATCACTCCCAGCCCGCCGAGCAGCGTCTCCACCTGGTACTTCCGCCCTTGCGCGCCGTTGCGGAGGACGAAATCCAGTCCGCTCGACGCCGGCGCAACTTCAAACCGAATGGAGCCAGCCGACGCATGCCCCAGGAGGGGAGGCTCCGCTCGGGCGAGCCGCGGAAGAGGATACCTCAGAGAAATGGGAAGGAAAGCCGCCGATCGGCAAAGGAAGGCCCGCCTACTGATGATCATCGAGACCCGTTTTGAGGTGTTGTTGGAAAAGGTCGGAGAGCCGGTTGGCCTCCGCCGCGGCGATTTGCGCTTCCTGTTCGCGCCCCAATTTGCGAAGCACGCCTGCCAGCATCCCATGCAAAGCGCCACGCTCGTCCGGATAGCCCGCGGCCAGCAGCGGTTCGAGATACGCAAGCGCTTGTTGCGGCTGTCCCGTCTGCGCGTAGGCGATGCCCATCTCGACCCGCACCCAGGCGTCGTTCGAGCGCATGGCAAGCATCTTGTTTAGGAATTCGAGCGCGCCCGGGTAGTCTCGCTCGCTCATGGCCATCGACGCCAGCAGGCGCAGCGCAACGAGTCGGCGCGGATCGAGCGCAAGCGCCTCCCGCGCTGCCTGTTTGGCCTGATTCATCTCGCCGCGGCTCTGGTATGCTTGCGCGAGCCTTTCGGCCAACACCGCGGCTCGCGGCTGGAGTTCCCTGGCTTTCTCATATTCTTCGGTGGCCGATTGGGCATCGCCCTTGACACGCACCAGGAAATCTCCACGCACACGGTGAAACACCGCCTCATTTCCGAGCGCACGAATTCGCGCCGCTGCCCTCTCGGCTTCCAAAGCATAACAACGCTCCAGCCAATAAGCTGCCGTTTCCCCTCCGGGACCTAGCCCGCGCTCCAGTGCCGGGATGGCTCGCTCACAATTGTTCAATTCCGCCAGCGCGACCCCTCGCCGCAACCATGCCGCGGGTAGTTCCGAGGGCGGCTCCGGCATCGCCACCAATTGTTCCCAGCGTTCTTCGGCAAAGAACTGCTCCTCAGAATCGTGAATTTCACTTGGCGGAAATTTGATTTTTGCGAAGCACGCTTCGGAGTCTTTCCTCGCGCATTCCCAAACCTCGCCTTTGGCACTCTCATTCGGAAGCAGGCTCTTCGGCCACACCTTCAGCGCGCTGCGAAGCACCGCGCGGGAGCGGACACCCAGTTCCACAAGGTAGGCTTCCGCTTTCCCCCAGTTGCCCTCGGCGGCAGCCGTGACCGCTTGCAGCCGCAAAGTCCAGGACTCATTGGGTTGCCGCTCGAGCGCGGTCTTGAGCGTCGCCGCGGCTTCTTCTTGCCTGCCGCGCCACTCTTGCTCGACGCCCAACTCGCCCCAAATGCCTTGTTGCTCGGGATCTGCCGTCGCTGACTGCCGCAGAAGCTCTTCACGCGTTTCCGGCCCACTGTGCCAACCCTGCGCCTCGAACCTCAGCACCCGAGCCATGCCGCTTTGCGCGCTTCTCAGCTGCAGGTCCAGGATGCGGAACCGTTCCAAGGCAAAGTCCGCCCATTGCGTCCATGCGGCAGCAGAGCCCGGCTCGCGCGCAATGCCGTTCCGGAAAGCTTCCGCGGCCGCGGCATAGTCGGCTTGTTGTCTTGATGGGTTTTGGCTTAACACTTCCTGCCCTGCCGCCGCTTGTCTGGCACCTTCGGCGAAGTTTTCCGCGTGCGCCCTTTGGACAAATCCAATGGAGAGAACTATGGCGATCCAAAGAACGGAAGGGAGATGGCCACCGCGAAGCCCCAGACACATGCGTGAATCATAGCACCCTGCGGAACGAAGGCGATGGAGATGACCGAGACGAGCCGGATGCGAGAGGCTAAGCGGCGGCCATAGCCGAGATTTATTTTTTTGCGAAACGAAAGCCGCGCCGAGCCGTCTTTACCAGTAGCCGTCTACTATAGCTGTCTATGGGAGAGTGTCGGCTGGCCATTGGAGAGGTTCCGGCGGTCCAAGGGAGGGGTCTTGACCAAGCCAAAAAGCGACGTTCTGCAAGGGACACTGGCGCTCCTGGTGCTGAAGACGCTGGCGCAAGGGCCGATGCACGGCTACGGGATTACGCTGCACATCCAGCGGGTTTCGAGCGACGTCTTGCGCGTCGAGGAAGGGTCGCTGTACCCGGCATTGCATCGGATGGAGCAGCTGGGCTGGATCGGCGCCGAGTGGCGAATGTCTGAGAACAACCGGCGTGCCCGCTATTATCGGCTGACCGCGGCCGGCCGAAAGCAACTTGCCGAAGAAGAAAAGAATTGGGCGCGCTTGACGGAAGCGGTCGCCGCGGTACTCGAATGCGCTTGAGGCGACAGGTAATCGGTTTGAGGACGCGATAAAGGGCGCTCCGACACCATTACGTTCCAGTGAATGGCGTCGGGCAAAAGGAGCTGAAAACCATGTCCTGGCTTTCCCGCCTCAAGAGCTTGCTGCAAGTCCAGCGCCTCGAGCACGACCTCGACGACGAGCTGCTCTCGCACATCGAGATGCGCACCGAGGACAACCTCGCGGTGGGAATGTCGCCCGAGGAAGCCCGCTACGACGCGCAACGCCGCTTTGGCAATTTGACGCTGCTGAAAGAGGAGACGCGCGCCGTGGACATTGTTGGCTGGATGGAAGCGACGGGCCAGAATCTTCGCTATGCCGGGCGGATGCTCAGGCGCAACCCTGGATTCACAGTAGCGGCTATTCTCACGCTCGCTCTCGGCATCGGCGCAAATGTTGCCATCTTCACACTCGTCGAAGCCGTGCTTCTGCGGCCGCTGCCCTTTCCCCATCCCGACCAACTCGTGCGCATGTACGACGACATGCGCAGCTCCAACACGCACGACGTGGGGATGTCGGTTCCCGAGCTCTGGGACCTGCGCGACCGTTCCGGGGTGTTTCAGGACATTTCCGTCATCTTCCCCGCCGACGCAAACATCACCGGCGGCGAGCGTCCTGAACGCGTCGAATTCCTCGGTACTAACGCTAGCTACTTCACGATGCTGGGCGTTCACGCGCAGCTTGGCCGCACCTACACGCCTGGCGATGCTCTCCCCGGTTTCTCAGAAGCGGTGGTCATCAGCGACGCTTACTGGCACCGCGGCTTCGGCGGCGACCCGAACGTCATCGGCAAGAAAATTCGCGTGGATGGCGACCTCTACACCATCACCGGCGTGCTGCCACCGGATTTTCACCATCCTGGTCGGACGCTGGCCGCCGACGTCGATCTCTGGGCCACCACCGGCTTCGCCGCCCCGCCCTTTCCTGCGCCTCCCGTTCGCGCGGTCCGCCTTCTTCCCGGGGTCATGGGCCGCCTCAAGCCAGGGTTTAGTTTGGCGCAGGCGCAAGCGCAACTCGACAATTTCGTAGCGCAACTCACGCGCCAGTTTCCCGACGAGTATCCTCTCGCCGCAGGATGGTCCATCCGGCTGGTTCCGGCTCAGCAGGATTTGGTCGGCAATGTCCGTACGGAACTGTTGGTGCTTTTTGCCGCCGTGGCTTTCGTCCTGCTCATCGCTTGCGTGAATCTTGCCAATTTACTTCTGGCGCGCTCCGCGAGCCGGCAACGGGAAATGGCCATTCGCCTAGCGGTTGGCGCAGGCCGCTCGCGACTGATCACCCAGCTGCTCACGGAGAGCATTCTTCTCGCAAGCATCTCCGGTGCCGCGGCGCTCATTACCGTTGTCTGGTTGAAGAGTTCCCTGCTCCACCTCGCGCCGGCGAATCTGCCTCGCCTCAGCGAAGTCGGCTTCAGTCCCGGCGTCCTTTTATTCGCGTTCCTGATGTCCATTCTTACCGGGGTCGTTTTCGGGCTGGCTCCGGCTTTACAAGCGGCTCGCACCAGTCATAGGAGCTCGCTTAGCGAGGGCACGCGCGGCGCTGGCGCCAGCAATCATCAACTCAAATTCTCGCGCATTCTCGTGGCCTCGGAGATTGCCGTTTCGCTCGTGCTCTTGATCGGCGCAGGTCTTCTGGTCCGCAGCTTCGAGCACGTTCTTGAGGTGCAACCTGGCTTCGAACCTCACCACCTGGTCACGGCAAAAATCTGGCTTGCTGTGCCCAACGATCCGAAAGACGACCCTTACTTTACTCCCGAAAAGCGGGCCGCGTTTCACCAGGAAATTCTGCGGCGCATTTCCGCGCTTCCCGGAGTCGAGCAGGCCGCCATTGGCAATGGCACCAGTCTGCCTATAGATTTCAACCATTTTCAGTCGCCCTTCATCATCGAGAATCGCCCGCTCGATGTCGAGCGGACTCCGGTAGCCGAAATTGCATCCGTCAGCGCCGCGTATTTCTCTGTCCTCAAAACACCACTGCTCCAAGGCAGAGTCTTTACTGACTCCGACGACACCAAAGGCCAGCAGGTCGCTCTGATCGATGAGACACTTGCGCACCGCTATTGGCCGAGCTCGGATTCCGATGCGATTGGCCAGCGCCTTCAGCTTGCAGTAGCCCGACGCGGTCAAACTTCCGCCGCGCAAAATCCGTGGGTCAGGATCGTGGGAGTCGTCGGCAATATCAAATCCGACGGCTTCGATGCGGCCACGCCTCCCCACATCTATTTTCCCGTTTTTCAAACCCCTCCCTACAGCGCCGTGGTTTTTCTTAGGACTACGGGCGAACCCGGTGTTTTGAGCGAGGCCCTACGCACAGAGATTCAGCACGTGGATCCGGGCATTCCCGTCTTTAGCGTCCGCACCATGGAGACTGTGGTTTCCACTTTCCTTGCGGAGCGGCGCTTTGCTCTTGAACTCCTCGGCATCTTCGCCGGCGTTGCTCTTCTCCTTGCTTCCATCGGCATCTACGGCGTCATGGCCTACACGTTCAGCCGACGAATCAACGAAATCGGCATTCGCATAGCCATGGGTGCACAGCGCACCGACATTTTTAGAATGGCCTTCGAGGAAGGCGCAGTGACCATTGCGTTGGGCGTTGGCGCGGGGCTGCTTGGTGCGCTCGCTTTGACCCGCTTCCTCGAGTCCATGCTGTTTTCGGTCAAGGCGACCGATCCCCTAACGTTCGGCACTATCGCCGCGCTCCTCGCGGCCGTCACGCTGCTGGCGTGCCTGCTGCCGGCGCATCGCGCGACGCACGTCGATCCGCTGATTGCGCTGCGGCATGAGTGACAGCGAGCATGCGGTCAGGCATCACGCCAAAGTTTCTCTCAAGAGCGGCGATTCTTCGTAAGTCGACCTTGCCAGGTTTTGCGACTGCTTAGAAATGAGGCGCAATGAAACTCGAACATCCCATCATTCCGCTCACCGGACGTCTGATGATCACCTACATCTTTGCCACCAGTGGAATCGCAAAGGTGTTCTCCTGGTCAGACAACGTGCAGTATATGAGCACCAGGCACTTGCCGATGATTCCCGTGCTTCTGGCCATCGCGGCCTTCATTGAGTTGGCTGGTTCGGTCTGCCTGATTACGGGATACCAGATCCGCATCGCTGCATTCGTCATGTTTCTCTACACGACGGTCGTCACGGTGTTGTTCCACAACTATTGGGCGGCGAGTGCCGCGATGGCGGGCATACAGGAAACACATTTTCGGAAAAATGTGGCAATCATGGGCGGCCTGTTAATGGTTGCGTATAGCGGCGGGGGAAAATGGGCGCTGGGCAAAGCCAACCGGAGGCCAGAAATGGGCTGATGACGGTTTTCCGGATGGCCGTAAACGCTATTCCGGTTCGCCGTTGTCATCGGGCTCGACGTCGAGCCGACCCTTGGTTTTCTTGGCCATGAGGTAAGAGCGAATGAAAGGATCCAAATCGCCGTCGAGCACGCGGTTGACGTCGCCGACTTCGACTTTGCTGCGGTGGTCTTTGATCATCTGGTAGGGCTGCATCACATACGAGCGAATTTGGCTGCCAAACGAAATATCCATCTTGGTTTCGTCGAGCTTGTCGGTTTCCGCCTGGCGCTTTTGTACTTCCATGTCATAGAGGCGCGAGCGCAGCATTTTCATCGCCAGCTCGCGGTTTTTATGCTGGCTGCGCTCGGCCTGGCAGCCGACCACGATGCCGCTCGGGATGTGCGTGATGCGCACTGCGGTTTCCACTTTGTTGACGTTTTGGCCGCCTTTGCCTCCGGACCGAAAGGTGTCGACCTTCAAGTCTTCCGGACGAATGCTGATCTCGATTTTGTCGTCGATTTCGGGAATTACGAACACCGACGCAAAAGAAGTGTGACGCCGCGCCGCCTGATCGAAGGGAGAAATCCGCACCAAACGGTGAACACCGGTTTCCCCGGCCAGCAACCCGTACGCATTCTCGCCGGCAAATTCGATCGTTGCCGATTTAATCCCGGCTTCTTCTCCCGGCATCTCATCGAGCACGGAAGCGCTGATGGCTTTTCGCTCTGCCCAACGCAAATACATGCGCACGAGCATCGAGGCCCAATCCTGCGACTCCGTTCCGCCCGCGCCGGGCTTGATGGTCATGATGGCGTTGAGATGATCCTTCTCGCCGGAGAGCAGCGTCTTGGTTTCCAGGTCGGAAACGTAAACATCCGCGGCGCCAAGCTCACGCTCGAGCTCTTTCAAAAGGTCTTCCCTTTGCTTCGGATCCCTTTCTTCCTGTGCGAGGTGGATGTAGGTTTCAAGGTCGCCGCCCACGGCGGTGAGCTTTTCGTCCGCGGCAATCTGTTCTTCGGCGCGCTTGCGCTCGCGCAATACCCCCTGAGCGGCCTCCTGGTCATTCCAGAAATGGGGGTCGGCGATGCGGGTTTCCAGCGCCTTCAGACGCTCGCGATTGCTGGGCGCGTCAAAGATAGCTCCGTACAAGCGTGCTGCGCTGTTTCAGTGATTCGTAGCGATCTTGCAGGTCTTCGAGGTTCATTGGTTTCTTTCTATCTAATTCTCGTTATCGCCTAGCGTGTTTACTTCCCTGGTTCGCGGTTTCCAGGAGACCAACAACAGAATAACGGAAACGATGACGCACATCCAAGCGAACCAGTTCCCGAACCGCGTGTAGATGGTTTTGTCGGTTCGAAAATCATAAGGCAGGTCGGCTTCCGCGCGCACATCCGGCGGAAGCGGCTCGATGATGCGGCCGTAGGGATCGACGGACACGGTGTAGCCGCTGTTGGTGGAGCGCACGATCCACCGCCGGTTTTCGACCGCGCGGACGCGTACCATGTGCAGATGCTGCTCGGCAGCCGCGGAACGTCCGAACCAGCCGTCGTTTGAAATGTTCAACAATAGCTCGGCGCCGTTCGCCGCAAAGCGCCGCACTTCGCCGGGATAAATGGCTTCGTAACAGATGAACACGCCAAAGGTGTGTCCGTCGGGCAAGCTGCCCACGGCATAGTCGTGGCCCTTGTGAAAACCGCCGACCTCGTCGGAAATGTTGGCCACGACGCGATGAATGAGCGGAAACGGCTCGTACTCACCGAAGGGCACGAGATGGATCTTGTCGTAGACAAAAACGCGCTGCCCTTGCGCGTCAGTGAGGATCGCACTGTTGTATGGCACCAATCGCCCGGGGGGAACTCTGTCGGAACGATCCCCGGGAGTCTTCCATTCGATGACGCCCGCAAGAAAAGGATGGCCAAAGTGCAGCGCCAGGCTCGAGGCCAGTTTTGCAAATTGCGAGTCTTCAAACGAAAACGGCGCGGGTGCTTCCGGCCAGACCAACAAGTCGGGTTGCTCCGCGCTTGGGGCGAGGCTCATTTTTGAGACTTCGTCGAGCTGCTGCACATTCTTCGCAAACCAATCCGACGGATATTCAGGTACCTCGGGAAAATTGAGCTGCACGGCGCGCGCAAAATGCTGCGCCCGTGCCTGCGGCACCAGCCGAGGCCCAACCATCGTTGCGACCGCCAGAACGGCCGTCGCCATTCCCGCGATCCCCACGCGTTGCTTTAACTCCATTCTTTTCGACGCTACCGCCCAGGCGAGCAGCGCATTGAACCCCGCCGCGAGAAACGACAAACCGTAAATCCCGGTAAACGCAGCGATTTGCAGCAAGCCGAGATTTGCCGAGGCGGGATAACCCAGCAGGTTCCACGGAAAACTGATCTCCGGCAGATGCGCGCGGACAAATTCGAAGGTGACCCACACGAACGGCGCCGCCATGCACGCCAGCTCGATGCTGCGGCAAGATATGCGATCGACCGTCAGCGTGAAACCGCCGGCGAGCACGCCCCACGCCGCGCTGATCAACAGCAAAACCCCCCACCCGCCCGCGATCGGCAACCCGCCGTGAACGCTAAGCACGGTTGCAATCCAAGGCACGGAAGTCACCACAAACAGCAGCGCGTGTAAGAAGCCACAGGCGAACGCGACGCGACCGCTCGCACCGAGCACCGCCAGCAACAGCGCGGCGACACAAATCCAGGAATAAATGCCAAGGTACAGCCCGGTGAAGGAGAGGGACAGTGCCGCGCCGGATACCGCCGCGATCGCCAGGCGCAGCCAATCCGGTATCTTCGCCCCGGTCGCGGAAGCAACCAGCGTGGGCCCGGCGAATCGAGACATCAGCGCTTCACGAAGGCTTTGAAGCCGGCGGCTTCCAGGCCTTTCCGGGCGGCGTCGGTGGCCTTCAAGTCCGCGTAGGGGCCTACTTGCACGCGGTAATAGTTGTCGCCATGGGGGGACAGCACATAAGCGGGAAATTTTTTCTTCTGCAAAATCTTTGCGAGGTCCAGCGCATCTGCCTCTCGGTTCATAGCGGCGACCTGGAGGGAATAACCATTGG
>Ga0307471_100001081_pt1 | contig 14664 bp, 10 predicted proteins | sample atmos_gasesAM3C__2_FD_204566 | JGI IMG/M metagenome (GOLD analysis project Ga0307471, IMG submission 204566) | Hardwood forest soil microbial communities from Morgan-Monroe State Forest, Indiana, United States - atmos_gasesAM3C_515 | ecosystem: Environmental > Terrestrial > Soil > Temperate... | reverse complement strand
TGGAACGTTGAGCGAACGGCTTCGAAGCATGATAGAACGCTATACGCGTCCGGAGATGGGCCGGATCTGGTCGGAAGAGAACGGGTTTCAGAAGTGGCTTGAGGTGGAAATTCTTGCCGCCGAAGGGTTGGCTCAACTTGGGCAAGTGCCTAAGGCTGCCGTCGCGCGAATCAAAAAAAAGGCTCGCTTCAATGTGGCTCGCATTCGCAAGATCGAGAGGGAGGTTAAACACGAGATCATCGCCTTCCTGACTTGCGTGGCGGAATCTATCGGTGATGACGCCCGCTTCCTCCATGTCGGCATGACGTCTTCAGACGTCATGGACACGGCTTTAGCCATGCAGTTCAAGGAGGCTTCGGCCATTCTAGTCGCCGATGTGAAGGATCTAATGAAGGTCTTGCGGCGCCAGGCTTTCAAGTATAAGCGGACTGTGATGATCGGCCGCACTCACGGCGTGCACGCCGAGCCGATTACCTTCGGCTTAAAATTGGCGCTCTGGTATCAGGAGACGGCGCGTAACCTGGCCCGGCTGGAAAAGGCCATTGACGATATTTGCGTCGGTCAGATTTCGGGAGCGGTTGGCACCTTCGCACAAATTTCGCCAAAGGTGGAGGCTTACGTGTGTCGAAAGGCCGGTCTCAAACCGGCACTAATTTCCAATCAAATTATCCAGCGCGACCGTCATGCCTATTTCTTTGCCACGTTGGCTGTGATCGCGAGCTCCTTGGAGAAATTCGCCGTTGAGGTTCGTCACTTGCAACGGACTGAAGTTCAAGAAGCAGAAGAGCCGTTCACGCAGGGGCAGAAGGGTTCGTCGGCAATGCCGCACAAACGAAACCCGATCCTGTCGGAGAATGTCTCAGGATTGGCGCGGCTCATGCGATCCTACGCCATGGCAGCGCTGGAGAACGTCCCGCTGTGGCATGAGCGGGACATCAGTCACTCTTCGGTGGAACGGGTGATTGCCCCGGATGCGACGATTGCCCTCGACTTCATGCTCCGTCGCATGATCTACGTTTTGGGTAACCTCTGTGTTTATCCTGAGAACATGAAACGCAATCTAGAAAAGAGTGGCGGCACGGTTTTTTCCGAGAAAGTCTTGCTGGCGCTAGTCGATAAAGGGATTCCGCGGGACACGGCCTATCGTATGGTTCAGCGCCACGCCTTGAAAGTGGGACGAGATGGTGGTGATCTGAAGAAAGAACTGATCCAGGACGCGGAAATTAGTCGCTATCTCCCGGCACAAGAAATCGAGAAGGTCTGGGGTGTGAAGCATCATCTCGCAAATGTTGATTTGATTTTCCGCAGAGTTTTTCACTAACCGGCTGCTTAGCAACTTCCTCGGCTCCGAGCCGCGTCAGCGAATGAGAGTGGAGAGTATGCGCGTTAAAATTTTCGTTTCTTTGAAGAACGGAGTGCTGGACCCTCAAGGGAAAGCCATCGAGAGATCGCTGCATACTTTCGGCTATGCTGAGGTGCAGGATGTCCGGATGGGGAAATATCTGGAGCTCAACGTGGAAGCCACTTCCCGTGAAGCGGCCGAGTCCCGCATCCGCGAGATGTGTGAGAAACTACTGGCGAATCCAGTTATTGAAAGCTATCGGGTTGAGATTGAAGACGGAACGCCTTGATCGATCACAGAATCCTGCAGACAGCTCCAACGCTGAGGAACCGGACAAACACGTTTCTAGAGGAGTTTTCGTATGCGCTGGGGTGTGATTGTTTTTCCGGGCTCCTGTGACGAGCAGGACGTCTATGATGCTTTGAAGCGAGACATGGGGCAGAAGGTCAGGTTCCTCTGGCATAAGGAAGATCTTACGGGCCATTTTGATTGCTTGGTGTTGCCCGGCGGGTTCTCCTACGGTGATTATCTTCGTTGCGGCGCCGTCGCGCGTTTTTCGCCGGTCATGGGTGGCGTTGTTGAGTTCGCTCGGCAAGGCGGTCTGGTGTTAGGAATCTGCAATGGTTTCCAGATTCTCTGCGAATCGGGTCTCCTGCCGGGCGCGCTGGTGCGAAATGCCGGGCTTCAATTTGTTTGCCAGCAGGTGAGCTTGCGTGTTGAGGAAACCGACACACCATTCACGTGCGAGGCCAAGAAGGGGCAGCTTCTAAAGATTCCGATCAAGCATGGAGAGGGCTGCTATTATGCAGACCCCGCAACTCTGGAACGGCTGCGCAAGAACCGCCAGGTTCTGCTTCGCTATGTCGATGCAAAGGGAAAGGCTTCGCCGGCCGCTAATCCCAACGGATCATTGGATAACATCGCAGGTGTGTGCAATGAAACCCGCAATGTTTTTGGCCTGATGCCTCATCCCGAGGATGCCTGTAACAATCTCCTCGGCAGTGAAGACGGCCGCAAAATCTTTTCGTCCATTGCAGCGGCGTGTGCTCAAACGGAACGCCGCCATGCGTGACGAGAGAACGCTACGCTCTACCGATCCGCCTGCAACCCCTGAGATGGTTGCCAGTCATGGTCTTACCCCAGACGAGTATCGGAAGATCGTCAAGAGCCTTGGACGCGAGCCGACCTATACGGAGCTTGGCGTGTTCGCTGTGATGTGGTCGGAACACTGCAGCTACAAGAGCTCACGCCACTATCTGAAACGCCTCCCCACCGAAGGCGCGCATGTTTTGCAAGGTCCCGGCGAGAACGCGGGGGTCGTCGATATCGGCGACGGATTGGCCGTGGCCTTTAAGATGGAAAGCCACAATCATCCGTCGTTCATCGAGCCCTATCAGGGCGCCGCCACCGGCGTTGGCGGGATTCTACGGGACGTCTTCACCATGGGTGCTCGACCGGTCGCTTCGCTGAACTCGCTCCGTTTCGGCAGCATCGATCATCCCCGCACCCGTTATCTGCTATCGGGGGTGGTTGCGGGTATCGGTGGCTACGGGAATTGCATTGGTGTTCCGACAGTGGGTGGCGAAGTCTATTTCGACGAATGCTATAACGCCAATATCTTGGTGAATGCTTTCACTCTGGGTATCGCTAAGAAGAAGCGAATATTCACCGGCGTGGCGCGAGGCGTCGGTAACCCGGTGATCTATGTGGGTTCGAAGACCGGACGAGATGGAATTCACGGCGCGACCATGGCTTCGGAATCCTTTTCCGAGGAAAAAGAACAGCGCCGTCCTACTGTTCAAGTGGGGGATCCGTTTACTGAGAAGCTGCTTTTGGAAGCTTGTTTGGAACTGATGGAGACGGACTGCATCGTCGGTATTCAAGACATGGGCGCGGCCGGACTGACGAGTTCCTCTTCGGAAATGGCGGGACGCGGCGGCGCGGGCGTGGAGCTGGATCTTTCTCTTGTGCCCCTTCGCGAGCCAGGAATGACCCCCTACGAGATTCTCCTCTCCGAATCGCAAGAGCGAATGCTTTTGGTGGCGAAGAAAGGAACGGAGGACCAAATCAAGCGGATTTTCGACAAATGGGATCTGGACGCGGTCGTCATCGGGCAGGTTACCGACGATCGACAGTTTCGTGCGCTTTTCAGCGGTGTCGAGGTAGCTTGTATTCCCATTGGCGCTCTGACCAAGGAAGCACCGGTTTATCAACGGCCAGTCGAGCGCCCGAAGCTTCAGGACCAACTAGAGCAGCTCGACCTTTCTAACATCGAGGAACCAACGGATTTGGGTTCGACAGTGAAGCTTCTTCTAGGATCGCCGAACATCGCTTCAAAGGAGTGGGTATACCGCCAGTACGATCATTTCGTACGCAGCAACACCGTGGTCGCTCCCGGCGCCGACGCCGCGGTGATCCGACTTAAAGGAACCGAAAAGGGACTGGCTCTTACCGTCGATGGCAATAGCCGCTACTGCTATCTCGATCCCTACGTGGGGGGGGCTTTGGCCGTCGCGGAAGCGGCGCGTAATCTTGCGTGCGTCGGTGCTCGACCTCTTGGCCTCACGGATTGTCTTAATTTCGGCAGCCCGGAAAACCCGAACGTGATGTGGCAATTCTCTCAGGTCATCGAGGGAATGCGAGATGCCTGCATTGCACTCAAGATCCCCGTTGTGAGCGGCAACGTTAGTTTCTATAATGAAACTGATGGAGTGCCGATCTATCCGACGCCCACAGTGGGAATGGTGGGTCTTATTGCCAAAGTGGCGAAGGTGGTTACGCCCTGGTTTAAATCCGCCGGTGACGTTGTTGTCCTACTCGGTCGCACCCGAGAAGAACTGGGTGGCAGCGAGTACCTCAAAGTTGTCCACGGGTTAGTCCAAGGGACGCCGCCGTGGATCGATCTTCGATTGGAAGAAGCGGTTCAGAACTGCTGTGTCGATGCCATCGAAAAGGAGATTCTCCGCTCGGCTCATGATATATCGGATGGCGGGTTGGCTGTGACCTTAGCTGAATGTTGCGTCAGCGGCCCTGAGAAACCGTTGGGGGTACGGATTGAGATGCGTGAGATGATTCGTGGGGACGCCTTACTTTTTAGCGAATCTCAATCGCGGATCGTCGTATCAGTGGCGGAAGAGAATCTCGGGCGACTCCGCGAAGTTGCTTCCGAGCACCAAGTGCCGATGCAGGTTATCGGCACGGTGGGAGGCGGAAGCTTGGTGATTCAACCTTTGCTGCGGCTAGCGGTCGAAGAACTGCGGACGATTTGGTCAACGGGGCTGACGAATCGGCTCAAATAGGACCAACGAAAATGTTCGACAAATTCCACGAAGAATGCGCGGTCATGGGAGTGTATGGCCATCCTGAGGCGGCCAACATGGTCTATTTAGGGCTCTATGCGCTCCAGCACCGCGGCCAGGAATCGTCTGGCATTGTTTCCTCCGACGGCAGAGGCCTTATTTCCCATCGCCAGATGGGTCTGGTCGCCGATGTATTCAAAGAAGATGTCATCAAGCGGCTAGAAGGCTCGAGGGCGATCGGCCATAACCGCTACTCTACCACCGGCCAAAGTCATCTGAAAAATGCTCAGCCCTTTGTCGTCGAATACTCTCAGGGGCCCATCGCCATCTCTCATAACGGCAATCTGGTCAACGCCGAAATATTGCGAAAAGAGTTGGAGGACTCGGGTTCAATCTTTCAGTCTACGTCCGATACTGAAGTCATCATTCACTTGATTGCGACATCCAAAGAGTCGACTCTCATGGGTCGCATCATTGAGGCTTTGAGCCGGACGCGCGGCGCCTATTCCCTGCTGTTCTTGACTCTAGATCGCATGATCGCGGCACGCGATCCAATGGGTTTCCGTCCTCTGGTGATGGGACGCTTCAATTCCGGGCCAAATGAAGGCGCTTATGTCGTGGCTTCGGAAACCTGCGCGCTGGACCTGATCGAGGCCACTTATGAGCGCGAAGTAGAGCCCGGCGAAATCATCACGTTTAGCGCCAATGGAATGGAGTCCCTCAAACCTTTTCCCCCCGCCCCGCAAGCTAAATGTATTTTCGAGTATGTTTATTTTTCTCGTCCCGACAGTAATCTCTACGGTCACAACGTCTATCAAGTTCGTAAGGCACTCGGACGGCAGCTCGCCCGCGAAAGCGCCGTGGACGCGGATCTTGTGACGCCTGTACCGGACTCCGGGGTACCGGCAGCCATGGGTTTTGCTGAGGAGTCAGGCATACCGCTGGAGTTCGGGTTGATCCGCAACCACTACGTGGGCCGGACGTTCATCGAGCCGCAACAATCGATCCGGCATTTTGGAGTAAAGATTAAACTTAACGCCCAACGAGAAGTTTTACAGGGGAAGCGCGTGGTAGTGGTAGATGATTCCATCGTTCGCGGCACCACCAGCCGGAAGATTATCCGGATGCTTCGCGACGCCGGCGCAAAGGAAGTGCACATGCGCATCAGCTCGCCGGCGACCATCAGCCCGTGTTACTACGGCATCGATACGCCGACACGCTCTGAGCTCATCGCGTCGTCAAGCTCCGTCGAAGAAATCCGCCATTTCATCGAGGCCGACACTCTCGCCTATCTCAGTCGAGAAGGGATGTACACTTATTTCGACGGCGAGAGTCGGGGTTTTTGCGATGCTTGCTTCAGCGGCAATTACCCTGTCCACTTTGAAGACGAAGGACATACCCGCCAGCTACACCTCTTTGAAGCTGTAGGCCGATAGCCGTCTATCAGCAAGGCATTTCTCGGGATCATCTGAGACATCAACCGTGTCTCTGAGCTTACGGCAGCGAGGCGACAAAAAACCGCGACGCTCCATCAAACGCAACTGTTTTTGGTTCTCAGGAGAAAATAAGTTCCAAGGCTATCGAGCACCGATAGCCTTGGCGGTCTTTTACACTGAACGGGAAAGGAAAAGAGTTCTTACTTTACGTGCTTGCTGACCAACTTGGTCATTTCAAACATGGTGACCGTTTTCTTCCCGCCGAAAACCACTTTGAGTTTGTCATCGGCGTTGATGTTGGTCCTTTTCTTCTTGTCCTGGAGGCTGTTCTTTTTGATGTAGGCCCACAGCTTTTTGGTCACCTCAGTTCGCGGAATTGGTTTGGTACCGACGACAGCGCCGAGACTAGCGTCGGGTTGTACCGGCTTCATAAAAGCTGCATTCGGTTTCCTTTTCTTCTTTGTTGCCATTGTCCCTCCTTCAGGGGTTAAGTGTATTAAGTGTGCTTATAGCAGAGGCAGAGGATTTTTGCCAGTATTTTTTTGTTTTTCTCCTCGTAAAACTCGAGTTTGAGCAAGATTTAGCGTCGGCTCGCCATCGAGCAGTTCCACTACCACTCCATAGTCCGATCGTGCGCGCTCGATAGAAACGTAGCCCTGCCGGACGTCCTCGAGTACGTCTTTCGGCGGGCGCTCCAGCGAATGACCAAGCCCGCCGCCCCCGGGGCGCTCTAGACGCAGCAGATCGTCCTTTTGTAAACGGTGATCGCCGAAACGAGAGGGAAGCCGGGTTTCGTTTGTTGCCCCAGGGTTAACAATGCAAGAGCCTTTACGCCCGGCATTGCCGTTTTCGCTACCCCAGGGTTCGATGACATGTTTGTCCGTGCGCATCGAGAAGCGTACTTCGTCCGTCAGAATTCGGTAGTCGCGGACGAACCCAAGGCCCCCGCGCCATCGGCCCGCCCCGCCGGAATCGGGGATCATCTCGAAGCGCTCCACCCGTGTGGGAAATTCCGACTCGATAATCTCGACGGGCGCTGTCTTACAGTTGCTCAGATGAAAAGCAGTTGCCGACACCCCGTCTTTGCCGGAGCGCGCTCCCGTCCCGCCGCTAAAGATCTCATAGTGCACGTAGGCCCGGCTGCTTTTGGCGTCACGTCCGCCTAACACCAAGGCGGCGCTGCCGGAGCCGCCGGCGATTCTTTTCCCCGGGCCGAATGGCGCCAAAGCTCGGAGAATCGCCTCCGCTACGGTAAGCGCCGTCGGCATGTAGGTATTGACGGCCCCGGGAAAGCGCGGGTTAACGACACTGCCCTCACGAAACGTCGCTTCAATCACGCGTGCCAAACCTTGATTGATGGGAAGAAAAGGGTCGACCTGAGTAACTAAGCAATAGGCGCAAGCGGCCCGCACCAGCGGCGGTCGAATGTTTGCCGGACCTGTTGTTTGATCGCTGCAGCCGCTGAAATCGAAGTGGATTCGATTTCCTTTCTTTTCGACCTTCACGTGCACACGGATCGGCCGATCGAGATCGATTCCGTCGTGATCGACGAAGCTTTCTCCCTCCGATTCGCCGTCGGGCCATGAGGCAAGGGTCTGACGCACTCGGGTTTCCGTATAGACTGATAATAATTTCGTCGATTCTTGCACCGTGTCTTTACCGTAACGTTCCATCAACTCACTGATTCGGCGTTCTCCCAGGCGGGCGGCGCCAACCTGCCCCCGCAAATCGCCGATGACCAGAGCCGGGGTGCGGCTATTCGCCATAATCACGGCTTCGATCTCTTTGACCGGTCGCAGTTGGGACATGAATTTCACGGGCGGGAGATGCAGCCCTTCTTGAAAGATCTCCCGCGCATTGCCCGAACCGCTGCCAGGCACTGTTCCCCCGATATCGCTCTTATGGGCCATATTCGCGGCGAACCCCACCCAATGGCCTTTGTAGAAGATGGGCGTGAGCACGCCCATGTCCGGCGCATGGGGACTGCCGCCAAGATAAGGATGGTTCGTGATGAACGCATCGCCGTCATGGATCTCGGATATCCCGTAGGTCTTCAGGATTGCCGCTGCACAGGCTGGAAAGGCTCCCATGTGAAGCGGCAATACCACATGCTGCGCGACGACTTCGCCGTTGATATTCAAAATCGCGCAGCTCGCGTCCTGGGATTCTCGGATGATTGTCGAGTAGCCGGTGCGAAACAGCGAGTTCTGCATCTCCTGAACGATGCCGGCCAGCCGCGCCTGAATGACTTGTAGCGTAATCGGATCGACGGTGCTCATGAAGCGTTAGCCGGGAGGCAGAATGTAGGTGTAATGTAGGGGCGACCGGCCGGTCGCCCCTACAACCTCATGCCTGTCCGCGTAGTTCGCGCGTTCGCGCCTCGTTCAGCGCGTAGTCATGGTCTTTGGAGTCGATAACAACCCGGTATACTTCGCGCGCCTTTTGTTGAGTCACGTAGCCGTTGCGCACGTCGTTGAGCACCCTTGCCGGATCGCGTTCCAGCGGGTTACCCAAGCCGCCGCCGCCAGGGGTTTCCAGACTGACGACCTCGCCGGGATGAAGGATGTGGTCCGAATATCGCGAAGGGATGACACGGGATTTGTCCGTGCCGGGGTTCAACGTGCAGCGGCCGGTCTTGCCGTCTGAGCCGCCGTCAATGCCTTTGGGCGCGACGGTGTGCTTGGTGGAACGCAATGAGAATCGCGCTTCATGGTCCAGCAGCTCGTATTCGCGGACGAACCCCAGGCCGCCGCGGAATGTTCCCGGTCCGCCGGAGTCGGGGATCAATTCGAAACGGCGCAGACGAGTGGAGAACTCCGATTCGATAATTTCGATGGGCGCGATCCTGGCGTTGGACTGATTGACGTTGGTGCCGGAGACGCCATCCTTGCCGCTCCGGCCACCCGAGCCGCCGCCGAAGATTTCATATTGCACGTAGCTCTTGCCGGTTTTGTTGCTACGTCCGCCGATGATGATCGAGCGGCTGCTACAGCCGTCGCCGACTTTTTTGTGTGGCGTTATCTGGCTGGACGCTTCGAGCAGCGCCTCCACCAGCGCGTGGACCGTGGGATTATACGTATTCACGGGGGCAGGAAAGCGCGGATTCACCACGCTGCCCTCGCGAACTTTGATGTCGATCACCTTTGCCAGTCCGTAGTTGATGGCCAGCGCCGGGTCCGTCAGGCAGGTGAGAAGATAACAGCAGGCGGCGCGCACGATAGTCGGACGGATATTGGCCGGGCCCTTGGTCTGGTCAGCGCAGCCGGTAAAATCGAAAAATAGCTGTTTGCCTTTTTTCTCGATGCGCACATGAAGGCGAACCGGCTTGTCGAGATCGATACCGTCGCTGTCGACGAAGCGCTCGCCTTCGCCGAAACCGTCCGGCCACGAGGCGATTTCAGTGCGCACCTTCGCTTCGGTCATGGCAAAAAGTTGCTCATAGGAGGCGAGGATAGTCTCTTTACCGTAGCGATCCATCATCTCTTGAAAGCGCCTCTCGCCAAGTCGGGCCGCTCCCACTTGGCCGCGCAGATCGCCGACGACCAGCTCCGGCGTGCGGCTGTTGGCGCCAAGGACCGCTTCGATGTCTTTGCTGGTTTGATAGCCGGAAACGTATTTGATGGGCGGTAGATGGAGGCCTTCCTGGTAGATCTCCCGGGCTTGACTCCAGCAACTCCCTGGCACGGGGCCGCCGATATCGCTCTTGTGTGCGAGATTCGCGGCGAAGCCGACCCAGTCGCCTTGGTAGAAAATAGGAGTCAGCACCGCCATATCCGGCGCGTGGGGACTACCGCCGAGATAGGGATGATTGGTGATGAAGGCGTCGCCCTCGTGAAGCTCCGAGGCGGTGTAGCTCTTCAGCAGTCCTGCCGCGCAAGCCGGAAACGCTCCCATATGAAGCGGCAGCACGACATGCTGGGCCACCACTTCACCGTCGGTATTTAAAATCGCGCAACTAGCATCTTGGGACTCGCGGATAATCGTCGAGTAGCCGGTGCGAAAGAGCGAGTTCTGCATCTCCTGGACGATACCGGCGAGACGCGCCTGAATCACTTGTAGGGTTACGGGATCAACGCTAGTCATAAAACGTCAGGCGTGAGGAGGAAGGCGTTTGTTTGGGAGGGGCCTCATACCTTCCGCGTCTCCTTGATAATGATGTTCCGATAATTATCTACTGTCCCTTCCTGCTCCGGATGAATCACCGTCGTGGTATCCAATTGCTCGATCACCGCCGGGCCGGAAATCTTATGGCCCGGTTCCAGCGGATCGCGGGTATAGATCTGGCAGTTGAGCATGCCGTGTTCTTTGCCGAAATAAATCCTTCTTTCTCCGGTCTTGGCTTCAGCAAGTTTTCTTCCCGTTGCCTTTGCCGGGGAAAGCTTTGCCTGGGGCACGAGCCCGTAGGAAATCAGCCGGAGACTGACCAGTTCCACCGGCTCCGTTTCGGCTTTGTGGCCGGAAGCTTGTTCATGCTGTGTGTCGAAGCGTTGCCGCATCAGCTCGAGATCCGATTTCTTCAGTGGCGGGGCCGGACAGGGTACGGTTAATTCATACCCTTGACCAGCGTAGCGCAGATCGAGAAAGGCGTCGAGCCTGATCTCAGCATCGAGAAAGCCTTCGGCTACGAGGTCGGCTTTCGCCTGCTCGGTTAGTTGGGCAAAGAGGCCGTTGACTTCGTCTAAATCCAGTTCGTTAAGCCCGGCCAGTTTTGAGCGGACATAGTCATGCTTGACGTCGGACATCAATAAGCCCAGGGCGGAATGGACCCCTGGTGTCAGCGGTATCAAGACTGTGGGAATTCCCAGGTCGAGGGCGATCCGACCGGCATGCATAGGCCCGCCGCCGCCGAAGGCTACTAAGGTGAAGTCACGGATGTCGTAACCGCGCTGCGACGAGACGGCTTTGATCGCCTCTTCCATTTTAACGTTGATGATGTCCAGCACTCCGTCCGCTGCTTCGAGCAAACTCAAACGCAGAGGGCCGGCGATTTTCTCCTCGAGAGCGCGTTCCGCCTTGACCTTATTCAGCTTCATACGGCCGCCGAGAAAATGGTTCGGGTCAAGCACGCCAATCACTACATTGGCGTCAGTAACCGTGATCTCCGCCCCGCCACGATCGTAGCAAACCGGGCCCGGATCGGCGCCGGCACTATCCGGTCCGACCTGCAGCGCACCCACCGCGTCGATACGCGCGATCGTCCCACCGCCGGCGCTCACGGTGTGAATATCGAGCATCGGCAGGCTGATGGGACGCTGGTTGATTCTGCCCTGGGTGGTGATCACTGGATTGCCCTGGTGGATCAGTGCGACGTCGCAGCTGGTGCCGCCCATGTCAAAGGTGATGATGTTATTGACCCCGATCCGCTCGCAGGTGCCCATAGAAGCGATCACACCACCCGCAGGGCCGGAGAGAACGGTAGCCACCGGCTTGCGGGTCGAACCTTCGAAGGTCGAAACGCCGCCGTTGGATTGCATAATGTAGAGCTTGGGCGTCTTCACGCCCATCTCTTTGAGGCGGTTTTCGAGCCGGCTGAGATAGTTGGCCATGACCGGCGCGATGTAAGCGTTGATGACAGTTGTGCTCATCCGGTAGAACTCACGGATCTGGGGTAGCACCTCGTAGGAGAGCGAGAGATTGGCCTCGGGAAATTCCTTGGCGAAGATCTCCTTTATTTTTAGCTCGTGATCGGGATTCATAAACGAAAAAAGAAAACAGACGGCCACCGACTGGACGCCCTTCTTCTTGAGTTTCCTGACCGCTTGAAGCGATGCTTCGACATCGATGGGTTTTAACGCGTTGCCACGGAAATCGACCCGCTCCGGAATTTCTTCGGTAAGGTAGGGTGGAGCAAGGAGTCGTGGCTTCTCGAAAAAAAGATCGTAGGTGGCCGGCCCGTAGCCGCGGGTTTGCTCCATCACCTCGTAGATTCCTCGGAAGCCTTGCGTGACCAGAAGACCGGTCTTTGCTCCCTTTTCTTCTAGGAGTGTGTTGGTTCCAACCGTTGTGCCGTGACAGAAAAACGAAATGTCTCTCGCCGCGGCACCCTGATCGACGAGCTCTTTGACGCCATTCAATACTGCCTGAAAGGGTTCCTTAGGAGTTGAGGGGACCTTTGTGATGCTGATCTCGCCGGTGTCTTCGTTGAAAAAAACAAAATCGGAGAATGTTCCCCCGGTGTCGACTGTGACTCGATACTTGGCCATCGTGTTTGGCTGTAGCATTAATCTTTCTACGGTTCAACGAGCGAAAAACTTATTGAGGAATGGTGTTGCGAGCCCGGCTCGCATTAGAACCTCCGAGGGTGCAAGATGTAATTTTGAAAATCACATCATGAATGAGAATGGTTTTATGTCCGTCGAAGGGCGAAGCGGGAGCAGCGGTGTATCAATTCACCGCGCCGAGTTAATCATTCTCCTCGGGGCGATCTCCGCCTTTGCATCACTCTCGGTGGACACTTATCTGCCGGCTCTACCGACCTTGGAGAAAGTGTTTGATGCCAGTTCGATTGAAGTGCAGCTTACCCTGGCATCTTTCTTTGTCGCCTTTGCGTTGGGGCAGGCCTTTTACGGTCCGATCATCGACCGGTTTGGCCGAAAGCGGCCGCTTTGTATTGCCCTTATGTTGTTTGCACTGGCTTCAAGCGGCTGCGCTTTGGCCTGGTCCATCGAAGCGCTGGTTGTGATGCGCTTCGTGCAAGCGCTTGGTGCCTGTGCTGGAGGAGTAATCGCCCGGGCGATCGTGCGCGATTTGTTCGAGCCCATCGATACGGCGCGAATTTTCTCCGCGTTGATTCTAGTGACCGGCTTTGCGCCAATGCTGGCTCCCCTTGTCGGCGGTTACGTACTGGTCTGGTTCGGTTGGAGGGCGATCTTCTGGCTGCTTTCGATTCTGGGCACCATCAGTTTTATAGGAGTGTTTTTTCGTCTGCCCGAAACCCATCACCCGGAAGTTGTCGTGAAGCTCAAGCTTGGCGCGGTCCTTGAGGGCTATCGACGGTTGCTCGCCGATCGCCGTTATTTCGGTTTCGCGTTGGCAGGGGCACTCAGCATGGCGGGAATGTTCGCTTATATCGCGGGATCACCCTTTGTGTTTATTGAGCTCTTCGGCGTTCCGCCGAACCGGTTTGGCTGGCTGTTCGGGGTCAATGCATTGGGTTTTGTTGTCTCCTCCCAAATCAATGGCAGGCTGGTTCGCCGTTTTGAGCCGCTGAGGCTGCTCAAGGCGGCTAATCTAGTTCAGGCCATTGCCGGGCTCGCGCTGCTAGCTGCCGGCGCAAGCGGCGTAGGGGGAATCGTCGGCATTATCATCCCGCTGTTCCTTTATATTTCCTGCATCGGTTTTATCCTGCCGAATTCGACCGCGCTGGCGATGGCGCCCTTCAGCGCTAACGCGGGCGCGGCATCGGCTCTTTTGGGTAGTACACAATTCACTATCGCTGCCGTCACCTCGACAGTGTTAGGGATGTTGCACAGCCAAAGCGCCATTCCCATGACTGCCATGATCGCCAGCTGCGGTGTTGTGAGCGTCGGGCTGTATCGGCGTTTGTCGTGATTGGTTTCCTGCTGCTCTTTTTCTTGACTTCCTCGCCGCCGGCATACACTGTTGTTCTATGCCTGCAGTCGCAATCTATGGCTAAGACCGTGGTGATGTTACTGCTAGCGTTTGTGCTGGCGGGATGTACCCCGGTGGTTACTGACGTTGCGACTGTCACTCGTCCAGGTCGATATGAAGTCAGCTTGCTTGGTTCCGGCGTGACCCTCGGCGGGATCCTTTTCCGCCCTGACAGTGCGGCCAAACCGTTAGGAGCGATCATCGTATTGCACGGATGGGCGGAAGAGGGTGTGCCAGGCGCTCCGCGAGTGGAAGACACGGCACGGAAGCTTTCGGAACAAGGATACGTGACACTTGCGCTTTCCATGCGAGGATGGCCACCCTCCACAGGACGTGACGATTGTGGAGCGAAGCAGCCCGACGATGTCGCGAAAGCCGTCGATTGGCTGGCAACGCTCCCGGGCGTTAACGCCGACAACATCGGTGTTCTGGGGTTCTCTCTAGGTGGTCAAGTCGCGCTACTTGCCGGTGCCCGGAGCAGTCGAATCAAAGCAATTGTCGCGTATTTCCCGATTACCGACATTCAACGTTGGCGGGATACGACGAGCAACGCAGGAATCCGTGACTTCTACATTCCGCAGGTCTGCGGAACCGGCAATGGGAACTCCCCAGTGAATAGTGCGGACAAGATTCGCGCTGCTGTCCTGCTTATCCACGGCGACCGTGACACATGGGTCCCCGCCGAGCAGAGCTTGAGGATGCGAGAAGCGCTACAAAAGGCCAATCGTGATGTCGAGTTGTTAATCATCGGCGGAGCGGATCACGGCTTCACAGTCGAGCAAAACGAACAGGCATGGTCCGTGGTCACAGAATTCTTCAGGATAAACCTAGGATCGCGCGAGTGACGCCCTAACGATTAAGGAAACGAGCCATTCTTTGGGAACAGTTTCCATTGCACGAGAAATCTTTTTCAGCAGAAAAAACGTTTCTTGACTTCCTCGTCTCCAGGATATACTTTTGGTAATACCAGGAGGCG
>Ga0307471_100001080_pt1 | contig 14666 bp, 12 predicted proteins | sample atmos_gasesAM3C__2_FD_204566 | JGI IMG/M metagenome (GOLD analysis project Ga0307471, IMG submission 204566) | Hardwood forest soil microbial communities from Morgan-Monroe State Forest, Indiana, United States - atmos_gasesAM3C_515 | ecosystem: Environmental > Terrestrial > Soil > Temperate... | reverse complement strand
CCATGAATGTCTTGATGCCGGTAACACCGTACTCGGCCGGCGCGGCCACCAAGGCGAAGCCCCCGATCATCGCCCCTTCCACCACGTAATTCATTTCCCCGAGTGGGGCGGCGGGGCCCTGCCCTTTCAGAATCTTGAAATAATAGCCGTGGTAAGGCTGTGCATCTGCGGAATAGCCCTGTTCGATCGCGCGGGCTATCTTTTCACCCACCGGGCCGCCCCAACTTCCGTCCGGGTTTTGCCATGCCAAGCCATCCTGTTTACCGGGAGCGCTGATAATGCGCTGGGCGTACTCATTGACTTCGTAACCCTGGCGTTTCTGGAAGGCATAGTCGTACTGCGCTTCGACGTAGCCGTGACAGATCTCAATGGCGTCCAATTCGTTGCTGCCGATGCGACGGTAGAGGAGCTCTTGGCGGCCGGCTTTAGCATCGAAGTTCCATTTGTCCCCTAGCTTTACAAGCGGGACGGGGAACGGCCAGTCCTCATTGCCTACGAGAAGAAATGCGCGATTCCCCTTCTTTGGATCCACGGAAACGGTTTTCTTTTCGCGGGCCTCCGCCGCAAAGTCAGAGGCTCGCTGCCGGTCTTGCGGAAATTCGCCGGTAAGAACGACGTCGTCGCCATCGGGACCGAAAATTTCCACCAGAGCGTCCACATCGAATTTCGCTGCTGAATCGACCAGCGCATCGGCTGCCTGCTGCGGGGTATCAAATACCTTGGCACCTCCACCGACAGGAGCAGTCTTTGTGGCTGACTGTTGGGCCGCAGGGAGAAGTAGCGCCGCCAGGAATGCCCACCCCCAAACAGGCGCGACCCAGCGATAGTGATGAACACTCATGTGCTCTCCGAGATCCGACCTTAATGCGATGCTCCTTTTCCTCGCCGGGGGCATCGGGCTATTTGTCATCTCTTCGCACCTCCGGAGCCGATGTCTAAAGATGGTGTTCACGAAGCCCTGCCCGCCGAGTATGTGGCTTGGATCCGCGTTTCTATCAGCGGCGTTCATTTCTTTGTTCTTGAACGGCTTGATTTTGGGGAGTGCGCTCGTTCTGTCGCTGATGTGGCACTTGCCCGTTCGCGCTGCCTTAGTGTTCATGTCCGCCAACAACTTCTTCGTCTCTCTCGGGATCATCGCATACGTGATGCTCCTTGCTACCCTGATGCATCCTGCGCTCGCAGTGACTTTCATTCTGATTTTCAATGCGGAAATGTTTTATGGATTTCAAGTTTGGGCACAGGGCGCGATCCGCGCCGGCAACTCGAGCCTGTATCTGCGAGTCCTTGAAAAATTCTTCCACCTACTTTATCTGATCTTGCCCATGATGAACGCCTTCGAGAAAAAGACCGAGGTTGTTCAATCAAGCCTCCGCGTCGCGCATTCCGAATGGAAATATCTCGTCTACTCGTTTGGCTATGTCCTCACGCTTTCTGCCTTCTGTTACTTCTTAGGCGTCTTCACGCTGCAAAGAAAACGGCACATCTAGGATTCGGCGACGCTGAAGCCGGAAATCCGGATTACTGTTGATAACATCTCTAACGAAGTCGGCTCCGTCAAGAACGTTTTGTCTTAGTTTTCTGTTTTCCTAAGCACACCCGTGTGTTTGCGCAGCAGCGCTTGGTTGATTGCTCTTGATTGCTACTTCTTTCCGTTTCACTCGCCGAGCACTCGAAGGATGTCTCATTCGCGCGAGGCCGTAGGGCGAGTTGCCCTTCGATTGCATCATGTATGCTGAGTCCAAGTGAGTCCAATTTGCTCGTTCTCTGACAGCCAAAATCGGGGTTAAACGGTGCCGAATCAACGGATTCTAAGAACGTTAACAGCCGAATGCTCTACCGTTGAGCTACCGGGGAACGGGCAAGTTGGACTTTTAATTTACATTAGTTTGCAGCGCGGTGCCACTCTCCACACTGTAAATTTGAGTCTAACTTGAGTCCAACGCGATCGGTTCGGATTCTGTTTGCTTTAGGTTTAGGGGCTACTTCTTCGATGTGGTGGCAGCTTCGATGAGTTTTTGAACAGCAGGCGCTATCGCAAGGAACAGATCGGCGGCTGGTTTTTCTGTTTGTTGAAATATTGCGATTTGTTCCTTGTGCCAAGAATCGGATCCTCGTTCGCCTTTTTCAATGTAATCGAGTGCTTGCAGTCCTACGCCAGCGAGCGAAGAAAGAGTCTGTGAAACGGGCGCAAGTTCCTTTAGCAAAAATGAATTCTGAAGCAGGGGGCGCAATTCATTGTCATTATCGCGCCACGTGACTAGAAGGGCGTGAATATCCGATTTCGCTCTTGCATCTTGAAATTTGCTGCCAACGAATCGATCCACATCTTGAGAGAATTGCCGAGCGATTTCGCTTTCGGGAAGAACCGCATCAACCATTCGATTCAGCGGAATGTCACTTGTCTGAATACCGCCAGCCTTTTCCGCTTCCTCCTCACGAATTTGGAGGCTGGCGGGTTCTGCTACGTCTGCCAGTGTGAGAAGCGCAGCAATATTATCGGTGCCGGCCATGCGTGAGAGCATTAACCGCACATTCGAGCGGTGCCTGAGCCCAAGCACTTCGAGGTAGCGACTCGCCGAGCTCAATCGCATATACATCGAATTAACGTCCCGCACCTGGGACACTGACCACAATCGCTCCGAGATTGCCGCCGCGCGAGGCCAAATTCGTGAATCAATATTATCGTCGGTGATGAACTCGGCCCACATGCAGGCTTCCCCTCCGAGGATATGTTTCTGCTGGTCAGCGTTCAGTGTTGCATCAGCATCTGACATCGGATCCACCGAATAATATTTCTTCGCGGGGGCCATGGCATCGAGATAGTAACCACTGGAAAGAATTCCGCTATATCCTTGCTTCGCGGCCGCTGCGAGAGAATCCTGACCCCGCCACGATTGAATAACACTGTCCTTCGGCATGCCTGGAGCCAGAATCTCGTCCCAACCGACCATTATTTTATTGTGCCTGCTGACAATTTTCTGAACCCGAAGATTGAAATACTCTTGTAGTTCTTGATCGTTCTTCAGGTGATGAACGCGCATGAATTCCTGGATTTTGGGGTTCGCGTCCCACTGTTTTCCGTTTACCTCGTCGCCGCCTATGTGAAAGTAACGATCCGGAAAAAGCTCACTCATTTCACCGATAAACTTGTCGAGAAACTCGTACGTCTGCTCCTGCGACGGGTCCATTACGGGATCGAAAATTCCCCACCTGCGCTCAATCTGGTACGGCCCCGGTCCGCTCGCAAGCTCGGGATACCCGACAAACCAGGAAGTGCTGTGCCCTGGCATATCAAATTCGGGCACAACTCGCACACCGCGATCGCTCGCGTAGTCGATGAGATCGCGAATCGCGGCCTTCGTGAAATATTGTCCGTCCGAACCCATTTCGACTAGTTTTGGAAATTGGCTGCTCGCGATGCGAAAGCCCTGATCGTCGGAAAGATGCAAGTGCAGCACGTTCATTTTGACCGCTGCCATCCCATCAATATTGCGCTTAAGCGTAGCCACAGAAATAAAGTGACGGCTGACGTCAATGGTCAGTCCGCGCCACGGAAACCGAGGCGAGTCTTCAATGTGCACTGCTGAGGCGACAAATCCACCAGGCGTGACTTCGACAAGCTGAAGAAATGTCTGTAATCCGTGGATCACTCCGAGGGTATTAGGAGCCGTGAGTTTCGCGCCGAACGCGCTGACATCAAGGGTATAGCCTTCGTCTTCGTTCACATCTTGAATGGGTTTGCTCGCGTGCTCTGCACGGACCAGTAGTGTGGCCTTCGCATGATTGCTGACTCGATTCCTCATGGGAATACCGGTGACATGAGAAAGATCGCGGAGGAATCTTTGGGCGGCGCGATCGATGCGCGGTTCCCGGTATCCTTCGAGTTCGACCGAGAAGGATCCATCAATTGGGAGCACGCCGGTTCCCAGTCGCATGCTTGATGGCATTGGCATCAAAGTGGATTTGGGCCCTGACTGAGCCGAAGACGGATACGCAAAGAAACAAAGAATCAAGATGAGCCAGAGGATTCGCATTTTCCTTTTACGATTCGGCTGAAGAATTAATTAAGGAGCAAATTCATCCGAACCTTCCGAAGAATAGTACACATTTGCGAGGTGGCTGACGTCAAGCCGGCCTACGGCGCTTGGTGTGATGCAATGGCCTGATCAGGGTTGGATTTGGATCAGGCCCGGCGCGGGTTTTGGGGTTGGGGTGCCTGGGCGCCAGCGCGATGGATGGATTGACTTGGCGCGGAGTTTGTTGACGAAGAGACCCGTGTTGATTGAGCCGGAAACGAAGTGGCCGACCCTGAACGGGCCTACTACCTTTTCGGTCTTGATCCAGTGCAGGGCGCTGCTGATTGTGCAGCCGCACTGGGAGCAATCGGGAGTGCCGCCGAAGACGCAGGGTTCGACGCGACTTTTGAGGTCGGCGGAATAATTGGCGGACATTTTCGCGAACAGGCAATCGTCGGGATTCTCGGGCGGGCGGAGGAGCGCTTCGCCCATACCTTTTGTAAACAGAAACTTGGGAAACTTTTTGTACATCACGGGCAGCTCGCGCGCGAGGATTTCACGGTGTTCCGGCAAGAGCTTCTCCGCGCTCTCTTCACCGATTTGCGGGGTGTAAACGCTGACCCAAACGCGATTCACTTCGGGCCGAGCGCTCCAGAACGCGACGTACTCCTCGAGATAGCCGGGGCGTTCGAACATCGGGCGCGTGATCACCCAGTGCACGTTGATTTCGCGGCCTTCGATATTTTTCAGGATGCGTTCGTAGGTAGCGGGCTGACGGCGGATGTCGTGGTGTTCGGGAAGGCCGTCGATCGAGACGGCGACACGAACGCGCGGGAGCTTCATCCACTCGACGGGAATGGGAATCACGGCACTGGTGACCACCAGCGTGAAAATATTCATGCCGCTGAGAATCGGGAGAATGCGGCTGAGTTCTTTGTGACGGACGAGCGGTTCGCCGCCAACCAGGGAAACGTGAATCGGCTTGTGCTTGCGGACAAGTTCGACTACGCCGTTGACGAGAGCGTCACCGCGGAGATCGTTGAGCTCTCGAAGAGTGGTTTCGCCGCCGAGGTGCGAATCGCCGTAGGCGTAACAGCCGGGGCAGGTGAGCGGACATTCGCGAGTAATTTCGATGGAAAGCATGGGGACTTTACCAGTGAGAATATTCCCCCAGGCAGAGAGAATTTCGCGCTTCGTGATGCTCGGATTAGGAGCTGCGGAGGCCATAGATGCCCATTATGACGCAAAGCGAGGAGAAAAGTTTCAAACGTTGCGTGGGGAACACCAAGGGTGAATCGAATTCTAGTGGAAAGAATTAGAATTTCGTATTATCCCGTCGGTTGAAGTCTCTAACTTCGAATCGTTGTTCACAAATCTGGAGGACATTTTATGAGTAAGAGGATTTGGATGATTGCGATCGCGCTATGTGCCGTGTTTGGGCTTAGCGCGGTTCTCTTTGCGCAAGCTCCGCGGGTAACCGTTGGTGAGAAACACGGAAACATGCGAGCAGCGCAAGAGTACATTCAGCAGGCATGGCGAAAAGTCGATGAGGCGCAAAAAGACAATAATTACAATCTGGGTGGACATGCGGGAAAGGCCAAAGAACTTCTGGCGCAGGCGAGCGAAGAGATAAAACTTTCCGCCGAAGATGCCAATTCACACCGGTAGCTGCTTCCGACCGAAGGCACGGACGGCTTCCTGTGGCTTGTTGCAGAGCCGTCCGCAAGCCACCATTGCATAAGCGTCGAGCATACGTAAGCGGAGTATAATCAAAGTAATGTCCTCTTCTGATAATAAGCCAGCCTCGCCCGAAGAATTCGAACGGGGCCGCGTTGAAATGGAACGCGGGTGGGAATCGAAGCAGGAAAATGTTCTGCCGCTTGAGACGGCTTGGAACGAGGGCTGGTTTTATGGTCGGGTGTTGAAGGGAAGCCGGCCGCTCACGGGCATTCAACGCACAGGAATTCTCTTGATTGGTCTTCAAATGGTTGGGGTTGCAGCAATGATGTTATTCCTCGACTGGCCCTTTCCCAAAGTTGGACCCTCTCTCAAGTCTATTTACCACCGACTGCCGGATGTCTCTCTCATCTGGGCGCTTATTCTTCTCCCAGGCGCCGCGATCGGGCTTCGATTTTGCTGGGTGGCGCTCAAGCCTTCTCCACAACAACCGCAAAATGAAACAGAGTAACTACGGACCGATTTTTTGTGCCTGTGCGATTTGCGTGCCTGCGAATTAAACCACGGCAATTTGCTTGCGCAGATCGCCGGTGAAAAGGCTTTTGGGAATCATCGCGTGAACGCCGCGCACGATGTCGACGACTTGAGTTACGCGGAAGCTGACCGCGATGCTGCAGAGGGCGTAGGCGTCGAGCTTGGTGAGGCTGGTGCGCGCGGCGAGGAAGTTAATGGCATTGCGCGCGGCCAGGCTCATGGCGACGTTCAGGTCTTTGTCCAATCCGAGGATGATCCAGTGCGTCGAGGTCTCGGCGATGGGCCAGGCAAAATTTTTCTGTTTGTGGAGAACTACTTGGATGCGCAATTCCTGCATGCGCGTCTCGAGGGCGGTGATGGTGATTTCGCCATCGCCTTGCACGGCGTGAGAGTCGCCCGTGAAAATCAACGCGCCGGGTTTCCAGACGGGAATGAACATTGTGGAGCCTTCGGCCATTTCGCTGAGGTCTGTATTGCCCGCATGCGGGCCCGGAGGAACGGAGCTGGTGACGCCGGGACTCAGAGGCGGAAAGTATCCGTCGGGTGGGGCCACACCGAGAGTCCCCTGAAACGGCTTGAGTGGAACGTGAATGTCTTTGGCGAACTCCGCCGTCATTTTCGGAAGATCTAGATTTAGATATTTCACCTGGCCATCGGGAAAATCCTGCGGGAGCAAACCGGTTCCCAGCGAGCCGGGGTTATTGAAAACGGCTCCCCAGTTGAAGGGAAGAATTCGCTTGTAGCGAACCTCGAGGACATCGCCGGGCTCTGCACCGTTGACGTAGATAGGACCGATGATCGAGTGCGGACCTTTTCCGGGATTGCTGACGCGGATTTTCGCTAACGTCTCTACGGGAACGCCTGGCTGCATTTGATTCAGGAAGTGCGACCACGTGTTGGGAAAGCTGACGGTGTCGCCGGAATCGATCTTGAGGATGGGAGGGAGCGTGGTGTCGTAGACTCCCATGTGAACGGTTTGATCGTTGGACTCGACTACGTGAACGTGGCCTTCATCCTCTTTTCTCTGCGAGGGCGATGAGCTATCCGCAGCGAAGTTGGTCGCTTCGCTCGAATCTGCTGCGTTCGCGAGCCTCGTGAACCATGGGCCGATAGCCGCGAGTGCGCCCACGAAGCTGCTTGCTCGAAGGAGGAGGCGACGCGACCGGCCGCGTGCGGTGAGGCAGCCATCGAACTGCGCTTGATTGATCTTGTCCATGTGCTGGAGGCGATCGGCGGAGCGATTCGTGAAGGCCGAGTCTTTGATGTCTTCACGGAATACGCCGGTGCCCTTTTCGTCGCCGCATCCGAAGAGATTGCCGCAGGAGTGATGGTGCGGCTGGGGCTGGTTTTCTGGGTCTTGCTCATGGTCGTGTGACATGGTCTTCTCCCGGATGGATTGCAAAAAGACGCGGTTGTTTCAGGCCGCACGACGGGGCCTGGAAATTCCCCCGGATTATACCCGTAAAAGCGGATACGGTGCCGGGTAGGTAGAAGGAGAGGCAAATCGACAGATAGCGTTTCAGTTTTGATCCTGATTCTATTTGTGGCTGGAGAGTTGGGCAGCGCGTGCCGCTCCTTGCAATGCGCCGCGGCGGCCGGGCGCATTTGCGAGAGCCGTCTGAAATTCGGTGGCCGCCAGCTCCGGGTGATTCTGCTCCAAAAGCAGGTAGCCGAGCTCTTCGCGGGCAGGCACAATCGGCCCCGGGGTAACGGCGAGTTTTTCGATCCCGTCCTCTTGATCGGCTGCGTCACGCAGCAACGTTACAGCTTCCTCGTATTTGCCGCCGGCTTGGGCGGACCACGCCATAACTTCGCGGAGCAAGATGTGGACCTGGGCCGCCCAATAATCACTGGTCGATTGATTGTCAGATGCACGAAGCTGGGTTTCGATCTGCCGCAGCCGATCCGCTTCTGTTTGAGCGCCTGCGACGCGCCCGGTCCGGCTTAGACCCATCCCCCTAGCCCAAACTGCAATCGCTGCAACATGTGGCGGAACTCCCTCGGGAGAGACGATTTTTGCAGCGCCTGCCCAGTCGCTCCTTTCGACGGCGAGGCGAATCGGCATGGCTGTGTATGCATATCCGACCTTGAAATCAGCTGCGTCCAGGCCGGACATGCCTTGCAGTTGCTGAACCACGTGGTCCGCTTCCGAATCGCGGCCGCTTTGCAGGTAGGCGTAGACGAGATAATCCATAGCGTGAAGTTCTTCTCCCGTATCGCCCTGCTGCTGCGCCGCTTTCGCCGCCGCTAAGTTGGAAGCGACGGAGTCGTCCCATAGGCCTAGCCGGGTGAATATATGTGAGGGCATGTGCAATGCGTGCGGGGCTGAGGGTGCAATCTGGGCATACGCCTTTGCCGCCCGGAGGCCTCTTGGCGCCATTTCCGCATTATCATAAGCATGGATCAGGTAGTGAGGGATTCCCGGATGCTGAGGGTGGGAGCGATACAGGGGTTCAAGCAGGCTGGCCGCTTGCTTCTGCTTCGAATGCGTTTTGTCGGTGGGCGACGAGTCCGCCAGGAGCGCGAGCGCGTAAAACACATTTGCTTCCAGGTCCGCAGTGTTTTGAGACACGAGGGCGCTCATCGCGCGTTCGTAGTTTAAGGCGCGCGTGGAATAAGGAACGGAGTTGGCATTCTGATATAGCTCGGCCAGAGCTTTTATGAAGTTGCGTTCGCGCTCGGAGTTCGCACCGAACTGCTGGGCGCGCTGGATTTCCTTTTGTGCGCTCGAAATTGTCTCAGGCAGGATGGGCGGATCCCAAAGCTGGCGAAAATACGTCATGGCGATTCCCCAATGCGCCATGGCGCAGCGTTCGTCCTGTTCGGCCACACCTTGAAATGCGCTGCGGGCGTCAGCATAAGCAAAAGAGTGAAGCAGGGCGACACCTCGGTCGAACTGTTGCTGAACTTCGGGCTGACAGGAAATTGGAAAAGAGACGACGCCAAGTTTTTCGGGCGCAGCGTGGTTGTGGGCATCCTGTGCTGCTGAAGACGCGGGAAGAACGAGCAGAAGCACAAGCAAGAGCCGCGGTGAATGCAACAAGGTTGTCTCCGAGGATGATTGGCAATCTTGCGCCGAATATTACTCTGACGCGGAGGAAAATGCTCGCAGCTTGATTCATGCGAGCGACGTTCCTTGACCGATGTGCGGGGGTCGTCTAGACTCATTGTTTCGTTTGGGTGCGCGATTCGTTGCAGTGAGATAACGGAATTGCTGGCGAAACTCGCCGGGCGCGCGGGACGTACTAGATACAGAGGTTGAGCGAAAAGCAGAGGAGAGGATCGTTGCCGAAACGCACTTTTCAGCCGCATGTGCGGCGCCGCCATAAGAAGCACGGATTTCGCGCTCGAATGAAGAGCCAGGGTGGACGGAAGGTACTTGCGACACGCCGCAAGAAGGGGCGCCACAGTCTTACGCGCGTCTGATACGCCGCGGCACGATTTTCCCCGCACCGCTCGCCTGGTGCGCCGGTCGGAGTATGACGCGGTGTATCGCGAAGGCCGCCGCCGGACGAGCCGAGAATTTGCCGTTTTTCTTCGCGCCAATGGCCTCGATGAAAGCCGGTTCGGATGGAGCATCAAGAAAGCGCTGGGGAGCGCGGTAAAACGCAACCGCATCCGCCGGCGAATCCGCGAAATCGTACGACTGCACCGACAGGAGATTTCTCCAGGATGGGACATAGTGATTCATCCGCGCACGTCAGTGGCTACGGCGGAGTTTGCGGCGGTGACGAGCGAACTGCTAAAGCTACTGCCGAAGCGCGACGCGACAACCTGAAGCAAGATTCTCTTCGGGCGACCCTGCGTCCGGCTGGGAAATGGATTTTGCTGCTGTTCGTCCGGATTTATCAGGTTTTTCTTTCGCCGTTTTTCGGCGGTGCCTGCAAGTTTTATCCCTCGTGTTCGAGATATGGATATGAAGCGATTGCGAAGCATGGAGCGTGGCGCGGAAGTGTGCTGGCTGTGAAGCGATTGCTGCGCTGCCGGCCGTTTACGAAGGGCGGATTTGATCCTGTGCCGGATGTTGAGGAATTGACGGAGCGGCGCGCGAAAGAGAGCGCCAACCTCGCGGGAAATGCCGAGAGGAAAGGGTTCGCGCAGTGACGGAAATGAACGATCAGATTCGCGCGGTCGTTTTTATTTTGCTCGCGCTTCTGATTCTTTTTACGTGGGGACACTTCTTCAAGCCGCCGGTTCCGGCGCCGCAGCAAACACCCTTGGGGAATGCGCAGACAGCGCCGGGCGCGAGTGGGGGATCGCAAGCGTCCGCAGCGGGTATGAGTGCGCAGCAGGCTGTCACGAGCAAGGCGCCGTCGGCGGGCGCGGTGCAAGCCGCGGAAGAAAAAACAACCGTGGTGGAGAGTCAGCTCTATCGCGTGGAGTTTTCGAATCGCGGCGGTGTGGTGCGGAGTTGGAAGCTAAAAAAATATCTGACCGATCAGAAACCGCCGCGACCGCTGGATCTTGTGAACGCGGATGCAGCGAACCAACTAGGCTGGCCTTTTTCGCAGGTTCTCACCGATAAGCAACTCGAAGCGCAGGTGAATTCTGGGTTGTACGAAGTGACTCCCGCAGCGTCGGGAGCGAGCGGGGAGTTGCAGGCGCCTGCCGATGTGACGTTTCACTGGAGCGACGGCCACGTAGATGTGGTGAAGAAGCTTTCGTTCACACCGGATTATGAGTTGACGGTGGAGTGCACGGTTACGGTGGACGGCAAACCGGTTCCGGCTGCGATCGCGTGGCGCGGTGGATTCGGCGACAAAGAGGTTTACAACGCGGCGCAGCTTGTCACCGTTTTCTACAAACAGAACGACAAGCTCAATCTGCTGCAATACAAGAAACTCGGCATATCGGGGAATCAGGCGGAGCCTACAGTGCAGAGCGGACCGCTCGAATATTTGGGCGTCGAGGATCAGTTCTTCACCGCTACCTTCATTCCGGACGGGACCAACCTTTCACTGTGGCACTGGATGCAGAATCACGACGTGCTTGTGGAGGGAAAGACCGTCGGGGAACCCGAAGCGGAAATGGGGGCGGGGACGACGGAGCCGGCAGCCTTAAGGGCGCGCGTGTACGTTGGCCCGAAAGACTTGACGCTGCTGAGCAAAATGAAGCCGCCGCTCGAGGATTTGGTGCAGTTCGGGTGGACTGGGATTATCGCCAAGCCGATTTTCGAGATTCTGAAATGGATTTACCGATTTGTTCCGAACTACGGATGGGCGATCGTGATTTTGACGCTCATCATCAATATGGCGATATTCCCGTTGAAGATGAAGAGCTGGCGCTCCATGCAGAAAATGCAGAAGGTGGCGCCGGAGGTCCGCCAGATTCAGGATCGCTACAAGAAATATTCGATGAGCGACCCGCGCAAGAAAAAGATGAACGAAGAAGTGATGGCGGTGTATTCGCGCGAGGGCATCAATCCGATGGGAAGCTGCATTCCGATGCTTTTCCAGATGCCGATCTGGTGGGCGCTCTGGCGAGTGCTGAATGGCGCGATCGAATTGCGGCACGCGCCGTGGATTGGCTGGATTCACGATCTTTCCGCGAAGGATCCCTATTATATTTTGCCGATTGCGATGACGATTACGATGTACCTGACGACGAAGATGACGCCGCAGACGACCGCCGATCCTTCGCAGCAGAAAATGATGCAGTTCATGCCGCTATTTATGGGCGTGATTTTCTTCCGGTTGTCGAGCGGGCTGAATCTGTATATGTTTACCAGCAATCTCGTCGGCATGGGGCAGCAATATTATCTGAATCGCACGGAGCCGCTGCCGTCGAGAAGCAAATTCAAGAAGAAAAACGAATGATCGAAGGGCGACGTCCGGCCGGGAAACGGCCTCCGATGAAAGAGACACCGCGAGAGGAAGCGCATTTTGACAGGGCGCGCGCGGTGGAAGAGCTGAATCGTTATCTGGATGTGTGCGTGCGCGGGATGGGGCTGGAACTCAAATACGAGATTTCTTCGGGCGGCGCGGGCTCGCAGGGTGATGGCAATTCGCAGCCTGGAGACGTGGTGGTGGCGTTTCGCGGCGCGGATGAAGGGTTGCTGCTTGAACACAACGCCGAGTTGCTGCTAGCGCTCGAACACGTGGGGCATCGCTGGTTGCGGCTCGATCCGCGGCTGCACGATCACGTGCGATTCGATTGCGGGGATTATCGAACGACGCGGCTCGAAGAATTGAAATTGTCGGCGCGAGTGGCGGCGCAGCGCGTACGCGAGACTGGGCAACCGTTCCGATTTAATCCTATGTCTTCGCGGGATCGGCGGCTGATTCATTTGGAATTGAATGGCGCGGCCGGAGTGCGGACGATGAGCGAAGGCTCCGGGGATCATCGCCAGCTTGTGATTTATCCTGCGAATAATACGAACAAGAGGTAGTTTCGCCGCTTCGCCGTTTCCCGCCACGATGTTTTCCGCCCCAGAGGCACTGAAACACAGAGTAAAGATCCGGGGGGAATCTATACTTCTACCGAGTAGCCCTTTTTTCCTACATTGAAAGCTTGCGTGGCACCGAGGCGATCGCTGCGGCCTGCGCATTCGTGGATGTGACCGCAGAAAAGGTAGATCGGCTGAAGACGATCGACCCATTCGCGCAGCGTGGGACTGCCCGCGTGTTTTCCGGCGGCAAATTCGTCGAGCCGCGTGCCTTGGGGCGGAAAGTGGACGACGAGATATAGCGGCTTCAAATTGTCAAACGGTGCGAGCGCTTTTGCGATTTCCTCTTCTGTGTATTCTCCCGGGGTGTTGAAGGGCGTGATGTTGCTGTAGCCGAGGCCGGCCCATTGCGTGGTGCCGCGTTCGGACTTCAGGGCGCGGATTTGGCGATGAAAGTCAAAGAATCCAAAGCGTTCGCAAAAGGCGCGCGTGTCGTCGTGGCTTTCGTGATTTCCAGGCAGGACCCAAACTTTTTCGCCAAGCGGTTTCATGATTTCGCCACAGCGGTCGAGGTCCTTGCCAAACGTGGATAGGTCGCCGGCCGCGATGTAGATATCTGCGGGCTGCGCGATTAACTTTTCGAGGGCGCGCGTATCGCCGTGGATGTCGCTGAAGATCAAAACCTTCACGGTGCCACCGCGTGATGAGGGATACGTGTCAAATTTTCCATAAACATTCCGTTCTGTTCCCAACCTTCCTCAACCACTTTACCACCTGAATCAAACACCACGATGTAGGTGAAGGGCTGCGGCCTGCGGCGCTTGGGATTCACGAAGCGATTTTCGCCGAATTCGACGATGTGCAGACCTTGTTCTGTGGTGGTGCGAATCACGGGAAAGCGGGCGAAACCCCAGTAGGTTCTTACTTCTGGAAGCTGCAACGCCTCGTTTGTGTATTGGTCGGGCGGCGAGTCGGCGGTGAAGGTGAATGGTTGCGGCCGGAGATGGCGGAGATCGAAGCGCGATTGGTAGACGCCATTAACCGAGCGAATCACGCCGCCCCAGCTCAGCCACGATGGGGGGAGCGGGAGCGTTCCCATTCGCTCGACTTCTATATGGCTTTCGGCTGCGAAGGATTTCACTTGGGCCATTACGAGATGATGGGCAGTCCAGCAGAGGGCGATGTAAACAAACATCGCGTAGGTTCCGCCGCGGCACCATGCTGAACGCTTTAGGCGAAAGCCCCAATCGCCGAGCGCAGGAAGAAAAAACAATGCGCCGGTGACAAAAATCGCAACGACAAGCACCCAGACGTGGAACGGGTAACCTACTCCGCTTGCCAAAACCCAACTGGCGATAGCAGCCAGAATGAAAAGTATCCACATCTTTACGGCACGAACGCGACTTTCGACGCGGTCGCTATAAATCCAGGCAATGATTTGCGGCAACAGGACAATTGAGCTGAACGCGAGGTCGATGATGAAAAGCAGATCCCAGGCGACGCGCTGTTGTGAGATGGGCGTGAGCATGCGCGTGCCGAACGACGTCATACCGTCGAGAAGAATGTGGCTGGCGATGCCGACGCCGTAAATAAGCGTGAGCACGCCAAAGGAGGGAGTGTCGATTTTCAAGCGGCGCGCGGCCCAGCGCGTCAGCCACGCGAGGATTGCCGCGAAAAACGGAAGGCCGACGAAGGAGTGCGTGATGCCGCGATGATATTTAATGATGGCGAGCGGATCGCGGGAGATTGCGTCAGCGACCGTATCGATATCCGGGAAGACCGCACCGAGCGTTGCGGCAAAAATAGCGACGCGGCCGTTACGGTCGAAAAAATAACCTTTACCCAGAAGCGCGCCGGTGATGCCGTGGGTTACAGGATCCATTTACGGGTGGAAGAGGAGAAATTGTACACGATTGGTTGAAGGCTCAAAAAATCTCGATGAGCGGGTGGCGCTTGGGAACTACTTCGCCGATGATTCGAGCGGGAATGCCTCGCCGTTCCATCGCTGCCAGCGCGGAGTTTGCGGCGCCGGGCGCTAGCGCGACGAGCAAGCC
>Ga0307471_100001079_pt1 | contig 14672 bp, 12 predicted proteins | sample atmos_gasesAM3C__2_FD_204566 | JGI IMG/M metagenome (GOLD analysis project Ga0307471, IMG submission 204566) | Hardwood forest soil microbial communities from Morgan-Monroe State Forest, Indiana, United States - atmos_gasesAM3C_515 | ecosystem: Environmental > Terrestrial > Soil > Temperate... | reverse complement strand
CCCGGTCACGACCGGCCGCCGCACGTACCGCCCGTCCGCCGCTTGCACGAAGACGAGGGCTTGCCCCCCCACTTCGAGAACGGCTTCTTTCGGCAGGGCCAGCACCGGTCTACTCGATCCCACCTGCAGCCGCACCCGCGCGAACATCTCCGGCTTGAGCTTGAGGCCGCGATTCGTCACGTTGCACCTGACCTTGATGGTCCGCGTCGTTGGATCCACCACATCGCCAACGTAGACGATCGTGCCCGAGAACGTCTCATCCGGGTAGGCTTCGACCGTGACCGTGACCGGCGTGCCTTTGGACACACGGCTCAGGTCCCGTTCATACACCTCGGCCACGACCTGCAGCACGTTCAGGTCGGCGATGGTATAGAGCATCTGCGCCGGATCGGCGCCCACCATCTGGCCCACGGTTACGTTCCGCTCGACGACGGTGCCGGTCAACGGAGACTTGAGGTCGAAGCGCGAGGTGATCATCCGTTCCGCGCGCGGCTTGTCCAGCTCTTCGGCTGGCACTCGCAGGCCGAGCAGGCGTTGCCGTGCACGCCTGAATTCGGCCTGCGCTTTCAAAAAGTCGTTCTCCGCCTGGACCAGGTCTTTCTTGGACAGGGCTTTGGTTTCGTAGAGGTCCTTGGCGAGCTCGTAGTTCCGCGTGGTGAGCTGGAGATCGGACTCCGCCTTGACGAAATCGGAATAGGCGGCCCCGATGTCCGCGCTGTCAATGCTCAACAGGACCTGCCCGGCGGCTACCTTGTCTCCAAGTTTCGCACGCACTTCGACGACACGCCCGACGAGCGGCGACGAGATCTTGGCATACTGGTCCTCGCTGTACTGGACCTTGCCGGGCAGGGACAGGTCCCCGGTGATGGGCTTGAGCTGCACCGCCTCCACGACGACCTGGGACCGGATCTCCGGAGCATTGTTCGCCTCGCCGGCGGGCTTGAGCTTATCGGCCGTTTGAACGGCCTCGGTCTTTCCCCCTTCACCGCAGCCGCCTGCCAGCGACGCCAGCAGCACGCAACCGATCACGAGCCGCATGTTCACCGCGTCACCTCTCGCCCCACCGCTGCGTCGATCTCCAGCAAGCTTCGCTGATAGGCATACACTGCGTCAATATATCCTAGCATCGTGGTATTGAACGTCCGAAAGGCGTCGAGCAGATCGAGGATGGTCGTGCCCCCCCGCTGGTACGCCTTCGTCGCAATGTCCTTCACCTCCTTGGCGTCATTCACGGCGCCGCCACGATATGCCTGGACCAGCATCTGCGTCTGGGTAAAGTCGCGGTACGCATTCTCGACGTCGATTTCAACCAGTAAGCGGGTCTTGTCCAGATCGGTCTGCGCCGTCTTGAGATCGGCCTCGGCTTGGAGGATGCCGCCCTGGTTACGGTTAAAGAGGGGCAAGGGGACACTGAACCCGAAGCCGTACTGGTGGGGCGAATTCGGGCCCATAGGCCCCTGGATGTTCGTATCAGCCCCCACTGTCACATCGGGAACCCGAAGCGCGCGCGCGAGTTTCAGATCGGCGGATTTCTGCGAAACCGTTCGAGTCTTGACTAGAACATCCGGTCGCGTCACCAAAGCGTCTGCCTTCAGTGCCTCAACCTCAAGCGACCGCGATGTATAGTCTAATTCGCCCTTTAGGACTAATTCTACTATGGGGCGGACACGCAGCAAGCCTTTGAGGGTGTTCTGTGCGGCCAGAAAGTCCTGAGTAGCGGTGATTACCTGGTTTTGGAAGTCCACAAGCTGCACTCGCAGCTTGATGAGGTCGATTTCGGCAATGGCGCCCTTTTTGAAGCGGATGTCGTTGATCTTGACCACCTCGGCGAAGTTCGAGCTGTTCTGCTTGGCCAGCTCCAGTTTCTGTTTGGCCTGGAGCACATGGTAGAAGGCATCCTTGACGGCGAAGCCCAGGGTCCGCACGGCATCCACGAAGGCCGCCTCCGCCGATTGGACTCCAAACCGGGCGCTTTCCTGCCGATAACCACGCTTTCCGGCCAGTTCGAACAATTGGTCCACCCGAAAAGACACGGAACCGACATCGTGGAAAGATTGTGTAGTAGATCCCGTGAGATCGGCACTGAGATTGGGATTGGGAAACAGCTTCGAGGTCACCTCAAGGCCCTTGGCTGAGTCGATCCCATACTGGGCGATGAGTAAGTCCAGGTTCTGCTTGAGAAAGAGCCCCATCGCCTCGTCCACAGTCAGACTGATGGTGCCGGCGCTGGCCGGCGGCTGGGGCGCAGGCTCCGCGCCGAAAGAAACGCTGCACAGCAGTCCCACTGCGATCGCCGCGCAGCCAAGCTCGGCGCGTAATCTCGTACAACAGGTGTTCGAAAAACCTCTCATAAGATTCCTGGAAAACGATAGACGACCGCAGAACCGTTGGTCGCAAGTGGCCGAGCCTGACCGCTCAGACCAGACCCTCACGCATCGTGAAGATCAGATGCGATACGTCGAAAATCGTTGATAGAGAGGTAGGCCGGACTGTGGCGGTACGGAGAGAGCACTGGGAACAGGAAGCATCTGTGGTTGTGGAATAAACGAAGCGACACACCAAGCGACCTGCTGACCATGTAACAAACCCGGGAGATCTTCTCGGTTCTCCTCAGCAAGTATAAAGTCCTGCTGCACAATCGATAGAGGCTGAGGCAACGGAATGTCATCGCTCAGATCAAAAGTGTCCAGCCAGCACATCCCGCCCAAAACGATGAAGGCCAGGAGAAGTATCCGCACTCTTTGATTGAGAGGCATATTCCGTAACATGATTCCTGTATTATAATTCAGTTTCAGATAGTGTCAAGAGCACCCTCCGTTTTGACCTGTCCCCATTAACCAGTCCGGGGTCTATTGTAGGCTCTGGAAGCGTTAATGGGAATCTAGTACATTGTACTAGGAGTTACTTCGAGAGGTCCTGCGGCGGGACGGGCGGCGCGTCGTCCACCTTGAGAACCCGCCCCAACTGGTCGTACTCGACCCTGACGCCGTGGCGGCTCAGGGTCCCGAAGCGATAGTAATAGGTCTCGTAGAGATAGCGCCCGTACTGCTTCTCCTCGACGCTGGCGTAGTAGGCCATGATCTTGTGGACCTCGTCCTTGGTCATGCCATAGTGGACCACCTTCTTGTAGTATTCGTAGGGAAAGGTCCCGCGCCGCTCGATCTTGGACCATCCCACACCGAACTTGTCGGCCAGGCTCTTCATTTCCTGCACGTACCAGATGCGGTCGGCAATGACCAGGAGGACGAACGTCCCCACGATGGCGGCGATCCATTTGGCGGTCCAGGGCATGGAGGAGCGGTCAGGGGACCGCCAGCGTCGGGGTGTTGACGACTTCCACGTCCTGAGGCACGGTGAACTCGAACAGCGCGCCCTGGAGGCCGGTGTTCGCCCGGATCGCGCTGAACGTGAAGGTGGACACGTTCCCGTTCATGTCGTGCAACTCGACCCGGCGGAGGAAGTGGGCGCCCGGGTCCACTTCGACGACCATGCGCGGGTGGTCCGGCCCTCCGTCTCTGAGGGTCAGGCTCAGCAGCGGGAGACCGCCTTCACCCTTGGCTCCGCCTGAAGTCTGCGAGACCCGGTAGAGCGTGTCCAGCCGCCCGATGCCTTGGAGCAGTTGGAGCGGGGCCTGGGAGTTGGTCAACTTGGAGAGCTGCCCAATCATCACCTGCTTGTGTTCGGGGATGTAGAACTGGACCTTGTCGTTATCCACGAAGATTTGCTCGAGCGTGGGCGCCAGGTAATCCCACCGGAGCTTGCCCGGCCGCTTGATGTAGACCCGTCCGGACGACTGGAGCGGCTTGGCAAATCCTTTGATGTCCGTTGTCTGGGAGAATTCAGCGGTGAGGTCGGTCGTCTTCTGGTAGCGAGCCTCGACCTTCTTCACCAGATCCTTGATGGGATCCCCGGCGCGGGCGGGCGCCGCCAGCCAGGTGGTCCCCAGCGCGAGGGCGGCCAGGGCGACGCGCCCCGCGAGCGTGCGGCTGGTCATAGCCCTTCATCCACCCCGACGCGCTTGACGAGTACTTCTCGGCGGCCGTCTCGCGACATCGCGCCGACGACGCCATCCTGCTCCATCATCTCGATCATGCGGGCGGCGCGGGGATATCCGATCCGGAGCCGGCGCTGCAGGAACGAGGCCGAGGCTTGCCCGGTGCCGATCACGATCTCCTTGGCCTTCTCGTACATCTCGTCCCGCTCACCCTCGTCCACGGGCGCCTCCTCCTCCACCGGCACGGCCTCCTCGGTGAAGGCCGGACTGCCCTGGGCCTTGGCGAATTCCACGACCCTGCGCAGATCTCCCTCCGGCACGTAGGCACCGTGCACGCGGATCAGTTTGCCGCTGCCGGTGGCAAGGTAGAGCATGTCGCCGCGGCCCAGCAACTGATCGGCGCCGTTCTGGTCGAGGATCGTGCGCGAGTCGGTCTTCGAGGCGACCTGGAACGCGATGCGCGCCGGGAAGTTCGCCTTAATGAGGCCGGTCAGCACGTCCACGGAGGGCCGCTGCGTGGCGAGGATCAGATGGATCCCGGCCGCCCGCGCCATCTGCGCAAGCTTGGTGATGGAGTCCTCGACTTCCTTCGATGCGACCGTCATCAGGTCGGCCAGCTCGTCAATGACGATGACCAGGTAGGGGAGCGGCGCCAACGGCGTCTGCGCCTCGGATCGACCAAGGGCCATCGTCTCACCCGACGCCAGCCGCTCCTCTTCCGAGAGATACGCCGGCTGCGGCTCCGTGCCGGCGACGACCTCCCCCTCCAGCGTCTCGGGGGATTGCGGCGACGGGACGCCCTGGGACGCCGCGACGGCCCTGTTGTAAGCCTCAATGTGGCGAGCACCGTACTCGGCCATCAGCTTATAGCGGCGGTCCATCTCCTTGACGGCCAGCATGAGCCCGCGCGAGGCAGCCTTGGGCTGCGTAATGACCGGACGCCACAGATGCGGGATGTCCTCGTACACCGTCAGCTCGAGCATCTTGGGGTCGATCAGCAGGAACTTGACCTCATCCGGGCGCGCCGCGAAGAGGAGGCTCAGGATCATCGTGTTGAGGCCGACGCTCTTGCCCGATCCCGTGGCGCCCGCGACGAGCAGGTGTGGCATGCTCCGGAGGTCCGCCACGACGGGCGTGCCGAAGATGTCCTTGCCCAGCGCCAGCTTCAACAGCGAGCGCGATCCGCCGTAGGCCTCGCTCAGCACGATGTCCTTGAACATCACGTCTTCGCGCCGCGGGTTGGGCACTTCGATTCCGACCACCGACTTGCCGGGGATGGGCGCGACGATGCGGATGCCGGTCGCTCGCATGGCCAGCGCGAGATCGTCGGCGAGGTTCACGATGCGGGCCACCTTGACGCCGGGGGCCGGCTCGAATTCGTACATCGTCACGACGGGGCCCACGTGCGTCTGGATCACCTGGCCGTCGATCCCGAAATTCGCCAGGGCCTGGGTGAGCACCTGCGCCTGCGCACGGATCTCCTCGTCGGTGAGCCGATCCACCCGCGCCGCCGGATCGCGCAGCAACACCGCCGGGTCCGGCAGCACGTACCCGGCCCCGTCCACGACCTGCGGCAAGACGAGCTGCGCCGAGCGATGATCCGTGATGGCGAGCTTCCTCTTGCGGCGACGGTACGCCGGCTGGCTCAGCGGCGCCGGCTCCACGGTTTCGGAGCCACCTGCGAACGGGGCGATCTCGGGCTCAACCGGCACGACCGGCTCTAGCCTGATGATCTTGACCGGTTTGGCCTTGACGCGCTTGGGCTTCTCGCCCGTACGCGCCTGGAACTGGCTCCACCGTTCCCGGGCCCACTCGCGCAGAGTCACCGTCATCTCCGCCCACCGCTGGCCGAACGCGACCAGGGAGACCGGCATCGCGATGAGCACGGAGACGAGCAAGCCCGCAATGAGCACGATGTGGGCGCCGGCCGGCGCGAAGTACACCACGAGCAGCCCGCTGAGCGCGCTGCCGATACGACCGCCCGCCAGTCCTTCCTGAACCCACCCGCTACCGATCGTCGGCACGCCAGGCAGGTGTAACGCCAGCAACATGGACAAAAACAGGAGCAATGTCATGAAGCCGCCGGCGCTGCGGAGCGTGACGCCCAATCCGCCCCGGAGGAAGCACCGGCTGCCCAGAATCCCCAGCGCGATCGGCGCAAGATAGCCCCCGCCCCCGACGGCCGCAAAGACGCCGGTGGCCAGCGTCATCCCGACCTGGCCGATCAGGTTTTGAACGGACTCCGGATGAAAGGACTCTTCGAGCAGGATCGGATCGCGTGGAGAGTAGGACAGCAGCGAGAGGCCGAGGAGCAGGGCCACGGTGACGAGTACCACCCCAGCCGTCTCATGGCGGGTCCCTGCCGCTCCGCTTTTCCTCGTACCAGCAGCGGCCATTGTGGGGGAGGCTACCATATCAAGGGGGCGAGATCAATGATTCCACTGTCGGTAGCAAGCGAGAAATACAAAGGGCTACCTTCCCGGGAGGGTAGCCCTTCGCGGCGCTTGGGGCGCCTCAGCAGTCTCTTGTTGGTCGCCTATGTTGTAAGACCCGCCCACGACAGTCGGTAGGGACTTCCGCTGTTTTCCGTAGCCCAGAGGGCTTGTTGGTCGCTGCGCAGCGACCACGCACCAAGAGGCGCCGCCTCGAAGCTTACGGGGAGAGATGTGGCCCCGAGCGGAAGGCCCACCGCGGCGAGAGAGTACCCGTCGCCAGCGGGCCTGTGTTGTCCGGAGGAGTGAGTTCGTTCATACGAGCACCTCCTCTCTCTGTGACAGACACCCTTCGCGAGTGCAAGGTCATCGTAATCCCCTCGCGCTGTCCTGTCAATTCGACCTTTCCCTCACGAGATATTACGGACCCGCCGACCTCCTATAGCGTCTTTCCGGGGATGCTATACTGCGGGTGTGACGCGCTCTCTTGGCACCTACCCGATCAAGAGCTTCGATGATTTACGCAATGTCGCCCAACTCTATCAGTATTCCCGCGCCATCCTGACCGCACTGGAGCTCGATCTCTTCACCGCCCTCGGAGCCCGCACCTGGCCGATCGCAGCCCTGGCACGACGCCTCCGAGCCGACCAGCGGGGTCTCGACATCCTTTGCCGGAATCTGGCCGCGCTGGGCCTGCTGGTCAAACGCGGCTCGTCCTATGGGAACACACCGCTCGCGCGCACGGAGTTGAACCGGCGGAGCTCCGCCTATCGCGGCGCCTACCTCGACCTCATCACGAACCACTGGCACGACTTCACGCAGCTCACCGACAGCGTCCGCTCGGGCAAGCCGCTGGACGCGGACGAGCCCGAGTCGCCTGTCTGGCGCCGCACCTTCACCTGGGCCATGCACCACCGGAGCCGGGAGCAGGCGAAGACAGTCGCCCGATTCCTCGACCTGCCTCGGGCGCGGACCTTGCTGGACCTGGGCGGCGGGCCCGGCACCTACGCCATGGCCTTCCTCGCAGCGAATCCCGCGCTACGCGCCACGGTGGCGGATCGGCCCGCAGCCCTCAAGGTCGCGCGCGAGATCGCGGCGACGCATCCCGCCAAGGCCCGGCTGAGCTTCGCGCCGCTGGATTTCATGAGTGATCCTCTGCCCGGCCGCTACGACATGGTCTGGCTCTCGAACATCATCCACATCTACGCACCGGCACAGAATGTGGGCCTCTTCCGAAAAATCCACAAGGCCCTCACGCCGGCCGGGCGCCTGCTCATCCACGACGCGTTCCTCACCGACCGGCAGGGGCTGTATCCCATCGACACGACAGCGTTCGCCCTGACCATGTTGCTCTTCACCGACACCGGCAACACCTATGCGTCGCGGGACGTGATGCGCTGGCTGCGCAAGGCCGGTTATGCGAAGGTACGGCTGCTGACCTGGATCGGCAAGAGCCCGGGAAAAGGGCGCGTCTTGGCGCAACCGGGCCTCGGGAAAAGGGCCCGTCTTGGCGGGTCCGGGGTGGGAGGGTGTGAAACGGCGGGTGCGAAGGTCGGAGAGAACGCGCTGATCGAAGGAAGGCGCTAACCGATCTCGCTGGCCGTCACCCTTTCTTCTGGTTCAAACTGAGAAGCCCATCCGCAAGCGTGGCAAACTCCTCAAGACGTAGGGTCTCGGCGCGGCGGCTGGGATCGATGCCGGCCTGCTCTAACGCCGCGGCCGTCGGCGCGCCCTCGAAACCTTCATCACGCAGCGAATTCAGCAGGGCCTTGCGCCGGTGCGCAAACCCGGCGCGCACAACACGGAAGAAGAACGCCTCGTTCGTCAACGAGACGCGCGGCTTCGCCAGCGGCGTGAGCACGACGACCGCCGACCCGACCCGGGGTTTCGGGCGAAAACACGTGGGCGACACCCGGAACGCCCGCCGCACCTCGCAGTAGAACTGCGCCGCGATGGAGAGCGCCCCATAGTCCTTGCCGCCGGGCGCCGCGGCCAGGCGCGCGACCACTTCCTCCTGGAGCATCAGCACCAGACGGTCGATGCGCTGCCGCTCCTCCAGCAGGCGGAACAGCAGCGGCGTCGAGACATAGTACGGCAGGTTGGCCACCACCAGAAACGGGCTCGGCACCTGCGCATACTCGAACGCCAGCGCGTCGCCCTCGATCAGACGGAAATTCGACCGGCGCCCCAGCGTCGTGCGCAGGCGCGCGCAGAGCGCGGCGTCCAACTCCACGGCGACAACGAGCCCGGAGCTGTCCAGCAGCGCCTCCGTCAGGATCCCCCGTCCCGGGCCGATCTCCAGCACCGTCTCGCCCGGCTGCAGCTCGGCCAGGCGGACGATCTTGTGGACGATGTTCTTGTCGATGAGGAAGTGCTGCCCGAGGGACGTGCGGGGGACGTGCGCGGAGGGGACGCGGGCGCGAGGACCGGGCCGCGTCATGGCCGAAGCCGGTTCTTCACGAACTGCACGGCGAGCTTGATCGCCTCGATGAGGCTGCCGTCGTCGGCAACGGCTTTGCCGACGATGTCGTAGGCGGTGCCGTGATCCACGGATGTCCGGATGATCGGCAGCCCCACCGTGATGTTGACCGACTTGCCGAAGGCGGCGAGCTTCAGCGGGATCAAGCCCTGGTCGTGGTACATGGCCACCACCGCGTCGTACTTGCCCTGCGCCGCCTGCCCGATGAGCGTGTCCGCCGGCAACGGGCCGACGGCTGGAAACCCCCGCGCCAGCGCCCGTTCGATGCCGGGCCTGATCGCCGTGCGCTCCTCGGTCCCGAACAGCCCGCCTTCGCCAGCGTGCGGGTTCAGGGCCGCCACCGCGATCCGCGGGCGCGTGATGCCGAAGAGCTCCGTCAGGCCGCGATGGCACAGCCGGATCGCGCGCTCGATCTGCTCCGGCGTGAGGAGCGCCGGCACGTCCTTGATCGCCGCATGGATGGTGGCGAAGAAGAAGCGCAGCGGCCCGCCGACGATCATCATGCCGACCTCCGTGGCGCCCGTCAGGTCGGCCAGCATCTCGGTATGGCCGGGATAGCTGTAGCCGGCAAGATTGATCGCTTCCTTGTTGATCGGCGCCGTCACGATGGCGGCGACGCTGCCGTCCAGGGCCCGCTCGACCGCCTCTTCCACATAGACGGCCTGGGCCGCGCCGGTCTCCTGGGACACCTTCCCAGGCAGAAACCGACCGAGCGGCTGCGGGAGCGGGTCCAGCACCGGAATGACCCCGTCCGGCGCCTCGAAGCCTGACAGGTCCACGCTACGGACCTTCAGCGGCGCGTTCAGCGCGCTGACCGTCCTGGCCAATACCTCGGGCGAGCCGATGACCAGCGGCCGACACAGGCGTCGCACGCCCGGGCGCGCCAGGGCCTTGATGATCACTTCCGGCCCGATCCCCGCCGGATCGCCCATCGTGATGCCGAGCAGGGGCTTGATGGTTTTAATGGGTTTTCTCACGAATTCGACCTGGCGTCCGGAGGCACGGCAACACCGAGAAACTTCCGGAAGCGGTCTGGGTCGTGGATGCGGAGAAATTTGATCCCCATCCGCTGGCCGTCCGCCCACCGGACTGACGCAGCGACCTCGATGGGCATCTCATGCTCGGCCACGAAGAGCCTTAGCTCAAGGAGCGTGTCCTCGGGCAGGGGCGTGTCCGTCTCAATCATGCAGCCCCCGAGTGAGAGATCGCGCGCGATCCCCTTGCCTTTTTTGTGTGCTCCCGCAAACGCGATGGCAAACCGCACTAGGATCCGTTTGAATTCGCGCTGCTCCCGGCTCTCCGGCTGAAAGGGTCGGCCTCGAAGGAAGCCCCATAAGCGGCGCAGCATGGACATGCGACAATTGTACATCAAGCCGGCTCGCAATCCCGCCGTCTGGGATGATGGTGGCCGGCTCTATCTCTCTTGAGCTGCGCCGGTCATGGGGACGAAGGCGACGGGGAGGAGTGTGGTGTGCTCAAAACCCGAGTGGGTGCGCCGGATCAGCACCAGGCTCTGGGAGTGCTTCGTGCCCAGGGGCAGGATCAATCGCCCGCCGAGGGCGAGTTGATCCAAGAGCGGCTGCGGGATGTGGTCCGGTGCGGCGGTGACGATGATCGCGTCGTAGGGGGCGTGCTCCGGCCAGCCCTGATACCCGTCGCCGGCCCGCACCTGCACGTTCGTGTAGCCAAACGCCTTCAGCTTTTCAGCAGCCTGGTCTGCCAGAGGCTTCACGATCTCGATGGAGAACACGTCACGCCCGAGCTCGGCCAGGATCGCCGTCTGGTAGCCCGAGCCCGTGCCGATCTCGAGCACCTTGTCATCGCTGTGCAGTGTGAGCGCCTCGGTCATGAAAGCCACGACATAGGGCTGGGAGATCATCTGGCCGTGGCCGCTCGGCACGGGGCCGTCCCAGTAGGCCTGACCAGCATACAAGCCTGGCACAAACTGGTGCCTCAGCACGCGGCGCATTGCCCCGAGCACCGCCGGGTCCTTCACGCCACGCGCCTCGATCTGGCGCTCGACCATCCGGTCCCGCTCCGCCTGGCGCGTGGGGTCAGCCGCAGACGAGCTGTCACCAGACCCATCACTGCATCCTGGCACCAGGAGCTGGGCAGCGAGCAGAGCAGCGATTCGCCACATCCGGCGTCTCATAGTTCCAGCGGCGCTCCACACAATTGGATCGCGGCGGCGGTGACGGCGCTGGCGACATGCTCCATGAACGCCAGGTTCAGCGTCTCGAGGGTATCGGTCGGCTGGTGGTAATGCAGGTTGCGGAAGTTGGCGGTGTCGGTCAGCATGACGGCCGGATAGCCGTGGTGCCAGAAGGCCGCGTGGTCGCTGCGCCGCGTGTCCGGCAGCAGCTCGCCGTTGCCGGGCACCAGGAGCGAGACGGTCTTGAACTGCGGCACGGCAAGGTTGGCGGCGGCCTCCACGGCTCTGACCAAGGGAGCAGAGACGACGTTACCCACGACTCCGAGAAAGTCCCCCACGGTCGGCACGGCGACTGGCACGCCGGTTGGTTTCTGCTGCGAGCCCTCCTCCGTGCGCGCGTAGCCCACGCACTCCAGCACGATGGCGCCGCAGATCTCCTCGTTGGTGGCTCTCAGCGACGAGACATAGGCCAGGCTGCCTAACAAGTTTTCTTCTTCCAGGCAGAACGCGATGAAGCGGACGCTTCTGGTCAACGGGACAGCGCGAAGGTTCCGCGCGACCTCCAGCATGACCGCAAGCGCGCTGGCGTTATCGTCGGCGCCGGGCGACCCTTCCACGGTGTCATAGTGCGCCGCGATAATCAGCGGCGGGAGCGGGGAGGCCGATGCCTGAAACGGCGGGAGGGTCGCGATGACGTTGCGGTATGTGCCCCCCAGCGCCTTGAAGGGGTGTGTCGTGATGTCGAGGCCCAGAAGTTTGAACTGTTCGGTGAGATAGTCTTCGGCGCGACGGAGGGAAGCGGGGGACGTGACCGGATGACGCTCGCCGATCAGCGCACGCAGATGTGTATCATCCATGATCTTCCGGTTCGACGTGCACGACCACCTCGGCCACGCCGGGGAACGCCTGCTTGAGCCTGTCCTCCACATCGTGCGCGACGATGTGCGCGCGGGCGATCGTCATGGCCGAGTCCACATGAATGCACAGGTCCATGAAGACGTGCCGGGCGAGCCCTCGCGTGCGGATTTCGTCGCAGCAGCGCACGCCCTGCACGGTGAGCGCGACCTTGCGGATCGCGTCGGCATCGAGACGCGCCCGGTCGGAGAGCGACCGGGACGCTTCCTTGAGCACCAGCACGCCGGTGTGGCCGATGAAGCCCGCAATCACCACGCCGGCGATCGGGTCCAAGAGCGGATAGCCCATGGCGACCGCCACGAGGCCGATCAGCACCGACAGGGAGGAGAGAATGTCGCTAGCTGTGTGGAGAGAGTCGGCCACCAGGATCTCGCTCTTCAGGATTTCTCCGCGTCGGCGCTCCCACGTCATGACCCCCCAGTTGATCGCCATCGTCCCGAGCATGATGGCAAAGCTGAGTCCGGTCACCTGCGGCACGACGGACTCGCGCCAATGGAGGTAGCTGTTGCGAAGGATATACAGGCAGGTCCCGAACAGCAGCAGGCCGATGGCGGCCGCCGCGAAGGTCTCGTACTTCTTGTGGCCGTAGGGATAGCGCGCGTCCGGAGGGTAGGAGGCCACCCAGAGGGCGAATAACCCAATCACGTTCGACATGCCGTCGAACGAGGAATGGATGCCGTCAGCCTGCATGCCGATCGAGCCGGTCATCAGGCCGTAAATCAGCTTCGCTGCAGCCACCCCCCAGTTCAGGCCGAGGATGATCCACAAGATCATCCGCGTCTCGCGCGCGGCGGCGTCCTCCGTGAAGACCATCTCTCCATTCGTCTGACCGCGTCGACTCATCGCAAGACCAGATAACCGATGTACCCAGCATACAGCATGGCGGACAACAGCATGATGCGCGGGTCCAACCGGCCGGTCTTCCGGATCTGGGCCAGGCACAGCGCCGTGCCGACGAGCGGCAGCGCCACGCTCAGCATGGAACCCGCGTCCAAGTTCCAGGCGGTTCCGACCAGACCCACCGACACCGGAAACGTCCCCTGGAACACCATCGCGCCCGTGATGTTCCCCACCGCCAGCGTGTCCTTCTTCTGATAGACCCAGAAGAAGCTGTTCATCGTCTCCGGCAACTCCGTCGCGATCGGCGCGACGAGCAGGGCCAGCACGAGCGGCGAGACGCCCATGCCCAGGGCGGCGTCCTTGACGACGTGGACGAACAGGTGCGCGCCTCCGATGAGCAGCCCCAGCCCGATGAGGACCTGCGTCACGATCATGGCGGTCGCCGGCCGGCCGGCCCGGCGCGAGAAGTACAGAGGATCCAGCTCCAGCCCGCTGACCTCTCCGCTTGCGAGATGGACCTTGACGTACCACACGTAGGCGGCCAGGAGCCAGATCGCGGCGACGTAACGCACGGGCGCGAGCGGATTAACCGACACGAGCAGCGCCAGGCCATAGGCCGCCAGGAAGAAGCTCAAGTCGTGACGAACGGCGGGGTAATCCAATTCGAACTGGTCCGCCCGCTTTCGCATCCGCCCCAGGAACAGGAGGAAGCCGGCCAGCAGGGGCAGGACCAGCGTGCCGAGCATCAACGGCGCGCCGAGGATGGCACCGATGCCAATGTCGGTTTCGGCCTGGGTGGTGCCCCCGAAGATGGCAATGAGAGGGATCAGCGTCTCGGGCAGCGCGGTCGCGATGCCGGCTAGGATGCTCCCGATGGCGCCGTCGGAGATGCCGAGCCGCCGGCCCAGCCACTCGACGGCATTCGTGAAGACGGCGGCGCCGCCGAGGATGATCCCGATGGCCACGAGGAAGAGCAGTAGCGAGAGGAACATGGCGCGCGTCAGCTCCGGAGCCGGCGGAAGGCGCGCTCGACCTCGCGCACGACGTCGCGCAGCGGCAGGCCGGTCTGCTCCGCGATCCGCTTGCAGTCCTGGTACTCCGGGCGGGCCTTCACGCGACGGCCCGCCGTCTTCGCCACCTTGACGCGCACCGGTCCGAAGCGCGTGGCCACTTCGGCCAACTCCCGCACGAGCAGGCGGCGCGCGACCTCCTGCACGCGCACGCCCAGTGTCGTCGTCTCGGCAAAGAGAACCTTGAGCACCGGCTCCACCTTGGCTGGATCGGTCAGCACGCTCAGGACGATACCGGGCCGGCCGCGCTTCATGATCACCGGCGTCAGCGTGACGTCCAGCGCGCCGCGCGCCAGCAGGCGCTCGATCAACAGGTCGTACCCTTGCGGGTTCATATCGTCGAGGTTGGTCTCCAGCATCGCGACGCGATCGGACTCCGCCGGCACCAGCGTATCGCCGACGAAGACCCGCAGGGCGTTCGGCCAGCCGGGCGGATCGGTCTCGCCCGCGCCATAGCCGATGGACATGACCGTCATCGCCGGCATCGAGCCGGCGACGGCGCTCAGGGTCGCCATCAGCGCCGCGCCGGTGGGTGTCGTCAACTCGAAGCGCGGCCCCGCTGCGTAGATTGGCAGGCCCTTGAGTAGCGCAGCCGTCGCGGGGGCCGGCGCCGAGCTGACGCCGTGCTCGGACCGGATGATCCCGGACCCGACGTTGATGGCCGAGACGTAGAGCGCCTCCACGCCGAGGAGGTGGCAGCCGAGCACGGTGCCCACAACGTCCACCAGCGCATCCAGACCGCCCAACTCGTGGAAGTGGACCTTGGCCGACATCGTGCGGTGCGCGAGAC
>Ga0307471_100001078_pt1 | contig 14672 bp, 9 predicted proteins | sample atmos_gasesAM3C__2_FD_204566 | JGI IMG/M metagenome (GOLD analysis project Ga0307471, IMG submission 204566) | Hardwood forest soil microbial communities from Morgan-Monroe State Forest, Indiana, United States - atmos_gasesAM3C_515 | ecosystem: Environmental > Terrestrial > Soil > Temperate... | reverse complement strand
GGAGGCAACGCCTTCAACGACTTCTCCATCGCCAGGAATGAATTCGCCGGCTGCAACGAGGACGAGATCACCGGCGCGTAGCTTGGAGCTGGGGACGACCTCGGAAGAACCATCTTCCCTCAAACGGCGCGCATCGGTTTCAGCGCGGGACTTCCGCAGCGTTTCTGCCTGTGCTTTGCCGCGGCCTTCGGCCATGGCTTCCGCAAAATTCGCGAAGAGCACCGTGAACCACAGCCACACCGTGATTTGCAGGCCAAACGCAAAGTTGCCGGTATGTTTCAGTGTGTCGCTCACCAGCACGATGAGCGTCAAGACCGCTCCGACTTCCACCACAAACATCACCGGATTCTTGATCATCAGCCGAGGATTCAGTTTCCAAAAGGATTCGACAATGGCGGTTCGGAGAATCCTGCGATCCCCGAGAGAAGCCGAATTGCCCTGTGTGTGCATTGTCATGCGTGCCTCAGAAAGTTTTGCCCGCCACCATCAGTAAATGCTCAAGGATGGGCCCCAGGCTTAATGCCGGGAAAAAAGTAAGGGCGCCGACGATCAAAATGATCGAGACCAGCAGGACCGTGAATAGAGGCCCGGTCACCGGAAACGTGCCAAGAGATTCCGGCACCGTTTTTTTCCCAGCCAGGCTTCCCGCAATCGCAAGTATGGGAATCACCGCAAAGAATCGCCCAAAAAGCATCACCAGTCCCATGCTGGTGTTGTACCAAAACGTGTTTGAACTTATGCCCCCGAACGCCGAACCATTGTTGCCAGCCGCAGAAGTGTACGCATAAAGGATTTGCGTGAATCCATGCGGGCCGGGGTTGCTGATGCCGGCGATCCCAAACTTTGTCACCACGGCAATGGCGGAAAAAAGGAGGATCACGAAAGAGGAGATAAGGATCGAAAGGACGGCCATTTTCACATCGTAGGATTCAATCTTCTTGCCCAGATATTCGGGCGTGCGACCGACCATCAGACCGGCAATGAACACCGAAAGGATGGCGAAAACAAGAATCATGTAGAGGCCGGAACCAACGCCGCCGAAAACGAGTTCGCCCAACATGATGTTGACCAGCGCCACCAGGCCTCCGAGCGGTGTGAGCGAGTCATGCATGTTATTGACCGCGCCGCAGCTCGCGTCCGTCGTCACCGTTGTAAACAGCGCCGAATTGGCAATTCCGAATCGAACTTCCTTTCCCTCCATGTTGCCGCCCGATTGTGCTTCTGAAGCATGCGTGTCCACGCCGGCAAGCAGCGGATTTCCACGCGACTCCGCGGAATATACGGCAAGAACACCTGCGAGAAAAAGAACCGTCATGGCGCTCCATACTGCCCAGCCATGACGTGGCGATCCCGTCATGCGTCCGAGCGTACTTGTGAGCCCAGACGGAATCAGAAAGATCAAAACGATTTGCAAGAAATTGACGAATGGTGTCGGATTCTCAAAAGGATGGGCGCTATTGGTATTAAAGAAACCGCCCCCATTCGTTCCCGCCATTTTGATGGCTTCCTGGGAGGCCACCGGACCCTGCGCGATTCTTTGTTCCGAGATGATTTTGTGAATGGGTTTGCCATCGGAACCCTGAGAGTCAACCGTGTGCGACTCGACGATTGAAACGCTTGTGTAAGGTTTCAGATTTTGCACCACGCCCTGGGAGACGAATACGACAGAAGCAACCAGGCAGACAGGCAGGAGAATCCACAAAAAGCTGCGCGTCAAATCCACCCAGAAATTTCCAATGGTTTTCGTTTCGCGCCTTGCGATGCCGCGCACCAGCGCGATCGCCAGGCTCATCCCCACGGCCGCGGAAGCGAAGTTATGATACGCAAGGCCGGCCATCTGCGTGAAATACGACATCGTTGTTTCCGGCACGTAGGCTTGCCAGTTGGTGTTCGTCGTGAAGGACGCAGCCGTGTTCCAGGCCAGATCGGGGGCTACATTCGAAAGCTTTTCAGGATTCCACGGAAGCCACGCCTGAATACGCTCCATGACGTACAGCAGCACCATCGAAACGCCACTGAACAACAGCATCGCCAGGCCGTATTGCGTCCAAGGCATTTCCTGCTGCTCGTCCACCAGGCACAAGCGGTAAATGAGCCGCTCGATCCGCCGGAAGAGAAAATCCAGAAACGTGGACTCGCGTTGATACACGCGCGCCATGTAGACGCCCATTGGCTTTGTAAGGGCCACGACGACCACTAAAAAGAGGAAGATCTGGAACCAGCCCATGCCCGTCACGGCTAAAACTCCTCCGGCTTCAGGAGGGCATAGAGCAAGTAGCCAAACAGCAGCACGCAGATGACAATCAATACAAAATTTCCCAACATTTTAGTGTCCGTCTTATTTCAAGCGCTCGCAGCCGCGCACATAGAGGATGGCGAGAACAAAAAAGAGTGCCGTCATGAAAACAAACGCAATATCCCTCATCAGAAGCCCTTTCTCCCTAATATTCTTCCCTTTCTTCCTAAGTAAGCGGTGAGCACTTCGTTAGAAATTTGTAAGGGCTTTCAGCTCCCCACGCAAGAGTCGTGTTTCGCGGCGATTTGCCTGCTAACCCACACGTTCATCTGGCTTTAACAATCAAGAGATGAGAGCAAGCGCAGTTATCCCTTGACAAGACCGCGGTAAAGGAAGTATCTCAGCCACCGAAACGCTTGGTTCTGGGATGGCAACAGTTGAGTCAGGCGTTCGTTTTTCCCTTGTGATTCTGTGAGATGGCTCGCCCCGGAATGCGCAATAAAAACCGCGTGTTGGAGGTCCTGCTGTGACTTGGACACAAGTTTACGATCCTACGGGCCACTGGTGGCTCTCGACGCTGATCGCTGCCCTGCCGATCATTGTGCTGCTCGGACTGCTGGCGGGGCTCAAGGTACGCGCCCACCTTTGCGCGGTGGCGGGAGCCGCAACCGCCGTCATTGTGGCCATCCTGGCCTTCAAGATGCCCGCGCTTCTTGCTGCCTCAAGTTTTTTCTACGGCTCCGCGTACGGCCTCCTGAAAATCGTCTGGATCGTCATCGCCGCCGTCTTTCTCTACGACATTTCTGTCGAGACTGGCCAGTTCGAAATCATGAAGCAGTCCGTCGCCGCCATCACCCCGGATCGCCGCCTGCAACTCCTCCTCGTGGCTTTCTGCTTCGGCGCTTTCATCGAAGGCTGCGCGGGATTCGGCGCGCCCGTCGCTATCGCCGGCGCATTCATGATCGGTCTCGGTTTCAAGCCCTTTCAAGCTGCCGCATTGAATCTCATTGCCAACACCGCGCCCGTCGCCTGGGGCGCCATCGGCACTCCCGTGCATGCCCTCGCGAGCGTGACTGGCCTGCCCGAAAGCGATCTGAGCGCAATGATCGGCCGCATTCTTCCCATTACGGCGGTCATCGTTCCTTTCTGGCTGGTCCGCGCCATGGTCAGTTGGTCGGAAACGTTCGAAGTCCTTCCCGCCATCCTGGTTGTCGGCGGCTCCTTCGCCGCCACGCAGTGGTTCTGGGCCAATCACATGGACAGCAACCTGGTGGACATCGCCGCCGGCGTCGTCTCCCTGATCGCCACCATGCTTTTCCTCCGCGTGTGGCAGCCGAAAAAAATATGGCGCTTTGAAGACGAGCGCCAGGAAGATGCCGCGAAAGTGGCACGCAACGAAGTGGCCAGGCACTACTCAGCCGGCCAGACCGCCAAGGCTTGGCTCCCCTTCGCCATTCTTTCCGTGCTCGTACTCGTCTGGGGGTTGCCCACCATCAAGTTGGCCATGAATCAGGCTACGACTCCCGCCTTCAAAGTGATCATGCCTGACGGCAAACCTCGCCCCGGCCCTGCCGGATGGGACTGGCCGTATCTGCATGCCAAAGTGTTTCGAACCGCCCCCGTCGTTCAGAAGCCAACCGCCGAAGCCGCGCGCTTCGATTTCAATTGGCTCACCGCCACGGGAACTGGCTGCTTCCTCGCGGCAATTATTGCCGGACTGCTCCTCGGTCTCGGGCCAGGCAAACTCCTCCACCTCTTTGGCCGCACTCTTGTCCGCTTACGTTTCGCCATCATCGCCATGACCTGCATGCTCGGCCTGGGCTACGTCACGCGCTACTCCGGCATGGACGCCGTCCTAGGCCTCGCTTTCACGCGCACAGGATGGTTCTTTCCCTTCTTCGGCACTTTCATCGGCTGGCTTGGAGTCGCCCTCACCGGCAGCGACACCTCCTCAAACGTCCTCTTCGGCGGCTTGCAGAAAATTACCGCACAACAATTGAACCTCAGCCCCATTCTCATGTGTGCCACCAACAGCGCCGGCGGCGTCATGGGCAAAATGATCGACGCGCAATCCATTTGCATTGCAACCGCCGCCACCAATCAGGTCGGCAATGAAGGCTCCATCTTCCGTTTCGTCTTCTGGCATTCCGTGGCGCTCGCCGCTATCGTCGGCGTCATCGTCATGCTGTACGCCTACGTCTTCCCCCAGTTCATCCCCAGTGGGTTGAACTTCATCCACTGATGGGGCAAGCTGCTCCTGTAGCTCAAGCCGGAATTCGTTTCATCACAATCGGGAGGGTTTTGGCCCTCTCCTGATTTAGCGGCCGCTGGATTTGCTCATGGATGTAAACATCTTCAACGAATTTCGCGCCATCGTCGGTGAACGTGGCCTCATCTCCTCGCCCGAAGAATTGCAAACCTACGAGTGCGACGGCCTGACCAATTTTCGCGTCATGCCTCGCGCCGTTCTCCTGCCCATTTCCGTCGAGCAGGTGCAAGCCATCGTCCGCATCTGTCACCGCGAACGAATCCCCTTCGTCGCGCGCGGCTCCGGAACGGGCCTGAGCGGGGGCGCGCTCCCCGTGCAGAACGGCATTGTCATCAGCCTCACGCGCATGAATCGCATTCTTGAAATTGATTTCCCCAATGCCCGCGCCGTGGTCGAACCCGGCGTCATCAATCTCGACGTCACCGGCCGCGTCGCCTCCCAGGAATATTTCTACGCCCCCGACCCTTCCTCGCAATCCGTCTGCAGCATCGGCGGAAATGTCGCGGAAAATTCCGGCGGCGCGCATTGCCTGAAGTACGGCTTCACCACCACTCACGTACTCGGCCTGGAGGTAGTTCTTCCCGACGGCTCGCTCGTTCATCTCGGTGGAAAAACACTCGACACGCCTGGCTATGACCTTGCCGGCGTGTTTGTCGGCTCCGAAGGCACACTGGGCATCGCCACGAAAATTATCCTTAGGATCGTGAAGCGCCCCGAGTGCATCCGCACGCTGCTCGCCGCTTTCCCTTCCACCAACGAAGCCGGCGCGGCCGTCAGCGGCATCATTGCCGCCGGAATGCTGCCTGCCGCCATCGAAATGATGGACAACCTTGCCATTCAAGCCGCGGAAGCCGCCGTCCATCCAAATTACCCCAACTGCGGCGGCCTCCTACTGGTGGAACTCGACGGTCCCATCGCCGAAGTCGAGGCCCTAATGACTCACGTGGACGAAATTTGCCGCTCTAACGGTGCTTGGGAAATCCGCGTCGCGCAATCGGACGCCGAACGCGCCCTCGTCTGGAAAGGCCGCAAGTCCGCTTTCGCCGCCGTGGGCCGCATTTCGCCAAACTACATTGTCCAGGACGGCGTGATTCCACGCACCGCACTTCCTCAGGTGATGACCGAAATTGTGCGCCTCAGCCAGGAAGCCGGACTGCGCGTGGCCAACGTCTTTCACGCCGGCGACGGCAATCTTCATCCGCTGGTTCTTTACGATCGCCGAATTGCCGGCCAGGAAAAAGCTGCCGAAGCCCTCTCGATGAAGATTCTCGAATTGTGCATTGCCGCGGGTGGCTCCATTACCGGCGAGCACGGCGTCGGCGAAGAAAAGAAATCCATGATGTCGAAAATGTTTGCCGAACCGGACCTGGAAACCATGCAGCGCGTGCGCTGCGCTTTTGATCCACTCCAGCTTTCGAATCCCACGAAAGTTTTTCCGACTCCCCGCCTCTGCGGCGAAACCCCCGGCGAATACGTTCCGCATCCCCTCGAATCCGCCGGCATCGCGGAGCGCTTCTGATATTTTTTGGAGTGCGGCAGCCTAGCTGCCGCCTATACGGTGTAATGTATCGGTGCAGCCTCAAGCCATGAACGCGATTGCAAAGCTCTTTCCTATCGAAGCTAGTACCGGCCGCCTTCCTCTTGCCCCGACTTGGTCGGCGAGGCCGTCGCCTTGCTCTTGGGGTTCCTCCTGTTGACCCATGGACGCCGCAATCAAATCCGGGTCAACAGTCCTCCACTCCACGCTTCGCTACAAACTCATCGCTCTTGCCGGCCCGGAAAACGTCCGGCCTGCGAGCGCGACCGACGCCATCGCCGGCGTTCAGCCCAAACTCGTCATTGCTCCCGGCACTGAATCGGAACTTGCAGAAGTCTTGCGCCTTTCGAATGAAGCTGGTTTAGCGGTTTTCCCTCGCGGCAGTGGAACAAAACTCGGCTGGGGAAATCCGCCGTTGCGTGCGGACATTATCTTGTCCACCGCACGCCTCACCGAAATCATCGAGCACGCCTGGGCCGATCTCACTGTGGTCGTCGGAGCCGGCTGCACCATTCAGAAGTTGCAGGAAACTCTGGCGCAGCACGGACAGCGCCTGGCGCTTGATCCTCTTTGGCCCGAAAAAGCCACCGTCGGCGGCATCCTCTCCACCAACGATAGCGGCGCCCTCCGTATGCGCTTTGGGGCGCTTCGCGATCTCATCATCGGTGTCACTCTCGCGCTTCCCGACGGCACGCTCGCCAGCAGCGGCGGACGGGTCGTAAAAAACGTCGCCGGTTACGACTTGCCGAAGCTCGCGACCGGCGCTCTCGGCACTCTTGGCATCATCACGCGCGCGGTCTTTCGTCTCCACCCGCTTCCGCACAACTCTCGCTCGTTTTCCATCTCCACCGCTCATTCCAAGGAAACAGAAAACTGTGTGCTCACCATTCAAAACTCGAAGCTCGCGCACACTTCTCTACAATCTCATTTTTCCGATGACGCCACTCCCGTCTCTTACATTCTCTTCGAAGGCACGAAGGCCGGCCTCGCCGCCCAGGAAACTCAACTGCGAACTTTAGTCGCTCCAGCAAACGTTTCCGAATCTTCCTCCTCAAACTGGGCCGCGCGTGAAGATCTCTGGACTTTTCCTGACCCCGAAAGTATCGCTCTAGCAAAAATCAGCATCCTGCCGTCGGACTTGGCGCACACCACTCAAAGAATCAACGGCATCGCGGACCTCCATCATCTTCGATGGAAAGCGTTGTTCTACGCCACCGGAATCGGCTGGCTCCGCCTGGAATCCAAAGTCCATGCTGCGGACGACACATCTGAGAGGTCCCGCGCCTCTCTTGTCCAGTTGCGGGGTGCGCTCCAACTGTTGCGCGTCGAACTGGAAAGCCAGGGCGGCTCCCTCGTCGTCTTGCATACTCCTCAGAAAATGCCATCATTCGATGTCTGGGGAGACCCTGGCGACGCGCTCCCTTTGATGAAATCCGTGAAGCACCGCCTCGATCCTAAGAACACCTTGAACCCCGGCCGCTTCGTTGGCGGAATCTGATTTTTTGGAGTGCGGGAGCCCAGCTCCCGCTTTGAGATGAATAACTCTGCACCCAACTCGCCTAACGTCTCCGCCTTCGACACTCATCACCCGCCTTCAAACGAAATCATCGATAAGTGCGTCCACTGCGGCTTTTGCCTCCCGGTCTGCCCCACTTACCTCCTCTGGGGCCAGGAAATGGATTCCCCGCGCGGCCGCATCTACCTGATGAAACTTGCCGCCGACGGCGCCGTGGAAATGAATTCGAATTGGGTCAGCCATTTTGATACCTGCCTCGGCTGCATGGCCTGCATGCCCGCTTGCCCTTCCGGAGTGGACTACGGAAAACTTATCGAAGCCACTCGCGCGCAAATCGAACGCAAGACCGAACGCTCGAAGGGAGAAAAACTCCACCGGCGATTTATGTTCGACACCTTTACCCGGCCGGATCGTCTGCGCCGAATGCGCTTACCGCTTCTTGTTTATCAAAAATCCGGATTCCAGGCCGTCGTGCGCGGCTTGGGCCTGCTGAAGCTGCTGCCCAAACAATTGCAGGTGATGGAAGCGCTTCTTCCGAGACTCGCCCCGCATGAAACCGTCGCGGAAATCACTCGGGCCGTGGGCACAAAGCGCCGCCGGGTCGGCTTGCTCCTGGGCTGCGTGCAGCGCGAGTTTTTTTCGCAAGTGAACGCCGCCACGGCTCGGGTTCTCGCCGCCGAAGGCTGCGAAGTGATCGCGCCCCAGGCTCAATCTTGCTGTGGAGCTTTGCTGGTGCACGCCGGAGAGGAAACTGCGGCGCTGGAATTGGCGAAAAAAACCATCGACGCATTCGAAAGCGCAAACGTCGACACCATCGTCACCAACGCTGCCGGGTGTGGCTCAAATGTAAAAGAGTATGGCCACTTGCTCAGAGATGATCCCGATTACGCCGAGCGAGCCAGGCAGTTCGCCGCCAAGTGCAAGGACATCAGTGAAGTATTAGCCGAATTCGAGCCGCGCGCCGCGCGCCATCCGCTCAAGCTGCGCGTCGCGTTTCACGACTCATGCCATTTGCAGCACGCGCAAGGCGTGCGCTCGCAACCACGCGGGCTGCTTTCCAGCATTCCCGGGCTGAAGCTTGCCGAAATCGCCGAAGCCCCCATCTGTTGCGGCTCTGCAGGAATCTTCAATCTCGTCCAGCCCGACGCCGCCAATGCTCTCGGTGACCGCAAAGCGAGTCTGATCGCTCCATTGAAAGCCGATGTAGTGGCCACGGGAAACCCGGGATGTATTTTGCAATTGCAATCTGCACTGTCGCGAAACGGCCAGAAACTTCCGGTGGTGCACACGATTCAACTCGTGGATGCATCCATTCGCGGCCAATCGATGGAATCGCTCCGGCGTTGATTCATTCCTGCCAACAGCTACTCGAAAGGGATACGGGTTTTCCGCGAAATGTCCCGCAACTCCTCGATCACCGGCAAAATCAACGGCACGCCTTTCTCCCGCCGCAATATCTCCGCCTCTCTCTCCGGATCCCCCGGAATCAACGGCCCGTTGGTCCCCGGTGCCGGTTTGGTCGCGCGAAAGACGCGAACATAATCGTCGATCTGACTCTTGAACGAATCCCTGTCAATGAATCCATCAATGCGCATCGCACCAAAAAAATGCCCTATGCCTTTACCCACGCTGCGTTTCGGAATTTCCTGTCGAAGCGCGAACGGCGGAGCAAACGGCCCCCAATTCGCCCCGCTCAGCACGCAACACAGAATATCCACCATCATTGCCAGTCCGTAGCCCTTATGCCCTCCGCGCTCGCGGTCCGATCCGAGCGGCAATAGCGCTCCGCCTTCCACCATATCGTCTGGCTTATTTGTGCCATAGCCTTCGCGATCGATCGCCCACCCCTCGGGAATCGGCTCGCCCCTCCGCCGCGCAATTTCGATTTTTCCGTAAGCCGTCGCGCTGGTGGCCATGTCAATAACAATCGGCGGTTCTCCTTTGCCAGGAAACGCGATGGCAATAGGATTCGTCCCCAGCATGCGTTCCGCGCCCCACAATGGCGCGACAAGTTTCGTCGAATTGGTCATCGCCCACCCGATCAGATCGCGCTCCAGCGCCTTCAGCACGTAGTACCCGGCGATACCGAAATGGTTGGTGTTTCGAACGCTGACCCAGCCCGAGCCGCATTTCTCCGCCATGTCCATCGCCACGCGATTTGCATGCGGGCCCACCACCAACCCCAAACCGTTGTCGCCATCCACCGTCGCCGTACTCGGCATCGCGCGCACCACTTTGATTTCCGGCCTTGGATTGATGCGGCCCTCACCGAGCATGTCGAAATAAGTGTGCAGCCTCGCCACGCCATGCGAATCAATCCCGCGCAAATCCGCGCAAGCAAGCACATCGGCTGCCTGCACCGCATCGTCTTTCGGCACCCCAAAATGGAGAAACACGCGTGTGCAGAACTCGCGCAGCGTTTCGATCGGATAGATTCTTGTTTCCACTTCAGCCATGTTTTACGCCGGCTAAGCCGGCAGAACCTGCCCCCGCGTTTCCGCTCCAAACGGAATCAGCAGTAAACCAATGGCGAACGCAATGGACGTCAGCGCCACGGGAATTCCCAGCGAACCGTAATGCTGAACGCCCGCTCCAACCAGAAACGTAATTCCCGCCCCGCCAAATCGCGCAAACGAAGTCGAGAACGCAAACGCGCTTGCGCGGCATTCCGTGGGGTACTGCTCCGGCAGCCAAAGCGTGTACACCGCGAAATTTGCCCCGCCAAAACCAAGAAAGAAAAGACAAACAAAAAACCATGGCAGTGCCGCCGCACTAAGATAGAAAACTTTCCCAAATGTCAGCGCAATGAACCCCAGCATCAGCGTAAAAAAGAACCCGAGTGCCCCACGTCTCCCGAATTTCTCCGCGAGCCAAGGCATCGCCAGGCATCCCAGGATCGTCGCAAAAGAAACCAGCATCGTCGCGCGAGAAGCCAGTTGCGCCGCCATAGGCCCGACCCTTCCGGCCGCTTCTGTCAGCGCCGTAACCGCCGCAGGAACGTACACCGTTCCCGCCCAAAGCCCGCAAATGGAAGCGAGCATGTAAAGCGAATTCAAAATGGTTCGACGTCGCAATGCCTTCGAAAATAGCGTCGCGAACGGCTGCCAGATCCGCCACGTTCGCACGACTCCCGCTTTTTGCCTCCAGCGTTCCGGCTCAGTCACTCCATGCCTCACCCACGCCAGCAGCAGCGCCGGCAGTCCGCCCACCGCAAACATGGCGCGCCATCCGTAGCGGCTGCCGATCGAGTAATTCAAGATCGCCGCCAGAAAAATCCCCACGTAGTATCCCGTGTGCATGTATCCCGCGCCCGCCCGCCGCCGGTCCTCCGGCCATTCTTCCGCGACAAATGTTCCGCCCATCGCCCACTCGCCGCCGATACCGATCCCCGCGAGCAAACGCAACACCGCCAGTTGCCAGACATTCATCACCAGCGCGCTGAGAAACGTAAACACCGAGTACCACACCACCGTCAGCATCAGTGTTCGAACGCGCCCAAACTTATCGCCAACCGGTCCCCACAAAAATGCCAGCCCCCATCCAAATAGAAAAAGTGCGAACAGCAACCCGCCGTAATACCCGATATTGCCTTTCGAAGCCGCAATTCCCGACCGCGGCAGCAAATCCCGTAGCGAAGGCACCAGCACCAGCGCATAGATAAACGAATCCATTCCGTCAAGCGCCCAGCCTCCCCACGCGGCCCAGAATCCGCGAATCTGATTCTGCGTGAGTGGTGTCGACCGAGAGGGTGCGCCAGAATGCATCTACCGGTAACCTCGAACGAAAAAATAAATCGTCATCGCCGTCCCAACCAAAATCACAAACGCCTTCACCCAGGACGGCGGCAATTTCTGCGCATAGTGCGCGCACGAATACCCGCCAAGAACAGACCCCGCCGTCATCACCATCGCTTGTGGCCAAAGAATCGTTTTGGTCATGATGAATGTTATCGTCGCAACTCCGTTGATCACGCCACCCAGCCGCACCTTCAGCTTGTTCATCGCGTGGATGTCCGTCATTCCCAGCGCCGCCAGCATCGCCAGGTTCATGATCCCAATCCCGCCGCCGAAATAACCGCCATAAACCGCGACAAGCAATTCGAATATCGACGCGCCCGTTACCGCTGCATTCGAAGCGTCGTGCGAGATGCTCGCCGAAATCCGCCCCGTCAAATGCTTGCCAAACGCAAACAGCAGCGTTGCTCCCAGAAGCAGCCACGGCAAAACGCGCAAAAATGTTTGCGCCGGCGTCTTAATCAGTAGAAACGCGCCCGCCAGCCCGCCGACAAGACTGGTAAGCACCAGCGGGATCATAATGCGCCGCGGAATGTTTAATTTTTGCGGATATGCCCCGCCGCTCGCCGTCGTTCCGACCCACAGCGCTAGTGTATTCGTGGCGTTTGCGCGAATCGCCGGCACTCCCGTAAATAGCAGGGCCGGAAACGCCACGAAACTGCCGCCCCCGGCAACCGCATTAATAGCCCCTCCGAGGGCCCCGGCAAAAAACAGGAAAATAGCGCTCTGTAAGCTCAAGCGGAGGTTTTACCACGATTCAAGCTCGTCCTCCAGCAAGAGACTCGTTTCGCATCTTCCTTTGTAAGGCCGGACTTCAATCCGGCCTCTCCGGCGCCTCATAAGTCATTCTTGACAATGCAACCGGACCCGTATATGAACGGTGAATTCCAGAGCCCTTCCACCACTGAAGACCTGGCTTGCAACCCTTACTGCGAGTCACAGGGGGGATTCAACGGGAGGGAAAACTGACGTAATGACAGGTGCGCGTCGCGGTCTGGCTCTTGCGAGCGTCAGGTCAGCGCCGCACCTGCGCGACAGGATCGGACGACACAGGAGGAAGCATGGCCAGCCAGGAAAACGCAATCCCAGCAGGCGGAACCCCCGCACCCAACATCTGGGGAGTGATTCTTGCCTCGTCCGTGGGAACGATGATTGAGTGGTACGACTTTTATATCTTCGGAAGTCTCGCCGCTGTCCTCTCCTTGAAATTCTATCCGCCAGGAAACGCCACCTTTGCGTACATCGCCTATCTTGCTACCTTCGCCGTTGGATTCATGGTGCGCCCGTTTGGGGCGCTCTTCTTTGGAAGAATAGGCGACCTGGTAGGCCGCAAGTATGCCTTCCTGGTCACGCTCACGGTGATGGGCTTTGGAACCTTTCTCATCGGCCTGATGCCCACTTTCGCCACGGCCGGTTGGCTTGCTCCAATTGCCTTGATCGCCATTCGTGTCTTCCAGGGACTCGCGTTGGGCGGGGAATACGGAGGCGCCGCGATTTATGTCGCCGAGCATGTTCCCGACAGCAAGAGGGGCTACTGGACCAGCTATATTCAGATTACCGCTACGCTGGGTTTGTTTCTTTCCATCATCACTGTGATCCTTCTCCAGTTCTACATGACGCCGGCGAATTTCCAGGGCTACGGGTGGCGCATTCCCTTCCTTGTTTCTGTCATCCTGGTCATGATCTCGCTTTACATTCGTCTTAAGATGAAAGAATCACCTATCTTCTCCCAGATTAAGTCGACGGGCATGAGCTCGGCGAAGCCGCTGAAGGAAGCCTTCACGCAGTGGCCAAACTTCAGGCTCTTCCTGGTTTCGCTGCTGGGGGCGACGGCGGGACAGGGCGTGGTCTGGTACACAGGCCAATACTACGCATTGTTCTACCTTCAGTCGATTTTGAAGGTAAATCTGCGCACCAGCTTTGTGATCGTGGCCGTCGCCATGCTGTGCGGCATGCCTTTCTTCACGGTTTTTGGAGCGCTTTCCGACAAAATAGGGCGCAAGAAGATCATCATGGCCGGTTGTTTGCTCGCCGTGGTCACTTATTACCCCATCTACCACACTATGCAGAGCGCCGCGGGCAATAATGTAGTCACGTTCAAGTCGCAAAGGAACCCCATCACCGGCGCCCCGACCTTGACGCCTTTGACCACAGATGCAAGCGGGAAGCAGGTTCCGGCTCCAGTTGCGCCGAATCCCAACGTGCCATTGCTGACGCTTCTGGTTTTCGTGCAAGTACTCTACGTCACGATGGTTTACGGGCCAATCGCCGCCTATCTGGTGGAAGCATATCCGGCAAAGATCAGGTACTCCGCGTTCTCGTTGCCTTATCACATAGGTAACGGAGTCTTTGGCGGGCTGGTGCCGTTGGTCGGAATCTATCTGTGCGAGGCCACCGGCAATATCTATGCGGGTCTGTGGTATCCGATGACTGTGGCCGCCGTGACGTTTGTGGTCGGGTCCATCTTCCTCAAGGAAACGCATGGCCACAAGATTTGGGACGAAGTCGGCGGCATGAAATAGCGGCTCGCGCCGATTGACTCGCGCGCCCGCCCGGTAGCATCATTTTCAACGGGCAAGTTCCTTGCAAGCATGCGTGGAGCTTGCCCGAATCAGCCCGTCCTCGTTGTAGCGTCACAAATCGAAATCGATCTTCCTGGGAGTTGCCGCCGTGGCCAAAGCACGCCAGAAAACAAAAGCGAAGGTATCGAAGGGCAAGCACAAGCTCACCGAAGCACAGATTGCCGTTCATTGGAAAGAAGAAGAGTACTTCCACCCTTCCAAAAAATTCATCGCACAGGCAAATCTTGCCGATCCCGCTTTTGTCAAAAAATTCAGCGAAAAGAATTTCCCGGCTTGCTTTGACAACTACGCTTCCCTTCTCGATTGGGACAAACCCTGGCGCAAAACGCTCGACACCAGCAACCCACCCTTCTGGAAATGGTTCGTCGGCGGCAAACTCAACGCTTGTTACAACTGCGTGGACCGCCACCTCGCCAAATACAAAAACAAAGCCGCGCTCATCTTCGTTCCCGAACCCGAAGGCGAAGCCGCCACCGTCATCACCTACCAGGAACTCTACAAGCGCGTGAACGAAGTTGCCGCCATGCTCCGCGATTTCGCGGGATTGAAAACCGGCGACCGCGTCACCATTCACATGCCCATGATTCCAGAGCTCCCCATCACCATGCTGGCCTGCGCGCGCCTCGGCGTCGTTCACTCCGTCGTTTTCGGCGGTTTCAGCGGCGAAGCCTGCGGTCTCCGCGCCGCCGATTCCGGCAGCAAAGTTCTCATTTACGCCGACGGGTACAGCCGCAACGG
>Ga0307471_100001077_pt1 | contig 14674 bp, 11 predicted proteins | sample atmos_gasesAM3C__2_FD_204566 | JGI IMG/M metagenome (GOLD analysis project Ga0307471, IMG submission 204566) | Hardwood forest soil microbial communities from Morgan-Monroe State Forest, Indiana, United States - atmos_gasesAM3C_515 | ecosystem: Environmental > Terrestrial > Soil > Temperate... | reverse complement strand
GAAATTCCCGCAACTTTTTGTAGCAAGGACATTCTCGAAGGTCGCCGGGCTGGCGGCTCTGCGCCTTGGCGCAGTGCTGGCGTGCGAAAAGTCGCTGGCGCTGGTCCGCCGCGCCATGCCGCCCTTTCCCGTAAATCTGGCGGCGCTGGTTGCGGCAGAGGCCGCCATAAATGACCGCGCAACGATGCAAGGGTATGTGAACGAAGTAAAACGATTGCGGAAGTGGTTTGCGGGGGAGTTGAAAATATTGGGCGCAACGCCGTACCCGAGCGCGGGGAATTTTCTTCTTGTCAATTTTGGCCCATCGGGGACATTGCTATTTCGAAAGCTGGAGAAGCAAAGAATTCTTTTGCGCGAACGAAGCAAGGACATCGGACCGGGGTTTGCGCGCATCACGATTGGAACCCTCGCCGAAATGCAGCGGCTGCTGAAAACCATTCGAAAGGAGTGGAAGCCGCGGGCTTGAGCTGCGCCACGGAACAAAACCAAATGCCACGCAGAGCCGCCATTCACCGTAAAACAAACGAAACCGACATTCGCCTGAAGTTGAATCTCGATGGACGAGGAACGGCCCGCATCATGACGGGCATCCGTTTTTTCGACCACATGCTCGAGTTGATAGCGCGGCACGGAGCGTTCGATCTGGACGTGAAGGCCCGGGGCGATCTCGACGTGGACCAGCATCACACGGTCGAAGATGTGGGGATTGCATTGGGCGAGGCAGTGCAGAAGGCTCTCGGTATGAAACGTGGAATTCTGCGCGCAGGATATTTTCTTATGCCCATGGACGAGACGCTGGCTGCAGCCGCCGTGGATCTGGGCGGCAGGCCGTTTTGCGTCGTAAACGCGACGATCCGCGCAAGTCGTGTCGGTGATTTCCAGGCCGAGCTTATGGAGGATTTTTTCCAGGGGTTCGCGCAAGCCGCCAAGGCCAATGTTCATCTACGCGCCCTTTACGGACGCTCATCGCATCATCAGGTCGAAGCGATCTTCAAAGCGTTTGCACGCGCTTTGCGCTTCGCCGTGGCACGGGACAAACGTCTGCGGCGCATTTTGCCCAGCACAAAGGGACTGCTTTGAAAGTGACGCTCATCGACTACGGCGCGGGCAACGTGCCTTCTGTTGAGCGCGCCCTGCAACGTCTTGGCGCAGAATCGCAGCGAACCTCGTCTCCCGAGTGCATTTCGAAGGCGAAGGCTCTCTTGCTCCCCGGCGTGGGACATTATGCCGCTCTGGTTCGCGCGCTTGATTCACACAAGATGCGCGCACCTCTTGTCGACGCGATTGGACGAGGAGTGCCATTCCTGGGAATCTGCCTCGGGCTGCAAGTGCTGTTCAAATCGAGCGAGGAAGCTTCTGAACTCCAAGGCTTGAATCTCCTCCCCGGACTCGTTTCCGCCTTGCCGTCGAGTGTGAAGCTCCCTCATATGGGCTGGAACCAGCTTGAGAAGAAGCGCGAATCTTCGTTGCTCACAGGAATTGAGGCCGGAGCGTATTTTTATTTTGCGCACTCCTACGCCGCTGTCGATTCGAATGGGATGGCCGCTGCTACCTGTTCCTACGGCGCGGAATTTGGCGCAGTCATCGAACACAAAAATATATTTGCCGTGCAATTTCATCCAGAGAAGAGCGGCGACGCCGGCGCCTGCGTCTTGCGGAACTTCCTAAGGATAGCTGCATGAGTCTGGCGCACCGCATCATTCCCTGCCTGGATACCGACGGCGAACGCGTTGTCAAAGGCGTGAATTTCTCAGGTTTGCGCGATGCGGGCGATCCCGCCGCTCTGGCGGCACGTTACAACGCGGAAGGCGCCGACGAGCTGGTGGTCTTGGACATCGCCGCCGCGCGGGATCGCCGCCCCACATTTTTGGAAACGATCCGGCGGGTTGCGGCGGAACTTTCGATTCCGCTGAGCGCGGGGGGCGGCATTCGAACGTTGGAAGATGGCCGGGCGGTGGTACGAGCCGGCGCGGATAAAGTCACAGTTAACACCGCCGCAGTTGAAAGGCCGCAGCTGATTTCCGAATTGTCGCAGGAATTTGGAGCGCAGGCCGTCGTTCTGGCAATTGACGCGAAACGCGCCGGCGATCACTGGGATGTCATGGTGCGTGGCGGACGAGAGTCCGCTCATCTCGATGCACTCGAGTGGGCCCGGATAGGAGTCGCGGCAGGCGCCGGCGAAATTCTGCTCACCTCGGTGGATCGCGATGGAACGCAAAGCGGATTCGATATTGAACTGGTCGCTGCAGTCTCCAAAGCAGTGTCAGTTCCCGTGATTGCTTCGGGCGGCGCTAAGTTGCCGGAGCATTTCGCCCAGGTGTTCACGGAAGGCGCAGCCAATGCCGCGCTGGCGGCTTCGATTTTTCACGATGGCATCCAGCCCATCGGCGCGCTGAAGGAATTTCTTGCCGCACGTGGCATTGGAGTGCGCTTGCCGTGTTGATTCCCTGTATCGATTTGCAAGGAGGACAGGCGGTCCAGTTGGTTCATGGACGGAAGCGCGAACTTGCCGTCGCGGACGTCTTCGGCTTGCTACGAAAATTCAAGCAATATTCCTGGCTGCATATCATCGACCTTGACGCCGCCATGGGAGAAGACACCAATGATGGCCTCGCACGCGCGCTTTGCGAGAAAGCGCGCACAGGTTTCGGGATGCGCGTTCGGATGGGCGGAGGAATTCGCAACGTTCGCCGGGCGCAGGAAATCGCGGCATGGGCCGTGGAGCAGATCATCGTGGGAAGCGCGGCATTCCGCGGAGGAAAAGTGGACATGAACTTTTTGCGCCGCCTTGCGAAAAAAGTATCCCGCAAACGAATCGTTATTGCCCTGGATACTGCTCGCGGACAAATTGCCATCCACGGCTGGCGCAAGCGCATCGCGCTCCAGGCAGACGACGTGATGGCACAACTGGAGCCTTTTTGTGACGGATTCTTGTGCACCGACGTGGATCGCGAAGGCACGATGACCGGCGCCAACCTCGAATGGTTTCGAAAGCTGCGTAAGGCCACATCACATCCCATCATCGCCGCGGGCGGAATTAAATCGCGCCGCGAGATCGCTGCGCTGGAGAATCTGAACATGGATGCCGCGGTCGGTATGGCCGTGTACAAGAACCGGCTGCGATGAACGAATCGTCTGCTGGCCGGCTTTTCCTAAGATTCCTTCGCCAGCCATCGCGCCGCGATAGGCCTGGCAAACTCGTCGAGATTAGCGGAGATATGCGTCCGTAATGTATTGCTGGACCATGCGCTGCGTATTGAAGAAAGAACCGTTGATGGCGATGGCGTGCTGCATGACTCCCAGGAATCTGGTGCGCTCGTTGTAATACAGAGGAAGAATCACACCTTCCAGTTTGGAATAGAGCGATTCAGCTTCGGCTTGATTGTCGGTCGGAGCGCTGCCGCCCGCGGCGCGGCGGGATTCTCCGATCGACCACCCTGTGACACCTTCGATGTGGCCCTCGACCCACCAACCATCCAGAATACTCAGGCTGGGCACGCCGTTTAGCGCGGCCTTCATCCCGCTGGTGCCGGAGGCCTCTAGCGGAAATTGCGGGGTGTTCAACCAAATGTCCACGCCGGAAGTGACTTTTCCGCCAAGATCGAGGTTGTAGTCATCGAGGAACACCACAGGAATATTTTTTCGGAGCGCCTTCTTTGCCTTGAAAATGCGGCGAATGATATCTTTTCCGCCACCATCGTTGGGATGAGCTTTACCGGCAAAAACAATTTGAAACTGCCCGGCGTTTTTGGCAATTTCGCGAAGGCGATCGAGATCGGAAAGTATGAGGTCGGCGCGCTTGTATCCCGTAGCGCGGCGCGCAAAGCCGATGGTAAAAACCTCGGCGTCAAGATTGAGCCCGGTTTTCTTGCGCACTTCCTCCAGCAATTCGTGCTTGGCGATCAAATGCGCGGCCCACACTTCCTCCGCGGGCAGTCCGAGCGCGCCCCGCAAGCTGTAGTTATCTTCACGCCACGAAGGAATGTAGCGGTCAAAGAGCTGCTGGAACGCCGGTGAAGTCCATGTACCGGCATGCACGCCGTTGGTAATGGCTTCGATCGGCACTTCCGGAAACATCTGGCGCGAAGTTTCGCCATGTTGCTTGGCGACGCCGTTCACGTAGGTGCTGAGGCCGAGCGCAAGTTGCGTCATGTTGAGAGTAGCACCGTGCTGCGCCGCATCCTGCAGACCGGCAAAGTCTTGCCCGGCCTGCAACGCGCGCTTCATCAAATCGGCCGAAGAAGCATCCTTCAAATCGAGGAATTCCGTCCGACCGGGAAACGCCCGCGTGAAAAATTCCATCGGAAAACGATCGTGGCCCGCTGGCACCGGCGTGTGCGTAGTGAACACGCACTTGCTGCGAACTTTTTCGATGTCCTCGCCGCGGATCGAAGTGCGCCCAGCCTTCTCCGCTTCCGCGCCCAACAACTCCAGCGTGAGCAGCGCCGCGTGGCCTTCATTCATGTGGTAACGCGTAAGATCGTTGTGGCCGAGCGCGCGCAGCATGCGCACTCCCCCCATCCCCAGCAATACTTCCTGCCGCAACCGGTAGTAAGGATCGCCACCATAGAGTGAGCCGGTGAGCGCGCGGTCTACCTCCGCGTTCGACGGAAGGTCGGCGTCCAGAAAATAGATGGGCACATCGAAACCGCGCACTCCTTTCGCCGCATACCGCCAGCACCGAAGTTCGACGCGGCGATTCTCAATCGAAAGGCTGGCCCGCGCTGACTCTTCCGTGAGGAAATCCTCGACGCGCCATTCGACGGGCTCCTCGGTTTGCGAGCCATCTTCAGAGAGCCGCTGGGTGAAGTATCCCCTGCGGTAAAGGAGGGAAACCGCCACCATTGGCAAACGCAGATCGGCTGCGGCGCGAATGGTATCCCCGGCAAGAACGCCGAGTCCGCCGCTGTAGCTCGGCATGGCGTTCTCCAGCGCAATCTCCATCGAAAAATAAGCGATTAATCGTTTTACTGAATTAGGCTGACTCGACATCTCACTCGCTTCTTCATTTGGGCGCGGAGCACCAGCTACCGCACGGAAAAATTCACATCTGCAAACTTCATATTGTCAGGGATAAGCGACGCGCAAGCAAGCGCCGTCCTAAGTATTTGTGCTTAACAATTTTCCTCACGCGGCCCACTTCAAAAACGCAGCGGCCGGAGGCTTTCGCCCTCGGCCGCTGAGGAAACCATTGCTTGATTCTGGTGCGAAAAAGCTGGCGAACCAGCAGCTTAAAACTCGAAGCGAATGGCCAACTGCGCTTGTCTCGGATCACCCACACCCGCCCGCAGGAATCCATCAAAATTGAACAAAGCTGGGGTGGTCAAAGGGTTGACGTTGTTTTTGTTGTTGAAAGTGTTGAACATCTCCAGTTTGGGGATGATCGACATCTTTTCGCCGAGGTGGAATCGCCGTTCCACACCGAAGTCGAAGGCAAAGAAGGCGTTGTCTTTTCGCAAGGTATTGCGGCCAAGATCCACGCCATTTGCAACAAAGCGGGGGGACGGCGTAATCGGCTGAGCCGAATGCGCCTGCATGCGCACATTGGCCTGGATTCCCCAGGGTAAGTCGGCAACCGTGTAAAAGTTAAACTTGTGACGTTCGTCGCGATCCGAGTACCCATACTCCGAGGCCAGGTTAAACAGATCGGCATAACGGAAGGTGAATGGATCGCGTTCGTTGGAATCGTCATCCCGGTCTTTGGAATAAGTGTAATTTGCGTCGAAGAGAAAACGGTGGCTCATGCGTTTGCGCAAACCGGCTGTGAATCCGCGGTAGAGCGACCTCGCGGAGCTGACCGTGTCCGTGATGCTGCCGAGATTAGAGAACGGAGCCGCAACTCCCGAGCCAAATACGTCGCTCGGATAGATCACCACGGAACCGCCGTCCGGCAGGCAAACACCTGGACTGATGTTTGTGTAAGTCACTCCGTTGCCGTTTTGGGAGGCGCAATTGAAACCCGTACTCACACCCTTGTTGGGATCGATGAACCGAGTCAGGTGCACTCCTTGCGAAAGAGTGAAGTCGGCGTAGGCGACCATGTCCCAGTCCAGGGCTTGCTCGAAGCCCACGTTCGTCGTGTAGATCCTCGGATTTGCATAATCCTTGCTGAACACGGTTACGCTGACGCCGGCCGGCGGGGGCGATCCTGCTGCCGGAGGGTTGGCAATTGGGGCAGCATCATGGCCGAAAACCGGCGGCGTGTTGAACGCCGAGCCGGCAGCAAACGACTGCTGTTGCACGCCGTTTGTAGTGATTGCCCCGACTTGCGTGAGCATGTTCTGCCGTGCGTTGAAAATGCCGTAACTGGCACGCAAAACAGACTTGCCATTTCCGCGGACATCCCACGCGAAACCCACTCGCGGCTGAAATTCTTTATTCTGATTGTGAATCGTGCCGTCGGATGGAAAGTTTGGGTTGCTCAGATTTGAGCCGTAAGCGGCCGCGGACGGTGCAATCGTCATCTTCGGGAAGTGCTGCGCTTCCCAGCGAAGTCCGTAGCTAAGCGTAAAATTCCGGAAAAGTTTCCACGAATCCTGCGCAAAGAGAGCGAATTCTTCGTTATTGATTGACGAAGCGCCGGACTGATCGAAAGTCTCTCCCTGAGTTGCTGGACCGTGCTGAAGGAACAGGAGCAGAGGGCCAGTCGCAAAACTTCCCGCAGGGCACGCCCCCACAACGGTGGTTCCGTTTGAGCACTCCCTGTACGTGGGGCCATCCGTCACATAGTGCATGAATCCCACGGGACTGTCGAAGAGATAGCGGCCAGTGAAGAATCCGCGGAAGATTTGCGTATTGTTGGTGTGCAGCCACTCTCCGCCGAACTTGAAAGTGTGTTTGCCATGGACGACGGAGAAATTGTCTTTGACCTGTGTACGCCAGATCAGTTCGTCCACGGTAGGCTCAAGGAAGAAGGGCGCTCCAAAACGAAAGGTCGTAGTTGCGGGAGAAAAGCCAAAGCCCATAGCAGTGTCCGGTATGGCGCTCGGGTTGATCGCATTTCGGGGGCGGTTCTCGCGAGAGTAAGTGAAATGCGCTTCGTTCAGCATGTTTGAGGAGAGCGTGGTGAACCAGTTGACATTGGCGGCATTGATCTTTGATGGGCCTTCGATGCCGTTGGCGGTGGTGCCGTAAGTCGGAACGTCAAACGTCTGATTGGGATTCTTGGACCAATCATAGCTGTACGAACCGAAGATTTGATTCTTGGCATTCAGGATATAGTCCACGCGGCCGAAGATCGAGGCGTTGCGCACCTGGTGGCTCACGGGCAAGCCGTCATTCTCGCTGAAATGAGTTTGAAGGAAATTCAAAAGTGTTAGACGCTGGCATTCCGGGCTGGCGCTGATGGCCGCGTCACTTATAAAGCCGGGTGCGCCCGGAGCGAGTCCGAAAACGGGACTCGCCACGCCACACGCCGTCCCGATAGGCACGCTCAGATTCGTCCGTGTCAGGTTTTCGCGGATGCCCTCACCTGCAACGAAAAAGAAGAGCTTGTCCTTAACGATCGGAGCACCCAGACCGCCGCCAAACTGATTGCGCCGGAAATCCTGCAGCGGCTTTCCATCCGAGGTGGCCGCCGTCAGAGCTTCCGTGCGGAAATATTCAAAAGCGCTTCCGTGGATATTGTTCGTGCCGGATTTGGTGACAACGTTGATTACGCCGCCGGCGCTGCGGCCGAATTCGGCATTCGCGCCGCTCGCTGTGATCTGGAATTCCTTGACCGCTTCCAGGGTAATGTCGACCGCGGCACGCTGGCCCCCCATTTGTTCCCCAAAGAACCCGTTGTTGTAATCGCCGCCGTCCAGGCTGATGTTGTTGAAGATTCCGCGTTGCCCGTTGATGTTGATCTCGTCACCGTCGGGACCTTGCGTAATGCTGACGCCGGGTGTGAGCGTAAGCAGGTCTTCAAACTTGCGCCCGAGAACGGGCGTGGTTGCCACGGAAATTTCGTCCAGCGTCGATGAAGATGCCGTTTTCGTGACTTCTACCACAGGCACGTCAGTAACGACGATTTGCTGGGCCACAGAAGAGACTTTCATCGTGACTGGGACGGTGAGGCTCTGCCCGACCGTCACGTTCACGTTTTGCTGCAAAACGGTGGCGAAGCCTTGTTTGCTGATGGTGAGTGTGTAGCGGCCCGGAGAAAGACTCAGGAACGCAAAATGTCCGTCGGTGTTGGTGGTGTCCGTCTGAACGAAGTTGGTATCCAGATTCTTGGCTTCAACGGTTGCGCCGGCGACGCTCCCACCCTTCTCATCGAGAACATCTCCCTGAACGGTGCCAGTCGTAATTTGCGACTGCGCCCACCCGGTCGAGGCAAGCCCCAACGCGAGTGCCAGCACAAAGATTGCGCACAGCAGTTTTTTCATTTTACTCTCCCTCAGTCTTCTCACCCCTGTTTTCGCGAGCCAATGAATCCCCTAAGGATGGGGCGGCTGACGAAAACAATTGCTGGCAAAGAGTTTAGGTCGAGATGGTTCAAGAACACAAGAGCAGTGCCTGTGGAAACTTTGTCGCTCTTCCATAAGGATTTCGATGCAATGGGTCGCGTCTCGTGAATGCTACAATCGCCCGCGTGGAAAAGATTCTGGAGACCATCCGGATCGTAGAGCTGACAGAAGCTCTGGCTGGCCCATATTGCGCCATGCTGCTTGGTGATCTTGGCGCCGATGTCATCAAAGTGGAACGCCCGGGAATCGGCGACCAATCCAGGGCTTGGGGCCCGCCGTTTGTCGGCAGCGAATCCGCTTATTATCTTGCGACCAATCGCAACAAGCGCTCCATCACTCTCAACTACGATCACCCCCGCGGCGCAGAGGCGCTGCACAAATTGCTTTCAACCGCGGATGTCTTCATCAGCAACCAGCCAGCAATAACGTCGTTGCAAAAGCGCGGCATCGATCCGGAAACCTTGCGCGCCAAGCAACCCCGGCTGATCTGTTGCAGTATCACTGGCTACGGGTTCACCGGCCCCAAAGCTGGAATGCCCGGCTACGACATCCTCGCGCAAGCCGAAGCCGGGGTGATGAGCTTCACCGGAGAACCGGGAGGCGGTCCCTTGCGCTATCCGATCGCCATTGCCGATATGACTTGTGGAATGTACGCGACGATGGGAATTCTTGCGGCGTTATTTGCCCGAGAGAAAACGGGCCGGGGCCAATTCATTGACATGGCGCTTTTCGACTCGCAACTGACCTGGCTGGCGAATGTGGGAAGCAGCTATTTGAATGCAAATGTTGTGCCGGAGCAGTGGGGCAATGCGCATCCAAACATCGTGCCTTATGAGGCCTACCGCGGCAGCGACAACAAGTATTTTGTCGTCGGAGCGGGGACCGATGCGTTGTGGAAGAAATTCGCACAGGCTCTGGGCGTCCAGAATGACATCGGAATTGACGAACGCTTCGGGACGAATGCGCAGCGCATCAAGCACCGCGAAATCCTCGTGCCGTTGCTGCAGGATATTTTCCGGCGGCAGCCTACAGCCACCTGGCTTGAAAAATTCTCAGCAGCGAAAATTCCTGCAGCGTCAATCAATACTGTCGCGGAAGCGGTCGCTGATGCGCAGACACGCGCACGCGGATTAATCGTGCAACTGGAACATCCGTCGCTCGGCGCAGCCCGGAGCATCGCAAATCCCATCCGCTTTTCGGATACGCCGGTAAGCTATCGCCTTCCGCCACCGCTCCTCGGCGAACACACCAGCGCGATTTTGGAAAGCCTGGGCTATTCAACTGAAGATGCGCGCACCATGGCCGCCGAATTTGCCACTTGATACGGCGCCGCGAACTTAGAAGAGAGATGGCCGAGCCGAGCCGCCAAGCAAGGACGTATTCACGTTGGCGATCGTGTGCGTTCCTTCGTTTCCGCCCCATGCAAACAATAGAAAAACCTGCGGGAATCCTCCCGCGCGGAGCGTGAGCCCGGCAGACAAGCTGTGAACCCAGGGATTCGAGCCGAGATCGCCGCGATTCAAACCGACCTTTCCTTCGTCGGCCATGAACGAAAAACCAAGCGGGCCCCAGATCGAGTGTTCAAAACTTTGCCGGAAGAACATCACATTCGGCGCGCGGAAACGAAAGTCCTGGTAGCTGCTGAGCGAAGGGTTACCGTTAAGGTCTACTCCACCAATTGTGGGCTGAAAGTAAAACGGAACGATGTTCCCTGCGGGGGTTATTGAAACGGCCAAATAGAAGCGCAGTCCGACCGTTCCTTCGCGGTCCCGTGAAATGGCCTGGCACTCGCGTTGACTTGAATCGGTGGGCGGCGGGCACTCGTCCGGCCCATTGGGGTTGTTGTCCCGGGGCATCAAATTGCGCGTCGTTTTTTTGTAAATGGCAAATTCATGCGATAGATCGGCAGTCAATCGCTGAAAAGAAAATGTTGAATTGCCGGGCGTGAAAAATTGCTGATAGGTGAGGCTGTAGTTCAGCCGCAGAAAATCGTCGAAGTACACGGGCCGGATGCGGATGCCTTCACCGAGTTGCAGCGTTGCGGGCTGACTCGTCAATCCCGGAGCCGTCGCTTCCGTGTAAATCGTCTCGATCGAGGGACTAGGTTGGCCCGTGCTCGGGCGAATGCTGACGATCCTACCGTTGATCTCGCCGAAGACGCTGGCATTCAGTGGTGCATAAAACGGCTTCACTGCGTTCCCGCCAACAATTATTTCGCGCATTCCATAAAAAGAGCGGTCCGCAGCTGTCGTGGCGGGACCTGAACCGAAGTACGTAAGTTTATTGAGTGAGATAGCCTGAGCATACAAATTGATAACGGGATGCTCCGGAAGCTCGGTAAGAACACGCGGCTTCTTTCCCTTTGTCCCGAACCCACCACCGATTGGCTTCTCGTGCGTGTCAACCAACTTGAGATAGAAACCAGCGCGCCAAGAACCATTGATCGAACCGACGGCGTCCGAATTCCAGCTAATCCGCCAGTTGTCGGTGGTCTTGTGGCCCAGGTAGGCAATTCCCGCTCCGAATCCGTTCTGCGGAGCGATGCTGCCCACGGCGATGTGCACGGGCTTCCCGGTGAAGAGTTCCTCGGCGCACGGAAGAATTTTGAACGCCCCGCAACTTTCTCTTAATTTGTCCATCTCGCCGGATGGGTCAACCTTCGGTGGGGCAGCTGACGCCGGCGGAGGATTCTCCTGAGCCCAGGCGGATCCTGCCGCACACAAAAGGAAAACGAGCAAGATTCTTCGCACAGGGCCTCCTCTACTTTCTTCTTCGCTTGCTTGGCTTGGGTTTCTTGCGGCTCTTGGCTTTCCTGGCCTTGACGTTCTTTTTGATCGTTCGGCGCTTCGCCGCTTTTTGCGGCTTCTCCGCGCCGTGCGGGTGCAGGAGCGCCGTCATTTTCTTCAGGTATTTGCTGGCCTCCAGCTCGGTCTTGATCTTTGAAACGTGGGTCAGCTTTTGACCAGGCTTCAAGAGCGACTTTTCGACCTCGTGGAAATGCTTGATTTGGTTTTCGATCAGTTGAGAGATGAACCGCCCATGATCGTAAGCGCTCTTTGGCGGCTTGGGAACTTTCATAACCAGCTTATATTTCGTTTTCATATTTTCCCTCACACGTCAAAAACCCAGCAATCATCGTCGGGCCGTAAGGTGTCCGTCAGTGGCGTCAGAAAGTTCCTGGAATTTTTCTCCCGAACCGTGCGCTGGTCGTAATTCTTCAGGAAGAAGCTCGTTACCGTGCCGGGAATACAGGCATGCTCAAAAATTACACCGTTAGGGTCTTCCGTCCCCGGCACCACCGTTCCTCTAGGAACGTAAGGGGAAACTAGAATCGCAGGCACGCGTATGCCTAGCCGGTCAAAGTTGAACGCTGAACCGGTTCCGGTTTTAGCCGCGGGCGCGGAGTAACCGTCCGACTGGCAAGGCGGCGGCACGACGTGGTCGTAAATTCCGCCATGCTCGTCATACACAACTAGCAGTGCCGTGGTTTCCCAAAGTTCCTGCTTGGTACGGATCGCGTTGTAGGTATTGGCGATGAAGCGTTCGCCCTCTTGCACGTTGTGGTCGGGATGCTGGTCCGAAGCAAGGACTTCGCCGCCGCCGGGCCCAGGATGATCGTTGTAGCAAGGCTCGATGAAACTGTATTCGGGAAGTGTGTTGCCATTGCAATCGGCAATGAACTGGCTATAACTGCCAAAAATCTGTGGCTGATTTTTCAGCAGATTCACAATCTCCATCGTCGAGCTTTGCTGGTCGTAGTAATAAATCTTGGCCGTGTGGCCCGCTTTGACCATGCGCTCGTAAATGCTCAGGATGGAATCCTGAATATAGAAAAGGTTCATGTCCACGTTGCCGAACGATGTTCCGTAGTGCGCGAACGCGCGGTTGCAAATGGTCGGTCCGGGAATCGAGGAAAACCAGCCATTAAAAACGGCATATTCCGTGGCGAGCTTGGTGAGCACCGGCAGGTTCTTCGGCGGAAAATACGACATGATGGCGTGGGAAGCGTTGATGCCGGTGCCCTGGGAAGCATAACTCTTGATGAACCCCTGCATGTTTGGGACGCGCCCTGCCCCGGGAGGTGTGCCCCCAAATATCTGGAGGTCGACGCCGGGAAAGTGGTGATCGGGGTCATGGTCCAGTTGGCCCTGGAATTTCGCATTCGGCTGCACGGCAACCATCGTGCCGTTCATGTCAGGGTTCGATTCGTTTCCAGTCAGGCCGTTGATTTTCGGATAGGTTTTCATCAAGCCGCCCAGCATGTGGTCAAACGAGCGGTTCTCCATCATCAACACCACGATGTGCTTCAGGTTGTCTAATCCGGCCGGCATGTACACCCCCAATGACGTTGTGGGAATAGGCTAGGGCTGATGAATAGTGAGGGAGGGAGCACAAATCGTATCACCGTGAGTGGTTCCCAGCCCACGCGAGTGACGAATCAGCGCAGGTCCCGGGAAGGCTCCGGAATCTTAGGGACTTTGTTTTGCCCTCTCGCTCTTGGCTGTCAGAATCTCCATGGCGCGCTGCAGAAGTCTTTCGAACTCTTGCGGCTCCACGCTGACACCTTGGGAGATCCATTCCTGCCGTTCGACCGCCGGAATGAATCCGGGTTCTCTGAATTGCACAGCATTCTCGTTCGCATTCATGGGGGCACAATTCTCCTGAACTTCTCTTACACAGAATAGTGCTCAATACCGGGAATTCGTTTCAGCAACTTGAAACGACTCGAGACTCTCTGGAGCTGGTCGTGGCGCCGGCTCCCTACGAGCCGGCGTACAGCTGGAACGGAGCCCAGTAGAAGGGCTTTCTGAAAACGGAGTTCGCGTCAGCGGAATGAAGGAACGCAAGCTTGGCGTCGCGCAGGGCCGTCGCAGGATCTTTGCCCTGGCTCAGCTCGCGGTAGAGCTCATCCATCAATTGCGGCGTGGAAGCATCGCTTACCTCCCACAGCGCTCCAATCACGTTATGAGCGCCGGCGCGGAGGAAGGCCCACGAGAGCCCCACCAACCCTTCGCCAGAATAGGTTCGCGTGCCAGAACCGTTGCAAGCCGAAATGGTTACCAGCTCCGCGTTCAACTGACGCTTCACGATATCCCGCGCGTACAGTTTGAAAGAGTCGCCTTCCTGGCTCAGGATCACCGCCGATTCCAGAGGGCGCGTTCGGCTGGCCGTTCCGTGCGTGACAAAATGTACGTAGGTGAATCGTTCCGGCTTGCTGCCTAGATAGGCCGTTGGCGTTGCCTGCTTCCCTTCCAACACTTTGCGTCTTTCGTCCGGAAAGTAACGCTCAACGTTTTTCATTTCCGCGGGGGCCTGGGGCAACACAGGAAAATCGGTGTTGGGCTGCGCCGTGTTGCCGATAAGGAGGAGGTTCTTTTCCTTTGTTATGGGCTGCATCGCCGAAGAAGCTAGTATTGTCAATGAACTCGCGGTGGTCGCAGTAACATCTTCGATCCAGAAGTGGGGCCGCGGTTCCGGGACGATCAAAGTCTCAAAATTCAACCCGTACAAATTGGAATCGGGCAGGAGTATTACCCGCGAACCAGGAGGAATCATCTTCTTTGCCGGCTCGACCAGCATGGCGTACAACTTTTTACCATCGGAACCGTCTGCATCCTGCGCATCTCGCATTCCCAAAATCGCATTCCGATACGCTTTGATCAGTGGATCAATCTCCGATTGGGGAGGCAACTTCAGCAGCGTGGTCTTATGAGGAGCGATAACCCAAAGAAGGGAGTTTTTCGGAGCGAGCCAGTAGAAAAGAAGAATCGCGTTCGAACGTTGCGCTATTTTTTGAGGATAAAAATTAGGTGAAGGAGAGGAGCCCGTCTTGTGCCCCGCTCCCAAGCCTTCCGCCAGCGTTCGCGCGCGGCTCAACTCGGCCACCTGCAAAGCGTCAACGATTCGATCGTGCGAAATCAGGAACTCCACGTAATCGTTGAAGAACGCAATCGTGTTGAACAGAAAGGAAAGCCGTAATTCTTCTGTCTGCAACGTGGCGCGAACACCTTCGATCGTTTCCAGAGAATGGCGAAACTCCTGTTCTGCCTTAGAGCTCTGTCCCTCGGAAGAGTAAACTTTGGCCAGTTCGGCTTGCCCTGTCCATTGTTGAAACTTTATCGCCTGGGGTTTTCGAATGACTTCCTGCAAGGCTTTCTCAGCCTCAGCATAGTTGCCTCTGCTTGAAGCGATCAGGCCGTTTAGAAGCCTTGTTTCAATCACTA
>Ga0307471_100001076_pt1 | contig 14678 bp, 10 predicted proteins | sample atmos_gasesAM3C__2_FD_204566 | JGI IMG/M metagenome (GOLD analysis project Ga0307471, IMG submission 204566) | Hardwood forest soil microbial communities from Morgan-Monroe State Forest, Indiana, United States - atmos_gasesAM3C_515 | ecosystem: Environmental > Terrestrial > Soil > Temperate... | reverse complement strand
AACTGGCGCGTGATCGGCCACGAGACGGCGCGTCTGCTCGCGCGTCACGGCGCCCAGCTCGTGCACAGCGCGCCGTCGACCGGCGTGCGCGACTGGAGCGACCTCCGCATCGCCGTCAGCGCCGGGGTGTGGCTCGCCGGCGCGCACCCGGGCGACGTGATCGAGATCGTCTCGGACGACCGGGCCTTCGACGCCGTGGGCGACGTGGCGACGGCCCTCGGCATCACTTTTCATCGGCTCAGTGCGCGTACGCTGGGCGGCGCAGCGCCCGCTGCCGAACCCGCCCACGCCGCTCCGCACGACAGGGGCCGGCGGCGCGGCGGCCATCAGCGTCGGCATGGCAGCCGCCGCGCTCCCGCGCCCGCGCCCATCATGGAGGTACGGCGGGAGACCGATGGCGCCCAGCCGCTCCACGACCAGCCGGGCGAGGCGCACTCGGCGCCTCACGACGAGCTGGTTGACGTCGTCCGCGAGCTGGCCGAGCGTACTCCGAACGGCGCCGTCCTCATCGACAACGTGGCGCGAACGCTCAAGGCACGCGGGTTCAGCCGGCCGCCGGGCTCGCCGAGGCTCGTGACGCGGCTCCGCCGCATCAAGGAGCTGATGGTGAGCCCGACCGGGATGATCACGCTGGTGACCGACGCGGTACAGCACGACGCCGAGCCCGCGGCGCCAGAAGTTGTCGACGCGCCCGTCGAGGCGACGCCCGAGCCCGCGGCGCCCGCGCCGGCTCGCCGCCGTCGATCGCGGCGCGGCGGTCGGCGCCGGCGGCGGCCCGCCCCGGCGACTCCGGGCGCCTAGCCCCGGCGCCGGGCCCTCGTCTACACCACCAGAGCAGCTTTCGCCCGCTCGCGGATCGCGTCGGGCAGGGGAGTCGGCCGCCGCGCGTCCATGTCGAGATGGACGCCCAGCTGCTCGAGCGTCGAGATCCGCTCGCCGGTGCGCTCGTTCGTCATCACGTGCAGGAGCCGCATCGAGGAGCTGCCGACGTGGACGAGCGCCGAGCGCACGCACACCGGATCGCCCGCCCGCAGCCCGCCGCCGACCTCGAGCTGAAACTCGAACGTCGAGAACCCCCTGCGCTCCGTACGCATGTAACCCGGCGTGATCCCGAACGCCGCGGTCACGTGGCCGTTGGCCGCCGAGAAGCGATGGATGTAGTGCGTGAGCGCGACCTGGCCGAAGACGTCGATCTCGTCGGGCTTCACCGTCTCGCGGCCGCTGTCGCGAAAGCCTTCCAGGCCGGCGGGCCGGGGGCGCCGCTCGCGAGGCGGGCCGTCCCAGTCGACGCGCCGCTGCTCGGCGGCGCGTCGCTGCGCGGGTGTGAGCGCCCGGGCCGTGCGGCGCCGGGCGTCGACGTGGCGTAGACGCTGCTCGACCGTCGTGCAGACCTCGCCGGTCTCGGAGTTGAAGACCTTGTGCCCCAGCACGAGCCCGTCCCGCTCCACGCCGAGCACGCCGCTGGTGATGTGCATGATGTCGCCCACGCGCAGCTCGCGCTGGTAGCGCACGTAGCAGTCGGTGGTCAGGCAGAGTCCGCCGCGGCGTCGCGCGTACTCGAGGCCGAGACTGAGCGCGTTCAGGAGACCGTGCGCGGCGTCGCCGAGGCGCGCGAAGTAGAAGGCGACCGTGAGGTGATCGTTGTGGTCCACCTCCCAGCGATAGACGATGCCGCGATACGTCTCGAGCCAGCCGCTCACGGGGTGTCCTCCCTGAGAAATCGGGTTTCCGGCAACGGTAGCCTACACGAGTCCGGGACGCTTCGAGCGGGTGTAAGCTGGTAGTGTCAGTTTGTGACGGCCCGGGCCGGAGGGGCCCGACGAGCGGGCGTGGTATCGGGTCGACGATGACAAGATTTCGCAAAGCGCCGCTCGCGCTGTGGTGGCTGACCCTGCTGGGCGCCACCTACTTCGTCGCGGGCAAATTCGGGCTCAGCCTGGCGATCGTCAACGCCAGCGCCACACCGGTATGGCCGCCGACCGGCATCGCGCTCGCCGCATTCCTGCTATTCGGATCGCGCGTCTGGCCCGCCGTCCTGGTCGGCGCCTTCCTCGTCAACATCACGACCACCGGCTCGATCGCGACCTCGATCGGTATCGCCGTGGGCAACACCCTCGAGGGGCGCCTGGGCGCTGACCTGGTGAGCCTGTTCGCGAACGGCCGCGGCGCCTTCGACCGGGCGCGCGACGTCTTCAAGTTCTTCGTGCTGGCGGGGTTCTTCGCGACGACTGTGAGCGCGACGATCGGCGTGACCAGCCTGACGCTGGCCGGCTACGCGAGCTGGATCGACTACGGCCCCATCTGGTTCACGTGGTGGCTCGGCGACGCGGTGGGCGCTCTGGTCGTGGGACCGATCCTGATTCTGTGGAGCGCGCCCAGCACCGTGGCCTGGACCCGCACGCGCATGCTGGAGGCCGCGGGCCTCCTGGCCGCCATGATCGCGCTGGGCGTCCTCGTGTTCAGCGGGACCAGCGGCGATGCCCTCACCTTTCTCTGCGTCCCGCCGCTCATGTGGGCCGCGTTCCGGTTCGGTCAACGGGAGACGGCGACGATGATCGGCGTGCTGGGGGTACTGGCGACCTGGGCAACCGTGCGGGGTCTCGGTCCCTTCTCGGACGTTCCGGCGAACGACTCGCTCCTGATCCTGCAGGGATTTCTGGGCACGATGGCCGTGACCAGCCTCCTGATCGGTGCCGTGGTGGCGGAGCGCCGCCGGGACGAGGCCACGCTGGCGCGGCTGGCGTCCATCGTCGAGTCGTCGGACGACGCGATCATCAGCAAGACGCTCGAGGGCGTGATCACGAGCTGGAACGGGGGCGCCCAGCGCCTCTACGGCTACACGGCCGCCGAGGCGGTGGGCCGGCCGATCTCGTTCATCATTCCACCCGACCGCCCGGACGAAATGCTGCGCCTCCTGGCGCGGCTCGAGCGGGGCGAGCACATCGAGTCCTACGAGACGGTGCGCATGCGCAAGGACGGGACGCGCCTCGAGGTATCGCTCACCATGTCCCCGATCCGGAACGCGTCCGGCAAGATCATCGCCGTCTCCGCGATCGGGCGGGACATCACCGAGGAGAAGCGCACGCAGTTGGCCCTGCGGGAGGCGACGGCGCTCCGATCGGTCGCGAGCCTGGCGGTGGCCGCGGCCCACGAGATCAACAACCCGCTCACGGTCGTCTCGGGCGAGGTTCAGCTCCTCGCCCGCGAGCGTACGGGCGTCGCCGAGACCCGCATCGCGTCGATGCTCGAGGCGCTCGAGCGGATCCGCGAGGTGGTGGCGCGCATGAGCCGGATCAACCGGCTCGAGCCGGCCGACCCGGTGAAGAGCCTGCCGGAGATGCTGGACCTCAAGAAGTCCAGCTCCAGCGAGCGACCGGAGCGACGCTAGATGTGCACGCCCTTCAGCTGCGCCTCCGGATAGCGCGTGCCGGCGGCGGCGCCGGCCGGGATAGCCGCCGCGATCCGCTCCACGTCGCCGGCGGCGAGCCGTACGTCCGCCGCCTTGATGTTCTCGTCGAGCCGCTCCCGCCGCTTGGTGCCCGGGATCGGGACGACGTCCGAGCCCTGCGCCAGGAGCCAGGCGAGCGCGAGCTGCGCCGGCGTGCAATTCCGCTCCTTCGCGATCGCCTCGATCCGATTCACGAGCTCCAGGTTCTTCGCGAAGTTGGCCTCGTGGAAGCGAGGGTGGTCGCGCCGGCGATCGTCGGACGGGATGTCGTCGAGGCGCTGGACGCGGCCCGAGAGCCAGCTGCGGCCGAGCGGTGAGTAGGCGACGAACGAGATGCCGAGCTCGCGCAGCGTGGGCAGCGTCGACTCGGCCTCGACGCGGTAGAGCAGCGAGAACTCGCTCTGCAGCGCGCTGATCGGATGCACGCTGTGCGCGCGCCGGATGGTCGCCGGGGCCGCCTCACAGAGGCCCAGGTAGCGGACCTTGCCCTGCTCGATCAGCCGCTTCATGGCGCCAACCGTCTCCTCGATGGGCACGCTCGGATCGACCCGGTGCTGATAGTAGAGGTCGATGACGTCGACGCCGAGCCGCTTGAGGCTCAGATCGCAGGCCTGGGCGACGTAATCGGGACGCCCGTTGATGAACGCCTTCCCCTCGGGCGTCCGGCCTTGACCGAACTTGGTGGTGAGCACCACCTGGTTTCGACGGCCGCGAATGGCCTTGCCCAGTAGCTCCTCGTTGTGGCCGAAGCCGTACATGTCCGACGAGTCGAGGAGATTCACGCCCTGATCCAGCGCGTGCTGAACGACCCCGATCGACTGCGCGTCGTCGCCCTTGCCGTACGTGCCCGACATGGACATGCAGCCCAGGCCGACCGCCGACACCGAGAGCGAGCTGTGACCCAGCGTACGCTGTTCCATGAAGTTCCCCCTTGAGGTATCGCGCGATTCTACCCCATGGCCGTTCGCGGAGGATGGGTGGCGCGGCTTGCTACAATATGACGTCATGCTCCGCTTGACCGGAACCTTCACCCCGCGGTCGGCCGATCTGCAGACCGCCCTCCGAGGCGGCGATCCCAGCGCGTTTCCGTTCAAGAGCGAGCTGAGCCTGACCCCCCTGCTGAGGTTCTGGGAAAAGAAGTTCGGCGACGATACCTCTTCGAAAGGGGTCTTCGTCCGGACCGTCCGCGACCAGGTCACCCAGGTGCCCGAGCTCCTGGGCCCCATCACGGATCTCGGTGTCATCGACCGCCATCGCAAGCTCATCGAGGTGGTCATGGCCGGTATCTTTGCGCCGGCCTTCTTCGAGCAGGAGTTCTCGGCCGTTCTCGTCCCGTTCCAGCTCAAGAGCTTCTACGCCACGCCGCCCTTCGAGCAGCACCTGCGCGCGGAAGACGGGACCCTCCGCGGCCGGGTGAACCTCGACGCGGCCATGGTGAGCGCGCTCCGGATCTTCTTCGCCTACGAGCTGATCCTGGAGCGGATCTACGGGGTCAACCTGATCGTCGACTATCCGCTGGTGTTGACCGTGCCCGATTCGGACACGAAGCTCGACCGCCACTTCAAGATGGAGTTCGACTGGCGGTTCGTGGACGTCAAGACCGTCGGCGAGGTGCCGCCCCTGAGCGACGAGATCCGGCGCCGGCTCCGCAGCGATCTCTTCGATCCGGACCTGCTGCGCGAGCTCCTGCCGCCGGACCGGTTCATGTTCAGCGGGTTCACCATCTTCCGGGCCATCGAGGTGACCGACCAGGAAGTGCTGTCCTCGCTCGAGCGCGATCTGATCGACAAGGAGTCGATCGTGTCGCACGCGCGGTTCGGCACCCTGCAGGACAAGCTGCGCACGCTCTTCCGGCGGCCCGAGCTCCGCTTCGGCCTGGCCGCCCTCGACGGCGACCAGGTGCTCGTCCTCAACTACGGCTCCGAGTGCGAGCACGCGTGCATCTTCGCCGACTCGCGCCACCACACCGTGGAGGAATTCCGGGGCTCGGTCTACGAACGCGCGGTGAAGCAGGGCGGCCCGCTGATCATCGAGGACCTGGCGGAGATGCCGGACCGCACGCCGGCTGACGACGAGATCATGGAGTGGGGGCTCCGGAACATCATCGTTGCCCCGCTTCTGTATCAGGACCGCGTCATCGGCACGCTCGAGCTCGGCTCGCCCAAGCCGGGCGACCTGGACGCCACGCATCTGCCGAAGCTCCACCAGATCCTGCCGCTCTTCTCCATGGCCGTCCAGCGCAGCATGGAGGAGCTGAACTCGCGCATCCAGGCGTTCATCAAGGAGAAGTGCACGGCGATCCACCCGGTGGTCGAGTGGCGCTTCCGCAAGGCCGTCCTCAAGAGCATCGAGCAGCGGGCGGAGGATGCCAACGACGCGGGGGCGGAGCTCGAGCCCATCGTGTTCGAGCGGGTCTATCCGCTCTACGCCCTGGCGGACATTCGCGGGTCGTCGACGCAGCGGAGCCTCGCCATCCAGGCGGACCTGCTCACGCAGCTTCGCCTCGCCCGTGACGTGATCCGCTGGGCGCACGACGCCCGGCCGCTGCCGGGGCTGCACGAGCTGCTCTTCCGGCTGGACAAGCATGCCGCCAAGATCTCGACGAATCTCAACTCGGGCGACGAGGTGTCGGTCATCGCGTTCCTCCGCGCCGACGTCGAGGCGAAGTTCGACCACCTGCAGACGTTCGGGCCCGGCGTGCGCGAGCGAATCGAGGCTTACCGCGCGGCCCTCGATCCCCGGCTCGGCACCGTGTACGACCGGCGGCGGCTGTTCGAGGAGAGCGTGACGCGTATCGCCGACGGGATCTCGTCCTACCTCGACCTCGAGGAGCAGACCGCGCAGACGATGTTCCCGCACTACTTCGAGAAGCAGAAGACCGACGGGGTCGACCACCAGATCTACGTCGGCGGCTCACTGCTCGAGGACGGCAAGTTCGAACCGCTCTACCTCAAGAGCCTGCGCCTCTGGCAGCTGATGGTCACCTGCGGTGTCGCGCTCCGGGTCAACCGGCTCAAGGAGAAGCTGCCGGTGCCGCTCGAGGTCACGCACCTGGTGCTCGTCCAGCACGCCCCGCTCTCGATCCGCTTCCGCTTCGACGAGAAGCGCTTCGACGTCGACGGCGCGTACGACATTCGCTACGAGATCGTCAAGAAGCGCATCGACAAGGCGGTCATCAAGGGAACGGACGAGCGCATCACCCAGCCCGGGAAACTCGCGATCGTCTACGCGCATCCGGCGGAGGGGCTCGAGTACCGGCACTACATCGAGTACTTGCAATCGCTCGGCTACCTGACCGGCGAGGTGGAGGACGTCGAGCTTGAAGAGCTGCAGGGCGTGAACGGGCTGCGAGCGCTCCGGGTGACCATCGATCTGCGAAACCCGCGGATCGAACGCCGCGTCGGCCTCGCCGACCTGCAGTCCGCCACCGCCGGCCCGTCCCGCAACTGATCGGCCGCCGCGCGCTCAGCCGCGCGGCTTCATTCCCTCCCGCGTCAACCCTTCGGCCAGGAATGTCTCGATCTCTGTGGCCGAGAAGCCGAGGCCGCCGAGGATCTCGCGCGTCTCCGAGCCGAACGGCGGCGTCACCGGCGCCGAGACGAAGCCTTGGCCGTCGAGCGCCAGCGGCGAGGCCAGGACCCGCAAGCGGCCGAGCGCGGGATGGATCACGTCGTGGAGCATCCCGTTGGCAAGCGGCTGCTCGTCGTCCAGGAGCTCGATCGGGAGCCTGACCCCCGCGGCGGGAACACCCGCGGCCTCGAAGGCGGCCTGCCACTCGGCGGTGGCGCGCGAGGCCAGCGCCGCTTCCACGGCTAGGCGCAGCGTTCGGTAGTGCTCCACCTCCTTCTCGCGATCGGCGATCGGACGGTCGAGCGCCTCGTCGGCGAGGCCTACCGTGCGCATGAACGCGCGCCGGAGCGCCGGGCTGCCGCACGCGACGGCGAGCGCCGCGTCGCGCGTCGCGTAGGTGCGATAGTAGACGTGCACCGTCCCCGGCGGGCGGATCTGCGGTGTGAGCGCGGCCTGCTCGGCGTACGGCCGTCCGGTCGCACGCATCTCGGCGAGCCGGGCGAGGATCGCGGCGTGCGCCGCGCCGTCGGCCGACTCGATGCGCACCATGTTGTTGTTCTGCGCCATCATCGCCGCCATCAAGAGCGACACGTCCACCTCGCCGCCGCGCCCGGTGGCGGTCCGCCGCAGGAGCGCCGACGCGATGCCGAACGACAGGGTCATCGCGCACATGTAATCGACCACCGGGTTCTCGCCGCCGGTCGGCACGCCGTCCTGGATGTTGCCGCCCGCCGCCATGAGACCGCTGCGCGCCTGCACGACCAGGTCCATCCCGGCGAGCCGCGCCGCGGGACCGCGGCGGCCGAAGGCGCTGACGTTGCCGACCACCAGTCGCGGATACCGCGGCGCGAGGCTCGCCCAGTCGAGCCCCAGCTCGGCGGCCAGGCCGGGGCGGAAGTTCGTGAGCACGACGTCGGCGCGGGCCAGCAGACGGTCCACGACGCGCCGGGCGGACGGATGGCGGAGGTCGAGCGGCAGCGAGTGCTTGCCCCGGTTCCGGGAGATGAAGTGGCGCGTCTCGCCGGGCGCCAGCGGCGCCAGCTGGCGCACGGGGTCGCCGTCGACCGACTCCACCTTGATGACGTGGGCGCCGCCCTCCGAGAGCAGCTGGGCGCAGAAAGGAACCGCGATGAACTGGCCGAACTCGACGACCTCGATGCCGGCGAACGGGCGCGCGTTGTCCATGGCGAGCTAGGGTAGCATCCGGGCATGAGCGTCGCGGCGGTGGTGTTCGACATCGGCGGGGTCGTTCAGGACTCGCCGCTCCACGCGATCGCCCGGTACGAGCGCGAGCACGGCATCGAGCCCGGCGCGATCAACCGCGCCGTCGTCGCGGCGGGCGAGGGCGGCGCGTGGGCGCGGCTCGAGCGAGGCGAGCTCACGGTGGCCGCGTTCTGCGAGCCCTTCGAGACTGAATGCCGGACGCGCGGCGCCATCGTGGACGCGCGGCGGCTGATGACGGCCATCTCGGAGGCCGGCGTGCCGCGGCCGCTGATGCTCGAGGCGATCCGGCGTATCCGCGTCCGCGGCCTACGGGCCGCCGCTCTCACGAACAACTGGGTTGGCGACGCGCCGGGCGGAGTGACGGACGTGCCCCGCCGCGGAGCGCACGCGCTGCGGGATCACTTCGACGTCGTCGTGGAATCCGCCGTCGTCGGACTGCGCAAGCCCGATCCGCGAATCTACGCGCTCGTCTGCGAGAAGCTCGCCCTGGCGCCGGCGCGGGTCGCGTTTCTCGACGACATCGGCCGGAACCTCAAGCCGGCCCGCGAGCTCGGCATGGCGACGATCAAGGTCGACGATCCGGAGACAGCGCTCGCCGAGCTGGGGACGCTGCTCGGCTTCGATCTGATCGGGTGATCGCGGGCGCGGCCGCACGGCCGCTACGCGCGGCGCGCGGCGTCGATCTCCTCGGCGGTATAGCGGAAGGCGCGGAAGACCCAGTTGTTCAGGCCGGGCGCGCCGGCCTCGTGCGAGAAGTGCGGGTTCACGAACTCCCACACCACCTCACGCTCGGGCGTCACCTCGAAGATCCGGCCGTGGCAGCCCTCGCAGATGAGCGTGTTGCCGTTGGCCAGCCGCTGGGCGCCCGAGATGTACGGGCTGAAGAACTCGAAGAGCGAGGGATCGGTGTACTCCCACACAATCGCGCTCGTGCGCGGATCGACCTCGATCACACGCGAGAAGGTCGCCGGGTGATCGCGCCGGTGGGTACCGTTGTCGAAGATCAGGAGGTTGCCGTTGGGCAGCGGACGCGGGTCGTGCTGCTGCGCCAGGGGCGGGCTGCTGAGCGCCCAGACGACGTTCCCCGACGCGCGCTCGATCATGACGACCGTCGAGATGTTGCGGAAGCTCACGACGATGTGACCGTCGGCGGTCTCGGCGACCGTGTTGCCGTGAGTCCACTCGGCGCGCCGATCTTGAAGCGTGACGGGATGGGCAGCCGGATCGAGATGCTCCCAGCTCCGCCACTCCCACACCACATCGCCCTGCGTCGTCATCTCGACAAGGTAGTCGGCGTAGATCTTGCCGTCGGCCTCGGTGCCGGGGAGCCCGCCGCGGACCTTGGCGGCGACGTGCGCGGGCAGGGGCGTCAAGCACAGGAGGAGCACGTTCCCGTTGCGGAGCCGGCGCGCGTCGTGATGGTGGTCGGGGTGCCGCAGCTCCCAGAGGATGCGGCCGTGCCAGTCGAGCTCGAGCACCGCGCCGCCCTTGAAGCGCGGCCACGCCTCGAAGCGGCCGAGATCGTCCATGACCTTGCCGCCGTAGAAGAGGTGGCCGTTGTCGAGCAGATACCCGTAGAGGCCGGGCCGGAACGGCGGCCGCCACGTGTGGGCGACCTTGCCCTCCATGTCGACCAGGAAGACGGTGCCGTCGCCGAGCATCGGCGCGAAGAGCGTGTAGCCCGCCTGCGCGCGCGCCGGGTCGTGAGCGATGAGGCCCGTCCGAGAACGCCGGATCTTCTGCTGGTCCACGAGCGCCATGACTCCGTCCTCTCCTAGCAGCGCCTCGGCCGGCGGGGCCCCAGCCCCGCGACGGCCTGCGGCGCTCCCGACTCCTGGCCGCGCGGCTAGAAGTGCACGCGCACACCGCCGCGGATGAGCCGCGGCTCGCCGATCGAGATGACACCCTCGCTGGTCCGGCCGGTCGTGTAGGTCTTGTCGAGGAGGTTGTCGATGGCCAGGTAGGCCTCGAACCACTTGCCGAAGCTCCGTGACAGGAACAGGTCCATGACAAAGTAGCTGCCGAGCTGCAGCGTGTTCAGGTCGTCCTCGAACTGATCGCCGACCCAGCGACCGGTGATGTTCAGGTTGAACCACTCCGGATGCGTGAAAAGAATGGATCCGGTAACGGTATTCTGGGGCACCTGCGCCAGGCGTTTGCCCTCGAGTGCCGGCTGCTGGGGCGCGTCGATCACGTGGGCATCGGCGAAAAGATAGCCCAGGCGGAAGCGCCACTCGCGGGCCAGCCGCAGCTCCAGCTCAGTCTCGACTCCGCGGATCCGCGCGAGATCGAGGTTCTGACGCTGCCGGCACGTGGTGCCGACCGGGCAGTCGGGCAGCCGCGTGGTCAGCGTGACGTTGGCGACCAGATCCTTCACGTCGTTCCAGTAGCCGGTCACGCGGCCCGTGAACGGGCCCCACCGCTGCTCGAGCCCCAGCTCGCCGCCGGTCATCCGCTCCGGAACCAGATCCGGGTTGGCCACCGTGACGTCGTTGCGCACGCGGAACGGGCGGTAGAGCTCGTTGAGCGTCGGCACGCGATAGCCCTGGTAGATCGACGCGCGCAGGTCCGTGAGGGGCGTTGCGTGCCAGAGCAACGCGCCGCGTGGGCTCGTCAGGAATTTCTCGCTGTCACTGAATGTCTGCCGGGCCGGAACGCCGGCGGGCGGCGGCGTGTCCTTCCGGTTGCCGTTGTAGTTGGACCAGTAGTCGACGCGGACGCCGCCGACCAGCTCGAGCACCGGCAACGGCGTGTACACGTCCTGCACGAAGACGCCGGTCAGGAGCTGCTTTCCGCCGGCGACACGCGTGCGGAGGTAGATGCCGTTGTTGAAGACGTCCTCGATGGTCTCGCCGGTGACCCAGCGGCCGTCGCCGCCCACCGAGAACAGGTTGTTGCCGAGCTGGCGGCTCAACTGCAGCCAGCCGCCGGCCGAGGTCGTGGGCACCTTCTGATCGAGCGCGAGCGTTTCCGAGTTGCGGTTGAGCGCCTGCGTCGAGAACGTGCTGCCGAACTGCTGGTTATCGGCGTAGAGCGCGACGCGCAGCTCGCCGGCGCCCGACGTCGTCGTGCCAAACTTGCCACCAAAGGCACCGCCTCCGTAGGTCGTGCCGTTGTTCTGGAGCGGTGTTCCGTTGCCACGGTCCTCGTCGAAGTAGGTGCCGGAGATGAACAGCGAGGCCTCGGGCGAGAGCACCATCTCGGCGCGGCCGTTGAAGCTGACGTGGCGCGAGTCGGCCTCGATGTCGATGGCGCCCCGGCGCGAGTCCTTCACGACGAAATATCCGTCGGTCTTGAAATAGTTGCCCTCGAGCGCGACGCGGAACGGGCCCTGCACCTCGTTCACCAGGAGATCGAAGTTCATCGTGTTCTGGGTGCCGTAGCTGCCGTCGAAGAAGACTCCGCGCTCGGTCGGCCGGCGAGTGAGGACTTGGACGACGCCGCCGATCGCGTAGTTGCCCCAGGCGCTCGAGCCGCCGCCCCGGACGACCTCGACCTGCTGGATGCCCTGCAGCGGGATGCGATCCCAGTAGACCCAGCCGCCGAAGGCGTCGTTGGCCGGGATGCCGTCGACCAGCACGAGCGCGCGGCTGGTGCCGCTCGGGCCGATGCCGCGCAGCGAGAGTCCCTGCGTCGTCGGGTGCGTGACGAGGCTCGACGAGCGCCGGAAGAGGCTGAAGCCCGGGACCTGACGCAGGAGGTCGTCGAGCGTCAAGCTCGGCGACAGGCTGATGTCCTCGCGGGTCAGCACCGTCACGCTGGCCGGCGCGTCGGCCGCTCGCTGCTCGGTGCGCGTGACGGTGACCACGACCGGATCGAGCTTCGTCGGATCGTCGGGCTTCCCCGTCGGGGCCTGCTGCGTCATCGGCTGTCCGGCGGGCTGATCGGACGGCTGCTGCGCCAGGGGTTGCGGCGCCGTGCGCGCCGGCGGCTGCGCCGACGCCGGCGAGACGCCCAGCAAGCCGAGGAGCACCCCCGCGAACGCGCGCCGCATGGCTGGGCGAGCATGCTACAGGGGTGTCCCAGTCTTGACAAGCCGCGGTCCCGGGACGTATCGTCCGGCCGCAGCGAAAATCCGAGCAAATCGCTCTCGACCCCATGTTCAAAGGGAGGCTCCCAATGCTGCGCATCACGCTCGCCTCGGTCGCGGTCCTCGTCGCGCTCGCGCTCGCCCTCGGCCCGCTCGCCGACGCCCAGCAGGCCGCGCCGCCGCCCTGGAAGCAGGGCCAGCCGTCGAACATGGCGGACTCGACGCTGGCGCCCATCGCGCAGCCGCCGGCGCCCAAGGCGGCGGGCGAGATCCCGGTCGACAAGATCAAGGTCCCGGCCGGCTTCAAGGTGTCGCTGTGGGCGCACGGGATCAACAACGCGCGCGAGATGGTCTGGGGCGACAAGGGCACGCTGTTCGTCTCCAGCCGCGTGGCCGGCAACGTCTACGCGCTGGTCGACAAGGGCGACTCGCGTGAGGTCAAGGTGATCGCCAAGGGCCTGAACCTGCCCAACGGCATCGCGTTCAAGAACGGCACGCTCTACATCGCCGAGGTCTCGCGGATCACGAAGATGGTGGGCATCGAGGACAAGCTCGACAATCCGCCGGCGATGGAGGTCGTCTACGACATCCTGCCGCGCGACCTGCCGCACGGCTGGAAGCACCTGGCGTTCGGGCCCGACGGCAAGCTCTACTTCAACATCGGCGCGCCCTGCAATATCTGCGTGCCGCCGGACACGCACGCGAACCTCTCGCGCGTGAACCCTGACGGCACCGGCTTCGAGTACGTCGCGCACGGCGTCCGCAACAGCGTGGGATTCGACTGGCATCCGATCAGCAAGCGGCTCTACTTCACCACGCATGCGCGCGACTGGATGGGCGACGACTCGCCGAGCGACCGGTTCGACGTCGTGATGCGGAAGGGCCAGCACTTCGGCTACCCCTACTGCCACGCCGGCGACATGCTCGATCCCGAGTTCGGCAAGGGCAAGAGTTGCAACGACTACGTGAAGCCGATCCTCAAGACGGGACCCCACGTGGCCGGTAACGGCGTCGAGTTCTATACCGGGTCGCAGTTCCCGGCGGAGTACCAGAATCGCGCGTTCCTCGCCCAGCGCGGCTCGTGGAACCGGTCGAAGAAGATCGGCTTCCGCGTGATGATGGTGACGATCGACGCCAAGGGCGGCGTGGCGAAGTACGAGCCGTTCGCCGAGGGCTGGCTGCAGGGCGACGAGATCTGGGGCCGGCCGGTGTACACGCGCACGATGAAGGACGGCTCGCTGCTCATCGCCGACGACTACGCGGGCGCGATCTACCGGGTCAGCTACTCGCGCTGATCGTCGACACTGAGGAAGCTTCGCGTCCTCGCCGGCGCCTCCCTCGTCGCCGCCGTCCTGGCGGTGACGACGGGAGCGCCGGCGCCCACCGCCGATCTCGAAGCCGGGCAGCGGAAATCCGAGCCGTGCAAGGCCTGCCATGGCGCTGATGGGAATGCCACGATCCCGGGCACGCCGTCGCTCGCCGGGCAGCCCGTGTTCTTTACCCACTGGCAGCTCATCAAATTCCGCGACGGGCGCCGGAAGGACCCGCAGATGACGCCGTTCGCCGCAAACCTGAGCGACACCGACATGGCCGACCTGGCCGCCTACTACGCGGCTCAGCGCCCGCAGCCCCGGCCCGCCGTCACCGACCCCGCGAAGGTCGAGGTCGGCCGGCAGCTCGCCAGCCAGCACCATTGCGTGTCCTGCCACCGGCCCGGCCTCACCGGCCACGAGCAGATTCCGCGCCTGGCCGGCCAGGACCTCGCCTATCTCGTGAAGCTGCTGCGCGGCTTCAAGGCCCAGACGGCCGGCGACCTGGACGGCACCATGACGACGGCGGCCCAGCCCCTGAGCGAGGCGGACATCGAGAACCTTTCTCACTACATGGCGGCGCTGCCGCCGGTGCCCGCGCCCCCACGCTGAATGGCCCGACAGCCCGCGAATCAATGGCTCTTTTCCCGGCCGCCCTGGCCGTGTACAGAGGAATGACGGGAGAAAGCCTATGAAAACCGAGCACCCGAGCGTCTGCCCCCTCGATTGCCCCGACACCTGCAGCCTCACCGTCACGGTGGAGGACGAGCGGATCGTCTCGATCCGGGGCTCGCGCGCGAATCCCTACACGGCTGGCGTCCTCTGCGCGAAGGTTCCGGAGGCGTACCCGGGCTTCGTGCACGGTGAGGGACGTCTCAAGACGCCCTTGCGCCGGGTGGGCGCCAGGGGCGAGGGACGCTTCGAGCGGATCTCGTGGGCCCAGGCGCTCGACATCGTCCACGAGCGCTTCACGGCCGTCATGGCCGCCCACGGGCCGCAGGCGATCCTGCCGCTGAACTACGCCGGCCCCCACGGCATGCTCGCCGGCGGCTCGATGGACCTTCGCTTCTTCCATCGCCTCGGCGCCAGCCTGCTC
>Ga0307471_100001075_pt1 | contig 14685 bp, 3 predicted proteins | sample atmos_gasesAM3C__2_FD_204566 | JGI IMG/M metagenome (GOLD analysis project Ga0307471, IMG submission 204566) | Hardwood forest soil microbial communities from Morgan-Monroe State Forest, Indiana, United States - atmos_gasesAM3C_515 | ecosystem: Environmental > Terrestrial > Soil > Temperate... | reverse complement strand
CTCGGCGCAGTTGTGCACTAGCACCGACGTTGACCCGACCAATACGTTGAACGTGTGAGCACCGTCGACGGTAAGGTCATACATCCACTCCGAGCCACGCCAGGAGTGAACCGCTTCCACCACGACAGTGGATCCGTCATCCGACAGTAGCGCATCGCCCGCGTGAAGCTGCGAAGCAAGGACCCACTCGTCGAGCGTCTGATCCCAGAATCGGTGACCCTGTGTAGCGTGTAGCGTTGCGGATGTTCCGTCCGCCTGTCGTACGACTACGTCGGCGAGGTTGTGGTCGTCGTTAAGGAAGACGTGTGAGACAGTCGCCGCCACGGTCTTGCCAGTGGCCGGGTCGGTCGCCTCGACCTTGTCTCCGAACCTGACATGACTGATCGGCTTCATTGTGCCGTCGGCCATGACCACGAGCGTGCCTGCGGTGAATGAGTTGGTCGCGCAACTCTCTGCTAGGCGGCCGAGGAGCGATCCGGATTCATCTGTGGCGTCCCCCACAGCAACCCTCAGGAGAGCCTCGCCACCCAGCTGCAGCTCACCCTCGCCGTCCAGCAGGTTAAGGACTGCAAACCCGTTTAGAGCGACGTTGGCCACATCCCACAGATTGATATTCGCGTGAGGCACGTACTGGTCCGTAGTAAGCGTGTCGTTGCCGGATGAATCGGGGCACATCACGCTCTCGCCCCCGTTCTGATAGGTACACGGAGCCCAGGCGCCACTCCCCACGTACAACTCTTGCGGTTGATCGCCCTGGACAAATCCGGGTTTCAACGCCGCTTCTAATGCGCGGGCACGCTGGGCCTGCACGGCTTCATCGTGAGCCAGCGCAGCAGCGCGCTCTTCGGCACCGGCCTGCTGGCAGCCTGCGTCGCATCCACTTCCAGACGACGCGTACGTGGTGGGGTACGCGTGACACACGTCGCAGACGGCGCCGTAGACCCCCGCGTCCACTTGGTCATTGCCAGTCGTGTACGTGTGCCCGCTGGGATCGATACGATTCACGGGGTCGCCATTAACATACGCGTAGCTGTCGTTGGTGAGCGGATCGCTTCCAATGGAAACGTCGACTTCGGTGTTTCCTGGCTTGAAGGCGTCTGGCGAGGTGAATGCCGCCTTGGAAGGATCGTAGGTCCGCGATCCGAAGGTGTAGTCACCGGTAGTGGAGTCCCGCGGCGCGAATTGATAGCCGAGCTCGGTGAGCTGGCTCGTTCCAGTGCCAATACATGGGTTGGTCTGGCTCTGTCCGAATAGGGTGTCGCCGTAGACGTCGTACTCCAAAGCGCACGGCGTGCCGCTCGCTCCGGCCACATTTCCCAGGTTGCCGCGGCCATCGCTGGTGAACCATTGGGTGGCGCCCGATTGCAGGTCGGTTACCTGCGTGGGCCTTCCCGAGTTGTCGTTGGTAAGCACTCGGTCGTGCTCCACGGAGCTCGGGTCTATAAACTTGATCACCCCGGCCTCGGGACCCATGGTGGCGTAGGCATCCGACCATGTGCCTGTGCCATCGGCGCGACTCGACTGTCGATCGAGTGGGTCGTATGTGTAGGTGGTCGCGGTCGAGTTGCCTGCCGACGCACAGGCTGGATTGCGTCCCGACGTTATGGCGTCCGCCGTCAGCATGCGATCGAACCCATCGTACGCGTACGTCGTGCAGCCGTCGGATGTTAGGCGACCGTCGGGGTCATACTGGGCAGTCATTGGTTGGCTCGCGCCGTCACTGTTGCTGACGTGGCCGAGACTGTCGTCAGGATTGTACGTGCTGCTTACCGTCCCCACGGTTGAGAGCGGAGGTGTCCAGCTGGTCCGGTTGCCGTCGTGGTCGTAGCGGAGGAAGCTCGCGCTGCCCTGATTGCTAAGGCCGTATTCGGCGAGTCGCCCGTCCGGGTAATAGGCATAGGACAGCGTTGACGTGGCCACGTTGGTAGTGGACAGGTACGCAGAAGTGATCCTACGATCAGCGTCGTACGTGTACCACTGGTCAACGCCGAACTGGGGTCCAGAGATATCCACCCGCTGAACCTCGTTGTTGGCACTGAAGGCATACTGAGTGGTATATCCGTTTGACTGGGCAACTGTCGATGGGCGGCCGAGCCAGTCATAGGAGCGGGTCTCGCCGGAGTTACCCCCGTTGAAGAGACTGCTGCGAAGCTCGCTTGTCTCGCCGTAGTTGGTGTACTTCGCCGCCTCCGCAGCAACTTGCGTCCCCGACGCGTCGAGGGTCGACAACGTGGCCAAGTGGCCGGCGCCGTCGTAAGTCCATTGCGAGGTGTAGCCCTCATCCTGGGTAGTGCGCAAGGAGCCATCGATATAGTGGGTTGAGGTCACCGAGCTCGAGCCACCGCCTACGAAAGTTGAGTTTCCGTCGGCATCGTATTCAAACGTCTTCGCGGCTGTCGCGTCGCGGGATCCGTCTTCCGCAAGACGGCCATCGAGATAGTACTGGTAGGTCAGAGTGCCGCCATCGGTCCCGTTGGACTCCGCGGTGTGCTGGGTAACCCGCTGCCCCGTTCCATCGTAGGTGTTCACGCTCTGTCGCGATGAGCCGTCGGCACCCGGAGGCGTGGTCGTCGACGCGAGCAGGTTATCGAAGGTGTATCCGTAGGTCGTGGCGTAGCTGGGATTATCCGGATCTCCTGCATTTGCATTTGGCGCTTTGCTGGCCGCCAGATTGCCGACCTTGTCAAACGCATAGCTGGTGACGTAGGGCGCGTTGTCAGGCACCCCGTTCAGTGACGCACCGCCAGCCGGTGTCGCGACCGATTGCCTGAGGTTGTTGGTGGTGTAGGACGTGACCGTGGTCGCGCCAAGTCCGTCTGTGGTGCTCGTCTGGTTGCCATTTGCGTCATAGGTGGCCGCTTGCGTGTTGCCAGCCGGGTCCTGCACGGAGAGCGCTAACCCGTCACGAGACCAGGTGGTCGAGGTCGCGAAGATGTTGCCAAGGTCCGTCTTGCTGAGGACCCGTCCTTCAGCGTCGTACTGGTAGGTCAGGCTCTCCGGCGGGTTGGCGTCGCTTTGGGGGTCGGGCACGCTCTGCTGAAATAGGAGACCGTTGTCCGTGTAGCTGAAGCTATCGTTGCGTGCGGAGCTCCAGTTCCCGCCCGCGGTTGGCAGGAGTTGTTGGTTTACGCGTCCAGCAGCGTCATACTTGACTGCGCTGATGCAGACTCCAGTCGTGCTCAGGTATCCGGGTACCCCGGTTGCCGCCTGGGGTGACGCCCCTACAGGACAATCAGCGGCCTGCGAGGCCTGCCCCCAAGACCACGTGCTAGACACTCCGAGCGGCTGAACAGAGGTGTCAGCAGTATCGTAGCGGGGGGCGTATTGGGTTGTTGGCCGCCCGTCAGCGTCGTAATCGGTCCGCACCATGAACTCTCGATTGGGCGAGCTCGCCGACGTCGCAAAGGCGCGCGGACTGTACTGCGCAACGACGTTCCCGTCCGCGTCATAGAGTTGGCGGGTGTGGATGTTCATTGCCCCGTTCGTGTCGGTTGTCGCAATCTGGCTGTAGTCCGTGGTGGGCACACCCGCACTCGTGGCAGCCGCCACCACTGTGTCGAGCGTGCGGTTGTCGAGGTCATACGTGACCAGTGTGTCCCGAGTTGTGTTGCTCGTCGCCCCCGCCGAGGTCGGTTGCGAGGTCCACAAGCGATTCCCTGAAGGGTCGTAACCATAGGTGGTTGTATTGCTGGTGCTCGCGTCGCGTGGCACCGTCGTCGATGTCAGGCGATCCAGCGGATCGTACCCCTGGCTAGTGGCATGTGAGTTGGCGTCGGTGGTGGTGAGCTTGTTGCCGTCCGCGTCATAGGAGAATGTTGTGCTCAGGGGCTGGACTGCAGTTGCGGTGTCGTACATGGACGACGACGCGAGCAGGTCAGCGACGTTATAAGTGTTGTATGACGCGAACACGTCCCCCGCGGTGCATCCACTCTGCTGGCCATTCCCTTCAGTAAACGACCGCGGCGGGCAGGTCTCGGTGACGTTGCCGTCAGCATCGTAAACGGTACTGGTCTGTACGGTGCGGAGCGTGCCGTCGTATCGTGGCACGTACTTGGTGATGAGTCGATGGACGGCGTCATAACCGTATAACGTGGCGAGCAGCTGACCGGTCCCGTCATTGGCGTGCTCTCCGTTTCCCGTCAAGATGACATTGTCGACGCCATCGTAGGTAGTCCCGGTTGCGCATAGCACACGACCCGAGGGACCCGGAAAATCACTCGAGCCTGAGGTCGAGCAGCCATCCGGCGTTTGCATCGCCTGTGTTGAGCCCAACGTCCATGCCTTGATCGTAATCCGTCCGACGGCGTCCTCCTGATTTGCGGTCACGTTTCCCATAGGATCCTGTTCGGTCTTGAGCGTGCCGTCCGGAAAGTACGTAAACGTCGTGTGCGGGCTGCCGCTGTCCGTAGCTTCCACCGGATTCTGCACCGTCGCTACTTGGTCGTTGGCCGTGTACGTGTAGCATGTGTCATAGGTCCCTACGGTCGGACAGTTTGGCGTTGCCTGCCCGCCCTGATTCCCCCGCGCTGTTCGAACCCCGCGGAGGTTCCCGTTGTGGTCGTACTGACGGGTGGTGACATTCCCCAGTGGATCACGCGTGCTCAGCACATAGCGCCAGGGCGCCTTGTACGGGCTCGATCCCGCGCCGTAGAGCGTCTCGGTGTAGGCGCTGCTGGGAGGGGCGCCGACTGTCCCCGGAAAGTTGGTGGACAGGCTCAGTCCCTGGGTAGCGTCACGTGCCCACGTCCGAACGACGTTGCCGGCCGCGTCATACGCGAAGGCGACAAAATTGCCGCACGGATCCGTGATCCCTTTCAACCAACCCCCGGCGTGGGTGGTCCCGGACAGGTCGAGATCGGTGTTTTGAAAGTACGTGTACGCGTAGGGCTTGGGAGAGGGGCATGCACTCGAAGCCGCCGTTGCCGCGGATTCATCGGGCGTCGTCATGCTTGTTCGACCGCCGTACTGGTCATATGTGTACTGGGTCAGGGCTGGATGACCGGCGGGGTGCGCCGAGGTGCCATCTCGAGCGGGCGCGGCGATCTCGCAGAGAGCGCCGGAGTTGATCCCACTGGTCGAGGTAACTGGGCTCCCGGAACACGCGTCTGTCGAACCTGCCGGCAAGCCCGCGCCGACGGCAGGGTTCTCGTCGACGGTGTACGCCGTCCGGTAGGCACAGTAACTGCTCGGACTCGAACTGCACGTCGCCGTGCTTCCCGCATTCCCATTTGGAGTCAGCGTGCCTGTTTGGTCGCTCAGTACGAAGATGGTGTTGGCGTCGCGGCGGTTCTGGGACCCGCTGAGGACGGTCCCTGCGCCGGCGATCGCGTCTGTGAAGGTTCGCACGGTTCCATCCGCCTCGACGTACTGCGCCGCAAAGGATGTGCTAGTCAACAGATGGGCAGGTGAATCCGTCTCGTCCTGTGTGAGGATGGCGCCCTCGTCATTGAAGACGTAGCGAGTTTGCCGATTTGGAGTCCAACCACCGTCCAGCGCCAGCCTGGTGATGCTGCAGAGATTGTTATCGGCGCCCGCGTCGGGCTGGCGGCAGCCGGCGCTATCCCACGTGTACATGGTCCTGTGCAGCCAGTTCGCCGACGTGTCCCCCTCGTCGAATTCGCCGGCGCGGCCGACGCTGTCGATGGAGCTGAACTGCTGACGCTGCGCGGTGCTACTGGTGACCGTGTCGGCAGTCATCAGAGCAACCACTGTAGTGTTCTTCTTCAAGACATAAGAAAACGTGGTCGCGATGCCTGCTCGGTCGGTCACTTTACTCACCCAGGGTGGCCCGGGAACCTGTGGCGGCCCTGCCGGTGCAGTCGCGTAATGAATCGAGAGAGTGGCGCCTCGGCCGTCCTTGATACTACAGAGCTGATCTGCCGTCCCCCCGCACGAGCCATAGGCGTAATGGAGAGTGCTCAGGTCTGGGTTGATGACGTTGACGAGGTGGTCCCCGGAGTCCAGCTGGTATTTGGTCAACCGGCCTGCCGGGTCCTTGACGTCGACCTCCGGAAGGGTCGTGGTGCCTGACATCCAGCTGGTGTTGGTAAGCGCGAATGCGCGGTTACTGCCGCCAGTCTCCCCGACCCGGCTTAGCTGACCATTCGTATACGTGTAATCGGCACGGTTGCCGAAGCCATCGCGGACTGCCAGGAGTCGGCCGTCATTGCTGAACTCGCGTCGCACACGATCAACGGTCATCGTCGCATAGCCAAGTACTCTCGCATTGCTGTCGTTGAGCCCTGCGCACCCTCCGGTGCTCGATTCGACATAGCGCCACATGCTTGCGTGGATGCCCGGTTCACTCGCATAGGCAACGTCCACGCACAATGTGTAACCCGAGTCCGGGCTGATCGTGGTTGGAATCAGTGGCCACCGGGGGCCGGTGCCGATAGTGCTGACTGCAATAGGGGAGGATAGGTCGGTCGGCGTGAATGTCACGCGTGCGCCCGAATCAGTGATTAAGGTGACAACCTGACCCTGGCTAACGTGTTCATCGGACGAGACTCGAAGTGCGATTCCGCCGGTCGCATCGCCCGCTTGCACCCAGCTTGTGGCCCAGCCCTGACCTAATGGTTGCCCGCTCGGATAGGCGATCTCTTGGCTGTTGTAGGCGCGCCTGAGGCCGAGCACGAGATGGCCGTGCAATCGAAACGGGGTATCGTCGTTCTGGGTAGCCACGAGGTTGCCGTCCGCAGCGTTGATCTGCGCCGATCCCTCTGGTCCGAGGCTCTTTGACACAAAGGACCACCAGGGATGTAGCCCGAGGCCCCCGTCACAGACGGCCGCCGATGTGCTGGCCGTTCCGCCGGCCTGGGATCCATTTGTGGCTGCAGCGGAGATGCTCCAGTTGGCGCAGGCCACATCGGAGCCGGTAGCACGCATGGATGCAGTCAGCTGGGTTTCGGGCGTATGGACAACGAGCCCGGCAAGCGAAATTCGCGATTTGCTGACTTGGCATGTGAGCCCTCCGCTGCCGCAGGCCTGGCCGGTAACGACCACAGACGAACCTGTGGCGTCGAAGCCCGCGGGCAGCTGGATGGTCAGGTTGTCGACTTCGCTAGAGGTCCCACCGGTTGGAGAGTTCCCGGCGGTTGGCACCACCTGGACGGACAGCGACGCGTTCGACCCGCGCGCATACGTGGCCGCGTCGAGACTCAAATAGACGCCCGGAGCCAGCTCTGGCGGAGGTGGGCTAGGGCTCGCCATCGTCACAGGGCTGCTAAGAGGCCCCGGGCCGCCACTGTTTGGATCGACCAGAGTGGAGTCCGCGGAATTGATCGACGCAACGCCAAACGTATAGTTGACACCGTTGACGATTCCTTGCGTGATCGTCGCAGACGTCGCTGTCCCTGCCACCAGAACAGAGGCGACTGCCGCTGGGTTGCCAACCACGTATGTGTACACTTGATATCCGGTCACGTCGGTAGCACTATCCGGCGGGGGAGCCCAGGAAACCTCGACCTGCTGGTTCCCGGCAATGGCCGTCACATCGCTCGGCGCACCGGGGATGCCGCTCGGTGTAATTGTGGCGCTGAAGTCCGAGGGCGGCCCTAAGCCCAGGCTATTCTGGGCCGTCACGGTGAAACTATAGTCACCGCCATTCACGAGTCCAGCGAGAGTCGCGCTCGTGATGGGTGCGGTCACGGATACCGCTGGTTGCTGAACCCAGTCAAGGTATGGGTTGACCTGATAGCTCGTGATTGGCGCTCCTCCGTTGTCCGGCGGCGGAGTCCACGTAACGGTCGCCGCGTCGCCCGAGCAGGTCACCAGCGATGAGGCGCCGGTGGTGGCGCCTCCCGTACCGCATTGACCAGGCTGGGCACTGACGCTCTTCGGTGCCGTTGGGGGGCTTGCGGTCTTAAAGCTGGACGAACTCGACCAGCCCGTCGAGGCCTGATACTGATCGCGACCGATCACGCGCCAGTAATAGGTCAAGCCGGTCTTTAGAGTCCCCGGTGGTACGTGCCACGACGGATTCGCTAACCAGCGCGACGAGCTGATGTATCCGCCAAAGTTAGGATCGGTTGATATCTGGAATTGATACCCTGCCGCAGATCCGCTGCCGGTCGACGTGCACAAGCTGTTGGCCACGCCGTTGCTGTTCGTACAGGTACCGGCGGTGAGGGTTGGGGTGAGGACCGTGACGGTGGAACCATTGCTCGGTGAGCTCGGCGCCGGAGGCGTGCTGACGAGAATGTGGAAGTCCGCAGTGGCTATCCCTTGCCAGCTGAACCAACTTACGCCTTCATCGACGACGTCCCAACGCAGAACGTACGACCCGTCTGGCAGCGGCCCGGTATCACCTGAGGTCGACGACGCACTGAGCGACGACATCGCGGCGATATTTGCGTCGACCCATTGGCCAGTGCCCGGAATCAGATTCGTGAAGTCCGACGTAGCACCGTCCCAGTACTCCAGCGTGGTACCGGTGGAGTCGTATACATGGTAGCCAAGCCTGTAGTCGGGGCATCCACACGGCTGGACATCCGGATTCCAAGTCTGTGTGCTCTGATTGACCACGTAGATCCACATATTTGAATTCGCCGTGTCAGTAGGTCCGAGAAAGGCAGGGTTGCCGTTCTGCGGGTACTGCGGCGGATTCAGAGCGCTATCCTGAAACCCCCAGTTCACTGGACCGATACTTGACGAATAGGTCACCTGCAAGTTGGGCTGATAGTTCGGGCACTGCGACCAGTTGACGCTTGCAGTGCCGCACCAGACGTCGCCACCGTATGCTCCGTTGTATGCTGGGTTCGATTCCCACGTCGGATCCATCTGAATCGACATGCCCTGGTTGCTAGCGGGGTTGTTGACCCACTTGCTGATCTCCGCTGTCGCCAACGGCCATGGCTGAGAGCCGCACGACGGCGAGCAATAGGGAAATTCCGATTGCTGATCAACTGTGAAGGGGCTTGTGGCGGTGGCGGCAGCCAGCTGATCATACGTATAGCTTGCCCACGGTTGGGTGAGTTCGTTGAAGTCAATGTTGAACCCGGGCTGTTCGTTGCATGTCGGGATGTTCGGGTCGCCAAGGCAACCGACAAGATATAGATTGAGATACGCGGAATTTATTGTTGCTCCCGTAGGGATAGAATGCAGATCGAAGTGAGCGTAAGTGCGATCCGGCTCAAAGTAATAGGACGAGCCCGAGTGCTGGTACGTGCCAACAGCGAGGCCCGCCGTCTGCATAACACATCCGCCGCCGTCTGAGCCGCACCCGGCCGTTGGACCGTATCGTCCGTCCGACCCGATCATGGATTGGCTATTGTTTTGGTCGAAGCTCACTTGGGGATCCAGCACGATCGGATACGCGTGTCGCGCCAACCAAGCTGACGAGAGGCGTATCGTGAAATTGAAGCCATCGCCCGCCGGAGTTACCGTTGAGCTTGTGCTCCGCGGGTCGAGTGGCGGCCCCCCCGGACTATCAGCAAGGGACTCCTCGTACGCATACTGCGGGGGGATCGACACTCTGACATCTCCGTCGATGAGCCTTCCGAAGTAGTTGCCTCCGTGGCCATCCTTGTGCAGAAGCCCCAGCGCATGCTTCGGATCAGCGAGATGAAAGTGGAACGTGGTGGGCGCGGCTGGGGACAGCAGCAATAACTTTTCGGAGAAGCCGGCGGCGGTAGTCTCATACGACAGCGTTGTGCCCGTGGCGGCGTTGTCGTAGAAGACGGCGCCGCCGCGGAGCTTCGGTGCTCCAATGTTGAGGCCAGACACGGACATCGTCACAGGGCCGCCGTCAAGATCCAGCCGGTAGAGCGCCGTGGCCGTCGCGCCGAACTCAATCGGCCGAACGCTCCCGCGGCTTGCCAGGGGAAATGTTGGGTCCGGCTGGGACGAGACGGTCGGATCGATCGTGATCCAGCGTCCTGCCTTGTATCGGAACCGCGGCGCCAAATAGAACCGTTGTGTCACGTGGCCGTGGACATCGGTTGTCCAGTCGGAGAAACTGCTCGCGCCGCGGGTGGCAACGCGGGATCCCGATACCCAATCGTTGCCGTGAATCGGCGATGGGCGTTTGGAGCCGGCGAGGGCGGCTTTCCCGATAGCCTTGCCCTCGGCAGGACCATTCGGCGGATTCGCTTTTGTTGACGACTCAGAACCGGTTGGAGGCTGCGCCGGGCTTGGACGTATGAGAACGGCCCCAACCGCCGATCCGCTGATTACGCTCAATGTGATCACAAGGATCAACAGCGCCTTTTCCCAGCGCTTCCTCAGGGCTAGCCGTTTCCGCATCGGAGCTCCCTTACGTCGACTGCCGGTCCGAAGGCTCGACTCACGATCGAGACCCGCCGGGCAACGGATGGATGGCCGTCACTCTGTTAAGAAGAGCTGCGGACCAAAAATCTCCGCGGATCAGCAAATTGCTCCTAGCTGCGCGCCGCTCGGGTTGACTGCACTGATGGGCGCATTAGCTCGTTGAGACGCGCATGGTGCATCACGGCAGTACGGAATCGCCTCCTCGGTGGCGCGCTGAGTACCCGCCCAGCCGACTTATCAATGATTGTTACCCTGATGCGCACTTTGGTTTTCGTAGCCAACGTGTCTAGTAGGACCAAGGAGCGGGGCGGCATGGGGTGTCCTCGGAGCTTTGGCAGCGTGTAGACGCCGACGCGCGAGCACCGTTTCGTACGATCGTTTACAGACCTTTGCAGCTATTTACCAAAATTCCGTTGCTCGGCGATTATGAGATGAGGACGCTAAGCGCCCCATGGGCGGCACGGCGGAGGAGGTCGTCCTGCAGCTCGAGGAGCTGTTCTGTCGATATCAAGCGTTTGCGCTTGGATGGGCTGAGCATCGCTACCACGATAAGGCGTTTGCAGAAGATGCAACCCAGGAGGCCTTCCTGCAGCTCTTCTTGAGGGCTACGAAGGGTGGGCCGAAGACACTAGGGGGAGGCGCGGCGATGATTCGCCGGAACACGCGTTGGGCCGCGAACAATCTGATGGAGCGAGCCCGCGCGTCCGCAGCGCGTGAACGGCGCTCCGCCCCAGTCGGCTTTGATGAAGACGCTGGGTGGGTGCGACACGAGGCACGCGAGCTTGTGGCTGCGGTCTGCGCCCCCTTGTCCACGTCCCACCGTCAGGCTCTGCAGCTACGGTACGCTGAAGGTTATTCTGATGTCGACTCTGCGCGCCTACTCGGAATACCTACCAAAGCGTTTCAATCTCGACGGCGCCGGGCTCTTGAAGAGGCACGCAAGTCCGCCACCCAGTGGCTAGGCGCAACGTGATCAGTGCGCTTTGGTTCCGTGGAATCGGATCGTTCTAATCAATGGCCATGAGAATTCCCCGTTCGGAGGCCGTTGCCGAAGCCCTCTGAGGCCGTCACGGTGCATCTGATGCCGATTCGCTGCTCAAGGTCCGCCTCCCGAGGACGCCGAGCGCTGCGGCAGCACCGACGCCGGTCGGGGCGGTTGGCAGAAAGCATATCGCGAGCGGAACGCTCGCTGCGGCCCAACCCGATTTACAGGACCGGTTGCTGGCGCATCGGTTTCTTGAGGTTCATCGCCGTCGTCGTGAGAAGTGCTTGCACCTGCATCCGGCCCGCGGCCGCGACACTGATAGCGCGCGAAACCGCATCACCCCGCTACGGAAGGCGCTAAGCGAGTTCCTTGGAGCCCGTAGACAATTGATGTGCTTATTCGGGACATTCTTACCGCTGGCTGGACCCGCCGGAGGACGTCGTACCCTGAGCAGCGCTGATGAAGGGACCTTTCGGCCATCCAACGTTGCCCGTTGGGGAGGCGCTGAAGCATCCCGCGATCCATTGGGGTGATTCTCTCGTCGCAAATCTCATACTCACTTCATCGCTCCGAACGTCCATCTAATGAGCATCGCTTATGGTCTTGACGGGACGACTCGGCTGTGAGTCGATGCGTGCATGATCTCTCCACGTCCGCGAGCCTGATCTGCACGCACCCACTAGCCGCGCCGCTCTCGTCATTCTCCGAAGGTGCTCACCGCGCTGCAGAGCGCCGCGAAGAAGCTGGCGCGCTCTTGGTCGAACATGTGCGCTAACACGAGCACGAAGTCCACGATTCTCGACCCCACACGGTGACCACCCTTCGCTCGCACTGGCTGTAGAAGAGACGCCCAACCGGCCGTACGGGCGCCGCGGAGCGGGGAGTCATCGCATCCGCAACGGGTGCCACGAGATCCGCCGCGTCGTCGACGGTCAGCGTCGCGCATTTCGTGGGGCCACCCTTGCCGAGGCCCAAGCCAAGGCTGACGCGGCCACACGGCGGCCGCGTCACATGAGCGTATCGCCGACGATTCGTACCTGGCTGGCCGATTGGTTGGCGCGCAAGCGCCTGAATCTTCGCCCCCAAACCTGGATTGCGTACGAGGCACAGGCGCGCCCGCACGTCATCCCGGTGATCGGACACGTACGACTCGACGCGTTGCTGCCGGAACACATCGACAAGCTGCACGCTCGCCTGTCGCGCACGCTCAACGGGACCACGGCCCACCACGTCCACATGATGCTCGGTGCAGCCCTTGCTGACGCGGAGCGGCGCGGGCTCGTCACAACCAATGCCATTCGCGTGGTAGAGGCGGCGCGACGAGCCAGCAAAGAGATCGAGACGCTCACCAGGGACGAGGTCGCCGCGCTGCTAGTCGCTGCCCGCGGGGAGCTGTTCGAGGCGGCGTATGTGCTTGCGGTCACCTTGGGTGTGCGCGAGGGCGAGCTCCTCGCTCTATCGTGGCAGCAGATCGACCTCACGAACCGCCGACTCGTCATCAAGAGCAACGCGACCCGCACGCTCGATGGTGAGCGCCGCATCGCACCTCCGAAAACCCCTGCGAGTCGCCGTACCTTGAGCCTGCCGCAGATCGCCGTCGAGGTTCTGGCTCGCACGCCGCAGCGAAGCGACCTCGTATGGCCAGCTCCCAATGGCGGACCGCTACCCGCGTCGACTTTCTATAAGCAGTGGGTCGCGCTACGGCGCCGGGCCGGCATCCGACGGGTCACATTTCACGCGTTGCGTCACACCGCCGCGACGCTGGCCATCGAAGGAGGCCAGCCGCTGCAGGCGGTTGCACGGATGCTCGGGCATTCAACGGTGACCACAACCATGGAGCTGTACGTCCACGCCATTGATGCAAGCACCGAGGCGCTGGCTGATTTCATCGATTTCCAATACGGGCCCGGCCTTCGCGTGGTCAACGGAGCTGAATGGGACTCGAAAGGGACTCCGGAACCTAAAGTTGGCGCCAAGTCAGCGAAAAACGACTGCCGGGAAAGGGATCGAAACCCTTTCGCGACGTGCATACGAAACTCGGCTACGCAAGCGTTGCCAACCGTTGAGGCTGGCCGCCTAATGCCGGGTCAATACGATTGAGTCCCACGCTCATTCGTCAATGGCGGTGGTGGTGGGCACCGTGCGACCGCTCGAGATTTCGTAGACATGCCAGTTTTGCTGGATCGCGCGGACGGCTTTTCACTTGCTCACGCGACAGTCATGCTCGGAGGCCAAGCAGGGTGGCAACGAGTGGCTGTTGACCGGAGGTTCGCGGAACGGTTCAATGTGGGCCATGCCCCAAAGGCGAGGATACGCGGGGGTGCTCAACGGGCGGTTGGTTGGTTTCATGTTGGCCGCCGTTGCAATTGTGGCCACGTTCGTCCTCGTCTTTGGGCACCCGAAGTCACATCTGACCGCCCACGCTGGCGGTCCACCTCCAGGATCAACGAGCATGTCACCGACACCGATGGGTTCGGCCACCCCAACGCCGATGGATCACCAATCGGAACCGCCAGAACCAACGGAGGCGGGTGAGCCGTCTGAGGCTGCTGAACCCTCTGAACCGCCGGAGCCGCCTCCGTCCAACCTCGCCGACCTCAAGGTGACCGGAGAACTCCAACTTGATGCGACATGGAGCCTCGAACTTGCGCTTGCGATCGGTGCTGGCATCGTCGCGGCCGGACGGAGGACCCCGCTAATCCGTGGAGCCGCGATCGTAGTCGCTTTCCTTCTATCCATTTTCTTACTCGCCGGTCTCTTGCGGGCGGCCACCACGAGCATGCTCTCGTGGCTATGGTTTGTGCTCCCCCTCTTGACCGCGATGGTGGTCGGCGTGACCGGTTGCATATTGCTCAAGGTGGTCCCCGGAAGACCCCCTCCCCCATGGGTACCTACTACTATCAAAACGGGCCGTAAAGCGGCCGTTCCAATCAACGACAGGAGGAAACGGAAAGTGCAACCGAGTTGGCAATCGACGGTAATCGCAATCGGGTTCATTGCGTTTGCGGGATTTGGCCTCTGGCTTGCCGTCGGTCACGACTTCGCGACCATCTGGGCCGGTATCGGAACGGTAATCGGCGTCTTGACCGGGGCAATTCCGGCGTACTTTTTCAAACAGCAAGCGGACAGTCAAACTAGAAGGGCGAACGCTTTTGCCGGCGCGCTAGCTCCTGAAACTTACAAAGCCTTAATCGATAGCCATCCTGAGCTCGCCGGCTAATCTGGTCAGTCTGTCAAATAGTCCGAGCTCCCAGCTCAGGCAGCGGCTCGCTGCCGCTAGGAGCAACCCGTCGCGCACGCGGAACTTCGGCGGGCCGCACCTGGCGACCCAGTACGCCAAGCTGGTGGTGCAGCACCGCGATCTCGATGTGTCTTTGGCCGCCGCGCCAGACCTGCCTGCCTTTCATTGAGCGGTTCGGCTGGCTACTGACCTC
>Ga0307471_100001074_pt1 | contig 14690 bp, 14 predicted proteins | sample atmos_gasesAM3C__2_FD_204566 | JGI IMG/M metagenome (GOLD analysis project Ga0307471, IMG submission 204566) | Hardwood forest soil microbial communities from Morgan-Monroe State Forest, Indiana, United States - atmos_gasesAM3C_515 | ecosystem: Environmental > Terrestrial > Soil > Temperate... | reverse complement strand
TTTGCTGCCGGCAGCAAGCAGATTCCTCGCCGATAGAGCTGGCTTCGGAATGACAAGGGGTGGGGTTTTTTTGTGCAAACTGCAGCGCTACCTGCGGTGGGGTTCGAGTGAAGGGGAAGCTCTCCCGACAAAGAATTACGCGTGAGAGGATTCGGCCTGGGCGGGAACGTCCGTACTCGTTTCCATGAACTGAATAATGGCGTCGGCAAACTCCGAGGTCCCGGCGTTTCCGCCAACGTCGCGAGTGAGTTTGTCTTTGGTGCGATAGACCTTTTCCAGCCCGTCGTGAATCTTGTCGGCCGCATGGTGTTCGCCGAGATGACGCAGCATCAGCTGCGCCGAGCGGATCACCGCGGTCGGATTGGCCATGTCCTTGCCGGCAATGTCTGGCGCCGATCCGTGTACAGCCTCGAAGATGGCGCAGTTGTCACCCAGGTTGGCGCTGGGCACGAACCCCAGTCCACCGACGAACGCGGCACAAAGATCGGAAATAATGTCGCCGTAAAGATTTTCCATGACCAGCACATCGTACTGATAAGGATTCATCACCAACTGCATGCAGGTGTTGTCCACGATGTGCTCACCGTACGTGATCTCGGGATACTCTTTGGCCACGTCGCGGCAGCAACGTAGGAACAGGCCGTCCGAAAGCTTCATGATGTTGGCTTTGTGGATGGCGTGAATCTTCTTACGCTGGTTCTTGCGGGAGTATTCAAACGCAAAACGCGCGATCCGGGTGGAAGCCTTTTCGGTGATGATCTTTAAGCTCTCGACTACCCCCGGTACCACCTCGTGCTCGATCCCGGAATAAAGACTCTCAGTATTTTCCCGAACGATGATGAGATCCACGGCGGGATAGCGAGTAGGAATATGGGGCAGGTTGCGAATGGGCCGAAAGTTGGCGTAGAGCTCAAACTTCTTGCGCAGGGCAACGTTGATGCTGGGAAAACCTTCGCCCACCGGTGTGGTTACCGGTCCCTTCAGTCCAATGCGGGTGCGTTCGATCGACTCGACCAGTTCCTTGGGAATGTATTCGTGATATTTGGCATAGGCCTCGGCGCCGGCCTGAAAGATCTCCCAATCGAATTTCACCCCGGTCGCCTGCAGAATGCGCACGGTCGCCTGCATCACTTCAGGGCCGATGCCGTCGCCGGGAATAAGTGTGACTTTGTGGGCCATAGCGTTTCGTGTGGTTTGTGTGGTCGTAGGGCGACCTCGCCCTTGGCTTTTGCTTTATCTCGCACCAGTCGCGGACGGGGTCGCCCGCGACCACACAACCTCTAAGTCTTTACCGCGCCTTTGCTGCGAGCCTCAGGCGCTTCTTTCGTCTTCAGCAAATCTTTCAACTCGGCCATGAACTCCTGCACATCTTTGAAGTCCAGATAAACCGAAGCGAACCGTACATAAGCCACTTTGTCATAGCGGCGCAGGCGATTCATGATCAGCTCTCCGACTTCGCTGGTCTTGCGCTCCCGCTCCGCCGACTCGATAACGAATGCTTCTGCCTCGTTCACAATCTGTTCCAGCCGGCTGATCGGCACCGGACGCTTCTCACAGGCCCGCAGCAGTCCGTTCAGCACTTTCTGGCGGTCAAATTTTTCCCGGCGGCCGTCCTTCTTGACCACCATGTAGGGAATCTCGTCGATTCGCTCATAGGTGGTAAAGCGCTTGCCGCATTTCAGACACTCGCGGCGGCGGCGGATGGAGTCGGCTTCCTTGCTCTCGCGCGAGTCCACCACTTTGTCATTTTCAAAGCCACAGAAAGGACACTTCATGTCAGACGAGGAGTCTTCGCTTGCATTGTAACAGGCATAAGACCAGGCCGATTCCCACCCAGGTTCCTTCGTAAGGGCCATTGTCAACCTTGGGGAGCGTCACTGGTTTCGCCGGTCTGGGCTGACGCGCGCTTAAATATCTACGCCTTGTGCTCGAAGAAAAACGATCAGTCGGCTGACCGGCAACGCCGTCACGAAATTGTAGCTGCCAGAGATTCGCTCGGCGAACCGCAGGACAGCATCACTCTCAAAGGCACCAGCATAACTCAACACGGCGTACTGGTTGATGTACGCTTCAATCTCGCGCTCGACCAACGGACGAAACGAGATATCCGAAATTTCCACCGCGGACAGCATTCTCCTGGTCTGTGAGTGAACGACCGCGAGCGCGGTTACAAACTGAAACTTACTTCCGGACAATTCTCTCAAGAATTGAGCCGCCTCTTCCATGCTGCGCGGCTTTTCATAAATCCTGTTGCCCTTCGACACGACCGCGTCACCCGAAATGACCACTGCGTTGGGATACTCGCTTGCAACCTTCCGTGCCTTTGCTTCTGCGAGCTTCTCAGTCAAAATAGTGGGATTGCTGTCTCTGATCGCCTTTTCGTCGATTTCGCTTGGACATATTTCGTAGGCGAGGCCGAGCATGTCCAATGCTCGTCTGCGAAACCGAGACTCAGAAGCAAGGACAATCTTCATTTTGAGAACCTTAGAAATATGGACTACTCTGCCAAGTCGCGGACCTGTGATGACGCGTGTCTGTCCGTTCAGACAGCAGGGGGCGAAACCGGAACTGCTGCGTCTGCTTCTTCCTGGTGGCTTTCCTGGGAGAGCTTGCGTAGAGATAACCGCTCGTGATGGGCCAGCAGCAGACCCAGCGGGATGACTGCGACGAACGTCACCAGCCAGAGCATGATGCCGCAACTGGCGGCCAACTCCTTGGGCACATCAAAGATATGTTCCAGCGCAGCGATGGTAGCCAGCTGCGATCCTCCACCCACGCCCGGCAGTTGCAGCACCGATCCCAGCATGCTCGAACCCATGAGCAAAAGCACCTGCACCAACCGGATATCGAGCGGATCTTCTCCGAAGAGATGCGCGGTTTGATGGTAGGCGAGAGTGACTTCATGGTAGGCGACCGCGATGATCCACCACATTCCGATCGATACCACGATCAGCAGGGCCAGGGAAACTGGGCCGTGAATCGTATTCAGACCCTGGCCGAATTCACGGATTTTAAGCGCTATCCGATGGCCGAGACGGGCGCCTAAATGAGAGAAACGGTGTTGCACCCAGTCGGCCACGGCGTCCCCTTTACGACTCACAAGAACGGCCCCAAGCGTCAATGCAACGACTAGGCCAAAGAACAGAAAGCCGCCGTTGCGGAACCGGGTGTAGTACTCAGGGTGGGGGAGCGTTTTTCTCGAACTCGGGAGGAAGATGCCCACAGCCATCAGGACAGCAAACGCCCCGATGTCGAATATCCGCTCCACCGCCCAAACGGCGACCTGGGAGGAAACCGGCAGCTTCTGTCGCCGGGCAATCAGATAGGGACGAATAAACTCACCCGGACGTCCCAGCAGCGCCAATCCCGTGAATCCAATAAGCGTGGGGGGCACCAGTTCCAGCCAGGATGCTTGGGGGCGCACCGGGCGCAGGAAGATTTTCCAGCGGATGGCCCGGAACACGTAAGCGACATATATAAGACCGACGGCGTGGGCGATGTGCCAGGGTCTTATCTGCTCGGTCTCCGCCCAGAAAGTAGTCCAGTCGAAGCTTCGCCAGTGACGGAACTGGAAATACACCAACAAACCAAAAATAGTCAGGATCCCGCCGGTAATCAGAACACGTTTTCTATCCATATCAGGGGAGGACCCGAACCACCGAGCACAAAGCTCGATCCAAGGTAAATGAGGTAGACCCGGGGGTCAACGCGCCACGGTCTCTGGAGAGGTTCGGTTCGAACTTTCTCCCTCCTGATACTGGGGTAATCCTGAGCTTGCGAAGTTCACGGAGAGACCAGGACACTTACCGCGAGGCCTGAGGCGCAAGATTGGGAAGGGCTGCCTGCTTGACTCCGGCCGCGGCCTTTGGGGTTGCCGGCTTAGTCCGGGCAGCCTTTGCGTTCGCCGCGGCTGCCTTACGCTCCGCGATTTTCTTGCGATTGTAGTCGCGAACGATTCGCGCGACGTAGGTGCGGGTTTCGTAGTAAGGGGGCACGCCGCCATACTGTTGCACACGGTGCGGTCCCGCATTGTAAGCGGCCAGCGCCTTGATCACGTCGAAGTTATAGCGCTCGAGCAACTCGCTCAGATAGCGGGTCCCGCCCTCCACATTGGCTCGGGGATCGAAGGCATTGGATACTCCCAGCTTCGACGCGGTCCCCGGCATCAGTTGCATGAGCCCTTGCGCTCCCTTGGGAGAAACGGCCCGCGGATTGAATCCACTCTCGGCGTGGATCACGCTGCTGATGAAGTCGGGATCGAGGTGGTGCTGGTCGCTGATGGTATTGATCACTTCTTTGAGATCTTGCGGTTTCACGGCCTGCGGTTTCGCTAACCGCGCCGGAAAAGCGGACGCGGCGGCCGTTACGGTGGCCGGTACAACTACCAGCGCTTGGTCCTTCTCAAACCGTTCGATCTGGGCGGTGGCAATATCAACATAGTCCTTGCCCGTTCCGAGATAGAGGCGAGTCACCGACCCAACGGTTTCCCGGCGCTCGTGGCGAATCGAAAAGCCGTTATGCAGAATGGCGAGGTCAGTGCCCAGGGCCGGGAGAGCAAGAAGCAGGAGGCCCAGCCCAAGCCCGATTTTTTTTCCTGGAATCATATTGAATCGTACTTGTAGCGCCGGCATCCTGCCGGCTGTCCCGAGGGCATCTTGCCCTCGGCGGTGGGCGGGACGCCCACCGGACAGCCGCCGGGAGGCGGCGCTAAGAAAACCTAACCCAATACCTGTGCAATGGCTGCGGCCACGCCGTTCTGATCATTGGGCAGGGTCACCGTCCAGCCTTCGCGGCGCAACTCTTCAACCGCGTTCCCCATGATAAACGGGACTCCCGCGAAGGCAAGCATTTCTATGTCGTTGTAGTTGTCACCAATGGCCATGACCTCCTCACGAGGGATGCCGCGATGACCGGCCCATCGTTCCAGTGCATGCCCCTTCGAACAACCTTGGTTAAGCACGTCGACCATGGAGAGATCGCGAGCCTCGTATTCCGTCCGAAGGACAGTAATGTCTTCGTCCAGGTTACTGGCTGCCAGCGTCGCCAACGCCTCCTGCATGCGAGGGATCGACCCGCAGAACATGGCCTGTACCGGATCGCGGGTCAGCGAGTCTTCAATAGGGATGACGAAGTCAATGAACTGCAGGTTCTTTTCCAGCCAGCGCTGAATGTTGGTGCTCAGCTCGTTCATATGCTCAAGCACAATCGCGCCCTTGGTTTCCCTGTCGAAGGTCAGGACCGTGTTGCCCCGAAACCCCTGCATGCTGGCGCACAGCCTGCGACAGGTCTCGGCGGGAAGCAGGTCGCGATGAAAAGTCTCGCCGGCCAGCGAGCGCGTGATCGCGCCGTTTGAACTGATGACCCACAAGTCGAATCCCAGTTGCTGCACGATCGGCAGGGCAAAGGTGTGGCGGCGTCCAGTGACTACAACTACTTCGACCCCTTCCGCGTGGGCCCGGCGCAACGCTGCCATATCAGCGGCGGAGATTTGGAATTCGGGGTTCAGAAGAGTGCCGTCAATATCGACACCCAGAAGACGGATGGGACGTTTCACTGGAACGATTTTAGCAGTCGCGGGCCACGTGGGGACAGCCGCCCCCGGCTGTCTGGCGGAGCGAAACAGCCGCGAGCCCGGTGCGGCATTCTCATAACCACCCCGGCCCGCGTACTATACTGCTGCATCCGCATGGGATCTTTACTCTTTTTCGCGTTCTCGTGGTGGGGAATCCTGCTGCAGGCGTTTGCAATTGTTCACTTCATCCGGCGCCGCCCCGACACCTTCTGGCTGTGGATCATCCTCATCGGAGGATGGCTCGGCGCCCTGGTGTACATCGCGGTCGAAGCCGTACCCGACGCTGGCCTGTTGCGCCAGTCGTTCAAGTCATTCCCGCGTCGCAAACGCATCCGCGAGCTGGAGTCAGCAGTCATCGACAACCCTTCCGCCGGCAATTACGAGGAACTGGGCGATCTCTACCTCGAGGAAGGGCATTACGCAAAAGCTCGGCAGGCTTACGATAAGGCGATTTCGACGCGCACCGACTCGCCCGACCCCTTCTACCGTCGCGGCGTGGCGGCCATCCAGATGCAAGATTTTGCGGCCGCTCTGTCCGACCTCGAACGCGTGGTCGCCGCCGATCCAACCTATGATTTTCATCGCGCCGCGGGGCTGCTCGCTCACGCGTATGCCAACACGGGCCAGCCCGAAAAAGCTGAAGGGCTGTTCCGGCAGGTGACCAGGATTTCAACGTCGTCCGAGACCTACTACAACTACGCCTGTTTCCTCGCCTCCCAACAACGCGATGCCGAGGCCCGGGAGTGGGCCAGGCAAATCCTGGCAAAGAAGCCCACCATGCCGGGATACCTGCGCCGTCGCGAGCGCCCATGGTTCCGCAAGGCGAAGGCACTGCTGAATCGATTGCCCGGCTGAGAACCGAGAACTGGAAACTAAAAACTGGTATTCAACGCCAGACTCACGTTTTAAACGGAATGCTAAACTTCCGAAGTGTCCCGCATCGCCTACCTCGAGTGCACCAAATGTGGTGCACACATCAGCCCTGATCAGCCGCAGACGATTTGCCCCAACGACGGTGGCATCCTCTACGTTCGCTATGACCTGGAAACCTTAAAGCATCACTTCAACCGTGCCGCCCTGGCCGCACGTCCGGCAACCCTGTGGCGCTACGCCGAAGTCCTGCCCGATGCCCCTCCCGTTTCCCTGGGCGAGGGTTTCACTCCCATGCTGCCAAGCCGGGAATTTCCCAACGTCTTCATTAAGGATGAAGGCCTGAACCCCACCGGCTCTTTCAAGGCGCGCGGGATGTCGGTAGCGGTCACCATGGCGAAGGCCTATGGTCTGAAAAAATTGGCGGCGCCATCCGCCGGAAATGCCGCCAGCGCCCTCGCGGCGTATTGTGCTGCCGCCGGTCTGGAAGCCCACATCTTCATGCCCAAGGATGTGCCCCTGGCTAACCGCATAGAGTGTGAAAGTTACGGCGCCCACATGACGCTGGTGGATGGCTTGATCAGCGACTGCGCTCGCATGGTCGCGGAGCGCAAAGCGAAAGAAGGATGGTTCGATGTCTCCACGTTGAAAGAACCGTTCCGGGTCGAAGGCAAGAAGACCATGGGATACGAGGTGGCCGAGCAGTGCGATTGGAAGCTACCCCAGGGGATCATCTATCCGACAGGCGGAGGAGTCGGCCTGCTGGGCATGTGGAAAGCCTTCGACGAAATGGAAACGCTAGGCTGGATCGGATCCGAGCGTCCTAAAATGATTGTCGTACAATCTGCCGGTTGCGCTCCCATCGTTAAAGCGTGGGATGAGGGCAAGCCTATCGCGGATTTCTGGCCCGATGCCTCCACTCTGGCTTCGGGACTTCGCGTTCCCAAAGCCTATGGCGACTACCTCATTCTCGAAATTCTGAAAAAAAGCTCAGGCGTGGCCCTGGCCGCGAGCGATGCTGAAATAATGGAAGCATTCCGGCAATGGGCCAGGGTGGAAGGAATCTTTGCGGCGCCGGAAGGGGCGGCGTCATTGGTAGCGTATCGCCAGCTGCGCGCCTGTGGTTTTTTTTCCGCCGACGACAAGGTCGTGCTGTTCAACACCGGCTCAGGTCTGAAGTATCTCGACGTAATCGAGAACCAGAAGCCCAGCAGGAAGCCCCCTGCCTCGCGACAAATCGGCGGCATCATCGGGCCTTACTAAGCGTTTTGTCATCCTGAAGGATGACAGGCCCGTGCTACATTTCCCACAGCGGTTCTCGCAATTCGTCGAAAATGGAACAGCGACTCATCCTCATCAATCTGCTGATCAAGCTGGGCGTGGCCGCCTCGGCGGCCAGCATTCTGGGGCGCTCGGTCGAGTTCAAGTCGCTGCTTTTCCGGGATGAACGCACCTTAAGGCAGAAAATCTACCTTGTGTTGTGGATCGGTATTCCCCTGGCCCTGGGCGTCTGGATCCGCTTCAGCGCTCCTAAGAGTTTCGCTGCCGGCGACCTTTCCTTTGAGACCACGGTGTTGCTGGGCGTAGTTGGCGGACGGCTCACCGGCGTGCTGGGTGGCATTTTGCTCGCGCTTCCCGCGCTTTGGCACGGAGAGTGGGCCACGTTACCCTTCAATGTTCTGTGCGGCTTCGTTGCCGGGCAATTGCGCATCTTCGCTCCCAATCGCGAAGACATCTGGTCGTTTTCCCCATTTGTGGACCTCAGCATCTATCGCTGGATCCGGCGCAACTTGCCCACACCACACCCGTTCGAATGGCAAACCATGTTTTTCGTCACCATTGTGGCGCTTCGTTTTGTGCAGACCGAGCTGTCACGCTTTGCGCCGAATCGCACTTTCAGCCTGGAAAGCCCGACCTGGTGGGTCGAACTTCTGATCTACGCCACCTCAGTCACGGTCATCGGAACAGAACTCAAAATCTGGAACAGCGTTCGCATTCAGATCAAGTTGGAAGAGCAGGAGCGCCTGCTGCTCCATTCCCGCATGGAAGCTCTGCAGAACCAGATCAATCCCCACTTCCTCTTTAATACGCTGAACTCGGTTTCCTCTTTGGTGCGCTTCGATCCTGATACCGCGCGCGAGTTAATCCTGAAGCTGGCCAACATCCTGCGCCGCCTGCTCAACAGCGGCGACGCTTTCGTGCCGCTGCGCGAAGAACTAGAATTCATCGACAACTATCTCGACATTGAAGTGGTGCGCTTCGGCCGCGACAAGCTGCGGGTGGTGAAGGAACTCGATACTCCCTCATTGGAGACGATGGTTCCCAGCATGCTGCTCCAACCTCTAGTGGAGAATTCGATCAAACACGGCTTAGCCTCGAAAATCGACGGCGGCAGTATTTACCTGCGCAGCCGCCTCACCGACTCGCACCTGATCATTGAAGTAGAAGATGATGGCGTGGGCATGGCGTCGACCAATTTGGTGGAACGACCCAGCGGCGTTGGCGGAACCGGGATTGGGATGGCGAACGTGGCAGAGCGGCTGAAGGTACTCTATGGGGACACGGCGCGGATGACCATCGACAGCCGCGAAGGAAAGGGAACTCTGGTCCGGCTGCGCTTGCCCGTTTTGCAGGGAACAGGCGCGATTCCAGAAGCCTTCTATGAGGCGCGCTCCAGCACGCGCCGGTAAAATTCCTCATATTGCGGGATGATCCGACTGGCGCAGAAGCGCGATTGCGCCACGGCCCGGCTGGCCTTCGCCATCTGGTGCAAGGCTTCTTCGTCGTTCAGCAACTCGACGGCGTAGCGTGCCATCGTTTCCACATCGCCGACGTCAGCCAGATAGCCGCTCTTTCCGTGTTCGATCAATTCCGGAATGCCGCCCACGCGGGTGGCAATGGGCACCACTTCACAGGCAATGCCCTCGAGCGCGGCCAGCCCGAACGACTCCAGTTCGCTGGGCAGCAGCAGGATGTCGGCCATTGCCAACTTCTCCTGCACTTGCTCTTGCTTGCCCAGAAAGATCACGTCGTTGTGAATGCCCTTCTGCACCGCCAGCCATTCCGCCCGGGAGCGGTCGGGACCGTCACCGATCATCAGCAGCTTGGAAGGGATCTGCTTGCGCACCCGGTCAAAAACCTCGATGCAGTCGGTCACCCGCTTCACCGGACGAAAATTTGACAGATGCACCAGCAAGCGCTCTCCGTTTGGCGCGTACTCCTGTTTGAGTTCTGAAACCTCGTCGCCTCGGCAATACACATCGCAATTGACGAAGTTGTAAATCACCTTAATCTCGTTGCGAATGTCGAACTCGCGCAGGGTACGCTCCTGCAGATATTGCGAAATTGCAGTCACCCCGTCGCTCTGCTCGATGGAAAAGCGGGTAATCGGAAGATATGAACGGTCGAGCCCTACCAACGTGATGTCGGTGCCGTGCAGCGTGGTCACGAAAGGCAGCTTGCGTCCGCGCGGTTTGGCCGCCATCATCTGGCGCGCCAGCAGTGCGCTCACCGAATGCGGGATCGCATAATGCACATGCAGAAGATCAAGGTCGTAAAGTTCGGCGACTTCCGCCATGCGTGAGGCCAGCGCCAGGTCGTAAGGAGGGTACTCGAACAGCGGATATCGCGAAACCTCCACTTCGTGATAGTGAATGTTCGGATGAGGGCCACTCAACCGAATCGGCTGGGCGTAAGAAATGAAGTGAACCTCGTGGTCACGCTCGGCCAGTTCCAACCCCAGCTCGGTTGCGACCACGCCGCTGCCTCCATAGGTGGGATAGCAGGTGATGCCGATTTTCATGCCTGTCCCTTTCGGATCAGCGCTCGCGCTCCTCAGATTCGATGGCGGGCGGAGAGCCGGGATTCAATTTTGCCTGGCATTGGGTTTTGTGGGGCGGACACTCTTGTCCGCCGCCTTTGACTCTGTTTTTTGTGCCTCTTGGGCAGCGGGTCGTCGAGTCTTGGCCCAAAGCTCAAGTCAAGGACGGCGGACAAGAGTGTCCGCCCCACAAAACGCAAAGTATGCAAAGTTCCAAAGTCTGAATTTTCTGAGAAGAGACAAACAAACTATCCAGCGCCTTGGGGCTTTCCGGAGGTCTCCGACTCCGCGGCCATGGTTTCGATCTGCTGTTGCAGTCGTTCTCGGGTCCTGTCGTCCAGGCCGGTGAATTCAATCCCCATGCCCACTCCGCCATCGCACGATCGGACCACAGCGGGTGTGCTGACGCGTTCAGCATCCAACCAAAAGGTGATATTCAGGAGCTTTCCTACGGGAAGGGGCAGCATGGTCTCCACATAACAGCCACGACCGCTTATGTCTGCCGATTTCGTATTCATGTGCGAGCCGACGCCGTCCTGGTTGCGTATTTCGATGGGAAAGGGAACTCGGTGCCGCGGAAACTTTCTCTTGTCTTCGTCAGAGGGCGCGACTCGAGGAGTCGGCGAAGACTCCTGCTGGGTTTGCTGTATTTCCTTTTCCCAGGGACAGGGTTGCCCCTCCACCAGGTTCACGCCCACTGAGATCTTCTGTGCTTGCCCGGCGTCGACCACCCATATCACCTTGCAGCGGGCTTTCTTGTCGCCGACCTGCACGCCGATTACGTCCCCCGGCTTCAACTCAGCCTCCAGGCCGAAAAGCTTGGCCCCATGACGGCTGATATTCCGCGCCTGCGCATTGTGCAGGAATGGACGACCGTCCACCCCCATGCCAAACACACGGACGGGCAACTCTACATCCAGTCGGGGCTCTAGTTCGTCGGACATGAAGGGCCGCTGACGCTCCGCTTAAGCAAACCGCTAGCATTTAATCATAAATCGGAGGCTCTGAGCCGTTTGTCATCGACGTGTCTATTCCGTCCATGGTTCGTCAACCGCGAGGCAAATCATATGGCCATAGGCAACTCGCGGAAGGATACGATTTCAATCCCCTTGGCCGCCAGCAAATCGCGGGTCGACGACGCAGTCAGGATACGCAGCTCCTGCTCGCGTGACTCACGCAACCGGGTTTGCACTGCCCGCAGATCGGCATCGTTATAGCCCGGATGACAAACCAGTTCCCAGGTTCCATCCGGAAGATTCTCCACCATGAGGCGGAGCAGACGTTCATTCAGCGAACCGGTGGCTACGATGGCCAATGTCCCATCCGGCGTTGCTATTCCTGCTTCCTGCACCGCCTCGCGAAATTGTCTCGCCAGGCCGCGCAAAATGCCCACTTCTGTCCATCGCCGCCATAGGCTGGGCGAAGCAGCCAGTTGAGAACCCTGAATCCGCTCAAACGGATTCCGTATCGCCCTCACGCCGCAACTTGCCGCGGCCCGCAAGAGGGGACGCAGCACGCGCGGGAAAAGATGTGTGTGTTTATGCGAGTCGATGTGAGTGACCGTGATACCGGCCGCTTGAAGCTTGCGGATTTGGGCGGTCGCCTCCGCCTCGATCTCGTTCTCATCGAGCTGGCGCAGCAGTGCGCGCACGCCAAAGCGTGAGATACCCTCACGGAAATGTGGCCCGCCGGAATTGCCGCGTTGATCCAACAGACTGCGGACCGCTGTCTGGTCAAGCAAAGGAGCGCCGTCCACCAGGACGATGTGACAGCCCACGCCCAGCCGAGGCTGTGCGTGCGCCAGGGCAATCGCCTGCTCAAAGGCCTGGCCGTTGGCCATCAACGTAGCTGAAGTGACGACCCCATGTTTGTGCGCTTCCACGACGGCGCGATTCACACCGCTGGTAAGGCCGAAATCGTCAGCATTGATGATCAGGCGGCGCATCGCGCCAGTCTAGCAGGGACGTCTGGGAATGACCCATCCCGTTCGCGATGGAGGCCGGGCGTCCCGCCCGGCCTCCACAATCCGCGAACTACTTCTTTGCCGCCGCCCTGACTTTTGCCCATCGGGCCTTTTGAGCGCGTCGGATTGCTGCCCGGCCCTTGGCGCTCATGTGGCGACGCTTTCTCTTCAGTGCCGGCGCAGACTTGCCTCCGCTGTTGCTATAGACTCCGGCAAACGCAGCCAGCGCCGCATTCAATCCCAATAACTGCTGTTGTACCCGGTCGCGCTCTTTCTTCAACTGACCAACAATACTTGACAAGTTCTCCATTTCTTTAGATTCCCCCTGCCGGAGATTGTAACAGCGAGGCTGGTGGAGGACGGCGTCCCGCCCGGCCTCCACCTCATAGACGACATCCGAGAAAGGGATTTCTTGGTAAGATTGTCGGAGTCCTCAGTTGGACCCCTCTTCTCAAGACGAGTCTATGCGGTTTTGAAAAAGACGGGCGGTTAGCTCAGTTGGTTAGAGCGCCTGCCTTACAAGCAGGAGGTCGCAGGTTCGAGTCCTGCACTGCCCACCAATTCTTTTCATACGCTTAGTTAACTTTCGCACTTGGAGACTCACTCACGCCCGGGGGATTTACCGGGGACCCCTGGTCAATTTCGCGTTCTGATGGCCTGCTAATGGTCTCAACCGCGCCACGCAGATCCTCAAGTCCGAAGTGCCCATAACGAGCGCTCATGCGGACCATCGTTGCCGGGGACCATCCAACGATCTTGGCTATCTTGGCGATGGGCACGCCGGCATCTAGCATCCGGCTCACAGCCGTATGCTTTAGGTCATGGAATCGGCATTTCAGTCCCGCGCGTGCCTTGGCGCCCTCCCAAGCTTCCTTGATGCTGGCAATTGGTTTGGTCGCGTCAGTAGCGTAAGCTGTGGTCTCAAACACATCGCCAGAAGCCCCGTATCTCTCGGCCGGAAAAACATAGTGCTCGGGCTCGCGGTTGGGGAACTGCTGAGCCCAGAGCTTCAAGGTCTCGAGGGCGCGCCGATTTAGGGGAATGATCCGGCCCGTGCCGCTCGGTGTTTTGTCTTTACCGAACTGAATGCAGGCCATGGTGAAGTTTATCCATTTCCATTGCAGGGTCCGTATGACGTTTTTTCGCGCGCCGGTTTCGATGGCCAGAGTAACGAACGTAAACAACCCCCGGGACCGTGAGTTTCCGCATTCGCGCAATAGAAGCGCTTCCTCTTCAGCGGAGATCTTACGGCCTATGTCTCCCTGCTCTGGCAGCATGCTCACCTCATGCTGGATGCGTGCCCATGCGCCAAAACGTCGCAAGATGCCTCGCAGGAGTCCCAGTTCGATGTTCACCGTCCGCGGAGCCGCACCTTTGGCCAGCCGATCCTTTTGATATGCCCGGATGTCAGGAGCTTCAATATCGACCAGTAGGCGCTTGCCGAAAATCGGCAGTAGATGAGCCAAGTTGTTTTCAGCAATCAAACGCGTCTTCGGCTCCCAGCGTGCTTCTTTCATTGTTAAGTACTCTTCAGCAGCAATCGAGAACAGCAAGGGCCGATTCCGTTTACTGTTGAGGCTCGCGGTGCCTTCCTCGAGTGCGCTCCGCCGCTTGCGTTTGATTTCCTGCGCTAGTGTCTTTGAGCGGGTTCCGGTGCTCTCCCGTATGCGCTGCCCATGAAAGAGAAAATCCATCGTCCATACTTTGCTGCCAGCGTAACGATAAAGTGACATGGCTACTTCCTCCCTGTGCGTTTCTTCCGCCTGTTGCGATTAACGATTTCTTTGTTCTCACTCCAATACTTCTGATTCCGAAGTGCCGTTCGGCACGTTTGACTACAGGCACGCGCACCACGCTTGAAGACAGAAAAGTGACTGCCGCAATGCAGGCAATTGCCTATTTCTCGTTGTGCCAGGTAGTCGCGCCTTAGCGGGTAGTAAAGTGCATTACGGATGCCCTCGTCCCGCGTGTATGGCAGTTCGATTACCTCTCCATTCAGAGGCGCAAGTTTGGGCGGGACATCGTTTAGAAGCTCACAAAACAAGAAATGTGCGGACGGAAGTACGACCGCTGCCTTTTCCGTGCTGGAGCGGACGGAGGGGAGTTCGGTGAATACCCACAACCACGAGAGAATTTTGGGATCGACGATCTGGAGATCGTTCATGGCATCCATCATCGCGGCACAATCAGCTTTTCCAGGCTGATTTACCTGCTGGAGCAATCTCACGGTTGCTGCAAACTTCCTTTGTTCCCTCCTGAGCTGTTTCATTCCCTGAGCAACGGTGAGCGTGGTGGTTCCGTTCTCCTCATGTTTGCAGGAGCGCACCTTACCCCAAACAGGGCCGAACTCTTGGCAAAACGCGACCAGCTTTACATCATCGGTTGCATCGGCAAATTGGTAGACGCCAGCATCCCCGGTTGCGCCTTTCTTGTTCAGATGGCTTAAAACGTACCGACGAAATCTT
>Ga0307471_100001073_pt1 | contig 14699 bp, 11 predicted proteins | sample atmos_gasesAM3C__2_FD_204566 | JGI IMG/M metagenome (GOLD analysis project Ga0307471, IMG submission 204566) | Hardwood forest soil microbial communities from Morgan-Monroe State Forest, Indiana, United States - atmos_gasesAM3C_515 | ecosystem: Environmental > Terrestrial > Soil > Temperate... | reverse complement strand
CGCCGTGCTGCGACAACAGTTGCAGCGGATACGCCCAGCTCTCGTCCCACAAATCATAGTCTGCCCCTTGCGGCCCTCCGTGAATTGCGGTGATCAGCGGATATTTCTTTCCTTCTTCGTAGTTGGGCGGGTAGTACAGGATCCCTTCGACTTCTTCGTCGTTCGCACCCTTCCAGCGAATCACCTCGGTTTTCACATAGTTCCGCCCGCTGACGAGACCTTCGTTCAGCTTGCTCAGTTGCAGCGGCGAATCAATTTTTCCCTCAGTCAATTGCGCGCGATAGAGCTGCGGCATCTTGCTGGCGGTCGACGCGACATACACGATGGTCTTGCCGTCGTCGCTGATGCGGAAATTCTCAAGATTTTTCGCGTGGTCACCTACCAGCGTCTGCCGTTTCCACGACCACGAATCGCCACCCTTGCTTGCCGCGTAGGACGCGATCTCGTGATGGCTCCCCGCCGCGAGCAGCGCCACAAAGCCTCCGGGCGTGGCCTGGTAGACGAATCCCAGTCCATTCGGCCAATCGAGCCCGACCTGCTGCGCTTTGCCGGTTGACGCGTCGAAGAAATACGCGATCGTGATTCCCGCCGTCAGAAAGCGCTTGTCCGTGGAAAACGGGGTGAGCACGTAGAAACCGGAATTGTCCGGCGCCCATTCCAGCGCTTCCGGGCGGATTCGCAAATCGGCCATCACCTGCGTGTCTTTTCCCGAAGCGAGTTCGTGGATCACGATCGTTGGCCGGTTTTTGTGATCGAAAGCGTAGTGCAAGCTTTTCGCGTGCGATGCGACGGCGTATTTTCCGTCCCGCGAGACGTCGAAGTCCTCGATCCAATCCGCGTTCGTTGTCAGCCGGGTGATTTTCTTGTCCTTCACGCCGATCTTGTAGAGGCGCATCGGCGGCTCGTGATCGGCGTCATCGACAACCCGTGAGTCGTCCTTTCTCTTCTTTTGTTCCTGCTCGTATAGCGCCGGATCTTCCTCCGCGCTGAAAATCAGCGTGTCCTTGTCGAGCCATTCGACCTGCTTCGGTCCGTGCGCCAGGTCGGTCAGCGACCAGGGCTCGCCACCGCGCGTGCTCATCAACCAGATCTGCGTGCCGTCGGTGTCTGGTTTGGGCTTCGGACGCGCCCGGCTACTCAAAAATGCGATCGACTCGCCATCGGGCGCCCATCGTGGCTGGCTGTTGTTGTCCGCGCCGCGTGTGAGCTGCACTTCTCGCGATTCCGTCAGGCTGGAAAGAAAAAGGTTGGAGACACGCGCGTCTTTGTCCTTATCGCCAGCGGACTTAACCCAAACCACCCACTTCGAGTCGGGCGAGATCCGGTATTGCCCTACAGTTTCAGCGTAGATGAAATCTTCCGACTTCCACGCTTCCTTTTTCGGCGCGGGCTTGGCCTCATCGGCGCGCACCATGCGCGGAGCCTTGGCAGCGATCGCCAAGGCCATCAAACCAGCCGCGAACAGACCCGCCCCGACAACTTTGCGTTGCATCTTCATTGGACCTCGCTGTGTCGAATTTGCGATTTGACGGCCGGAACGGCGGCCAATATGCAGCAACCGATCTCGCGTATCGCCAGAACCCACCCGGTGGCGCCGCACAGCATAGTCGAATTGACGCCCATTGGGAATCGTGTACCCTGATCACCGCTGCCGATTCGCCGTGACGGCAATTTCCAGGCAAATGATGCCCACTCCCGAACCCATCTTCACCCGCGACACGTTCCAATTCTTTCGCGACCTCGCGCGCCACAACAAAAAGACGTGGATGGATGCAAATCGTGAGCGATACCAGAAATGCGTAGTGCGGCCGTTCCGGCGCCTGCTGGACGAGACCGCTCAGACGGTGCTCGCGCTGGATTCGCGCTTCGACACCACCGCGCGCGGCGGAAAGAATTTCTCGCGCATCAATCGGGACACGCGATTCGCGAAGGACAAGACTCCGTATCGCGCTCACATGTATTTGAAGTTCGGCGTGCCGTTCCCCGGCGAAGGGGAATCGGGAGAGTTGTATGTCGGAGTGTCCGCGGACTCGGTGACGGCGGGCTTCCGAATCTACGCGGGGTCGAAATACAAGGCGTCGGCGCTAGCGTGTATCGGTACCCCGCGAGTGGCGGCGGACCCGGCGTGGCTCGCGAAGCAGAAGCGGCGCCTGAGCGCGCACTGCGAGAGCTATTGGTACTCGAGCGACAAGGGTGAGTGGACGAAGCGCTCTGGCTGGCCGGCTTCGCAGGACTGGGCGAGGGTGCGAGGCTGGATCGTGCGACGCAAGTTGACGACAGCGGCAGCGACACGCGCGACATTCGCGCGGGACCTAGCCAAGGTTTTTCGTGATGTGTACCCGTTGTTGCGATTTACGTGCCTGAGCGACTGATCGGTTTGCCGAACGGAAACGTTTTTCTTGCGGTTGACGCCGGGCGGAGCAAGCGCCGCCCCTACAGGGACCAGGCGCTACTAGCGGAGGGCTCGCTTGAGGATGGGAAATCTATGATGGCCGGAACGAAAGCACGACGTATCGGCGTCCCGCTGCTGGCTGATGCCATCTTTGCAATGGCGATGATGTGTGTCGCCGTGGGCACGGTGAACGCGCAGGATTGGCCGAAATCCGAGCCCAAGGAGGTTGGTCTCGATGCCGCGAAACTGGCTGCGTTTGACGCCGATCTCGCCGGCGGCAGCTACGGGTTGGTCGACAGCATGCTGGTAATTCGCTGCGGCAAGCAGGCCTATGCGAAGGCCTATACCCACGACTACGACAAGATCTATGGTGAGCGCGCGAAGAACGCTGGGCCGCTGAATCACGACGTCAGCGGCGAATACAATTACTTCAGCACGGAATTTCATCCCTACTACAAGCATCGCGATTTGCATACGATGCAGTCGGTATCGAAAACGGTCACTTCGGTCACCATCGGCGCCGCCATGCTGCGCGGGGATTTTCCGGCCGACGTTCAGACGCCCATCCTGAAATATTTCAGCGGCTACAAGATCGCGAATCTGGACGATCGCAAACAGCGTATCAAGCTCATCGACCTACTGACCATGACGGCGGGCCTGGAATGGCATGAAGACCTGGCCTACGACGATCCGAAGAACTCCGCCGACGTGATGGAAGCCCAGCACGACTGGGTGTGGTACGTGATCGACCAGCCAACGGTGGACGAACCTGGCAAGAAATTTGTCTACAGCAGCGGGGTCACGCAACTGCTGTCGCATATTTTCTAGCAAGTCACCGGAAGAACGGTGGAAGAGTACGCGGCCGAGCACGTCTTCAAACCGCTGGGGATGCACTACTACTGGAAACATACGCCCACGCGCTTGCCGGATACCGAAGGCGGCTTGTATCTGTCGACGTCGGATCTGGCCAAGATCGGTGCGCTCTATTTGCAAGACGGCGCGTGGAACGGAACGCAGATTGTTTCGCGCGAATGGGTGAAGCAGTCGGTGACGCCGCACGTGCAGGTGGCGGAGGATCGCTACAAATACGGACTTCAGTGGTGGCTCGCTCCACACGGCGATGCTTCGAAAAAGCTGGCGTGGGCCGCGCGCGGATTCGGCGGGCAGGGTCTGACCGTTGTGCCCGAATACGATCTGATTGCGGTGCAAACCGGCTGGAGCATTTTGCCGTCCACGGAAGGGAAGCGCTACGACGAGTTAAAGCGATTGCTGGAAGCGGTGGATACGCACTTCGGCTGTGCGAAATAGGCATTTGACCCTGCGAGACGCGGCGAAATAGGATTCGCCAGTTGGCCTCGGATCTATCATGAATAAGATGCACTCATGAACAAGATTTTTAGCACGATGATATGGATCGCGGTGGCGCTGCTCGGCGCGGGGGCGCTGGCGGAAATTGCGTTGCAGCGCGGCGAATCGTTGAATGCCATCTGGTTCGTGCTGGCCGCCGTGTGCTGTTTTCTGGTGGCGTATCGACTGTATTCGGGGTTTGTCGCCGCGAAGGTCCTAGCGCTCGACGACAAGCGCGCGACCCCCGCGGAACTTCATGATGATGGCCGCGATTTTGTGCCGACAAACAAATGGGTCCTGTTTGGGCATCACTTCGCGGCGATTGCAGGCCCGGGACCGCTAGTCGGACCAACGCTCGCCGCGCAATTCGGGTATCTGCCGGGAACGCTGTGGCTGATCGCCGGCGCTGTGCTGGCTGGATGCGTGCAGGACTTCGTGATTTTGTTTTGCTCGATCCGCCGCGACGGTAAATCGCTGGGCGAAATGGCGCGCGAGGAAGTTAGCAAGCGCGGCGGATTCATCGCGCAGCTCGCGGTGCTGGCGATTCTGGTGATTCTCCTCGCGGTGGTGGCGCTGGTGGTCGTGAACGCGCTGAAATCTTCCCCGTGGGCGACTTTCACGCTGGCGATGACCATTCCCATCGCCATGTTGCTTGGCATCTACCTACGATTTGTCCGGCCCGGCCGGGTGCTGGAAGCATCTCTGCTCGGTGTGGCGCTGGTGTTGTTCGTAGTAGTGGCCGGCCAATGGGTTGCGGACTCGCCTTCTTGGTCCCGGGCATTCACGCTTGGCGGCCTCGCAATCACCGCCGCGGTCATTGTCTATGCGTTCGCAGCGTCGGCGTTGCCGGTCTGGCTGCTACTCGCGCCGCGTGACTATCTCAGTGCTTTCATCAAGGCCGGGGCGATTTTCTCGCTGGCGGCGGGAATTCTGCTGGTGCGGCCCAATGTGCAGATGCCTGCCTTGACGCGCTTCATTGACGGCAGCGGGCCCGTTTTCGCCGGGAAGGTTTTTCCGTTCTGCTTCATCACCATCGCATGCGGAGCGATCAGCGGATTTCATTCGCTGATTTCGTCGGGCACGACCCCGAAGATGATTCTCCGCGAAACACACGCGCGCTTCATCGGCTACGGCGCGATGCTGCTGGAGTCGTTCGTCGGCGTGATGGCGATGGTGGCGGCGTGCGCGATGCAGCCGGGCGTCTATTTCGCGATCAATAGCCCGGCGGGAATCGTCGGCGCAACGCCCGAGGCCGCAGCGGCGACAATCAGTAATTGGGGCTTCCCGCTGGCCGGGCAGACGATGACCGGTCTTGCGCAAAAAGTTGGCGAGATCACATTGCTCAATCGCGCGGGCGGGGCGCCATCCCTCGCCGTGGGCATGGCGCAGATTTTCTCCAGCACCATCGGCGGCGACCGGCTCCTCAGCATCTGGTATCACTTTGCGATCATGTTCGAGGCGCTGTTCATCCTGACGGTACTGGATGCGGGCACACGCGTAGGGCGCTTCATGGTGCAAGAGCTTGGCGGGCGCGTGTGGAAGCCGTTCGCGCACACCGGCTGGATGCCGGGAATTTTGCTGTCGAGCGCGATCATCGTAGCGCTGTGGGGATATTTCCTCTATCAGGGTGTGGTCGATCCGCTTGGCGGGATCAATTCGCTGTGGCCACTGTTCGGAATCGCGAATCAGTTGCTGGCGGCGGTGGCGCTGGTGGTGGCGACGACGGTGTTGCTCAAGATGGGACGCCGGCAATGGATCTGGGTAACGCTGGTGCCGATGGCCTGGCTGGTCACGGTCACGATGACCGCCAGCTATCAGAAAATCTTCGATCCCAATCCGCGAATGGGATTTTTGGCATATGCGAATGCGCTTGCGGCGCAGATCGCCGCGGGGAAAATTCCCGCAGCGAAGATCGCCGATACGCAGCGCTTGATTTTCAATCAACGGCTCGACGCCGTGGTTACGGTGGTGTTGGCTTCGATGGTGCTTGTTCTGATTGTCGAGGCGCTGGTGCAGTGGTACACGCTGTTAAGCCGGCGCCGCGAGCCGGTACTCCATGAGTCGCCATACGTCGCGACCCAATGGGCGCCGGACTTTTCCGGCGTAGCTCACGGAGACGACTGATGCGAGCCCGTCTGAACGCCGGCCGAAGGATGTTGCGCAGCTTCTGGCAAGGGCTGCGCGAATGGTGCGGCGACGCGGCGTATGAACGCTACCTGCGATCCGGCGCGCAACAAGCGGTGCCGCCCGATTGCAAGCTGACCGCCGAACAATTTTATGTCGAGCAACTCGACCGCCGCTACTCACGCCCGAACCGCTGCTGTTGAGATTTGACAAGCGTTTGACATGCCGCCGGCCTCAATAGCTTGCATTCCCCTTCAAGTGGTGCCTACAATTCTTGCAACTTCTTTTTTTGTAGTCCGGCCTACCGCGTGCAGTCATCCATTATTTCTTACTTCTGGAGGGCCTATGGCCATTAACCCCGATAAGTTGAATGAATTCTTGGGAAAAGCTCTGGTTGATTTCGGAGCCACCTTCAATGCCGCGCTGGTTCGTATTGGCGACAAACTGGGTTTGTATAAAGGGCTTGCCGAGGGCGGGCCGCAGACTTCGGCGGAACTCGCCAAGCGCACCGGCACCGCCGAGCGCTACGTGCGCGAGTGGCTTTCCGCGCAGGCCGCGGGCGGCTACGTCACCTATGATCCGGCCACGAAGAAATTCCACTTGAGCGAAGAGCAAGCCTTCGCGATGGCCGACGAAAATAGCCCAGCGTTTCTTCCAGGCGCGTTCCAGTGCGCCCTGGCGGCGATCAAGGCGGAGGATACGCTAACGGAACGATTCAAAACCGGGCAGGGAATGGGCTGGCACGAGCATCATCACGAGCTGTTCGTTGGCACCGAGCGATTCTTCCGGCCGGGCTATGCGGCGAATTTGATTTCGTCGTGGATTCCTGCGCTGGAAGGCGTCGATGCGAAGCTGAAGAGCGGCGGAAAAGTGGCGGACGTGGGCTGCGGACTGGGCGCGTCGACGATTCTTATGGCGAAGTCCTACCCGAAGTCAGAGTTCGTGGGTTTCGACTATCACGACAAATCGATCGAAACGGCACGACAGCGCGCCAAGGATGCCGGCGTCGGCGATCGCATTCGCTTCGAAGTGGCCAAAGCCAAGGACTACCCCGGCAAAGACTACGATTTCGTGACATTTTTCGACTGCCTGCACGATATGGGTGACCCGGCAGGCGCTTCGTCTCACGTGCGCAGTTCGCTGAAAAAAGACGGCACGTGGATGATCGTTGAGCCAAACGCGGGAGATAAGCTCGAAGACAATTTGCACCCGATCGGGCGCGCGTTTTACGGCGCGTCGACCCTGCTGTGTACGCCGGCGTCGTTGTCTCAGGAAGTAGGGCTGGCGCTGGGCGCGCAGGCGGGTGAGAAGCGCTTGCGCGAAGTGGTGACCAGCGGAGGATTCACGCATTTCCGCCGCGCCACGCAGACGCCGTTCAATCTGATCTTCGAAGCTCGTCCTTAAGAAGCCTCAAATCGCGAAACGGCAGAGCGTCAGAGCGCATCGTCGTCGGCGTCCGCCTTCAGCGCCGACACTTTGTGCGTGATCTTCACTTTGTTCGAGCGGATTCCGGCGATGGTTGCGCGGCGTGATTCCAGGGGAAGCTGCTCTGGCGCAAATACGCCGGGTAGCCCTGATGGAAAGAACTTGATGAACAGCGCCGCGACGTGTGCCGTTGCATACGCTACCGGTGTGGTGAACAAGCCCTGCTGCCGGATTTGATACAGCGTGGGAAACGTGCAATCCGTGCGGATCAGCAAGTGCTCGTCATCTGTCCTTCCGCGTTTGACACCGCGCACCAGAATGGTTGCCGTGAACCGCGCATTTTGCAGCACTCCTTGCCGGATCAGCTTGGCAATCTTTCGCGGTGAGAGGGTTTCCGGAAACCGACCCTTCACGATGCCGCGCGACTTTGACAATTTCCCCTGCTTATACCAGCGGCGCAGCCGATCGAACTCATTGCCACCAATCTTCACGTCCATATTTTTTATCGGGATGAAGTAGGGAAGCGTCGCAACTTCATCCTGCGCGGCGAGCACAACGTTGACGCCGCCGATCGGCTCCGGAAAGCGAAATTTCTCCAGCTCTGCGAAGCGTTTGGCCATGCTGAATCTTCCGTTTCGATAAATGCGCGGGTTGGAAATCGCCTCGTCAAACGTAACTTCCGGCGACCACTGTGAAATCGGGTCTTCGCTCTCACTGCTTTCGTAAAGCCGGATGTGTACCGACTCCACTTCATCTAGCATTTCCGCCGAGCGCTTCACCAGCAGGTTCGTGAGGCCCGGGGCGGCGCCCGCATTGATCAGCGCGGTGCGATTCTTTTCCTCGAAACGCCGGGCAAAGGCAAGCTGCTCCGCTTTGAAGGGATTGCGCGTCAGGTGGGAGCTCAGATCGATGTAGTGCGCGCGCAGACGCAGTGCCGCGCGCATGACGATCTGGTTGAAAACGGAAGCTGATGCGTTGACGATCAGTTGGCAGCCGCGAGCCGCCCGAACGATCCCCAACAGGTTGCGGGCATTCACCTCGGTAACAGCGATAGTGCTGCGCTTGCCTAGAAAACGGTGGGCGCGTTCAAGGTTGCGGTCACCGCACCAGACCGTATGTCCTTGCCGCTCCAGTAGTTGCGCGAGTAGGGAGCCGGTCGCGCCGGCGCCGAGCACGAAGATCCGCATGTCGTGGCGAAAACTGTATCACAACGCCCCGTTGCATCGAGACGGCGACGCGGTGGGATTGCCACCCCTGTTTCCGAGGGGTACACTGACCATGTCTCCGACCGCGGTCGCCTGTGGGAGCGAAAGCCTATGGCGACCGTGGCGATGTCCCGGTCGCTTTAACCCGGGAATCAGGGTTCGGGTGGAAACGCCTGTGCCTCCCGCTTGGAAAGGAGCGATGGACGAAAAAGTGTAGTTTTTCGTCTGCGCCCGCATCCAAGTATCGGATTCGGGCTTTTTGCTTTTAAGGGCTACGAAGGACGTCCGACGAATGACGCTTCACGACAAATTCGGCCGCCAGATCACCGACTTGCGCATTTCGATCACCGACCGCTGCAACTTCCGCTGCGTCTATTGCCGCTCGGCCGATCCGGAAAATTATCGCGATCACGACGAGATTCTCAGCTGGCCGGAGCTCGATCGGCTGGCCGGCGTTCTCGTCAGGCTCGGCGTCAAAAAAATTCGCATCACCGGCGGCGAGCCACTGGTGCGCGAAGGCGTTGAAGGCTACATCGCGCGGCTGCACGCACTCGGCGTCGCGGACATTTCCATGACCACAAACGGCCACCTGCTGGCCGAACGGTGCGATCGCTTGATCCAGGCCGGCCTGCGGCGCATCAACATCAGCCTCGATTCCCTGGATCCGGCCAAATTCGAAAAAATCACGCGAACCAAGTCGTTCGAGACGGTCATGCGGGGCATCGACGCCGCGCAAAGCTCAAACCTGGCGCCGGCGAAGGTCAATGCCGTGCTCGTTCGCGGGATCAACGACGACGAGGTCGAAGCCTTCGCGGCGTTCGCCCGGCAACGCGGCGTCATTATGCGTTTCATCGAATTCATGCCGCTGGACGCGGATCGCCATTGGAACCGCGATCTGGTGGTCCCTGCGACGGAGATTCACCGCCGCATTCATGCCCTCTGGCCGCTGGAACAAATCCCCCATGAGCGCAGCGAGACCGCTCGCAAATATCGGTTTTCCGACGGCGCCCCCGGCGAGATCGGCCTGATCGCTCCGGTCACGCAGCCTTTCTGCGGCCATTGCTCGCGCATCCGACTCACGGCCGACGGCAAGCTGCGCACCTGCCTGTTCAGCAAGGACGATCACGATCTGCGGACCTTGTTGCGAGAAGGTGCAACAGATGACGATCTCGTTACCTATATCCATTCGATCGTCCACGAAAAAGAGGAAGGTCACCGCATCAATGCCCCGGACTTCGTACCACCCTCTCGTACCATGGTGTTTATCGGCGGGTAGTGGAGAATTGCACCGAAACCTGAGAAAATAGCATCCAATACAGGGCAGGGTTCCCCGGGCCACCATACAAGTCGAAGCTTAGCGCACACGCCTACTCCCATTACGATGAGCACCTTTATTTCGATTACGAACCCGTCTCTAATCGGCGCCGCCCAGCCGGCTACCTTGCACGCGCCGGAAATCGAGCCGGGCGTGGGGTGCGATTTCGACTCCTACCTGCTGGTTCCCGACAATTCGCTGGACGAGCGTATCGGCGCCGCCAAGGCTCGCCTACGCGGTGATGTCGTTATTCTGGGCCACCACTACCAGCGAGATGAGGTCGTGAAGTTCGCCGATTTTCGTGGCGATTCATTGAAGCTGGCGTATCAGGCGTCGGAAGCCGCCGGCCGCTACATCGTCTTCTGCGGCGTGCACTTCATGGCCGAAAGCGCGGACATTCTGCGGCGCGCTCATCAAGCGGTGATCCTGCCCGATCTCAACGCGGGGTGTTCGATGGCGGACATGGCCGACATCGGCCAGGTCGAGACGTGCTGGAGCGAACTGGCGTCCCTCGGCGATCTGCAAGTGGTTCCGATCACGTACATGAATTCGACCGCGGCGATCAAATCGTTCACCGGCGAGCATGGCGGAGCAGTTTGCACGAGCTCCAACGCGGCGAACGTGATGCAGTGGGCCTTCACGCACGGCGAAAAAGTTTTGTTTTTGCCGGACGAGCACCTTGGCCGCAACACCGCTTTCCGAATGGGCATTCCTCTCGAACAGATGATTGTCTGGGATCCGTATCAGGATCTTGGCGGCAATTCCCAAGACGCCTTTCGCGCGGCTCGCGTGATTCTGTGGAAAGGCTACTGCTCCGTGCACCAGCGATTCACGCCGCAGCATGTTTCTCGAGTGCGCCGCGAGCATCCCGGCATCCGCGTGATCGCGCATCCGGAGTGCCGCTTCGAGGTGACGGAGGCCGCCGACCAGATCGGTTCCACCGAAGGGATCATTCGCGCTATTGCCGCATCGCCTGCCGGTTCGCAGTGGGCCGTGGGCACCGAAATCCATCTCGTGAACCGGCTCGCGAAAGAAATGCCGGATCGCAAGATCGTTTCGCTCGATTCCAGCGTTTGCGTCTGCACCACCATGTTCCGCATCACCCCGCAGCATCTTCTCTGGGCGCTGGACAATCTCGCCGCAGGCAACGTCGTCAATCGTATCTCGGTCGATGAACGCACGCGCCATTACGCGAGAGTTGCGCTCGACCGGATGCTTGCTTTGCGTTAGCATCGCGCTAGCTGAGCTGCGCTCCCCCAGCGGATCGGAAATTTGATGGCCGACGAAGACGACGAGAACCAGGACGAAAGTCCCGAAGAGCCGGAACCGCCGCCACGCCTGTTTACATTGACGGAAGCCGAGCGCGCCCGCCAGGAGCTCGAGCCGTTCCTGCTCGAAGCGATGGATTGCCGCAAAAAGCTTGCCGGCCTGGAGACCGACCTTTCCGCCGTCTCCGCGCGCATCATGATGATGGGCGGCGTAATCGTTCCTTATGAAAAGCTCGCGACGCTGCGTCTGGAGCACACGCAACTCGCCGAAACCATGCGGTCGGCGCTCAACAAAATTCTGGAAACAGGATGCCTGATCAAGGATCTGGAAGTCGGCCTGCTTGATTTCCCATCGCGCATCAACAACGAAGAGGTCTATCTCTGCTGGCGCATTGGTGAAGACCGCATCCGCTTCTATCACCGCCACGACGAAGGCTTCGCCGGCCGTAAACCGCTCGATCCGCGCGACCTCGGTCCCGGCGACGTCGTGCAATAGCACACTGATTTCCCGACGAGTCTCAGCCCGCGTTGCGCTGCTTCCGGAAAGGACTGCTGTTGTCTGATCATCCACAAAATCGCTTGAAAGATTCCGCCAGTCCTTACCTGCGTTCCGCCGCTCACCAGCCTATCGACTGGCATGAATGGAGCGACGCCGCATTCGCACGCGCAAAATCCGAAGACAAGCCCATCCTGCTCGACATTGGCGCGGTATGGTGCCACTGGTGCCATGTCATCGATCGCGAGAGCTACGAAAACGAAACCATCGCCAAAATCATCAACGAGCATTTCGTGCCGGTAAAGGTCGATCGCGACGAGCGGCCCGATGTTGACTCGCGCTATCAGGCTGCGATGGCCGCTCTGTCCGGGCAGGGTGGGTGGCCGCTAACCGGATTTTTGCTACCTGACGGCAAGCCGTTTTTCGGCGGCACCTATTTCCCGCCCGAAGACGCCATGGGCCGCCCTGGTTTCCGGCGTATCCTTCTCGCGGTCGCCGATTCGTACAAGAACAAGCGCCCCGACCTCGAACGCGCCGCCCATTCTCTTGCCGACGCGGTCGGGCAAGCCGAAATGTTCACCGGTGCACGCGCTGAATTCGATCTCGGTGTCGTGGATGCACAGATCAAATCAATCGTTCAGCAATTCGACATCAAGAATGGCGGCTTCGGTCGGTCGCCCAAATTTCCGCACTCGTCGGCGATCGATCTGGTAATCGAACGCTACCAACAGACCAAAGAAAAGCACCTGCTCGCTGTAGCGGAGACCACTCTGGAAAAAATGGCGCGCGGCGGCGTCTACGACCAGCTCGCGGGCGGTTTCCACCGTTATTCGGTCGACGAGCGCTGGGTTGTCCCGCACTTCGAAAAAATGGCCTACGACAATTCCGAGCTGCTGCGAAATTGCCTTCACGGCTGGCAATCCACGCAGAACGCATTTCTCCGCGAAACCGCTGAAGGCATCGTCGGTTGGGTGGATGAGGTCCTTTCCGATCAGGTAAACGGGGGTTTCTACGGGAGTCAGGACGCCGACTATTCGCTCGATGACGATGGCGACTATTTCACCTGGACTCTTGCCGAGTTGCGTAGCGCGCTTGCTCCCGAGGAATCTCGTGTCATGGAGCTCTACTACGATGTGGAAGCTCATGGCGAGATGCATCATGACCCGGCGAAAAACGTCCTGTGGATGGCGCGGAATCCTGCCGAAATCGCACAAACTGTTGGTCTCGACGAGTCGACAGTCCGGCTGACGATCGCGAAGGCAAAAGGGAAGATGCTGGCCGCGCGAAAGCCGCGCCCCACTCCTTACGTTGATACGACGATGTACGTGAGTTGGAACGCGATGTTCGTGTCGGCCTATATTGAGGCCGCGCGCGTACTCGGCGGCTCAGTTGCGCGAAGCTGCCGCGAATTCGCGCTGAAAACGATCGACCGCATGCTCGGTGCAGTCTGGACCGACTCCCGCGGCTTCGGTCATCGGATCGGTGGCCCCGCGCTCGAAGGCTCGCTCGACGACCAGGTCTTCGGTGTGCTTGCACTGCTGGACGCTTACGAGGCCACGCTCGACGCGCGCTATTTCGACGCCGCTCGCCGCACGATGGATCTCGCCATCGACCGTTACGGCGATGCCGAAGCCGGCGGCTTCTTCGATCGCGCTTCGGACGCCCCGCCGATGGGCGGCCTCGAGGTGCGTCGCAAGCCGTTTCAGGATTCGCCGACTCCCGGCGCAAACTCGGTCGCCGCAATCGCGTTGATTCGCCTCCACGCCTTCACAGGAGACGCCCGCTACTACGACTTCGCGAAAAAAACGCTGGAGTGCTTCGCCGGAGTCGCTAGCCAGTATGGGATGTTCGCGGCGACCTATGGGCTGGCCGCAGCCCTTTTCGCGCACCACCCAATGCAGGTGGTGATCACCGGACGCGCCGAGGACCCCGCGGCGCAAGCTCTGGAAGCCGCTGCTCATCGCGTCTTCCGCTTCGGCAAATCGGTCCTGCGCGTGAGACCCGGCGTGCCACTGACGAACTTGGCCGGCGCGCTGAAAGAAACGCTGCCGCATCTCCCAGCCGACAAAGCCATCGCCGTGGTGTGCGCCGGCCAAACCTGCCTGCCGCCCACCAGCGACCCCACTCAACTCACCGCCTATCTGGAAAATGGCGCCGCAGGGGCGGCTGTATCCTGACGTCGCTACTTCTTCGGACGCGACTCCGGCGGCACCAATCCCGCCACCCGGTAATACACGGCCAGCTGCCCATAATGCTCGCCGCTATGTTCCATGAACCCATACGCCCACTCAAACACGCGTACCTGCTGGTTCTCGAATGGATCGACCATAAATCCCTGCATACCGGTGTCGCCCTTGGCCTTGATCACCGCCGCGCCATCGTCAAACGACTTCTTCACGAATGCCACAACGTCCGCCTTGGTCTTATACTTCGACCGCGCTGGATCCTCCTCGGCAGGAGGCTTCTCGCCATTGGCGATGTTGATGAAGAAATAGTTGGCGCCTGCCGCATGTAGCAGTTGCTCGGCAAATGACCTCTGGCCTGGCGTCGGCTTAAAGTCGTACTTGTCCTCGGGGAAGTCCTCGGCCATCGCGATCAACTTCTTGCCGATGCCGTTCCATTGTTCCAGGGCCACTTCCGCGACGCCTTTCGCCGCTTTCGGTGGACCGGTCTTTTTGGCCGCATCCTGCTGCGCGACTGCTGGAAGTACGGACAATCCTGCCGCTAAAGCCAGCGCGACCACAAAACGAAGCTTGCTCATGTCTCTCTCCTGTTTGCTGATTTGACGCTGATCGGCCGAACCAATGGCTATTCCGCTCGAACCGCGCTATCCCCGGGGGCCCTTCTTCTGATTGACCCGAGCAGACACCCTCGGCTGTGTGACGCCCCACAACCGGAAACGTTTCTTCCTTTGCCGGTCCTCCCGGGCTTGACACGCGGCGGCTTTGCCTAAGGCCCCATGCCGGACGCCAGCTTGCCGGTGAATGCCAGGCACCGCAGACCAGGACGGCGTCCCGCGCATGCTAAACTAGAGTGTGACCATCGGAGCACAAATCCCATGAATTGGGGCTGGTTCCTGCTACGGATCGTTATCGCGTCGACGGTCTTCACCACATTGTTCCTTTCC
>Ga0307471_100001072_pt1 | contig 14715 bp, 13 predicted proteins | sample atmos_gasesAM3C__2_FD_204566 | JGI IMG/M metagenome (GOLD analysis project Ga0307471, IMG submission 204566) | Hardwood forest soil microbial communities from Morgan-Monroe State Forest, Indiana, United States - atmos_gasesAM3C_515 | ecosystem: Environmental > Terrestrial > Soil > Temperate... | reverse complement strand
TTGCATGCGTTTTCGACGCGCGGGGCAGGACTTTCCGCGACGAGATGTACGCGCAATACAAGGCGAACCGAGCCCCCATGCCCGACGATCTCGGCGCGCAGGTCGCGCCGCTCCTCGACGCAATACGAGCCTCGGGCTGGCCTTTGCTGCAGATCGAAGGCGTGGAGGCGGACGACGTCATCGGTACGCTCGCGCGCGAAGCCGAGAAGCGCGGCCTGCGCTGCGTGATTTCCACCGGCGACAAGGATCTCGCGCAACTCGTCTCCGACCGTGTAACGCTAGTCAACACGATGTCGAACGAGCGCCTCGACCCCGATGGAGTGAAAACGAAATTCGGCGTTCCACCTGGGCGCATGCTCGACTATCTGACGCTTATCGGCGACGCCGTGGACAACGTGCCTGGCGTCGACAAGGTCGGTCCGAAGACCGCGGCGAAGTGGCTGGAGCAATACGGCTCGCTCGAGGAGGTGGTGCGGCATGCGGATGAGATCGGCGGCGCGGTCGGCGAAAACCTGCGGAAGGCGCTCGACTGGCTCCCCAAAGCTCAGGCATTGCTCGCGGTGAAATGCGATCTGGAGTTGCCGGTGAGGCTGGAAGAGCTGAAGCTCGGTCCCCGGGACGAGAAGCGTCTTGCCGAATTGATTTCCCATTTCGGATTCAAAACCTGGCCCAAGGATATGGCGGGCGACTCAAACGCGACTCCGCCTCCGGCGGCCATCCCCGTGCCCGTTCGCACGGACCGCGATGAGCGCAGCTACGAAACGCTTTTCGAGGAAGCGGATGTCGCGCGCTGGCTGAGGGATCTCGAAGCGGCCGAGCTCGTCGCCTTCGACACCGAGACGACGAGCCTCGAACCGATGCAGGCGCGGCTCGTGGGCATGTCCTTTTCGGTGGCTGCGGGCCGCGCCGCCTACTTGCCGCTCGCGCACAACTACGCCGGCGCGCCGGGCCAGCTGGGTGTCGAGCCGGCGCTTGCGATGCTCAAACCCTGGCTCGAGAGCGAAGCCCGCAAGAAAGTCGGTCAGAACATCAAGTACGACCAGCACGTGCTTGCCAACCACGGCGTCGCTTTGAGGGGCATCGCGCACGACACGCTGCTCGAGTCCTACGTGCTGGAGAGCCACGCGCGCCACGACATGGACAGCCTCGCTACCCGCCATCTCGGACTGAAAACGCTCACTTACGACGAGGTGACGGGGACGGGCGTAGGGCGCATTCCCTTCGAGCAGGTCGATGTCGCACGGGCGGTGGCCTACGCCGCCGAGGACGCCGACCTCACGCTCCGCATCCACCATGCGCTCCTTCCGAAACTGGAGGCCGCGGAAAAGCTCCTCTACGTGTACGGCTCGATCGAGCTTCCCGCGCGCGAAGTCCTTTTCAGGATGGAGAGGGACGGGGTCCTGATCGACGGGGCGCAGCTCGATGCGATGAGCCACGAGCTGGGGCAGAAAATGCTCGAGCTCGAGGGCCAGGCTCACAAGGAGGCCGGGCAACCCTTCAACCTCGGTTCGCCGAAGCAGATCGCCGAGATTTTCTTCGAAAAAAAGGGAATGCCCGTCGTCAAGAAGACCCCCTCGGGCGCGCCTTCGACCGACGAGGACGTGCTGGAGAGGCTCGCGCTGGATCACCCGCTCGCCAAGATCCTCCTCGACTACCGGGAAATCTCCAAGCTCAAGTCCACCTACACGGACAAATTGCCGAAGATGATGAATCCGCGCACCGGCCGGGTGCACACCAACTACGGGCAGGCGACCGCGGTCACCGGGCGCCTCGCATCGAACGATCCCAACCTTCAGAACATTCCGGTGAGGACCCCCGAGGGGCGGCGCATCCGCGAAGCCTTCGTCGCTCCGGGTGGCCACGCCATCGTGAGCGCCGATTATTCGCAGGTCGAGCTGCGCATCATGGCGCACATCTCGGGGGACGAGAATCTGCTGCGCGCGTTCGGGGCGGGGGAGGACATTCACCGCGCCACCGCGGCTGAGGTTTTCGGACGCTCGCTCAAGGACGTCACTCCCGAGGAGCGCCGCTACGCCAAGGTGATCAACTTCGGGCTGATCTACGGGATGTCGGCGTTCGGTCTGGCGCAGCAGCTGGGCCTGGAGCGTGCCACCGCGCAGGCCTACATCGCAAGCTACTTCACCCGTTATCCGGGCGTCGCAAAGTACATGGAGGAAGTGCGCAAGACCGCGCGCGAGCGCGGCTATGTCGAGACCGTGTTCGGCCGCCGCCTGTGGCTGCCCGAGATCAAGAGCTCCAACCCGGCGCGCCGCGGCGGGGCCGAGCGCGCCGCGATCAACGCGCCCATGCAGGGCACGGCCGCAGACCTGATCAAGCTCGCGATGATCGCCGTGCGGGGGTGGCTCGACCGCGAAAGGCTTTCGACCAAGCTCATCATGCAGGTCCATGACGAGCTCGTGCTCGAGGCTCCCGAGGGCGAGCTTGCCCGCGTGAAGGCCGAGATCCCCGGATTGATGAGCGGCGTGGCGAAGCTCAAGGTTCCACTTGTCGTGGACGTGGGATCAGGACAGAATTGGGAAAAGGCGCACTAAGCGCCGACAAGAAAACCCATCCGGTCGTTACAGAGGAGGACGACGTGATACCGAATTCCCTTGAGGAAGAACAGAGCTCGCCCGATATCATCCGGCACCTCGTGCTGCTCGGGGACGCCTTGCAAAACATCGATCTCGGAAAGGGCCAGGCCGAGAGCGCGCTCGTCCCGCGGCCCCGCAATCCCTGGAAGCTCACCGTTCTCCAGCCCCCAGAGGTCCTGCAGCAGGGCCGGCTGCGGGCGATTCCCGCGGGGGTCACTCACATCGGGATCTGCGTCGACGGTGGGTGGGCGATCGAGACGAGCGGCTTGCTGAAAGGCGGCGCGCATTCGATCCAGGATGCGCTGGACACGCTTGCTGCGGCCGCCGATGAATTCGAGAACATGTTCGCCCGCCTGATCGCCGCCGCCACGGAGGCCGGCGTGCCGACGATCGTATGCACGCTCGTTCCGGCGCGATATACGGAGCCCTCGCAGCAGCGCGTGGCCGCCACCGCGCTCGCGATCTTCAACGACCGCATCCTGCGGCGCGCTACCGCCGCGCGGCTATCGATCGTGGAGCTGCGCCTCGTATGCGACGAGGACAGCGACTACGCGAGCGAGACCCTGCTGTCGCACGCGGGCGTGCGCAAGGTGGCGAACGTGGCCCGCTCGGCGCTCTACGACGTTTCGCGCAATCCCGGGCGAACGCGGATGTATTTCTAGTTCCGCGCCGCTGCGAATACCTTCCTGAGTATCGCCGAGGCCGCGGCCGCCGGATCCTTCCGGATCTTTTTCTCTTCCTCGGCGATGGTCAGGAAAAGGCCGTCGAGCGCCTTGCGCGTGACGTAGTCCTCCAGCTGCGCGTCTTCTTCCTTGACCAGTCCGAGCTTCGCGCCGCTCGCTGCGATCTCGTCGTACTTCTCGGCGAGCTTCACTTTTTGCATCGCTTTCTTGACGATCGGCTGGAATCGTTTGACCAGAGGCTCGGAGGTCGTGCGCTTGAAATACTGAGTCGCCGCATCGTCGCCGCCCGTGAGGATGCCCTTGGCGTCCTGCACGCTCATTTTCTTCACCGCATCGACGAACAGGGTCTTTGCTTCGGGCACTGCGGCCTCGGCCGCGCGGTTCATGCGCAGGACCAGTTCGTCGGCGTGCGGGCTCATGCCGATGGAGCGTATCACCGCTTCGAGTCTTCGCAGGGAAGGCGGCAGGGAAATCTTGACGCGGTCGTTCCCGAAAAACCCGTTCTCGACGCCCAGTCGCGCCACGGCGGCTTGCGAGCCTCGGGTAAGCGCCTCCTTGAGCCCGTTGATGGCGTCGCGGTTGGAAATGTCTGCGAGGCCCGCGGCCCACACCGCAACCGGAGCAAGGAACGCAGCGAGATATCCGGGAACGCGAAACAAGAGCGCCTCCTAGTTTACGCCGGCCGCGTGCGCCTGCTGGTCGGCGTGGTAGGAAGAGCGCACCATGGCGCCGACCGCAGCATGGGTGAAGCGGAGCTCTTGCGCTTTCCTGTGGAACATCGCGAAGGTATCCGGGTGCACGTAACGCGCGACCGGAAGATGGTGCGCCGAAGGTTGCAGGTACTGGCCTATGGTGAGCATGTCCACGCCGTGCGCGCGCAGGTCGCGCATCACCTGGAGTATCTCGTCGTCCGTTTCGCCCAGCCCCACCATCAGGCCCGACTTGGTCGGGAGGTGCGGATGGCGCGCCTTGAAATCCGCGAGGAGCTTGAGCGAGTGCGGATAGTTCCCGCCCGGCCGTGCCTGCCGGTAAAGCCTGGGTACGGTCTCGAGGTTGTGGTTCATGACGTCCGGGAGCGCCGCATCCAGCACTTCGAGCGCGCGCTCGAGGCGTCCCCTGAAATCGGGCACGAGGATCTCGATTTTCGTCCGCGGCGAGCGCTCGCGCACCGCGCGGATGCAGTCGACGAAGTGACCCGCGCCGCCGTCCTTCAGGTCGTCGCGGTCGACGCTCGTGATGACGACGTAGGCGAGGGCGAGCGCGGCGATCGTCTGCGCGAGGTGTGCAGGCTCCTGCGGATCGGGCGCGAGCGGCCGTCCGTGAGCGACGTCGCAGAACGGGCAGCGCCGCGTACATAGATCGCCGAGGATCATAAAGGTCGCGGTGCCTTTTCCGAAGCATTCGCCGATGTTGGGGCAGGAAGCTTCCTCGCACACCGTGTGCAGATTGCTTTCGCGCAGGATGCGCTTGATGTCGTGGAAGCGCGAGCCGTCCGAAGCGGCGCGCACGCGGATCCACGCAGGCTTGGCGAGGCGCTCTGCCGGAACGAGCGCGAGCGGAATGCGCGTCTTCGCGAGGCCCTTCTTCTTTTCGGTGGCCGCCGTCATCTGTCCTCGATGAGTCGGCCGATGCGGCGGGCGAGCTCGTCGCCCATTTCCGCCGCGTCGGCGAGGACTCCGTGCGCGCGGGTCTGCGTGACCGCGAGGCCGGGATAGCCGCAGGGGTCGATCGCCGAGAAAGGCGCGAGGTCCATGTCGACGTTGAGCGCGACGCCGTGATAGCAGCAGCCGCGCCGCACCCGAAGCCCGAGAGCCGCGATCTTCGCGCCGTCCACGTATACGCCAGGCGCGCCGTTCCTGCGCCCGGCTCCCACGCCGTGAGCCCCGAGCACTTCGATCACCGCCTGCTCGGTCAGGCTCACCATGCCGCGCACGGTGAGGCCGCGCCGCGCGAGGTCGACGAGCGCGTACACGATCGCCTGCCCCGGTCCGTGGTAGGTGATCTGCCCGCCGCGGTCGACCCGCTCGACGGGCACTTCACCGCTCCGCGGGAAATGTTCGGCACGGCCGGCGATCCCGGCCGTATAGACGGGCGGATGCTCGAGCACCCAGAGCTCGTCGGGCGTTCTCGTCCCGCGCGAATCGGTAAAGCGGCGCATCGCCTGATAGGTCGGGGCATACTCGGCGAGGCCGATATGCCTGACGACCGGCGCCTTGCCGACTGCCATTCCCGGTCGCGCGGGAATGAGGGCGGAAGCTGATCTCATTGCGTTTTGCATGGGCGGATCACAACACCATCGTCACCATGGGATGATCGCACAGTTCCCGGTACAGCTCGTCGAGCTGCTCGCGCGAGACCGCGCGCACGTTGCAGGTGAGCGAAAGGTACTTCCCCTCGCGGCTGGGCCGCATTCCGAGCGTCGCCGGGTCGAAATCGGGAGCGTGGCGCTTCACCACCTCGATCACCGCCTGCGCAAACCCGGCCTGCGTCTTTCCCATGACCTTGATGGGGAAATCGCAAGGGAAGGCGAGAACGGGTGAGTCGTTTTCAGGCATGGGCCGGGGCACGCATCACCTTGGCTTTGTACTCCTGGTAGAGCGCGTAGACGCGCTCGCAAGCGGCCCCTCGCCTTCCCGCGTTTTTCCCGCTGCCGACCGGCTTTCCGTCGAGGGTCGTGATGGCGAGCACCTCCCTCGAGGACGAAGTCACCCAGATCTCGTCGGCCGAGCGCAGCTCGCTCTCGGCCACGGGGCGAACCTCGTGGGGCAGCGAGTGGGTGCGCAGGATCTCGATCACCACGTCGTAAGTGATTCCGGGCAATATCAGGTGAGACTTGGGCGGGGCGAGCACGGTTCCGTTCTTGACGATGAAGACATTGCTCGCCGAGGCTTCGGTGAGCTGGCCGTCGCGCACCAGGATCGCCTCGACGCAGCCCTGGTCCGCGGCGAGGGTGCGCAGCATGCAATTGCCGAGCAGCGAGGTCGACTTGATGTCGCAGCGCAGCCACCGGAAGTCGGGCAGCACGATCGCCTTGGCGCCTCTCTCGACGAGCTCCGCGGAGGGCGTCACCAGCTCGCTCGCCATAAGAAAAATCGTAGGCGCGATGCCCTTGGGAAAGGCGTGATCGCGCTTGGCGGCGCCGCGGGTGACCTGCAGATAGACGGTCTGATCCTCCCAAGGGTTTCCCGCGACGATTTTTGCGACGAGCTCGGCCCACTTCGCAAGCGGATGCGGGTTGGCGAGGCGTATCGCGTCCAGGCTCGCCTGGAGCCGGGCAAGGTGCTCCTCGAGGCGGAATGGGCGCCGGGAATACACCGGGACCACCTCGTAGACTCCGTCCCCGAAGATGAAGCCGCGATCGAGGACTGAGATTTTTGCCTGCTCGATCGGCATGTACTCGCCGTTGAGATGAATCATTGCGCTTTCCTCACCTGAACCACAGCCGAACCGAATCCCAGGTTCGAGCGAAAAATCCCGCGATCGCGACGCTCTCCAGCGCGATCACCGGGTGCTCCGAAAGCGGTTTGCCGTCGTGCGACACGCGCAGCGTCGCGACGCGCTGTCCTGCCCCCACGGGCGCGATAAGCGGCTGCTGGCTGACGAGCTCCGCCCGCAGCGCGTCGGCGGTGCCCTTGGGCACCGTTACGTACAGGTCCGTAGCGGCGCCCGCCTTCAGCTCGGGCTCGCTGCCTTTCCACACCTGGAGCCTGCCGATCGCATCGCCCTTCTGGTAGAGACGCAGGGTGTCGTAGGACTGGAACCCGAAGTTGAGCAGCTTCTGACTCTCCCGGGCGCGCAGGTTCTCCGAGGCCGCGCCTATGACCACCGACACGAGCCGTCGCCCGCTGCGCAGTGCCGAGGCGATGAGGGAGTAACCCGCGCTTTCCGTATGGCCGGTCTTAACACCGTCCACGTTCGGGTCGAGCCACAGGAGCTGGTTGCGGTTCCGTTGCGTGATGTCGTTGTAGCGGTATTCGCGTTCCGAATACAGCTTGTAGTACTCGGGATAGTCGCGGATCAGGGCGAAGGTGAGCAGCGCGAGATCGCTCGCCGTCGAATAGTTCTCGCGGTCGGGCAAGCCGCTCGAATTCGTGAAATTCGTGCCCGTCATGCCGAGGCGCCCGGCCTCGCGGTTCATCCGTTCCACGAACGCAGCTTCCGAGCCGGCGACGGCTTCGGCAAGAGCGATGGAAGCATCGTTGCCCGACTGGATGATCAATCCGTGCAACAGCTCTTCGACCGTGACGGGCCTGCGCGGCTCGATAAACATGCGCGAGCCGGCCGTGTGCCATGCGCGCTCTGACACGCGGATCGTTTGACCGAGGGCGAGCGACCTGCCCTTGAGCGCGGTAAAGGCGATGTACGCGGTCATAAGCTTGGTGAGCGAAGCGGGCTCGATGCGCTCCTTCGGATTGCGGCTTGCGATCGACTGTCCGCTGGTTGCGTCCAGGAGCAGCCACGCGCGCGCGTCCACCACGGGCGGCTGCGGCGCGGTGGCAAGGGCGGCGCCGGACAGCAGCAAAGGAAGAAAAGCGGGGAGACGGCGTAACATGAGATCGCGAGGTCGAATTATACCGGCCGCAGCGAGCGGTCAACGCACCGCGGCCGTCGATTCGGGCGCTGCCGCCGATCCTCGGGGCAGGATGGACTCCACCTCGACGCGCGCGCTGCCGGCGTTCACGAAGCCGAGCTTGTACGCCGCCGCGTAGGACAGGTCGATGATGCGCTCGGCGTGGAACGGCCCGCGGTCGTTGACGCGCACGACGATGCTGCGGCCGTTCGAGAGATTGGTCACGCGCGCGTAGCTGGGAATCGGGAGGATCGTATGCGCCGCGGTCATCGCGTACATGTCGTAGCGCTCGCCGCTGGAGGTGGGCTTTCCGTGAAATTTGCGCCCGTACCAGGTTGCGATTCCGCGCTGACGGTACGGCGTCAGCGCCTGGAAGGGGACGTATTTCCTGCCCAGTGCGGTGTACGGAACGTTGGCGCCGGGGTTGAGCGGCTCGGACCGCGGTCGCGCGTCGGCGATTTTGTCGAGGTTGCCCGGGGATGCGCCCGGGCCGCCGTCTTGAGCGTCCCCGATGTGCCTCGGCGCTAGAGAGCATCCGGCGAGGGCCGTGACGACGAACGCCGCGAGCAGGAACGCGGGTGCAGGTCTTCTCACGACTGCACGAGAGCGCGGTGATACTGGATGCTCATGAGCATTCCGATGCCCAGAAACAGCGTCACGAGCGAGGTGCCGCCGTAGCTGATGAGCGGCAGCGGCACTCCGACCACGGGCAAGAGGCCGCTCACCATGCCCATGTTGACCACCGCGTAGGTGAAGAAGGTGAGGGTGATCGAGCCCGCGAGCAGCCGAGTGAAGAAAGTCGGCGCGTTCGCCGCGATCATCAGCCCCCGCATGATGAGCGCGAGGTAGAGCACGAGCAGGAGGCTCGCGCCGATCAGCCCGAATTCCTCGGAATACACCGCGAAAATGAAATCGGTGGCGCGCTCCGGAATGAACTCGAGATGCGTCTGGGTGCCCCCCAGCCAGCCCTTGCCGGTGATGCCCCCGGAGCCTACCGCAATGGTGGACTGGATGATGTGGTAGCCCGCGCCGAGCGGATCCGACGACGGATCGACCAGCGTGAGAAAACGCCTGCGCTGATAGTCGTGCAGCACGCTCCACAGCACCGGCAGGCTCGCAAGGACTACGGCGGAGCCGCCCGCGATCAATTTCCACGACAGGCCCGCGAGAAAGATGACGTAGAAGCCTGCCGCTGCGACCAGCAGCGCCGTGCCCAGATCCGGCTGGCGCGCGATCATTGCAGTCGGCACCGCGAGCAGGACGAAAGCGACCACGTATTCGCGAAGCCGCAGCGCCGCTTCATGCCGGTGAAAATACCGGGCGAGCATAAGCGGCATCGCGACCTTCATGAGCTCCGAAGGCTGGACGCTCGCGAATCCCAGGGGAAGCCATCGGCGCGCGCCGTTCCTCACGTCGCCGAACAACGCGACGCCGGCGAGCATCACGAGGACCAGCACGAAGGCCGGAAGAGCGTAGCGCATGAATACCTGCGGCGGAACCTGGGCGGCGACCCACATCAGCGCGAGCGCGAGGAGCACGTTGAGAGCTTGCGCGCCGACGCGTCCTGGCGCCTGGTAGGCGGCGCTGTAGAGGGTGGCGAGGCCGATCACGAGGAGACAGCACACGAGGGCGAACAACGGACCGTCGATCTTTTCCGTCAGGCGCTCGACGAGGCGTCTAATCATTGGCTTCGCCCTCCTCCGGCGCGGGCGCGGGTTCCGCCGGCTCGTCGGCAGGTTCGCCGAGGACAGGCGCGGGTCCCGCCGGCTTGTCCCTGAGCTTGGCGGGCGCGTGCGCCGGCTCCACCGGCTTGTCGACGCGCTTGCCGAGCAGGAAGTAGTCGAGCACCTTGCGCGCGACAGGTGCGGCCGAGCGCGCCCCGAATCCGGCGTTCTCCACCAGCACGGCAAGCGCGATCCGCGGATTCTCTGCGGGAGCGAATGCGATGAAAAGCGCGTGGTCGCGCAGATGCTCGGCGACCGTCGCCTCGGAGTATTTCTCGTTCTTGCTGAGCGCCACGACCTGGGCAGTGCCCGTCTTGCCGGCGCTCACGTAGCCCGCGCCGGCGAAGGCGCGCGCTCCCGTGCCTTCCTTGTTGACCCCGACCATGGCGTGCTTCACGATTTCCAGATTCTTGGCCTTGAGCGCTATGGTCTTGGAAGCCTCGGGCTCCACATGAGTGCGTTCACCCGTCATCGGGTTCTCGATATTGTCGACCAGGTGCGGACGGAACATCACGCCGTCGTTGGCGAGCGTTGCAACGGCCTGCGCGAGCTGCAGAGGGGTGTAGGAGTTATAGCCCTGCCCGATTCCCACGCTGATGGTCTCGCCCGGGAACCACCGTTGCTGCGCTGGATTCTTGAAGCGCTTCACTTTCCATTCCGGGGAGGGCAGCACGCCGACGAATTCTCCCTCGATGTCGACGCCAGTGCGCGCGCCGAAGCCGAACTGGCCGATGAACCGCGCGATATTGTCGATACCGAGATCGTTGGCGAGCATGTAGTAGTAGGTATCGCAGGACACGACGATCGACTTGTACATGTCCACCACGCCGTGGCCGCCCGCGGTGGCGTCGCGGAACCGGTTGTTGCCGAATACGAAGTAGCCCGGGTCGAAGATCGTCTGGGAAGGCGTGCGTGCGCCCAGCTCGAGTGCTGCGAGGGCCATGTAGGGCTTGAAGGTCGACCCCGGGGGGTAGAGCCCGGTGAGCGCGCGGTTGTTGAGCGGCTTGTCGGGTGAATTATTGAGCGCGTCCCAGTTTAGCGGGTCGATGCCGTCGATGAAGAGGTTCGGGTCGTAGCCGGGCTTCGATACGAAGGCGAGTATTCCTCCCGTGGAAGGCTCGATCGCGACGAGCGCTCCGCGGTTTTCGCCGAAGGCGCGCTCGGCGGCTTCCTGCAGCCGGATGTCGAGAGTGAGCTCCAGGTTGCTTCCCGGCACGGGCGCCGTGCGCGGAGCGAGCTTCTGCACGTTCTGTCCGCGCACGATGCGTCCTCCGGCGTCGGTCTCGACCTGTTCGAAGCCGGTGGTGCCGTGCAACGCGCGCTCGTAGCGCTGCTCCAGGCCCGTTTTCCCGATGTGGTCGGCGCCTCTGTAGTTGGCCGATTGATCGGTCTCTTCGATGCGCTCCACGTCGCGGTCGTCGATGCGGCTGATGTAACCCACCACGTGCGAAGCGACCTCTCCGAGGGGATACTGGCGGAAAGGTCTGCCCCTGATATCCACTCCCGGAAAACGGTAGCGGTTGACCGCGAGCTTGGCGACTTCCTCGTCCGTGAGGCGAGTTCGAATCGGCAAGGTATCGCGTCCTTTGCTCTCTTCTCTCAGGCGTTGGAAGCGCCGGCGGTCCCTCGGCTGGATGTCGACGATGGCCGCGAGTTCGTCGATCGTACCTTCGAGATCGGCGATCTTGCTGAACGTGAGCTCCAGCGTATAGGCGGAATAGTTGCGGGCGAGCACCACGCCGTTGCGGTCGAGAATGAGCCCCCGGTTGGGCTGGATCGGCACGATCGAAATGCGGTTGTCCTCGGCCTTGGTATCGTAGTACTGGTGCTGGATGACCTGCAGGTAGAAGAAGCGCCCTAGAAGAACCGTGAACGCCGCGAGCACGACGACTCCGGCGATTCCCAGGCGCAGCTGGAAGTAGTGCAGCTCCCGCTTGGTGTTTCGGATCTCGGTGAGACGCATGAGTCTTCAGATCGGCCGGTTCTCGTCCACGCTCTCGGGCCTGCGCTGCGGCAGGAGGAGCAGAAAGCTCGCGATGGGCCACAGCGCCGCGGCTATGAACGTTCCCGCGAAATAGGCCAATCCCGGGAATGCCCCGCCCGCGACAATCCGCACGGCGAGCATCAGCATCTGGCTTGCGAGCAGCAACACCAGAACGTGCGCGGCCTGCCGCCACGGCGAGAACCACAGAATTCGCCGGTGCAGGCTGACCGCGGCGAAGGCGAGAAAGGCATAAGCGAAGGCGTGCTGGCCGAGGAGCGCGCCGTCGCCCGCGTCCATCACGAGGCCTACGAACCACGCGATGCCGATCCCAATCCTGCGAGGCTGGTGCACGCACCAGAAGGTGAGCACGAGCGCAACCATGTCGGGCAGCCCGGTGAGGTCGCGCCACGGCAGCAGGTTGAACAGCAACGCAAGCACGAGGGTGAGCACCATATAGCCCACCTTCACGGGCAACAGGATGCGCTGGGGCTGGTCGTAGAAAGACACTAGCTTTCCCTCGCGCTCATTCGCGTTTCTTGACGCGCTTCTGTTTGGGGAGCTTGCCCGCCACGGATTCCGCTTCGACGGGTGCGGCCGGGAGGTTCATGTCCTGGGACAGCACGAGCACTTGCCGGTTCTGGTCGGTGCCCGCGGTGGGCACGCATGTGATCTTGGCGAAAGAGTAGGCGGCGTCCTGCTCGATGCGCGACACCTTTGCCACCGGAAGGCCGGGCGGATAAGTGCCGTCGATGCCCGAAGTCACGAGGACGTCATCGGCCAGCACGTCCGCATTCGTCGCCATGTAGGTCAGCTCGAGCGTGCCTCTGTCCCCGCCGCCGTAGAGGATGGCACGCAGGCCGTTCCTCACGACCTGCACCGGTGTTCTCTGCTCCTTGTCGGTGATCAGGGTCACTTCGGAGAGCAGCGGATACACGCGCGTCACCTGTCCGACGACGCCGATGTCGTCGATGACCGCCTGGCCCGGCTGGATGCCCTGCTGGCGCCCCTTGTCGATGATCACCTTGCGCGAGAACGGGTCGCGCCCCTGATAGAGGATCTCCGCGAGAGTGGACTCGCGCGGCAGGCGTTCGCGCGCCTGGAGCAATCGCCTCAGCTGCGCGTTTTCGGAGCGCAGGGCCTCGAGCGTCAACAACTCGTTCGCCGCGAGCAGCTGCTTTGCCTTGAGTTGCTCGTTCTCCTGCTTGAGCGACACCTGCGTCGTGAAGAATCCGGCGGTGGCGCCGAACAGCTCCCCCGGAGCGAGCGCGACGCGCTGCAGCGGGTAGGCGAGCAAGGCGATGACTTGGCGCAGGGACTCGGCGTATCGGAAACGCGCGTCGAGCACCATCAGGAGGATCGCGAGACACACGAAAAACGCCAGACGCACGAGCGGCGCGGGACCGCGGCTGAAAAACGGCGGCGGCTGGTAATCCATATGGGGCTAGGGGCTCGGGCTCGAGGGGCCTGGGCTGTGCCAACGCCTTACGAACGCGCGTGCAGCACTCGCTTTTCCCCAGTCTCGAGCCGCGGATCTCTCCACCTATTCGCTCGCGAAGATGCTCCCCAGTTTGTCCATCCTTTCCAGCGCCTTGCCCGAGCCGCGCACGACGCAGGTGAGCGGATCATCGGCGACGATCACGGGCAGCCCCGTTTCCTCCATGAGGAGGCGATCGAGGTCGCGCAAGAGCGCCCCTCCGCCGGTGAGCACCATGCCTTTTTCGGCGATGTCGGCCCCCAGCTCCGGCGGAGTCTGCTCCAGCGCCGACTTCACCGCACCCACGATCTGGTTGAGAGGCTCGGTGAGCGCTTCCAGGATCTCGTTCGAGGAAATGGTGAAGCTTCTCGGGATGCCTTCGGCGAGGTTGCGGCCCTTCACTTCCATCTCGCGCACTTCGGATCCGGGGAAGGCCGATCCGATTTCCTTCTTGACCGTTTCCGCCGTGGTTTCGCCGATCAGCATGCCGTAGTTGCGGCGGATGTAGTTGATGATGGCTTCGTCGAACTTGTCCCCGCCGACGCGCACCGAGCCCGAATAGACCATGCCGCCGAGCGAGATCACGCCGACCTCGGTCGTGCCTCCGCCGACATCGACTACCATCGAGCCGGTGGCTTCGGCCACCGGCAGGTCCGCACCGATCGCGGCGGCCATCGGTTCCTCGATCAGGAACACCTGGCTAGCGCCGGCCTCGATTGCGGCCTCGCGGATCGCGCGCCGCTCGACCTGCGTCGAGCCGCACGGCACGCAGATGATGATGCGCGGTGAAGGCGAGAACAGTCGCGACTGGTGCACTTTCTTGATGAACTGCTTCAACATCTGCTCGGTGACGGTGAAATCGGCGATCACGCCGTCCTTCATCGGACGGATCGCGACGATGTTGCCCGGGGTCTTGCCGAGCATCATTTTCGCTTCCTTGCCGACTGCCTGAATGGTTTTCTTGGAGTTGGGGCCGCCTTCCTGGCGGATCGCGACGACCGAAGGTTCGTCGAGGACGATACCTTTGCCCCGCACGTAAATCAGCGTATTGGCCGTGCCCAGGTCAATCGCCATGTCGTCTGAAAAATATCCACGCAAAAAGCCGAACATCCTGCTGATTTCCTTAGGAAAGGGGGTTCCCGGTTGCGCTATAATACAGGAAATAATTTTTCGTTTTAAGCGATTTTTCATGCCGCTGTCCTTAGACGAAGTCCGCCGCATCGCCCAGTTGGCCCGAATCGGCGTGAGCGACGCGGAAGCCCGGGCCGTCCAGGCCCAGCTGAACGACATCTTCGAGCTGATCGGGCGGATGCAGAAGGTCGACACCGAGGGTATCGAGCCGATGTCGCATGCTCATGGATCGGCGCTGCGTCTGCGCGAGGACAAAATCACCGAGGGCGATCGAAGGGAACAGTTCCAGTCGGTGGCGCCGCAGGTCGAAGCGGGTCTGTATCTCGTTCCGAAAGTCATCGAGTAGAGCTTGGATGGGTGAAGGCGTGAAGGGTGGAGGCTGACGGTGTTGAACGCCTCGCTCAAGGAACTTGCCACTTCGCTCGCGCGGAAAAAAATCTCGAGCGTCGAGCTGACACGGCTCTTTCTGAATCGAATCGAGAAACTGAATCCCGCGCTCAATGCGTTCATTACCGTGGACGCGCACAAGAGCCTCGCGCAGGCGCGCGCGGCCGA
>Ga0307471_100001071_pt1 | contig 14719 bp, 21 predicted proteins | sample atmos_gasesAM3C__2_FD_204566 | JGI IMG/M metagenome (GOLD analysis project Ga0307471, IMG submission 204566) | Hardwood forest soil microbial communities from Morgan-Monroe State Forest, Indiana, United States - atmos_gasesAM3C_515 | ecosystem: Environmental > Terrestrial > Soil > Temperate... | reverse complement strand
AACTGCTGTTCTGCGAGACATGGATGTTGCCGCGATAGATCAGACGTTGCCCGGCAGTCTCAAGGAATACCGAATGATGGGCGCCATCAGCCGGATACGCAACGCCGAGATCATTTCCTGCGTCGTAGTTCGCTTCAATCAGAATGTTTGTGAAGACGTTGTTCGGTTGGACAAAATCGTTGTGCGCCGCGCTGTCGATGTTCGGGCCAATACGATTATTCCGAATCACCAAATCACGCATGGCTCCGTTAAAGAAATCATCCGTATAACGAAGGGTGTTGTATTCGATCAGGGCGTTTGTCTGAGAAGCATGAAGTGAACCCATCCACAACAAGGCGTTGCCGGTTCCCGGCGTCGGCCACGGATAGTCGTCGTAACCGGCATACTCTAGCACGTTGCCGATTATATGGACGTTACCCGAGCCCCGAATGGTGATGCACTCAGCATCGGCGTATTGTAGGGTGCAGTTCCACACTTCTGCACCATCGGAGTCCTCGATACGAAACATTTCGTAGCCGTAGGTTCCGCTCCCGACTTGCTGACTGATCGTAAAGCCGATGAACCGCGTGTAAGGCGCAGCGTTCAAGTGCACCCCGCCACGTATCGTCACCGCGCCGTCCGCGATGTAGGTTATAAAGTTCCCGGCAGAACCGTCTGCGGTTGGGACGACACGCTCGACATAGGCTCCAGTCTGCACACGCACAACGTCACCTGCGGACGTTGCGACTGCGCGTGCACCCTCAATCGTCAGCTTTGCGCCTGCGGCTGTGTTCGCAAGGCCGGTGTTGGCGTTGTTCCCGTCTGTGCGGACGTAATATGTCGCTCCACGCGCAGACAATACGACGGTGCACGCGACCACCAGCATGGAAAGTAATCGCATCATGGCGTGTTCAAACAGATGAGATCAATCACGTAGATGCCGTTGTCATCCGTGCTCTTGCCGTTGGGCACTCCGATGTGGATGTATCGAATGCCTCGCGCCGCACTGCGCGTGAACGTCGCCGGAGTCCCATCATTAACCGCTATCGAACTGTTCGCACCAGTCACATCGAAATGGACCTTAACCTTGTTCCAACTGCTCCCGGTAAGCGCAACCCAAGAACTGCTAACATCGGCAGATACCTGAATCTCGACCGTCCCTGAGTTATTACGGATATAGACATTGGCGCATTGCGCTGCTCCGGGGTCCGTGCTCTCACCAGTGTTACAGATTGAGAAATTCTCTCCATCATCGGGAGCCGTCTGAATGTAGAGATAGAAGATTAGGTCCGCTTCGGTTGTTGTTCCTATCGCAGAACCCCTATCCCAATACCGATATGAAATCGTCGTTGTCCCACCTACGATTGTCCATTGCCACGCGACATTGCATTGCCCCGCGACCTTGCCGGTGCTCAAAGCCGAACTGTTGTAATTCGTGACATCAGTTCCACCGGCCCCAGTCCCGTCCACCCAGGTAGTGTCCGCGTCCGTAAGCTCTGAACCCCACAATAGTTCATCATGCGGCAAGCTGGTGTCCGAGGAGGCACAAGTCGCAGAAGCCGGAACCTTGCCCGCAGCCAGCAACAAGGAACGCGACTGCGCCTTAATCAGCCACGGGGCGAATATGCCGACGGAAAGGACGAATACGGCGCACAAGTCTATGAAATTACGCCGGTTCATTACGGTATCATGTGGGCGTAAACGGCCGAGAACCTGTTCGACCATGCCGTAATATAGAGGTCCACGCCCAAGCCGTTGGTAACAGTGAAGGCTGTTGCGCCGTTCGTTCCGGGAAAGAACGGATAGCTGATCGGCCAGTTCCCGGTCAGCCCGTTGGTTGAGAGCGTTATCGTGCGGTTCACGGCGTTACCATCGCCGATGAGCTTTATGTTTATCGTCCGGCCAACAATCGGATTCGTCAGTTGCAGCGTGCAGTTGGTCCGCATGAAATCCGCCGTCTGATACATCGGAGTGCCACCAGTGAAATCAATCTGGGCTGTGGTCGCATTTGACGCAATCAGGGTTGGCGGGTTGGTCTGATTGACGTTCAACGTGCCGGCCGTTACGGACATCTGAATACCCCAGCCGTCTGACGTGTTGGTCACGTTGTTCGCCACCGTCGAGACAAGATTGCTCAACACTTGCGAACCGACTTGCAGGATGACACCCCAGTCATATACCGCGTTCTTCGATGGCGCGATGGTCGTCACGCCGTTCCAAGACGAGGCGAACGCCGTGTCATCCGCGTTCGTGTGCAGTGTAGTCAGCGTTATGACCCTGTTGTTGGTCGAGGTGTTCAAGCCGGTCGAAAAGTTGAGTGTAGGTAATACCGTGTCCTCGTAGAGCTGCCACTCCAGAGCCCCTGTCTCATTCGTGCTTGCCTCGAAAACGTACTTCGCTACCGAGTTTGACGGCACAGGAATGCTGGACACAATAAGGCCGCTCACTAGGCGCCTCGGGTTTGGATTGATCGTCATGGTGATGTCCGCGGAGGTCGAATAATTCGAGACGGCAAACCAGAGCCTCTGCCCGTTCGACACCGTGCCAGAAATCGTCAGCGTGAAGGCTGCGTTTGTTCGGATGTACCAGCTATTCGTCAGTCCTGAGTTCACGTTGCCGTTCCCGGTGTAAGCTACAGGATAGATGACCGGGCCAGAGTGCGTAATCGCGCCGGGAACTCCGAGCGTGTTTCCGTCGCTCACGATGTTTGCAGCGGCAAGCGCGCTATCGGCCGCGTTGAAATACGTGAGCTTTTGGCTTCCGCCGTTCAACGGCAGACTCACGCCGTCACCAAAGAAGTGCATGAGAACGGTATCCCCAGGTGAATCGGCATGATGCACGTCAAGGTTTCCGGCTGAAGAAACGAGTGAAGCGCCGTACTGAGAGGCGTTGACGTTGAAAGCGATGGACGCAGCATTGGCGACGTGTAACAGTGGATTGTCAGTCCAGAGCCATCTGGCACCGCCGCCTGTATCGAACATCGACCAGTCGCCATCGTAGAACCATAGATCGCCAAGATTTGTGCCGGTGGCAGAAGCCAATATGGGGCCAGCAACATTGAGATAACCGCGATTGGTCGTATTATTCAGATCGCTCTGGCCTATCGTCCTGGAAGCTCCGTAGTTGGTATTCCCTCCAGCCGTATTCACCCTGCTCGCGTTGCTGACGGCACCGAGATGTGTGGTGAGACCGTTGGCAATGAGATCCCCGTCCAAGTTGATCGTATCGTTGAAGTCGGCAGTGCCGTCAAACTGCGCCGGGTCGGTGACGATCAACGTCCCTATCATGTGAGTCTGGCCAGTGACCACGAGATTTCCGCCAATGTTCTCGTTTGAAATAACATTCAAGTGGCCGCGGGCTTCAGTGGTGCCATACAGCCGCGTATTCGTTCCTGATCCTCCGTTATTCCCGATGGCGTTCGTCGCGCTTCCGCCAGCACCAGTGTTCGGGCCACCACCACCGGCCGCCCCCTCCAGCTTTTGCCCAACGTTGGCGATGATCCACAGGAGCAGCAGAAGTGAAGAAAATAGCAGTATCGGTTTCTTGTGCATAAGCTGTTGTGGGTTTACCGAACCTCGAACAGGAAACTTGCGCTCGTGATCCGCGTCAACGTGTTTTCAGTCGTCGAGCAGCATAGGTACAGTCCGTTCTGAAACCTCGCCCGATCGTCGTCCGTAAAGTCCAGAAATCCGTATCCTTTATCAGACATGTAAATCGGAGTGCGGCTCGGCGTGGCGCCATCTGCCACCAAATCAGCAGAGTCGTAAACGTGCAGCCAGCACTCAGCCCCGCTGGCGTTGCTCGCCTGGACGTAGCGCGCGAAGCACGTTCTCCTTGCGACGAGCGCGTCGTCCTCGGCTGCCAGTGAATCGTATCGGACCCGGTTATTGTCAGGATGTCCGCTCGTCCTGCCCACATCAAGATCGCTCATGTCGCCCGCCAATACACCCACAACACGTTAATGGCAACCAAATTCGCAATGGACTCTGATCGGATTCTGATTAGATTCCACACTATGACGCCCGATTTGCCGTTCAAATCGAAGGTGATCCCGATACTGGAACTCCCTGTCTGGCGTGCCAACTGTGACCAGTTCGGTCGCACCGTTGTCGCAACAAACGGCTGCTTCGACCTCCTCCACACCGGCCACCTCCACTACCTCTACCACGCCTCCAGGTTCGCCGACGCCCTCGTAGTTGGCGTCAACTCCGATCGCTCCGTCCAGTTCCTCAAAGGCGCGCCCAGGCCCATCGTCCCTCAAGATGATCGTGCCCTCATGCTCGCAGCCTATGACTTCGTAGCCGCTGTCGTCATCTTCGATGAACCCAACGCCTCCCGCTTCCTCACCCTCGCGAACCCACACCACTACGTTAAGGGCTCCGACTACTCCCTCCAAACCCTCAACAAACAGGAAAAGAAAATCCTAGAATCTCTCAACACCAAAATTCATTTCATCCCGCTCTTGCCAGATCGTTCCACCACCACTACTCTCGCCAAGGCAAATTTGAATGGACAAAAAGAACACCAAGCCGGTCACGACTAAGTTTCAACCGGTCCCCACCAGCATCGAGGACTTCCTCAAAACCCGAGGCTGGAAACTCTCCTCCTCGAACGGCATCTTCACGAAGGGCACCTACAAACAGTACTGGCACGGCGCCGTCCTCGCCGAACTCGGCGCGCCCCCATACCGCTCCAGCGTCCCCAACAACGCCCCAGGGTGAAGCCACCAGTGAACAGCCGGCAAGTTCTGCCGGTGACGCTTTATGTCCGAAAAGAAACCATCGCAGGAAGATCAAGACCTCAGAATGGTCCGCACTCACTGCCAGCAACTCATCGAGCACTTCGATACCGTCCAGATATTCGTCAGCCGCCACAACTCTTCAGGCGACGAGGACGGCACCATCTCCGTCAGAGACGGCATCGGTAACTTCCACGCCCGGCTCAATCAAGCGAAGGAGTGGATCACCCATCAAGACGAATGTGTCCGCGAACACACCAGAAGAACCATCGACCGGGAGAATCAGTGATCCGGTGTGAGCTTCAAAAGCAAATACGATCGCTGCCGATGGTGCGGACGTAAAGTCGGCCACACCAAACTCTGTCCTAAAATCAGAATCCCGATTCGTTATGACCATAAATGGAGAGAAGATGAATACCTCCTCCTAAAAGCCTGTATCCTCGACATCCTGTTCGCCAAATTGGAACGCCGAAGATTTGAACAGATGATAGCGCAATGCCTCAAAACTCTCATCAAACGTGGCGATGTCCGCCGTGTCTCCAGAGGCGTCTATGAAGCCGTTCGCTGATAAACCAATTCGTTGACCCCAACGGAAAGGTCGTGTCCATTTTTGCCTCCTCATTTGAGGTCGAAAAAATGGACACCATCACTCCTGACCATTCTCGTGACCCAGCGGAATTGGTTTTAGCGGTCCAGCCGAAATCATCTCTTTTCCCCTTTCCATTTCAAGGCGTTCATGTTGCGCAGCGTCAACAATTTTTCTCAATTTTTCTGCTGGAAAGTGCCCACGAAGGTTTATGTCTCCACTGAAAGCCGGCCTGTAGAGACAGTCAAAAACAAAGCAACTTGCTGACGAAATCAGGCTTCTGCCCCAAAATTCATTAAACCACTCCCTTCTGTTGTGACAGTAATCGCAAAGCGTTTCGAGATGCTCAATCGGCTCATCCCATGGATCTGCTGCTGTGTACACGAGGTGATGGGCGGATAGCGTGCTGGAATCATCAAGGCAGGCTGCGCACTTCCATTTGTCCCGATCAAAAACCTGAAGTCGCTTTTTCTGCCATCTCGGATCCCTCAGTTTCTCGCGATAATCCTCGCTGGTCATTGACCCTCCTGCACTTTAGGCTCGGCCACCCTTTCAGCCCCAAGCAAATCACCAGCACTTTCAAGCTTCTCCGCCGCTCGCTCCCCGGGCGTTTTGTTCGTCGGGGTTGCCACTTTCACCGACCTGCTTCGTTTCCCGTTTTCCCTCACCCTCGCACGATGCTCAGCTTGCTTCACGCGATTATACTCCCGCCGATCTGACTCAGTTCGTATCCGGTTATACTCCTCCCAGTTCACCACCCGATACATGAAACGTCCCTCCTGCACAATCCTCCTCCCCTCCTCCTTTTGAGACCTGCTCTTGGCGTCCGGACGTTGCAAAAATTCCAGCGCGTCCTCAATGACCTTCGGATCCTGGTCCTTCCCCCCAAGCGTGAACGCCAGCAACTCAGGATTAACCTCAACGTACCCGTCCCTCGCTTTCGTCGTAATGTAATCCCAAACCGCGAATACGTGAAGACCTGAACCAACCATGCTCCCTTCAAACTTCGATTCGTAGGATTTCCCGTACACGCCGCCGACCCTATTGTTGAAATTTTGACACGTCAAATAAAATCAGCACCCATAAGCAAAATGTCATCGTGATAAGCAAAACGTCAACAACTCAGTCTCAGACTACAGAGGGAATCCCAAACGGGAGATCAGCCACCCACCCAAGTCGAAATTTTCCAATCGAGTTCATCAGACCGAAAAACAGCTCTGAGCGCCGCAAGCAGACCTACTCAATTCCTGGCGACACCCGGGGCCACCCCCGCTCCCCCCGGCCGGCTTTCGGCGGGCTCCGGCAGGCTCGCCAGGACTGCCGGCACCACAAGCGGCAGTGGTGCTGGTCTGGATCGCGGTTTTTGCCTCTGTAAGTGACTGATTTGCAAGCAAGGAAAGACTCTATAGTAAGTCGGAAGTCCGGCATTTGTCCCACAGTGAGACACATTCAACAGTGAACGTTAACGATAAAGCTCACTTTAACGTTAAAGTCGAAACGCTGTCCCCATTGACTGCTTACGGGCTTAGCTTTGTCTCGTTTCAGTACACTTTACGGGTTTAGTGCTTACCTGGGCGCGGTGTTCTGGGGTTTGCCGGCAGAGTTGGCGTGGTGGGGTGTTCTTTTTCGGCGCCTCATTTGAGTGCTGGCGTTGTCGATCCGGCGGCTGGGTGAATGGCAAGGGTGAGAGGTGAGTACTCGAGCTGGCCGGGGTGAGGTTAGCGCGCGGTTGGCTTGTGGGAAGGGTTTGAGGGGATGAAGGGGTGAGAGTGGCGGAGTTGTGGGAGCGGGAGCGTATGGGGTGAACGGTGGAAGACTGGGCTTGGCTGTAGCGGGTGAAGTAGTCGGGATGAGCGGCTACAGGAGTATTGACAAGCAAAGCGGGTTTGCTTTACTTTGGTGACTCACGGTGAAACTTAGAACTGACAAGCGGGCGGCGGTGAGAGTCCTTCACGTGGACTTCCGGTCGGGAGTTGGCTTCTGTGTTTCACTTCAACAACAACAAACAAAGGTGAAAGGTAAAACATATGCGTTCGGAAAAACTCAAACAGTTCCTTGTATCAGCGTTCAAGTCGGGACGGCGGGTATTGGTGAAGGGGAAGCCGGGTGTCGGTAAGTCGGAATTGGTTGCAATGGCGGCGGCGGAGTGCAACGCGGATGTCGTGTTAATGCACCCGGCGATTGCGGACCCGACGGACTTCAAAGGGATGCCAGCACTCACCAACGGGGGAAGCGAGGCACATTTCCTTCCGTTCGGTGAGCTTAACAGGCTCGTTAACGCGACGAAGCTAACGGTTTGCTTTCAAGATGACTTGGGGCAGGCGGCACCTGCGGTGCAAGCGGCCGTGATGCAGTTGAACCAAGCGCGTTCGGTGAACGGTACGATGATTAGTCCACACGTTGTATTCTGCGGGGCGACGAATGACACAACGCACATGGCCGGGGTGAGTGGGATGATTGAACCGTTAAAAAGCCGGTGGGATACCATTGTTGAATTGGAAGTGAGCGTGGACGATTGGAGCAACTGGGCTTTGACGGCGGGCATGCCGGCAGAGCTTGTGGCGTTCATTCGTTTCCGGCCGGCGTTGTTGTCTGACTTCAAGCCGACGAAGGAAATACGGAACACGCCAAGTCCGCGGACCTGGGCAGCGGTCGGGAATTGGTTGAATGACGGGGTGAAAGACTTGGAAGTCTTTACGGGCTCTGTCGGTGAAGGAGCGGCAACGGAGTTTTATTCGTTCCTCGACATGTATGCGTCTCTACCCTCACTTGACGCCATTCTGTTAGACCCCAAGTCGGCAGAAGTCCCAGAGAAGCCGGCAGCGTTGTTCGCGGTTGCCTCTGGGCTCGCGCGCAAGTCAACGGCGGCGAATCTTGACCGTGTGACAACGTACCTGGCCAGAATGCCAAAGGAGTTTGAAGTTATGAGCATTCGGGACGCGGTGAGACTGAACAAGGGGGTTACACAATCGGCGGCATTCGTGACGTGGGCAACTCGCAATTCGGAGGTGTTACTATGAAGCGGATTTTTGGCCTTGCAATAATCACGCTATCGCTTGCGCTCGTGAACTGGGAAACCGCATACTTTGGTTTCAACTGGTTTCCCGCCAGCGTTGCGGAGCTTGTGGCAGACTTGGGGTGTCTGTTACTTTGCGTTGTGGGAGTGCGGATGTTTTGGAAGCGGGGTGTCCTATGACTCCAGCACTTAAGATGCAACGGGCGAAAATCGGCTTGATACTTGACCAGCCTTTTTTCGGTTCGCTTGTCATGGGGTTAAGGTTCCGGGAAGACAAGGCGGGCTCTGTGACAAAGACAATGGCAACGGACGGGGAAAGCCTGTTTTGGTTTCCCGACTTTGTTGCGGAGCTGACCGAGAAAACCTGTGCAACGGTCCTAGCACACGAAGCCTTGCACTGCGCGCTCCTTCATCCGTTGCGGATGGGGGAAAGGGACGGGGAAAAGTGGAACATTGCAGCGGATCATGCCGTAAACTTGGTTTTGGACGGGGCAAACGAAGAGGCGAAGTCCAAAGGCAAGGCGGCGCCGTTTCCCTGGCCGGACAAGGTAAAGCCGTTGAAAGACCCGGCATTCAAAGGCATGTCGGCAGAGGAGATTTACGGCAGACTGCCACAGAGCGCGCCACAAGGGCAGGGACAAGCGAAACAACCGGGACAAGGGCAGGGACAAGGGCAGCCGTCAAAAGACCCTGGCGGACTTGGCGGTGTTATTCCCGGGCCGAAAGACGAAGCCGGCCAACAGGAGATGGAAGCCAAGTGGAAAGTCGGCTTGACGCAAGCGGCCGCGGCGGCGAAAGGGCGGGGTGAACTACCCTCAGACGTTGCGCGCTTGGTGGAAGACACATTGAACCCTCCTTCACGCTGGCAAGACTTGTTGCGCGCGTTCATTCGCGAATGGTGCAAGGATGACTATTCGTGGACTCGGCCTAATGCGCGGTACCTTGCATCCGGCTTCATGCTGCCCAGTCTTCACAGTCAGAGGTTAGGCAAGCTGGCAGTGGCCATCGACACATCCGGGAGTATCGACCGTCCGTTGCTTGACGTGTTCCTTGGGGAAGTCGAAGCAATCGTGCACGAATGCCGCCCGTCCGGCATTACGCTTATTGACTGTGACGCGGACGTTCAATCCGTCCGGGAGTGCGAGCCTCTTGACCCGTTGCCGAGGGACTTCAAAGGCGGAGGTGGTACTTCGTTTATCCCGGTATTCACACACTTGGAAAATGAACCGCCTGTCGCGTTGGTGTACTTCACCGACTTGGACGGGAGTTTCCCCAAGTCAGAGCCCAGTTTCCCAGTTCTCTGGGCAACGCGGGAAGACAAGCAAGCGCCGTTTGGGGTAACGGTGAAATTGAACGCAATCTGACACACGCGGCCGGGGTGTACGTGCTCCGGCCGCGAAGTCAGGCGGCAATCAAGCCGACTGAAAACAAAAGGTCAAATATGCGAATACGTGACAAGGCGGTATTGGTGAAACTCTCGCTTGGGGCTCCCGGGAACACCCGGAAAGACCCGACAATTACAAGCGAGGTGAAGACAAAGCACTCGCTTGGGGACAAGGCCGGCCGATGGCTGAAGCAGCTTTACCCGGATGAAGCTTTGAAACCGGTAACGGTTATCGGCGGGGAAGCGCGGACATTCCACTACGCCAATTCTCTACCCTGGGCAGACGAGGGATGGCGAATACTCCCGACGGCGAATCACCTCGCTTACACGGACAAGCTCCGGGAGCTGCGGGCGAAGTACCTGGAAACGGCGGAAACGCATTTCCTTGCGAAATTGAACGACTGGGAAGACTGGGCTCGGGAGCAACACAACGGGACGTTTGATCCGGCCGACTATTTGACGGCGGACAAGCTCCGGCGAAAGTTCGCCTTTGCAACGGAGTTTTCGCCTATTCCGGACGGGGAAGACTTCCGGGACAACGCGCAAGTGGCGGATGAAGAGCGCGCGGCAATGTCCGCACAAGTTGTCGATAGGGTGAGTGCGGCCGTCAAAGCGGCCGAGTGCGACTTGTGGGAACGTTTGACTACGCCGCTTTCGGCTATTGTCGAAAGGCTTTCGGATCCTGAACACAAGTTCAAAGACACGCTTGTCGGCAACGTGGCGGACATTATCCGGCTTGTGCCGGCGCTCAACTTGACTGGCAACGCCAAGCTTGAAGAGTTTCGACGCGAGATTGAAGCGGCCGGGCTTCACGGGCTTAATCCGCAAGTGTTGCGGGATTCCAAGCCGGATCGGAAAGCGGCGGCCGACAAGGCGGCCGCGATACTGGCCAAGATGCAAGGATACGCGGCCTAAGAAGCCGGTAACGGCTTGCCAGCTCTGTCTGTGCGGCGGAGCTGGCGAGCCTGTCGAACATTATGCGCAACACACTTTAGCCCCGTCGGGTGCGGCGTTCGGTTGCCGCCCGGGCCGCATAACCCGGACCTTGCCCGACGGGGCGCTAGACCTAAACACCGAATGACGCGGCGCGAGACAGTAAACGCGGCGCGAGAAATGGAGCGAATGAAAAACCGATACGTGACAAATGAAAACGGGCACATGATTTTCCGAGGAACGTTGGAAGAGTGCCGTGCTTTTGTGAAGATGCGGCGGAAGGGATGGGAACAGTTGGGACGGCGGCAACCTGGATTCAGCATTTACTATGACACGGCGCGAGAGCCGGAAGAGGTATTTGCCCCGGTTGAAATGAACGAAAACAAATAGTTGACAAAGCAAAGCGGCTTAGCTTATGTTTCACGCGCAACTTAGAAACGACAAACTTATGAATCGTAAACTTACTGAAACGGAGCGTGAAGAGTTACACGCTACAATGCTGTCGGACTTGGAATCCGGCGAATGCGTCACCATAAACCATAAAGACGAAGTGTTCTTTTGTGGCCGGCAGTTGCACATTCCTCACAATGTCAATCGTATCACTGGGGAGACGTGGCCACCGGATGACCGGAAGCGATTCGCTGTGATTAACGCAGCAATGGAAGAGGCTGGGTACTGGCCGAATATTTACAGCGTAAACGATCACGGCAATGTTTCGCTGTTGGACAACAAGGGGCGGGAAGTTGCAGCGTGGGTATGAAGACTCCCGACGGATACCGGGCTCCTTGTCGAAAAGTTGAACGCTGTAGGTGGCAATCTCGCGCTGAGGGAGGAACAAAAGGCGGCATGACCGAGACCGCACAACTCCCACTCACGCTCTGGATTCTTCACACCACAATCGGTTTGAAGCGGACGTGGGCCAAGACAAAGCGCGAGGCCAGGGAGTATGCGGAGCGCAAGGGCTACGTGGTCCTGAGAACGAGGTTTGCGAAGGCTCACGAGACTGGACGGGAAGGGCTGTGAGCAAATATTCATCACGAAACAGTTTGACAAGCTAACCCGCTTAGGTAAATTGCGGCGCGAGACAATTAGAAACGACAATGCCAATCAACCTCATACCCTTTTGCAGCACGGACGAGACCTGGTACCAGTTGCGCGTTCCCTTCACAGTGCGCGAGCACGTTTACGCAACGGACGGACGAATCATCGTGAGGCTCCCGAAGACTGCATACCCGGAGTACGACTCGAATCGCTGGGACAAATCTGCATCCGCGCTTGCGCTATTCGACAACCTGCCGAAGGACTGGCAGAAAACGGCAGAGTGGACGAGGCTCGTCAGCGTCCAGATACCGCCGAGACATTTCAGGGTGTGCAACGACTGCGGTGGCGGGCCTCCTGGTTGTGAAGAGTGCGACAACGGACGGGTTCAGGATTTTGAGTACGTGAAGGTCGGCAAGAAGCTGTTCAACAATCACTACCTCCTGTTAATGGTTGAGCACTTACCGAACGTCCACATCGCGGCCAATGTCGGTACCGAGCATGAGCAGACGCCGTTCGAGTTCGATGGAGGGCTTGGATTGTTGATGCCCGTCCGTCCCGAAGCACAGAGGTATGGCTACAGCACGCAAGAAATAACTACGGAAAGCAAGTAACGTGAGAAACCAACTCATCCAAGACGAGAAGACCGAACTGTACTTCCGTGGACACGGCGCGAAGGCTGTGCCTGACCGGGAAAGACAGTTCGCCGACATCTACACGCCGGAGGAAGTTGACCGGATCACTCCCGGTAAGCAGGTGCGGGTTTCCGAGTGTACGGTATCGGAGTATCAGGCGTGGATCGGCCGGCGCGGTGGCAAGAAACGGTCGGATCGCAAGACTCGGGCTGTACGGAAGAACGGACGCAAGCCGAAGTCGCCGCGGAAAGAGGTGCCAGCGTGAACGCGACTGGGTTTCTATTGCAGCGCAAGGGTAAGCGTCAGGCGCAGATTGCGATGGTTCTCGGCCGGGCGATTGGAGCATGGCCTAACACGATCGAGGTGGCAACGAGCCGCGAGACGATGCAACGCCTCACGGATGGCATCAAGGCGTTAGTGCCAACGGTAAAGCATCGAGGCTACTACCTCAGCGGAATCTGGAATGACTGCAATTTCAAAATCAGATTGAGACTCTTTTGAATATGAAGCTCGGTACCCTTGCCTACTTACCGCCCAGAGGAATCGGAACGAAGCGCGACCCTGTTTCGGGTGTGAACGTCCCCATCTGTTCACCGGCCACGTTCTTATCGAACGTGCGCAAGTTCAAGACGAAGTATCCAGTTATCCTGTACGGGGACAGAGACCACGACTGGGGTGACGACGTAATACGGCTTTACGGGAGAGTGGATGAAGGAGCCGATAGGTTCGCCAAGCTTCCGAACGGCCAGCAAAACAGTTTCGTCCTCAACAACGTCGCGTTCTTCACTGGACTCAGGGTGGCCTACCGACAGGGGATCACGCATGTCATCTACCTGGAAGCGGATTGTCGCGTAGGCTGCGACGACTGGGATGCAAAGATTTTCGACGCGCACTTCAAGCATCCTCGACACGTTGTTTGCACAGGATCGGCTGTCTGTTACAACCCCTGCAATGCCGGGACAGCCGCCATGCAACGGTGGTGCGAGTTCATCGGAACCCACAACAAGGGAAGGAAGAACTTCCCTATACCGACGTATGGATGGAAGTCGGCGGCGGATGGCGGTGGTTCCTGTGTATTCGTTAACGGGGCAGGCGGCTCGTACGATGTAGCGTGGCTGCTGCGGTGGTTCGGGCACATCCTGAATGCAACGGACGGAAGCGGTATCCGAAAGCTGAGCGAGGCGTCGTTCGCCTGGGACTTCCAGATCGGACTCAACCTGTGGGTGGACTTCGGGATTGCAGCGTACGACATGATCCAGCACACGGACGTTATCTATTCGAGCTACGGGGACGTACTGAGCACACCGGCCGACAGGATGAAGATGCTTCGGGATGGGAAGGTCGCACTGATTCACCAAATTAAGGGGGACGAGACCGTATGATGGAGACCTTCGTTGAGAAGCGGTTTGGGCCGGCCGCGTCGCAGATGATCGAAACGATCAACGGCATCCTAGAGGAATACGTTTCTGCCGGTTACGACCTGAGCCTTCGTCAGCTTTACTATCAGCTCGTGAGCCGAAACATCGTGGAGAACACGGAGCGCAGCTACAAGAACGTCGGCAACATCGTGAGCGACGGCAGGCTCGCCGGACTGATCGACTGGAACGTCATTAAGGACCGCGGCCGTGAGATGGTGCAGAATCCTCACTGGTCATCGCCTTCGGAAATCCTTGAGGCGTGCGCTAATCAGTTCAGGTTTGACCGCTGGAAAGACCAGCCTTGCTACGTCGAGGTGATGGTCGAGAAACAGGCTCTCGAAGGCGTTCTCATACCAGTGTGTTCGCAGTGGGACGTTCCGTTCACCGCCAACAAAGGTTACTCCTCGTCGAGCGCGATGTATGAGGCCAGCAAGCGGTACCTGGAACGCGCTGAGGATAACAAGGAGCTTTACGTTCTCTACCTGGGCGACCACGACCCGAGCGGGATCGACATGACTCGGGACGTGAACGACCGAATGGACTTATTCCTGCGAGTTCACGACTGCTCGGTCAAACGTCTTGCCCTGAACATGGATCAGGTCACGACACTCAAGCCGCCGAAGAATCCAGCCAAGCTCACCGACAGCCGGGCGCACGCTTACATTAAGCGGTTCGGCCAATCTTCGTGGGAACTGGATGCCATCGAGCCTCGGCAGTTGGCGAAGCTAGTCTCGGATGCTATCTCAGGGATCGTGGACGCGAAGCTTTGGGAGGAGAGCGGTAAGCGACAGGATGCCGCGCGCAAGGCGATCAAAGAGATGGCCGATAATTACGAGGACTGAATAGAGAATGAAGATTTCGCTTGCCATTATGCAGTTACAGGCTTATTCCTCGCATTGTGACTCTGCGAAGAGCAAATTTGACCCCTGGAGCACACGAGCGCCCCGTGTCCAGGCTTCCCAGCAGAGTCACACCTTCCGGGACGACAAAGG
>Ga0307471_100001070_pt1 | contig 14724 bp, 13 predicted proteins | sample atmos_gasesAM3C__2_FD_204566 | JGI IMG/M metagenome (GOLD analysis project Ga0307471, IMG submission 204566) | Hardwood forest soil microbial communities from Morgan-Monroe State Forest, Indiana, United States - atmos_gasesAM3C_515 | ecosystem: Environmental > Terrestrial > Soil > Temperate... | reverse complement strand
TACTCGATAATCTCGGTGACGGCGCCGGCGCCGACGGTGTGGCCGCCTTCGCGAATCGCGAAGCGCAAGCCCTTTTCGAGCGCTACCGGCGTGATCAGCGTCACTTCGCAGCTTACGTTGTCTCCCGGCATCACCATTTCCACGCCTGTCGGAAGCTTCATGTCCCCGGTCACGTCCGTGGTCCGGAAATAAAACTGCGGCCGGTACCCGGAGAAAAACGGCGTGTGCCGCCCGCCTTCTTCTTTCGTCAAGACATACGCTTCCGCTTTGAACTTCGTGTGCGGCGTAATCGAGCCGGGTTTGCACACCACCTGCCCGCGCTCTACGTCCTCTTTTTCCGTGCCGCGCAAGAGCAGTCCAACGTTGTCCCCGGCAAGCCCTTCGTCCAGCAGCTTCTTGAACATCTCCACGCCCGTCACGACTTTCTTCTGCGTTGCGCGGAAACCCACAATCTCCACTTCTTCGCCGACTTTGACTTTGCCGCGCTCGATTCGCCCGGTCACCACCGTGCCGCGTCCGGAAATCGAGAAAATGTCCTCAATCGGCATGGCAAACGGCTTGTCCACATCACGCACCGGCAACGGCACGTTCTGGTCCACCGCTTCCATCAACTGATCGATGGACTTCTCCCACTTGGCATCGCCATTCAGCGCTTGCAAAGCCGAGCCCTTGATCACTGGAATCTTGTCCCCGGGGAACTGATAGCTCTTCAGCAATTCCCGTACTTCCAGCTCAACGAGCTCCAAAAGTTCCGCGTCTTCCACCATGTCGCACTTGTTCAAGAAAACGACGATGGCCGGAACGCCCACCTGCCGAGCCAGCAAAATGTGCTCGCGTGTTTGCGGCATCGGTCCGTCCGTCGCCGCCACCACCAGGATCGCGCCATCCATCTGCGCCGCTCCGGTGATCATGTTCTTGATGTAGTCCGCATGTCCCGGACAATCCATATGCGCGTAGTGCCGGTTCGCCGTCTCGTACTCCACGTGCGAAACCGCAATGGTGATGCCCCGCTCGCGCTCTTCCGGCGCGTTGTCAATCGAATCAAACGCCCGGAACGCCACTTTCGGGTTGTGCTTCGACAGCACCTTGGTGATCGCCGCCGTCAACGTCGTCTTGCCATGGTCAATGTGACCAATCGTCCCGATGTTCACATGCGGCTTGTTGCGCTCAAATTTCTCCTTCGCCATTTCGTCCTCTGCTCCTCAGTCGAAGTCTTTCAACTACCCTTGGTACGGACCCCGTTCTACCTGGCTACCTTGCCGGTGGCCTTCTCGATCACTTCCTGAGCGATCGAAGCCGGCGCTTCGGCATAATGCGAAAAATGCATCGTGAACGTGGCGCGGCCCTGGGTGCGGCTGCGCAAATCCGTGGCGTAACCAAACATCTGAGACAGCGGCACTTCCACGCGAATGACGTTGCTGCCGGCGCGGTTTTCCGTGCCCTGAATCGCCGAACGCCGCGCGTTCAAGTCGCCGAACACTTGCGGCATGTATTCTTCCGGCGTCACGACTTCCACTTTCATGATCGGTTCGAGAAGCACCGGCGAGGCTCGGTGGCAAGCTTCCTTGAAGGCCATCGAGCCGGCAATTTTGAAAGCCATTTCCGAGCTGTCCACATCGTGGTAGCTCCCGTCAACGAGAACCACGGCCACGTCCACCATCGTGAAGCCCGCCAGAATGCCGTTGTCCAGCGCTTCGCGGATGCCTGCTTCGATGGGTGCGATGAATTCGCGCGGAATGGACCCGCCAATAATCTTGTCAATGAAGAGAAAGCGATGTTCCTTGTCGAACTTCCACTTCCCTGCCGGGCCACCCACGATTTGCTTGGCCAGCGCGTCCAAATCGTCCGTGGACATTTCCTTCATGTTTTCGTGGCTGGAGCTGGGGATGGGGTGCAACTCAATTTCGCAATGGCCGTACTGGCCACGCCCGCCGGTCTGCTTGATGTACTTGCCTTCGGCGGTGGCCTTCTTGCGGATGGTCTCGCGGTACGCCACCTGCGGCCGGCCTACGTTGGCTTGCACGTTGTATTCGCGCAGCATGCGGTCCACGATGATTTCCAGGTGCAATTCGCCCATGCCGGAAATCAAGGTCTGGCCGGTATCTGGCTCGGTCGAAACGCGGAAGGTCGGATCTTCCTGCGCCAGGCGTTGCATCGCCACGCCCAGCTTGTCCTGGTCGGCCTTGGTTTTCGGCTCAATGGCTACGGAAATAACCGGCGCGGGGAAGTCGATGTTTTCGAGGATGATCGGTTTGTTTTCGTCGCAAAGCGTGTCGCCGGTATTGACGCTCTTCAGGCCCACGCATGCGCAAATGTCGCCGGCATAAATCTCTTCGATTTCTTCGCGTTTGTTCGCGTGCATCTGCAGCAAGCGGCTGATGCGTTCGCGCGTGCCTTTGCCGGAATTCAAAACGTAGCTTCCGGATTTCAGTACTCCGGAATAGACCCGGATGTATGTCACGTGACCGACGAACGGGTCGGACATGATTTTGAATGCCAGGGCGGAAAAGGGCTGCTCGTCGGAGGCCCGGCGGAGAATCGCCTCATCGTTGCTGGGGTCGGTTCCCTCCACGGGTGGCACATCCACCGGCGACGGAAGGTAATCCACGACTGCATCGAGCAGCGGCTGAATGCCCTTGTTCTTGAATGCAGAGCCTGCCAAAACCGGCACGATCTTCAAATTGAGGGTGGATTTGCGAATGGACTTGCGCATCTCTTCGAGCGTCAGCGGCTGTTCGTTCAAATACTTGTCAATGACTTCGTCGTCGTGCTCGGCGATGAACTCGATCACCTTTTTGCGGTGGTCCTCGTAAAACTTCTTGTCGATGGCCGAACCCTTCAGGGCGCCGGCCACGTCGGGACGCGAATCCACGAAGGCCTTATCCCAGAGTTTCTCGACGGGGAATGTCTCGAATTTCGCTCCCAGCGTCTCTTCCAGCCAGACGATGACCTTTTCCTCGAGGAAATCAATGATGCCGATGAAATTGTCTTCGCGGCCGAGAGGAAACTGGAGGGGAACGGGGTGGGCTCCGAGGCGTTGCCGAATGGTGCGGATCACATGGTCAAAGTCCGCGCCCATGCGGTCCATCTTGTTCACGAAACAGATGCGCGGGACGCGGTACTTGTCCGCCTGGCGCCATACGGTTTCGGACTGCGGCTGCACGCCGGCGACGGAGTCAAACACGCAGACCGCACCGTCCAGCACGCGCAACGAACGCTCCACTTCCACGGTAAAGTCCACGTGGCCGGGCGTATCAATGATGTTGACGCGGTATTTCTTGCCAAAGCGGTCCCAGGCAGCCGTCGTCGCGGCACTGGTAATCGTAATGCCGCGCTCGCGCTCCTGCTCCATCCAGTCCATGGTGGCCGTACCTTCATCCACCGAACCGATCTTGTAAGTCACACCCGTATAGAAGAGGATGCGCTCCGTCGACGTGGTCTTCCCGGCGTCGATGTGCGCCATGATCCCGATATTGCGGGTGTCTTCGAGTTTGAATGCCCGAGCCATAATCTCTTTCTAAGTAACCCCTTTTACCAGGTACGCCAAAATCACCAGCGATAGTGCGCGAAAGCTTTGTTGGCTTCCGCCATGCGGTGCACGTCTTCCTTCTTCTTCATCGCCCCGCCGCGCGAATTCGCGGCGTCAATCAGTTCATCGGCGAGCTTGTCCACCATCGTCTTGCCCGAGCGCTCCCGCGAATACTGCAGCAGCCAGCGGATCGCCAGCGACTGCCGCCGGAAGGGGTTCACTTCCACCGGCACCTGGTAGTTCGCACCGCCCACGCGCCGGGTCTTCACTTCCAGCACCGGCTTCACGTTCTCGATGGCCTTCTTGAAAATCTTCAACGCATCGTCGTTGGTCTTCTTCGCGACCTGGTCCATCGCGCCATAAAACACGCGCTGCGCCGTGGACTTCTTGCCTTCCCACATCATCGAGCAGATGAACTTCTCCACGATGTCGCTGGCATAGACCGGGTCGGTCGCCTGTGTTCGCCGGAAAACGAGTCCTTTGCGTGGCATTGCTCTTTATCGCTCCTTGCGAATTCTTACTTCGCTTGCGCGGCTTTGGGCCGCTTCGCACCGTACTTTGAACGTCCTTGCTTGCGGTTTTCCACGCCCGCAGCGTCCAGCGTTCCGCGCACGATGTGATACCGCACTCCCGGCAGATCCTTCACGCGGCCCCCGCGCACCAGCACGATCGAGTGCTCTTGCAGGTTGTGGCCTACACCGGGGATATACGTCGTGACTTCAATCGCATTCGTCAGACGAACGCGCGCCACTTTGCGCAGCGCGGAGTTCGGTTTCTTCGGCGTCTGCGTGTACACGCGAATGCATACGCCGCGCTTCTCCGGGCAGCCCGCCAAAGCAGGCGACTTCGTCTTTACCAGGACCTTCTCTCGTCCCATTCGAACCAGTTGCGAAAACGTCGGCACAGTCGTCCCTCTTTTTTCGCGCAATTCCGGCACCGCCGGTTCCGGCCATCGCGCACGTAGTTCTTCGCGGCTCCCGCAACGCGCAAAGACAAATACGCGCGAGAGCGCTTCACAGTGCTGAAAGGTCTACTGCGAATCCGGAGATACAACCAGCAAGAAACTCCGTACGCACTCCAAGAAGTAGAACTTCTCTCTTGGCTTCAGTTCGGAGAGGCTTACTCGGCTTTGCGGGGCTGGCGCCCCATTCCGGCCGCTCTTCTGTCCCATTCCGTCTTACTTTGTTCCGGGACCGAAGATATTTCCCTTCCAACTAAACGGCTCCCAAACCCCCTGGAGCCGCCCACTCAGGGTAAAATCTTCCCTGACAAACACCGAAGTATACGGAAGAAACCAAGTCCTGTCAAATTCTTTCCCGAGCTACAAAACGGCTTGCCCGAGCGCCTCCCGGGGCTTCCCGGAAGCCAAAAATCCCTATTCCAAAATGGCCCGGATTTTGGTATATTGATCTCCAAGCGGTGTCCCCCCGTCCGTGGTCGGTTTGCAATGGCAATACCTGATCTCGACACCTCAGCTTCGGTCGAACCTTTGACAGCCGTGCGGCTTCTCGCTGGCTTCCTGCGTCTGTGCTTGCCTGGCGTCCTGATTTTCTCTCTCACTACTTTCTGCGCCCCCAAGTCTTACGCTCAGGATGTCGCCGAGGCCGCTCGTCAGGAACGCGCCCGCAAAGAAGCGCAACAGAAAAAATCCAAGCACGTCTACACCGCGGAAGATTTGAAGCGCGCACGCATCCTCACGCCGGAAGATCAGGCGAAACTCGACGCCAAGAAAAATCAACCCGCGCCAACCACCGCGCAGAAATCTGAAGAAGCAGTCGACGGCTCCGCCGTTGCGCGTGAAGATGACGCACAGTCACCTCCCGCGGGCGCTCCTCTCGGCGACGTCGCGCGCCGTTACCGGAGAGAAAAAGAATCGCAGCAACTTCAACGCTCAGCCGAGTTCCATCTTCCGTTTGCGGAAGCGCCGGTGCTCGCTTCTCCCAAGCCGCCGGTTCAGCCGCTGCGTGCGCCAACGGTTCAGCCTGCTCCGCCGCGCATCGTTCCGAATCTCCCGCGCATGAAGCGTTCGCCGTTCGAACGCCCAACTCTCTTGCCACCGGCACCCCCGCGCGGCCTTTCTTCCCTTCCTCCCGCCGTGCGCGTTGCCCCATCGCGACCGCTCGTCCCAGCGGCTCCGTCCGCTCGCGTTAAGCTAAACATTGTGGTCGTAAAACCCGGTGACTCTCTTTGGAAGCTCGCGCAGAAAAATCTGGGCAAAGGCCTTCGCTGGCGCGATCTGCTTTCCTACAATCCCGGCCTTCGCGATCCCAATCTCATCGCGGCTGGCTCGCAGATTTACGTTCCCGTAGTGGCTTCCCCCATGCGCACCGCCACGAAATTCACCGTGCGCATAGGCGACACGCTTTCCAGCATCGCGCTAAGCCAACTGGGCCATGCATCTTCCTGGTCCTGCATCGCCCACGCCAACCCGGAAATTCGCGACGCCAACCTCATCCACGAAGGCCAAGTGCTGCTCCTTCCCGCCAGCTGCAAGCTGTAGTTTTCAGTGTGTTTCCCTTGAAACTCTTCGCCATCCATTCGCCTACGCTTGCTTCCAACTTCACGCGTATCCGTCTTTTGGGCGCCTCCCCCACGCTCCCCCAATCTTCAGTTACAATAGAGGTTCTGGCACTAGTCCGAAGGGAGCGCGAGTGATCCACCCCAACGTCTTTCACAACGAGACTCTGCTACCCATCGAGAAGGTGCGGCTGTCTCCGGGCCAAGCTGGCCTGATCTGCGGTTGGGGCATCTTTACCACCCTGCGCATCTCCCGCGGCGAAGCCTTTGCTTACGAGCGCCACTGGCGCCGCCTGGAAAAAGACGCGGGCCTCACGCATCTGCCCATGCCGTACACAGCGGCGAAAGTTCGCGTGCATCTACACGAAGTGATTCGGGCCAATCAAGTCGCCGAAGGTTGCGCCCGCATTTATCTTGTCTACAACTCCGTCGGCTATTGGCAGAGCGATGAGAAGCGTCCGGAAGTGGACCTCATCATCTATAGCGCAAACCTCCCCGAACGCCGCGAGGTTGTTCGCCTCGCTCTCCGCGAGCAGGGCCGTCACGCTGCTTCTCCGCTCGCGGGCGTAAAAAGCATTTCCTGGCTCAACAATGTCTGGGCTGTCGCGGAAGCCGCCAAGGAAGGTTTTGACGAAGTGGTGCTGCTCAACGAACGCGGTGAAGTGGCCGAGTGCACTTCCGCAAATCTTTTCGCCGTTAAAGATGGCAAGATCCTGACGCCTCCACTCAGCTCCGGATGTCTCGAAGGCGTCACTCGGGGCATTCTCATGGAGATCGCGCCTGAAGCCGGCCTCCCCGTCATTGAGCAGTCTTTGCGGCCTGAAGATCTCTATTCCGCCGAGGAAGTTTTCATCTCTTCGACGAACCGGAATCTCATCGACGTCGGCGAAATCGCGGGCAATCCAATCCCAGCGCCTGGTCCCGTATGCGCGCGCTTGAACGATTTGTTCGACGCCTATGTCGCCGACTACGTCTCCCGCCGCCTGGCCTCCGCCGTTCGTTAAGAGCGCTCCGCGGGAAAATCCGATGTGCACTTCTTGTAAAGTAAATCTATTGCGTCGCGCGTAGCACCGTGGAAAATGGACGAATTGAAATGATTCTGGGATTGCCGGCTTAGATGGCAAGCGATTCGAACCTGGGTACCTTCGAGGCGCAAGCCCCCGCGAACGCCCCCGTGAAGACCGTCTTCAAAATTCTTCTTTCCATCAGCCTTTGCCACCTCTTGAATGACACTATCCAATCCTTGCTCCCCGCCATTTATCCGCTGCTCAAGATCAACTTCCACCTTGATTTCGGGCAAATCGGTTTAATCGCTCTCACTTCTCAATTGACCGCGTCACTCCTGCAGCCCTTGGTCGGTCTCTACACCGACCACCGCCCGCAGCCGTACTCTTTGGCGATCGGCATGAGCATTACGCTGGTGGGACTGCTGGCCTTCGCCATGGCTCCGAGCTACGGCACCATTCTCGCCGCCGCCGCACTGGTCGGCATCGGCTCCGCCGTGTTTCACCCGGAGTCCTCACGCGTAGCGCGCATGGCCTCTGGCGGACAGCATGGTATGGCCCAATCCCTGTTCCAGGTAGGTGGCAACGCCGGCTCCGCGTTGGGCCCGCTGCTCGCGGCGTTCGTGCTCACCAAGGGGCAATCCAGCATCGCCTGGTTCTCGCTGCTGGCACTCCTCGCTATCGTCCTGCTTACAAACATCGGTGCGTGGACCCGTCATAACCATTCCCATGTCACCAAATCAATCGCGCTCGATCCCGCGCACCTCGCGTCCATGGAATCGCCGCATCCTCACGTGGTCCTGGCCCCGAAGAAAGTCGCCTTTTGCCTCGCCATCCTCGTTGCTCTGATGTTTTCGAAGATGTTTTATCTCGCCAGCTTGATGAGCTACTACACTTTTTATCTTATGAGCAAATTTCAGCTCTCCGTTCAGCATGCGCAGTTGCACCTCTTCCTCTTTCTTGCTGCTGTCGCTGCGGGAACTTTCATCGGCGGCCCGGTGGGCGACAAGATCGGCCGCAAGTATGTGATTTGGTGCTCGATTCTGGGCGTGCTTCCCTTTACTCTGATTCTTCCCTACAGCAATCTCTTCTGGACCAGGATCCTCAGCGTGGTGATTGGGTTCATTTTGGCGTCCGCTTTTTCCGCCATTCTCGTTTATGCGCAGGAACTCATGCCCGGCAGAATCGGGATGGTCTCAGGATTATTTTTTGGCTTGGCCTTTGGTTTGGGAGGTATAGGCGCGGCGGCCCTCGGCAAGCTCGCGGATGTCACCAGTCTTAGTTTTGTCTACCAGGTCTGCTCGTTTCTCCCGGCTATCGGCATCCTGACCGCCTTGCTCCCCAACCTCGAACCCGGCAAAATCAGAATGCCTACTCCACAAGAATCGACTGCCTGATCACACCCGAGGCGCTTCCCACTCATTGCCTACGTTTCTCTGGCGAAATCTCTCCGTCCGCCTGCTGCTGCGACCGCCAGCAAGCGCGGGTACATCTTCTTGAAGTCGGCGACGATCTCATCGTACGGCACATCCGGGAAGTGACCTCGTTCGCGGACGTACTCCATGTGCCTGCGGCCTCCCTGATCGTATTCATGGAAAAGTGAATCCTGCCGCCCATCGAACTCCAGCGGCCGCACGCCAAAACGCTCGCAGAGTTTCAGGTTGAAGGCGGGCGTGGCTTTCACCCACCGGCCCTCAAGATAGAGCTCGGTATAGCTGTGCCAGATGAACAGGTCGCTGCCGACCAACTCCAGAAGCTTGTTCGTGGACAGATGGTTCCGCACGTCGGCAAACCCGACCCTCGCGGGAATGCTTACGCACCGCGCCACCGCTGCGAGCAACGCCGCCTTTGGAATACAGAATCCGCGTCCGGCGCGGAGACAATCGCTGGCTCGAAAGTAGGACCGCGCTTCGCCGCAATGGTAAGGATCGTAAAGAATCTTGTCGCGTACCGCGTAATACAATTTCACCGCACGGGATACATCGTCGTCGGCGCTGCCCGCTTCGCTCTCAGCGAAGGCCCGCACATCCAAATCCCCGCTGTCGATGAACTGCCCCGTCCCCAAATACAATGCCGAATTCGTCATTTCTCCATAGTCCCACAGTATTGGTCGCTCGGGGCTGTTAGCCATTTATCCGGCTGCATTCTGTTCCGCCATTTCAGAGCTTCCAAGAGGAGCCGAACTTCGTTGCCGGACGGAATAGTCGAGAGCGTCCTCCACCGGTCCGTCTGCGTTGTAAAGCGGTGCGAGATAGATTCCATGCCGTGCAGCAATTGTTTCCATCTCCTCGACCCGCTCCCGAGAGATAAACCCTCTTCCCTGAGAGAAAGGTTCGAACCGGCCCTCGAGAGCAAGAGCCATGCCTTCGAGTAGACAGCCATGAACCACATTGGGGAACGGATGCCGATTCAGAATCCCATGAAAATCCGGCGTGAACTTCATTCCACCTGTGATCTGTCCCAGACCTCCGAAGAAGATTGTGGCGCCAGGCATCTCTGCACTTGGAGACAAGTTCTTCGGGTAGCCCGCATCGCAGACAATTGCGTCAGGCGCGATCCGCCCCAACAGAAGCGACGGGGACGCCAGACTAGCCGCACAGATTACGAGGTCGGCCTCCGCGGAGAATCGCTGGAGATCGGTCTTGATCTCCACCTGAACTCCATTGGCTTCCAACTCGGCGGCGAGCCTGCGTAGCGGCTCCACTTTGCGCGCGCTGAGCAGCACGCGTCTTACAAGTGGCGCCAAACAACGGACGCAGCCGGAACCCACATCTCCTGTTGCTCCGACGATGAGTAGCGTTGACCTTGAGAGCTCCCGTCCTTCCAGCGCGCACATCTTCCGAATGCCTTGAACGATGAAAGCAACCGTCAACGTATTGCCCGTTGTGAAAACTGTATGGTGTCTCTCCGGAAGCTGGTCGAAATTGCCCTCAATCAGAATGGAGCTAAATCCGCCGAGACTCACGATCTTCGCTCCTGCCTTGATGGCGCAGGCCGCTGCCTTTCGAACGCGGGCGATGTTCTCGTGCACGTAGGCGGCTTCCAAACGGTCGGGAGGAATGAAAGAGTCGATGTACAGGCCGCGGGCCTTCGCGCTGGCAATTGATCCGATATCAACATGACAGACGGCTCTGGGCGGAATCCATGGAAGGATGTCCTTGATCTCGTCGTCCGGCAGAGGCGTACGCTCAGGTCCGCGCAGGACAGCAAGTACGTCCGCAGCCGCTCTCCAACTCTCCTGATGCCCGATCAGCGCGAAATCGACGTCGCTCGTTCGCTCTCTCCCGGCTACACCGGCAACTGGGCCACCCATGTAAGTGTTACCTCCCCGGGTATCCCCAGCATGTCCAGCGTCTTCAGATACTGTTGCAGTGACGCCCCGCGAAGCTCGGCTGCCGACAAGCTGACCTCGAACAGCGATGGCTTCACACAACTGGCGTGGCACACTTCGCAATGTCCATCCTTGCATTCCTTCGCCAGCATCTGCGCGAGGGTGGTCATCACATCCAGATGCAGCCGGTAGACCTTGTCGTCGAAGCGCTGCGCGTCTCGGGCTCGGTCCGCCCTGAGAATCGACATAGCGTGATCGACGTGCTCTCCTTCCTCGGCTGCGATACGGGCAAAGGTCTCGCCTAGACTCCCGGGTCCCACCTTCCCGACGCGGGAATAGCTTGCGACGGCAAAGGATTCCAGCATGATTTCCTGGACGATCAAGCAGCCGATAAAGTCCCGCTCGGTGATGCAGCGCAGGAATGCCTCTCGGAGCCGCTTCCAGTGCTTTGCGTCGACGTTATTGGCGACGTCCACTCCGATCTTCCGGCCTTCGGCAGCGAACGCAGCGGCATGCCCCCGTTCACACTCTGAATGCTCCAAGGCATCGGCTACTTCCGCGGGATTGTCACAGATCTCCGATAAGGAGGTGTAGTTCATCGCCGCGAGTACTTCCCCGGTCATCGCCTGTGCCAGGATGTCCTGCCAAATCGGAGCACTCGGCGAAAGAGAAGTACATTTCATCGCTGAGCAGTTAACATCAATTAGTGGTTCCATGTTTTCTCCTGAACAGAAAATCAAACTTTACGGCTGTGTTCCCACGCGGGACTGGCCCCATTGCGGGCTCCACAGTCCGCGCGCCGCGAGGATGAAGGTTAAGCCCCCGAGCCCGCCGAGCGCCCAGAGTGTCCAGACGAAGAAGAAGCCGCCGGTGGACTTGGCGATCTCGCCGTAATGTGCCCCCCTCATGTGGATGACGGGCATGCCTGCCGCGAACAACCCGATGAGCAGCATGATGACGTACCCCGATCGCCGTTCGGCGAGCACCAGCGTCCCGTACAGCAGCACCACGAGAACAGCCAACGCAATGTTTGAGGACTCGGCCTTCGATATCCCACGGACGATGTCGTCCGTAATGTGAAGCGTCAGCAAGAGGATCGAGAGCAGGGACGCGATGGTTAAAATGCTGTTGTGTTTCATCGGATATTCTCCTTGTTAGATTTGTGTGTGCCTCTCAGTGAGGCACAGGATCGGTTGACAGTGTTGCACTGGCCTACTCGTTCCATTGTTGTTCGTTCACCCCGAAGACGAGCAGCCACACAATCAGCGCTGCTGCCCCGAGAAGGGCGAAAACTGCAACGTAAGGAAACGCACGGTGTCCGAGCGGCAGGTACAGAAAGCTCAGCCAACCCAAACCTCCAACTACCGACAACACGCCCAAAATCCGAGGCAGGAAGGTGGACCTGATAATGAGGTAGCCCGTTAGCAGCGCATAGAATCCGAAAAATACCAACGCGACCCCGGCGCCCCGGTCATTCACTTTGAGAAAGAGAAGCGCCAGCGCCCGCAACTGTTCCACGCTGAATACATTCAAGTAGTGAGCGCCTTCCAAGATGAACAAGGGAACGATAAAAAAGACGCGGCTAAAAGTCTTGATGACGCTGCCTGCGAGGCCTAAAAACGCGGCAACCCGTGAGACGCTTCTGCCCGCCGGCTTGAGCAACTCATAAAAGAGCGCTGTCATAGCGATCTGGCACGCCATTTCGATGAGAAATACTGCGAAACCCAACTGAAACAAGCCCCTGTGCATCAGTACGTTGGTCGCCGTAGCCGCTGCGTCGCCGTCCACCACAAGGCTGCCGCTCACGAAGCCCTGGGCGAATACTCCCATCAGTATGGTCAGGAGATAAAGCACACCCGCAATCCTGGCCTTGAGACGCGGCGACGTTTCCCCAATTCGTTCCATCATTTCAGTGCTCCTATTCATTTTTCCTTACACCAGGGACTGAAATAAATGTATGCCAATCAGATGACTCCAAGGCCACCGCTTGGCGAAGGCGGACAGGCCTCGGCGTCATGAATAAAAATCAGCCAAACGCCAGGCGTGCTTTCTCGTTCCACTTCGGGACGTTCACGCCCTTCACCATGAGCCACAGGCAAAGTGACAATTCTCCGATTAAGGCAAGGGCCAGAATGAGGGAGATCTTCCCCGCGTATGCCGGGGCGAGGATGAGCGTGAAGCTATTCGCCAGATAACTCAGACCGGCAATCGCCATCAAAACGCCAAGAGTCCTGGGGAAGTAACCTGACCTGAAAAGCAAATACCCATACACCAGACATGCGAAGCCAAAAAATACGAGGTCAATGCCAAAGCCGTAGTCATGCAATTTGAGAGAAATTTTCACTAGAGCGTGCAGCTGATGCGGTTCAAACGCCTTCAGGTAATCTGCGTTCCCCGAAAAGAACAATGCTGCAAAAAGACATAGCTTGCTGACGGCTTCAATGGGGAATTCAACGATGTTGAAAAACACCGCAAGCAAAGCAAGATTTTTGTTTACTGGCCTGAGCAATAAATACAAGATCAGCGTTAGTGCGACAGCACACACGAGCAATATCAGGTCACCGGCAATTTGGACGCGCCACAGCGACTCGGAGGCCGCAATATTGTTGGCTGTGGCTGTAACGTCTCCGGACACCACGAGTTTGTCTCTGACAAAGAACTCACCGCAAAAACCGATGACTATGATAATCAGATACAGCACGCCACCGATTCGCGCGTAAACTTGCGGTGAAGTTTCTCTGACTCGTTCCTTCGTTGCATCTGTACTCATAGTCGTTTCTCCTGCGCGCGAATGGGATCCATTCCCGAGTGAATCAGATTGGTTCGCGGTACCGCCGCAGCCGCACCGCTGTGGCGAGGAATATCGCGGCGACGGCCAGCCCTACCCACAGACCTGGCGTACTGAAAAATTGCAACGGAGTGAGCGCTGAGATCACTTCCATCATGTTTCCGCTCCGTGCTGTGGTGGAGGGAGGCTCCGGCCCGGTCAAGCGGTACTGCAACATGCCGAGGAAATGCGAAGTTCTGAACGCAATCTTTTCGACTCCCCAGATCACGAACGGAGGCAAGAACGCCCATATAAACGGCGCGCGCGGCGCCCAAGCGGAAACCAGCAGCAACCAGCCGTAGAGGGGCGCGTACCAGAGGCCATGAACGGTCAGAATGTGGTAGAGGAGCATCAGCGACATATGGAAGAACGACATCCGTGCCCCGAGCGTCCCGACACTCAGGCCGCTGCTGAGCAACATCATGCCGAACTGCGTGACCACCGTGATGGCAAAGCTGAGCAGCGGCAGAATGATGAGGGGAATGGTGAACTTCGCGAGCACGGTGGTGAGGTCGGAAACTGGCAGCGACTTCCAGAACAGAATGCTGCGATCGCGGCGCTCCCCATACAGCGCGTCGAGAGAGTAGAAAATCCCGACTAGAAAACCCGTCCCCATAATCAGAATGCCCGCAAATTCGTACGGTGCGTCGAGCCCCTCGTGCCGATGGGCCGGGCTGAGCGTCAACCCAGTCAAGAAGCCGAACAGAGAAATGGCCGCGGCAGCGAGCGGGGCGAGATAGATTGAACGGTGCTCCCACAATTCGCGCCGCACCGACCAGTAAAAGCGCCGGCTGGCGGTGATGACCCCAGGCGCGGCTACTTGCGATTCAAGGGGAGTCCCAGGCACGGTGTTTGATGGAGTACTCATCGAGCCCCTCCTTGGGCCGCGCCGCTTTGATCGCTGAGCACGGCAACAAACAAGTCGGCGATGCTGGGCTTGCGCACGTCGCCAAGTGCGGCGAGTTGCTGGCGTTCGACACGATCGAACAGCAGGATGCTGCGCCCGAACACTTGGCGTTCGTGAATCGGCTTCAGCGCCCGTGCCGCGGCGATCTGCTCGGGATTCACCATCACTTCCAGATAGCGCGACTCGAATTCTTCCATGCTGCAATCGAATACGATGCGGCCGCGGTTGATGAACATGACGTCGGTCAAGACGTCCTGAATCTCTTCCACTTGGTGGGTGGTCACCACGATGGTGCGGCTTCGATCGAAGTAGTCATTCAGCAGCGAATCGTAGAACTGTTTGCGATACAAAATATCCAGGCCAAGGGTCGGCTCGTCGAGCACCAGCAATTTCGCGTCAATGGCCATGACCAGGGCGAGATGCAGTTGCGCCACCATGCCCTTCGATAATTCCCGGACCTTGCTGGCGCGCCCGATGGTAGTCTTCGCAAGAAAGCCTTCCGCCTTCGCGCGGTCGAATCGCGGATGCACGCCGGCGAAGTAGTCGAGAGCCTGCCAAACCCTCATCCAGCGCGGCAGCACGGCCACGTCGGCAATGAAGCACGCATCG
>Ga0307471_100001067_pt1 | contig 14733 bp, 13 predicted proteins | sample atmos_gasesAM3C__2_FD_204566 | JGI IMG/M metagenome (GOLD analysis project Ga0307471, IMG submission 204566) | Hardwood forest soil microbial communities from Morgan-Monroe State Forest, Indiana, United States - atmos_gasesAM3C_515 | ecosystem: Environmental > Terrestrial > Soil > Temperate... | reverse complement strand
TCTCGATGACGACGTGCGTTTCGTGCTTTCCCGTAACAAACTCTCCACCGAACAGTGGAAGCAGGTGATTCGCACCGCTCACCAATGCGGCATCCGCAGTACGTCCACGCTGATGTATGGTCACGTCGAAACCACCACGCACTGGGTCAATCAGTTGGAACTTCTGCGCGACATCCAGCAGCAGACCGGCGGTTTCACCGAATTCGTTCCGCTCGGCTTCGTGCATCAGAACACGCTGCTGTTTCATCAGGGCATTGCCCGGCCGGGCCCCACCCTGGCCGAGCATCTCAAAATCCATGCTCTGGCGCGGGTTATGCTGGCGGGCGCGATCAACAATATTCAGGTCTCTTGGGTAAAGCTGAACCGGCGCCTGTCGCAACTCTGCCTGCACGCCGGCGCGAATGATTACGGCGGCACGCTGATGGAGGAAAACATCTCGCGTGAAGCCGGAGCCACTGCCGGACAGTACACCAGTGGAGAAGAATTTCAGTCGTTGATTCTCGAGACCGGACGCATACCGGCCGAGCGCAACACGGTTTACACGCGCATCAACCTCAAACTGCAACCTGACTACGTCGCGATCGAAGAAGCGCTTGAGCCGGAGTTCGCATGATGAGGTCAGAGCCATAATGCCCCGCGCTATCGCTGTCCTAGGAGGTACCGGCCCGGAAGGCTTTGGACTCGCTCTGCGCTGGGTCCGGGCAGGCGAGACCGTGATCATCGGATCGCGGGACGCAGGCCGCGCTCGCGAGGCAGCAGCAAAAATCCTGGCAGCGGTCGGTGGCAGCGCAACAGTTTCAGGCGAAGAAAACGTCGCTGCTTGTGCCGCCACGGACCTGCTGGTGCTCACCATCCCGTTTGAAGGCCACTGCGGGCTGCTCAAGCAAATTAGGCCGGCCATCCGTCCCGGCAGCATCGTGATTGATACCACTGTGCCTCTGGCGGCCAGCGTTGGCGGACGCGTGACTCGCACTCTCGGCATTTGGGAAGGCTCCGCAGCGCAACAAGCCGCCGAACTCGTGCCTCAGGGAGTATCAGTGGTGGCTGCCTTCCACAATACTTCGGCGGATATTCTGAACGGCGACGCTCCGGTTGACTGCGACGTCATCGTCTGCAGTGATGACGCCGCCGCTGCTCAGACGGTAAGAACGCTGGCGTCAAAAATTCCCGGCGTGCGCGCCATCGATGGCGGCAAGTTGGAAAACGCCCGCATTCTGGAACAGATCACCGCCCTCCTGATCGGCCTCAATATCCGGCACAAAGGCCACTCCGGTATTCGCATCACAGGCTTGCCAGAAAAAGCGTACGCGGTGTCGTAGTCGCGGTTTTTCGTAGCGCCGGCCCTTCGACTGCGCTCAGGGCAGGCTCCGGCTGTGGTGAGGGCATCTGCCCTCACAGCAATGGGATCCAGGTTCACGGCGAAAAGCACAAATGAAGGATTCTCCCAAACCAGGCCCAGCCATCGAATTCCGCAGTGTCGAATATCGCCTGGATAACGGAACCACCCTGCTTCGCAATCTGAACCTCGAAGTCCAGCGTGGCGAAACCCTGGTGCTCCTGGGCCGCAGCGGCTCCGGCAAGACTACGACTCTAAAGCTTATCAACCGTCTGCACAGGCAAAGCGCCGGCGCAATCTTCGTGGACGGACGCTCCCTCGACGAGTGGGACGTAATTCGCCTGCGCCGCATGATCGGTTACGTCATCCAGGACGTTGGCCTGTTTCCGCACTTCACAGTCGCCCGCAATATCGGAATCGTCCCGCAGATTGAAGGATGGTCTGCCGATCGCATTCAGCGCCGCGTCACCGAGCTACTGGGACTGGTAGGCCTTGAACCGCAACTCGCGTCGCGCTACCCCAGCGAACTGTCAGGCGGACAGCGCCAGAGAGTCGGGGTAGCCCGCGCCCTGGCTGCCGACCCGGCTTTTCTCCTCATGGACGAACCTTTCGGCGCGCTTGATCCCATTACTCGCGCCGAGCTGCAGCGTGAATTCCTCGCCCTGCAGCAACGCCTGGGCAAAACGGTGGTCTTCGTCACTCACGATCTGCGCGAAGCGTTGCTCCTCGGAACCCGCATCGCGCTCATGGAATCAGGCCAGCTGGTGGTCACACTCACGCCCCATGAATTTGTACGCTCGACCAATCCCCTGGTGGCAGACTACGTAGACGCCTTCAAAACCGACATCTCGCCCCAAAAGAGGAAGCGCGATGAACCAAGACAGTAGCGCCGGCGTCCCGCCGGCTGTCCCGAGCGCATCCTGCCCTCGGAGATGCGAAAGAGAAGAACTGCGCAGATTCCCGCGTAAGCCGAAAGCCGTGCGAGGCCCATCATGAATGTCCTTCAATTCATTCTGCAGAATCACATGGAGGTTCTGGATCTCACCACCGAGCATCTCTGGCTGGTCGGAGCCTCCATCACACTGGCTGTCCTCATCGGAATTCCGCTGGGCATCCTGATTACGCGGTGGCCGGGGTTGAGCAAACCCGTGCTCGGCGGCGCGAACATCATTCAAACCGTTCCCAGCCTGGCGCTGTTCGGATTTCTCTTGCCCGCGCCCTGGATTGGCGCCCGCGCCGACCGCATCGCCATACTCGCGCTGATGTTGTACGCGCTCCTGCCTCTCATTCGTAACACTTACACCGGCATCAAGGGCGTCGATCCCGCCGTGGTCGAAGCCGGACGCGGCATGGGCATGACGGACCGCCAGCTACTGTGGCAAGTCCAGCTCCCCCTTGCGCTGAGTGTGATCATCGCGGGCGTCCGCGTTGCCACGGTGCTCTCGATCGGCCTCGCTACCATCGCCGCCGCTATCGGCGCCGGCGGCCTGGGCGAATTCATTTTTCGCGGCTTGGCCATGGTCAACAATCAGGTCATCCTGGCGGGCGCAATTCCCGCCGCCGCCCTGGCAATACTGGCGGACACGAGCCTGGGATGGTTAGAAAAGCGTCTAAGCCCCGCTAAGCTATAAGTAAGTTACGCAGAGTTTGTCATCCTGAGTGGCCGTCAGGCCACGAAGGACCTATGCATTTGGCTCGTAGTATACGTTTTGACTCGCATCATTCTTACTCTCGCGCTCGCAGCTGTTCTCACCGCTTGCGGACCCCCGCGCGCAGATGTCATCGTGATCGGCTCCAAGAACTTCACCGAGCAACTCGTCCTCGGTGAAATCATGGCGCAGCAAATCGAAAATAAAACCCACCTGCCGGTCGAGCGCCGTTTCTACCTGGCTGGGACATACATTTGCCAGCAGGCCATTCTCGGCGGCCGCATCGATATCTATCCCGAATACACTGGCACCGCCCTGACCGCAATTCTGAAAGAGCAGCCGTCCAATAATCCCCTCGAGGTTTACAACCGGGTCAAGACCGAATACGCCCGGCGGTTTAATCTCGAACTCGGCCAGCCTTTCGGATTCAATAACACATTCGCCATCGAAATCCGGGGAGAAGACGCCCGGCGTCTTGGCCTGAAGACGATCTCGCAAGCCGCCGCCTATACTCCGAAATGGCGCGCCGGCTTCGGCTACGAATTCACGGGGCGTCCCGACGGTTACAAGGGATTGGCGGCCACCTACGGACTTCGTTTCGCCGAGACTCCCAGCGTCATGGACCTGGGCCTGCTCGCCCGTGCGCTCACTAACAAACAAATCGATCTGGCTGCGGGAAACATGACCGATGGCTTGATCCCGGTGCTGGACCTGTTCGTCCTGGAGGACGACCGACACTACTTTCCGCCGTATGAAGCCGTCCCCATCATTCGGCAGGAAATGCTGGCTCATCACCCCGGGGTGGAACGAGCTCTCCACGAACTTGCAGGAAAGATTTCGGATGAAGACATGCGTCAGCTGAACTACGCGTTGGACGGCCAGCGTCGCGACGTAAAAGAAGTGGCAAGAGACTTTCTGCGACAGAAGGGCCTATCAAAGTAGCGCCGGCACCCCTTCGGCTTCGCTCAGGGCAGGCTCTGCCGGCTGTCCCGAGGGCGTCTCGCCCTCGGCGCGGCGGGCGCGACGCTAGCCGGACAGCCGCCGGGACGGCGGCGCTACGTTACATCAACCACACTGCATCCACATCCACGATCACCTGCGATCGCGGAATCTTTTGTTGGGCGGCATACGCCAGCATCGTCCTGAGCAATGTGTTCAGCTTTTCGCGGCTGGCCGCTTTCACCACGAAGTGATAGCGGTAGTCCCGCTTCAAGCGCACAATCGGGGCGGCCGCCGGACCCAGCACGCGAATTCCTTCATGCCGGGTTTTCTCAAACCACTTCCCCAATATCCCCGACCAGCGAAGCGCCTCGTCCAGTTTGTCGGACCTTATCAATACATTGGCCAATGCGCTGTACGGCGGATAGTGCATCCAGCTGCGAAAGCGCAACTCTTTTTCGTAAAAGCCCGTAAAGTCGTGCTGCGCTGCATACTGCACTGCGTAGTGATCAGGAAAGTAAGTTTGCAAAATGACTTTTCCGGGACTCTGCCCGCGCCCCGCTCGTCCCTCAACCTGGGTCAGCAACTGGAAAGTGCGCTCGGCCGCTCGGAAATCAGGGAACCCTAGCGCCATATCAGCCCCGACAACACCCACCAGCGTGACCCCGTGAATATCGTGACCCTTCGCGATCATTTGTGTTCCCACCAGCAGATCGAGTTCGCCTTCATCAAGGGCGGTGAGCGCGCGTTCGAAGTCTTCGCGGCCGCGCACGGTATCACGGTCCAGCCGTCCAATGCGCGCCTGCGGAAACATTCCGTGCAGCAACTCTTCCAGCTTTTCCGAGCCGGTGCCAATAAAATAGACATACTCGCTCCCGCAATGGATGCAGGCTTTGGGCACGGGTGCGGTATACCCGCAATAGTGGCACTCCATACGGCGGGAGCGCTTGTGATGGGTCATCGCAATAGCGCAGTTCTTGCACTCCAGTGTCTTGCCGCAGGCGCGGCACAGCACAACCGGTGAATATCCCCGCCGGTTCAGCAGCACCATGACCTGCTCTTTGCGCTCCAGCCGCTCTGTGATTTCTTCCGCCAGCTTGCGCGATATGACTTGCTCGCTGCCGGTCTCCTGAAATTCCTGCCGCATGTCGATAATCTCGACTTCCGGCAGGGGCCGCTGTTCCACCCGGTCGGGCAATTCGAGCAACTTGTATTTGCCCTTCTTGGCGTTGAAGTATGACTCCAGCGCCGGCGTGGCCGATCCCAGCACTACGGCTGCGTTCGCCATTTTGGCCCGCATCACCGCCACATCTCGGGCGTGATAGCGCGGCATTTCCTCCTGCTTGTACGAGGGGTCCTGCTCCTCGTCCACGATGACCAGGGCCAGATCCGTGACAGGAGCGAACACGCCGGAACGGGTGCCTACCACCATGCGAGCGTCTCCCCGCTTAATGCGATGCCACTGCTCAGCTCGTTCCTTGCCGGACAATGCCGAATGCAAGATGGCCACTCCATTTCCGAACAGTTGATGCAGGTCGGCAGCCACCGCTGGAGTCAGACCAATCTCAGGAACAAGCAGGATGGCCGAGCGCCCGGCTTCGAGCACCGCCCGCATCGCCGAAAGATAGATGGCAGTCTTACCCGATCCGGTGACGCCGTGCAGCAGCATGCCCGCGAACTTGCGCGTGTTCACACTTTGCTGAATGATCTTGAGCGCCGCCCGTTGTGCCGGACTGAATTGCGAATCAAACAGGCTGGGACGGGCCTTCAGCCCAGACACCGTTAACCCGGCTGGCTCTTCTACAAGCTCCACCAACCCGCGTTTCACCAGCGTGCCCAAGGTCGTGCGTGGGACGTCTAACGATTGCAGTGCATCGACCGACACCTTGCCCCCGGCCGCGGCCAGAGTGTCGATAAGAGTTTGTTGATTAGAGTTGAGTTTGCCCTCGATATTCTTGAGGACAGCGAACCTGACCGTGCGGGTCGCCTCGCGCGCTTCAGACAAATCTTCCCGAACAATCCACTTCTTCCGCGCCATACCGGCAAGTAGCGCTTTGGACGCCCGCGTCGCGGCCCGCAGACTCTCCTCCCGCGTCATCTCACGCTCCGCCAGGTAGTCGAGCACCCGAAACTCAATCAATTGGTCTTCGGGAGTTTTCTGGGAGCGCGCCGACGATCCCAACATTCCGGCCAAGTGCAGCGCCAGATAGCCTTCTTCCGTGATGCGGTACCCGATCGCACGCTTGAACTCAGCGCCCAGCGGCAGCATGGTCCGGAAAACTTCGCCGATGGGAGCGAGATAATAATCGGCAATCCACCGGCCCAGGCGGATCAGATATTCGTCAAGCACCGGCGCAGGATCGAGGACACTGATGACGTTCTTGGTCTTGACCTTCGGCTTGTCATTGTGCACAGCGGTGACGATCCCCGACATACGCTGCTGGCGGAAGGGCACGAGCACGCGCCCGCCCACAACCGGCTGCAGCCCTTCGGGAACAGCGTAGGTGAAGACGATGTCGAGCGGCACCGGCAGAGCTACGTCGCAGAATTCGGGCATGGTCAATGTAGGCGCGAGCGTCCTCGCTCGTGCTGCAGTGAGGAATCGTTGGCAGTCTACTCCGGGCTCTTTATCTACTCCGGGCTCTTGGGCGGAGCCACCAGCCCCAGGTCCTTCATCACCATCTGCAAATCTTTCCAGGCTTCTTTCTTCTGCCGCGGATCGCGCAGCAGGAACGCCGGATGGTAAGTAACGGCGAGCTTGGTCCCACGGAAGTCATACCACTTGCCACGAAGTTCAGACATCGGCGCATTGATTGCCAGCAGTGTCTTGGCGGCGACCGCGCCCAGAGCTACGAGGACCTTGGGCTTGATGGTGGCGATCTGCCTCATTAGAAATGGAGAACAGGTCTCGCACTCATCACGCTCCGGAGTGCGATTGCCCGGCGGCCGGCACTTGATGATATTTGCAATATAAATATCTTCGCGCTGCAGGCCCATGGCCTTGATCATGTTGTTAAGCAGCTGGCCGGCGCGGCCCACGAAGGGCTCGCCCTGCTGGTCTTCGTCAGCGCCGGGCGCTTCGCCGATGAACATCAACTCCGCCCGCGGATTGCCCACGCCGAAGACAATCTGCTTGCGGCCCTGCTTGGCCAGACGGCAGCGAGTACAGTCGCCAATATCTTCGCGGATGGCGCGCAGCCCCTCGGCGGGGTCAGAAAATGTTGATTCGGGCTTGATAGAGATGTCGATTAACTCTTCTGCGGGCCTTAGGATTGCGGCTTTGGCTCTGGGCAATGGCTCTCGCTCTTCTGGCTGGATTTGGACAGTGGTTTCGCGCCGGTAGAAATCATAAATGCCGAGTTCGTTGTAGTAGCGGATGCGGTCGGCCAGGGCGCGTTTGAGTTGTGGGTCCAGGGTTGTGGGCATCAGGACAATTTCTTGTTTCGGTTGCAATACATAATAGCCGAGCTTTGCTCGGCCCGACGGCTGAGGGCAGCCGTCCCTACGTGGCTGGTGGTTGCTACTTGGCCTGTGGCACTTTTCGCAGTCGAATTGCCTGGTCAAGCACGCGCTGGGCAACTTCCCATTTTGTGGTTTCAGGCACTTCGATCACCTCGCTGTGGGTGATGATGGTGACTGCGTTGCGGTCGGAATCGAAACCCACGCCCTCGTGCGATACGTCATTTACCACAATGGCATCGAGCAACTTCGACATCAGTTTCTTGCGCGCGTTCTCCAGCACATTCTCGGTTTCCGCGGCGAAGCCGATGATGATTTGCGAGCGCTTGCTGCGTGCCAGTTCGGCGAGGATGTCGGTGGTCGGCTCCAGTTCCAGCGACATCGCGCCCTTACGCTTGATTTTTTGCTCAGCCGCGCTCTTGGGACGGTAGTCGGCCACGGCCGCGGTCTTGATCACGATGGTCGCTTCGGGCAGCAGTTTCAGTACAGCCTGGCGCATCTGCTCGGCGGATTCGACTCTCGTAATTTCGGCACCGCCCACTGGCGTCAGGGCTGTCGGCCCGCTCACCAGCAGCACGCGGGCGCCGCGCCGCAACGCGGCTTCGGCCAGTGCGTATCCCATGCGGCCGCTCGAACGATTGGTGAGATAGCGCACCGGATCAATCTTCTCTCGCGTGGGGCCGGCCGTGATCAACACGGTTTCGCCGGCTAGCTCCTGCGAAGCTCCCAAGGCCTCCATCGCAGCAGCGACAATCAACTCGTTTTCCGCCAGCCGACCCGGGCCCGTCATTCCGCAGGCCAGATAACCGTCCCCCGGCTCCACAATCCGTACGCCGCGCTTGCGCAGCAACTCCAGATTCGCCTGGGTCGCAGGATGGTTCCACATGTTGACATTCATGGCGGGCGCAACCACCACGGGTGCGGTCGTTGCCAGATAAAGTGTGGTCAGAAAATCGTTCGCGGTGCCTTGCGCAAATTTCGCAAGAATGTCGGCCGTGGCCGGCACGACCACGAGCGCATCGATCGATTGCGCCACCGCAATATGCTCGATGGCCGAGTCAATATTGGGCTGGGCGTTTTCATCACCGCCCGCGGCGAACATCTCGGTAATGACCTTTTCGCCGGAGAGTGCGGCAAACGTCAGCGGGCGAACAAATTGCTGCGCCCCCTGGGTCATGATCACTTGTACCCGGATGCCGCGGTCCTGCAGCAGGCGAACAACTTCCGCCGCCTTATAGGCTGCAATACCACCGCTGACTCCGAGCGCAATTTTCATGGGTCGTTCCAGATTGATTGCGGACTCCAGATTGACGATTTCAGATTGGACGCCGCGTCAGCCAGTTGCGCCCAAGTCCACGATCTGAAATCAAAAATCTGCAATCTGCAATTTAGACGTCCTTCGCCAGTGCCTTCTCCAGCATTTCGCTGGCGACCTCAGCCGCGGAGCGCGGCATTTCGGGGATCACCCACTTCACCTTGCCCGCCTTGATTTCATCCTGCGCAATCCGGCAAGGTTTGCGGGAAGGCGTTTCGATGACCGGAGGCGCACCACCCTGCAATTGCCGCGCACGCCGCGCGGCCACCAGGATGTACCGATAGTTGCTGTCAAACCCATCCATCAACTTCATCGTCTTCTCCCCTGCCGCTAACGTGTACCCGGCGCCGCTACCTTTTCGAACGAAGCCAGAATCGGCTTTAGCCGCTCCCGCACGTTTTTCAGCCGGCAGCGCTCTGCTTTGGCTATCAGGTCGGTGTCGTCAGCGGATCGTTGTTTCTCTTCTTGGGCTCCTGGTCGCGTCAGTCGCTCCGCGAGCAGGATCGACTTCAGCGCGTCGATAGATTCTTCCAGGCGGTCGTTAATCAAAATATAGTCGTATTTGTCGTAATTCTCAATCTCACGAGAGGCCGTGACCAACCGGCGCTGGATCACCTCTTCCGTATCCAGGCTGCGGGTGCGCAGCCGCTTCTCCAATTCCCGGCGATTCGGGGGCATGATGAAGATGCTTACGGCGTCAGCAATTCTGCCTTTGATCTGCGCTGCACCCTGGACATCGATGTCAAGCAGGAGGTCCTTTCCTTCCTGGTCGGCCAGGGCCAGAAACCTGCGCGCGGTGCCATAGTAGTTGCTATCGAACTTGGCATGTTCGAGAAATTCATCTTTGCGGATCATTTCTTCAAATTCGGCCGGCGACACGAAGAAGTACTCCCGTCCGTTCTGCTCGCCGGCGCGCGGCGCCCGGGTGGTGTACGAGATGGAGAATTTCAGACCAGGCACAATCTCGCGCACCTTATTTACCAGCGTCGATTTGCCCGAACCGGATGGCGCCGAAATGATGTAGACGCGACTCATTCGATGTTCTGCACCTGTTCGCGGGCCTTCTCGATTTCTGTCTTGATCGCTAGTCCCATCTCGGTGATTTTCAGCGCGTCGCCGGCCAGGCCGGAGGTCTTCGAGAGCAACGTGTTGGCCTCGCGATTCATCTCCTGCAAAAGAAAGTCGAGCTTCTTGCCTACTTCGCCGCCCTGCTCGAGCAATCCAAGGAAGTGCTTCACGTGGGTATCCAACCGGACGAGTTCCTCCTGGATATCGCTGCGGTCAACCAGCAGCGCCGCCTCTTGCAGCAGGCGTTCCGGGTCCACCTGACTGCCAATTAACTCCTGCATCCGCGTCTTCAACTTGTCGACATAGATGTGTTGCACCGTCTGGCGCTGCTTCTCCACGCCGTCACCGGCCTTCTGCACCTGGGCCATGCGCTGCCGCAATTCGCGTTCAATACCTCGTCCTTCTTCCTCCCGCATCTGGTTGAGGTGATCAAGAAGCTCTTCCACCTTGGCCAGAACGGACGCCTCAAGCGCGCCATCGGCGGGCAGCGCCGCAGAGTCGAGGGCTCCAGGTAGGCGCAGGACGGCATTCAAATCCGGCTCGGCCGCCAGACCGAATTCCGCCGCTGCCGCCCGAAATGCCTGAATGTATCCTCCCGCGATCTGGCGGTTGAGCGCGAAACTCTCGTTTCCGCCGCGCTCCAGATTGAGGGTCAATTCCACGTGGCCGCGTGCGAGTTTCTCCTTCAGCAAGCGGCGCAATTTCATCTCCAGCGAATCGCTGTCCGACGGCATACGGAAGTGCACGTCGAGAAAGCGGTGGTTCACCGCCTTCAAAGACAGCGTGAAGCCCATCGGACTCTTGCCCGGCACACTGCTTCGCGGATCAGTAACCTGACCCTTCACCTGCGCAAACCCGGTCATGGAACGAATAGGCATCGGTCTTGTGTAGCGCCGGCGTCCCGCCGGCTGTCGCGAGGGCGTCTCGCCCTCGCAATGTCAGCTATCGCACCGCATTCAGCTTAGGCTGCTCCCCTTCCGCGAACTGAAGATCATACAACCGCCGGTAGGTCCCAGGTTTCTGCATAAGCTCTTCGTGCGGACCGATATCCTCGATGGTTCCGTTCTCCAACACCACAATCCGGTCGGCGCGCCGGACGGTCGAAAGCCGGTGCGCAATAACAAACACGGTCCGGCCGCTCATAAGATTCTGCAGCGCCGACTGCACCAGGGCCTCCGACTCACTATCCAGCGCGGAAGTGGCTTCGTCGAGGATCAGGATCGGCGCATTCTTCAGCAAGGCGCGGGCAATAGCGATGCGCTGCCGCTCGCCGCCGGAGAGTCGCACCCCGCGCTCCCCAATCATGGTTTCGTAGCCGTTCGGCAGCTCCATAATAAAATCGTGCGCCAACGCAGCCCGGGCGGCAGCTTCCACCTGCTTTTGCGAGATGGACGGCTGCCCGTAAGCAATGTTGTTACGCAAAGTGTCGTTGAAAAGCACCGTCTCCTGCGTGACCACGCCGATTTGCGAGCGCAGCGAGGCCAGCGTGGTATCGCGAACGTCGCGTCCATCGATGAGCAAACGCCCGGCGGTCACATCAAAAAAACGCGGGATCAAGTGCACCAGCGTGCTCTTGCCCGCTCCGCTCGACCCTACTACGGCCACGACTTCTCCGGCGCGCACTTCGAGATTGATGTCGCAGAGAATTTCCCGCGCCTCGTCGCCATCCGCTTCGTAGGAGAAGCACACGCCTTCCAGTCGAATGTTCTTTGAAAACGGCGGTATGGGCTTGACGCCGGGCTTTTCCCTGACGTCGTCCTCCGTGTCCATAAACTTGAAAATTTCCGAGGACGCGCCCAGGGCCTGCTGGAAATTGTTGTTAAAGAGGGCAAACTTCCGCACCGGATCATAGAGCTTGAACACCGCGACGATGAATGCAAGGAAAGTCCCCGCGGTAAACACCTGGTGCTTCATCTGTTCGCGGCCCAGCAACAGAAGCAGGGCAATAGCGATAGCGCCCACAATGTCCATCAGCGGAGAGCTGATCGCCGCCGCGGCCACTGAGCGGAGATTGGCGCGGAACAACCGCTGCGCCGCCTTGGCAAAGCGCGCAATTTCCCACGACTCCATGCTGAACGCCTTCACGATGCGGTTGCCAGTGATGGTCTCGTGCAAAATGTTCTGGATGTCAGCCAGCTTGTCCTGGCCGCGGCGCGTGGTGTGCCGCACTCTGCGCCCAATTTTTCCCGCCGAATAAATGATGAAGGGAACAAACAGCAAAAGCACCCAGGCCAGCTTTCCGCCGAGCAGTACCACTACGAACGCGGTGAAGATCAAGGTAAAGACTTGCTGCAGGAACTCTGCCAGCACGCTCGACATGGCGAACTGCACCCGCTCGATGTCATTCACGATCGTTGAAATCAGTGTGCCGGTCGTGTGCCTCTGGTAAAACGCCGCCGAGCGCCGCAGGATGGAGTTGTACAGCTCGTTTCGCAGATCGGTGATCATGCCGAACCCGGCATAGTTCACCAGGTAAGTGCCGGCATAATCAAAAATCCCCTTCAAAATCGTCGCCGCCACCAGTGCGAAAGCCACTACCGGCCAGGGATTGTGAAAGTGGGAGGGAACAAAGTGCTGCAGGTCCACCGTGTTTCCGCTGAAGGGCACCTTGAAAAGCTGCATTTCGTGGGAAGGAGAACTGGGATTGAGCACGCGGTCAAAAATGGGCCCGATCAGCAATACCCGGAAGGCATCAAGCAGTCCCACCGCCGCCATCAGCAACACCGAAGACAGCAACTGCCACCAGTACGGAGCTACATACCGTAGAAGGCGGGTCAGTTGCCGCATCTGGGGCTCTCGGTGCGCAGCCCGTGGAGGCCGGCGCCTGATGGAATCGGCATAGCTTCTATCTTACTTCAGTCGCTGGTCGTTCGTCGTTGGCCCTTCGCCGCCGGTCCATCAATCATTTCTCGTTTGTCGTGTGCACCTTGTTCTCGCCCGTCCGACGATCGAGGTTCTAATTTCGCCGGCGACCAATGACCGACCACGAGAGGGCAATTCCGACTTTGACCAACGGCCAACGACCAACGACCTACTTCGGACTGTCCCGATGCACCACCTTCACCCGGTATCCCGCCTTGCGCAGCCGCTTGCCGACATCTTCCGCGATCATGACCGAGCGGTGCTGCCCGCCGGTGCAACCGAAGGAAATGGTCAGGTAGCTTTTGCCCTCTCGGATGTAGTGCGGCAGCAGGTACACCAGCAACTCAGAAATTCGCTGGATGAATTCCCGGCTCTGGGGAAACGATCGGATGTATTTCGCGACTCTCGGGTCCAGCCCGGTCAGTGGGCGAAACTCGGGCACGAAGTGCGGATTGGGCAGGAAGCGAACATCGAAAAGCAGGTCCGCGTCATCGGGCACTCCATGCTTGAATCCGAAACTGACGCAGGACACCAGGATGTTCTTGCCCGACTCCCGCTTGTGAAAACGCTCAGTGATATAGGCGCGGAGTTCGTGGACATTAAACCTGGAAGTGTCAATGACCAGGTCCGCCATGGCCCGTATGTACTGCAGATGGCGACGCTCAGCTGCCAGGGACGACTTCACTGGCGTGTGCGTGCCCAGGGGATGCGGCCGGCGAGTCTCGCTGAAACGCCGCAGCAGGATGGATTCCGCAGCTTCGAGGAAAAGCACCTTGGTCGGCAACATCCGCTTGACCGAGTTCACGATCGCCGGAAGCCCTTCCAGCTGCGTGCCTTCCCGAACGTCCACCACCAAGGCGGTGCGTTTGATCTCGCTAGACTGCCCAACCAACTCCGCAAAACGCGGAATCAGCTCAACCGGCAGATTGTCCACGCAGTAGTAGCCCAGGTCCTCGAACGCCTTGAGCACGGACGCCTTGCCCGATCCACTCATACCGGTGATGATGACGAGTTCACCCGGCGAACGAACGGCGGTATTTTTCCGGGCAGCCTTCTTGGCTGCGACTTTGACATCCTTTTTAGGCTTGGGACGGGCCATCTGGTGCGATGTTAACAGGCAGGGAGTGGGCTCGCCAGTTGCATCGCAGTTGCTGGTAGCGCTTGCGCTCGGAGGCTTGAAAGCCAAGCGTGACAACAAAATAAAAAAGGGACACTGGATGTGCCCCTTCCATGCTTCGCTACGCAAGAAGTGCGCCTTCCCCCGAAGGGCGTCTCTAACGCAGCGTCGCGACTACGACAACACTCTGGGCCGGATAATCCCGGGCAACTTCGGTTTCAAGGCCACTCGCCGGCAATTCCTGGCCCCGGTCGTTTCCTGCCTTCCAGATCTGGGCCAAGAAGTAGTGGCTGCCGTAGCGGTGGAAAACCAGCTTCGTTGTCTTTTGCGCTTGCGGCGATGCGCAGGCATTCGGCAAGAACGCCTGGACAACTTTGCCGTCCGGGCTTTCGATCGCCATCGCGCTGGCGGAGATACCCATAGGCTGGATCCTGTATTGCCCAGCGGGAAGCTCGGCCTTATTTACGACGAAGTTGAACGGAACATTCGCCTTCACCACGCCGGTCTGGGCGTAGGCTGATGCAGTGGCCAGCAGCAGGCCCAGTACGATGAGTGCAAACATTTGGTTTTTCATGAAACCTCCTCGTGTCACTTCTGTGACTCTTAGCAATGGCTTTTGAAAACCGTTGACGCTTTAGTTGATTGCAGGTAGCGTGCCACTAGTTTGTGACGTGCGAACCCCGATCGCTTGGATTTCCCAAACTCGTTGATAAACTTGGTGTTCTCGCGACATGATGCAAGCCGTACCGGATTTAGAACTCGCTTGGAGACGCGGTTCCGCTAACCCAAGTGTTAGTAGCAGCAATCCGTTACGTTAATGTTCGACCTGATCGGGGCCATCTATGGAGGGCGGGCGTCCCGACCAGGTCCCGCACATACAAAAGCACCCTTGCATGTACATAGCAGGCCGATATGTGCTAAACAGCGAGTATGGCGGAGTCGAACCCACGACTGGTCGGTATCGGCGGTCCTTTGAAAGGCACAGCTT
>Ga0307471_100001066_pt1 | contig 14734 bp, 11 predicted proteins | sample atmos_gasesAM3C__2_FD_204566 | JGI IMG/M metagenome (GOLD analysis project Ga0307471, IMG submission 204566) | Hardwood forest soil microbial communities from Morgan-Monroe State Forest, Indiana, United States - atmos_gasesAM3C_515 | ecosystem: Environmental > Terrestrial > Soil > Temperate... | reverse complement strand
CAGGTCGGCGAAGAGGGCCTGGCAGTTTCCGGCGTATGGGCCGGCCCCTGGTTGGGGATGGCACACGCCTGCCGGGACGGCGGACAGGACAGCGAAGCGCCTCTTGGACAGGCTCCTAGTAGGTCACTCCGCCCGACCGGTGGATCCGAGGAACGCGTTGACTTCCGCCCCGAATTCCGTTGACGGCGTCATCCTCGTCGCCGAACCGGGCCGGGCGCTCCCGCCCATCCATTGCCCTACTCATCGACGCCGGCCTGCTGGCCGGACGGACCTCCGAGATCTCAGGACTCCGGCAGCTCGGCCTCGCTCCGACCGCCACAGGGCTGCACGACCTTTCCGACGCCCTCGCTGACGCCCACAACCTGACCGTGCTGGTCGACCTGCTGCCGGAGGCGCCGGCCCGCTTCGGAGGGCCCGCATGGAGGCCTACTGGAAGGCCGGGCGGACCGGGCCGAGCTGCCCACTGGAGAACTGGCCGCCATCGCCGAGCCCGACACGGCCGACGACCTCTGAGGCAGGCGACCGGCCAGAACACCGCATCCCGGCAGGAGGCATTCGATCTACGTCGAAAAATGTTGCGCCCAGTGAATGGCTTCAACCCCCCGAGGCGACGCCACACGGAAACCGTTTTACCCCCCTCGTGCGTTTTGCCGTAATCCCAAACACCGTTTTGGTACTTATTGCGGTACGTAGTACACATCTCAGGAGAATCGCTATGTCGCATCATCCCGGCACGCAGCGGGTACGGCGCCTCGTCGGCCTGCTCTTCTCCGCCTGTCTGGCTTTCAATCTGGTTGTCGTCTCGGCGCAACCGGTGGGGGCGGCCGAAGGCGATTCCGTCTTTGTCGTCGAGGGCGATACCGGTACAACGGATGCAATCTTCACTGTCTCATTGTCGGTCGCCCAAACCGACCCGGTCAGCGTGGATTATTTCACCTCGAACGGCACCGCGGCCGCCGGCCAGGACTACGTGGCGACGAGCGGAACCCTGACGTTCATGCCCGGGGAGACGAGCAAGACGGTGGCCGTGCCGGTCATCGGCGACCGGATTCCCGAGGGAGACGAGTTCTTCTACCTCAACCTCCCCGGCTCCCGGGCCACGGGCACGATCATCGACGACGACCCTTCGATCTCGATCGGTGGGACGACCGTCATGGAAGGGGACTCGGGAACGCACGACGCCACCTTCGTCGTGACCCTGTCCGTCCCGGCCGGCACGAACACACCGCCCGGCGGCCGGTGGTCCGAACCGGTCAAGGTCAGCTACGCCACATCGGACGGCACGGCCATCGGCGGACAGGACTATATGGCCACGGCCGGCACGCTCTCGTTCGAGCCGGGCGAGACGAGCAAGCTCATTTCCGTCCCGATTCTCGGCGACACCATTCCCGAGCGGGACGAGACGTTCTTCGTCAACCTGTTCAACCCGTCGAGGGGCGAGATCACCACCGTGCAGGGTCAAGGGGTGATCCTCAACGACGACGCCGTCACCTTCACCGGCGAGCCGCCGGCGGCGTCGACCGCTCCGGGGGGGCCGGTCCCGCCCGGGGCCCGCCCGACCGTGTCCGGCGTGCGCACGGTCACGTCGTCGGGACAGGTGGTCATCTTCGGAGACGCCGGGTTCTTCGGATCGGCCGGCGGATTGAAGCTCAACCACGCCGTGATCGGCACGGCGGCCACGCCGAGTCGAAACGGATACTGGCTCGTCGCCTCCGACGGGGGCGTGTTCGTTTTCGGCGACGCCAAATTCTTCGGGTCGACCGGCTCGCTGCGGCTCAACCAGCCGATCGTCGGTCTGGCGGCGACACCCGATGGCAATGGCTATTGGCTGGTCGCCGCCGACGGGGGGATCTTCTCCTTCGGCGACGCCCGGTTCTTCGGTTCCACCGGAGGCCTCAAGCTCAACAGCCCCATCGTGGCGATCGCGGCCACGCCGACCGGAAACGGCTATTGGCTGGCCGCCGCCGACGGCGGGATCTTCTCCTTCGGCGACGCCCAGTTCTTCGGTTCCGCCGGAGGCCTCCAGCTCACGAAGCCGATCGTTGCGATGGCGCCCACGCCGACCGGAAACGGCTATTGGCTGGTCGCGTCCGACGGGGGCATTTTCGCCTTCGGCGACGCCCAGTTCTTCGGTTCCGCCGGCGGGCTGAGGCTCACCAGGCCGATCGTGGGGATGGCGGCCACGCCGACCGGGAACGGGTACTGGCTCATCGCCCGGGACGGGGGCCTCTTCGCCTTCGGAGACGCCCCGTTCTTCGCGCCGAAGACCGGCCTGTCGCCCGACGCCTCGGTCGTCGGCCTGACTTCCTGAGCTGCACGGGGCGGGTCGCCTCGCCGGCGAGCGGTGTGACGTTCTGCACTATCGGTCGTCTTCGGCGGCGCGTAGGGTAAGGGGCGCCCAACCAGAAGGAGGCGCGGCAGGCGATCGCCGGCCCACGTCGAACTCTTCTCCAGAACCCCAAAGCGGGTCGCGATAGACGTCCGCGGACGTCCATCTCGATCACCGGCGTCACCATGACGGAGGGCATCGACGGGTGAGCCTCCGCCGGAGGGCTCTTCGCCTTCGGCGACGCGAGGTTCTTCGGTTCGACCGCGGCGTCGAGGTTCAACGCGCCTGTGATCGGGATCGCAGCCACACCGACCGGTGGCGGCTACTGGCTGATGGCGGCCGATGGCGGCATCTTCGCCTTCGGGGATGCTCCGGCCTACCCCCGGCAGGAGGAGACCACCCCGGGAGTTCCCGTCGTGGGCATCATCTTCGGCCCGGCCCACGGCTGACTTGGCCTCAGAAGCACCACGGGCACTTCAGAAACTTCTGTGGAGCGTAAGCTGTCGCTTTCGCTACCATCCCGCCCATGGCATACGGGGTGTTCCTGGTCGACGACCATGAGGTGGCTCGGGTCGGCCTCCGGTCGATGATCGCCGCGACCGACGATATCGAAGTGCTCGGCGAGGCGGCCACGGCCCGGGACGCCCTCGAGCAGATCAGGGCCATGCCGCGCCAGCCCGACGTTGCGCTGATCGACCTGCAGCTCGGTCAGGAGAGCGGCGTCGACCTCTGCGAGTGGCTCCAGGCCGAAGTCCCGGAGGTCCGCTGCCTGATGCTCTCCGCGTTCCGCTACAGGGCGGCGGTGGCCAGTGCCATCAAGGCCGGTGCAGTGGGGTACGTGCTGAAGGAAGGTCACCAGAGTGAGTTGCTCGACGCGGTCCGGACCGTCGCCGCCGGCGGGACGGCGTTCGATCCTTCGCTCGAGAAGACCCAGCGCCCCGGCTCGCCGTCCACCTCGGCCTCGGATCGCCTCAACAGCCTGTCGGATCAGGAGCTGAGGATCCTCCTGCTGATCGCCGAAGGCCACACCAACCGCCAGATCGGCGAAACGCTGTACCTGGCCGAGGGCACCGTCAAGAACTACGTGTCCCACCTGCTGGCGAAGTTGGACATGGTCCGCCGCAGCGAGGCGGCCGGGTTCGCCGCCCGTCTGGTGGAGGCGGGAGAGCTCCGACCGCCGATCTGACAACACCACCACGGCGGTCGACAAAGTGACGAACGACCGTATTCGCAGCGCTCGCGCCTATGTAAGGCTTTGGCGACGAGAGAGGACTGCCGGCAGCGCGGCGAAGGCGGGGGAAAGGGCATATGTCGACGCGCGTCCTGGGCGACGTTCGGGTGTACCGGTCTCGGTCTCAGGTTGTCCCCGAGGCCGGGATCGCCGACACGAGCAGCCGGTCGACGTCGCGGGACCACAGCCTCGTGGTTGTCGGAATGCTCTCCTCGGATGCCGTCTGCGCCCTCGTCGGCCAGGCCACCGCTCATGTTGTCGTCCATGGTTGGGTCGCCCCATCGCCGGGGACGCTGCTGCAACTGGGCCTGACCGCCGCTGTCTGGCTCGGGATCTTCCACGCCTTCGGGCTCTACGAGATCCGGCGGTTGTCGGCCTTCGAGGAGTTCCGACGGGTCGTCGCGGCTGCATGCGTGGCCACGACAGTGCTGATCGTCATCAGGGCGTCGGCCGACGTCACACCCCAACGGCGCTGGCTGGGTTTGACCTGGGTGGCCGCCCTCGGTCTCGAATTGCTGGCGCGGCGGTGGTGGCGCTCACAGGTCGGTCGCCTGCGAGGACGCGGTCACCTCCTGGCGCGGACGGCGATCGTCGGGAACGCGGCTGCGGCCCTCCGCTTGGCGTCCACGTTGGAAGACCCGCGATTGGGCTTCCGGCTCGTCGGCCACGTGGCCACCGGTCCCGGTTCATTCGGCGGGCTTCCGTCCATCGGCTCTCTCGACCAGCTCTCCGAAGTCATCCGGTTGTCCCACGTCGAGTGCCTCTTCGTGACGGGTGCCGTCACCACCGGCGAGATGAGCGCCGTTCGCGCCGCCGCTGCCGCGACTGGGGTGGAGGTGAGGATCGCGGCCGATCTCGCCGACGTCTCGGTGGCCCGCCTGTCCGTCCAGAGCCTGGGCGACGTGCTCGCCGTCTGCCTGCGGCCGGTCCGCCTCGGCGCCGGGCAAGCGGTGGTGAAGCGCGTCTTCGACGTGTGCGTGGGGTCGATCCTGCTCGTCGTCAGCCTCCCGCTGATGGCCGTGGCCGCCGTGACGGTGCGTCTCACCTCTCCGGGGCCGGCCATCTTCCGGCAGGCGCGGGTGACCAAGGGCGGCCGGACGTTCCAGATGCTCAAGTTCCGGACGATGACGGTCGACGACCGCATCGAGTCGGAGCTCGACCTGTCGAGGCCCTTCTTCAAACAGAACGATGATCCGCGGATCACGCCGGTCGGCCGTGTCCTGCGCAAGTTCAGTCTCGATGAGCTTCCCCAGTTGTGGCAGGTCGTCCGGGGCGACCTCAGTCTTGTCGGCCCCCGTCCGCTCCCCGCCGTCCAGGTCAGCGCCAACGAAGACCTCCTCAGTCCTCGGCACCAGGTCCGGGCCGGGGTCACGGGGTGGTGGCAGGTCAACGGCCGGAGCGCAGTGAGCCCGGCTGAAGCGTTGCGCCTGGACCTGTACTACATCGAGAACTGGTCGCTGTCCTTGGACTTCTTCATCCTGCTCAAGACCATGGGCGCCGTGGTTTCCCGGCGAGGCGCCTGCTGACCATGACGAAGCCGGGACGCCACTCACAAAGTGACGAACGACCTCTGTCCGTTCACCGGCGCTTCTGAAAACGTCTAAGGCCATCGCCACCCGCCGCGAACGAGGGGGACGTCATGGAACTGGCTCTGGTCACCGGCGCCGGTGGTTTCATCGGGGACCACCTCGTCACGTACCTGAGGGACCGGGGGTATCGCGTCCGGGGTGTCGACATGAAGTATCCCGAGTTCTCCGACACCCAGGCCCACGAGTTCGAGATCCTCGACCTCCGCCGGATGGACGACTGCCTCCGGGCCACCCGGGGCGTCGATCATGTCTATGCGCTGGCCGCCGACATGGGCGGGATGGGTTTCATCTCTGCCAACCACGCCACCATCCTGAGAAACAACGCGCTCATCAACCTGCAGACGCTGGAGGCCGCCCGCATCAACGGTGCCTCCCGGCTGCTGTACTCCTCGTCCGCCTGCGTGTACCCGGAGTACCGACAGCTCGAGACGGACGTTCCTCCGCTCAAGGAGACCGACGCCTACCCTGCTGCGCCCCAGGACGCCTACGGCTGGGAGAAGCTCTTCACCGAGCTGGCCTGCCGGTACTACACCGAGGAGTTCGGGCTGATCACCCGGGTGGTGAGGTTCCACAATGTGTACGGCCCCTGCGGCACGTACGACGGTGGACGGGAGAAGGCGCCGGCGGCGCTGTGCCGCAAGGTCGCCATGGCCGAGGACAGAGGCTCGATCGAGGTCTGGGGGGATGGTCAACAGACCCGTTCCTTCTGCTACGTGGACGATTGCGTGCAAGGGATCTACGAGATCATGCACAGCGAGCACGCCGACCCCATCAACCTGGGTAGTGACCGGATGATCAGCATCGACGAGCTCGCCCAGCTCGTCATCGACATCTCCGGGAAGGCGCTCGGGATCGTGCACGTCGACGGGCCGCAGGGCGTGCGGGGGCGGAACTCTGACAACACCACCCTGCGAGCCGTACTCGGCTGGGAGCCGAGCGTGTTCCTCGAAGACGGCATCGCCGAGACCTACCGCTGGATCGAGAAGCAGGTCTTGGCAAGCTCATGATGGCGTCGTGCCGGGAGGACCGGCCGCCAGCCGAGGCTCTCCCTGACCGGAGGGTCGACGTCCTCGGCGTGCGCGTCAGCGCCATCGACATGGGTCTGGCGCTGGCCCACATCGAGACGTGGGTCGAGCGGAGGTCCCAGCACTATGTCTGCGTGACCGGGGTACACGGGGTGATGGAGGCCCAGCACGACCCCGAGCTGCTGCGGATCCACAACGAGTCCGGTATGACCACCCCCGACGGAATGCCGATTGTGTGGTCGGGGCGCCTCGCCGGGGCGGGCTGGATGCGGAGGGTCTACGGGCCGGAGCTCGTAACGGCCCTCGCCGCCGTGGCCTCGGCGAGGGGTTGGCGTCTCTTCCTCTACGGCGGAAAGGAGAGGGTCGCCGACCTGCTGGCGGACCGGCTCTGCTCGGCCCATCCGGGTCTCGAGGTCGTGGGGACGTACAGCCCCCCGTTCCGCTCCCTCTCCCCCGGCGAGGAATCCGAGGTCGACGCCACGATCGACCGGGCCCGTCCCGACGTGCTGCTCGTCGGGCTCAGCACCCCCAAGCAGGAGCGGTGGATGGCAGCCCACGCCGGCCGGGTCGAGGTGCCCGTGATGATCGGCGTCGGCGCGGCGTTCGACCTGCTCACCGGGCAGGTCCGGCAAGCACCGCGCTGGATGCAGGTCTGCGGGCTCGAATGGCTCTACCGGCTCGCCCAGGAGCCCCGCCGCTTGGGGCCCCGGTACCTGAAAGCCAATCCCGCCTTCGTCGTGAACATCCTCCGGCGACGGCCCCGTTTGTTGCCCCTGGAGTGAGGCTCGAATGACAGACGCTTTGCCGGCCAGGCTGGCCGTCATCGGCAGCGGGTACGTGGGAACCACGGTGGCGGCGAGTTTCGCCCACGTCGGACACCATGTCACCGCCGTCGAGATCGACCACCACAAGCTCCGCTCGCTCCGCGCCGGGCGAGTCCCGTTCCGGGAGCCCGGCCTCGAAGCGCTGCTGGAATCGGGACTGGCAGCCGGCCGCCTCCGCTTCACCGACAGCACCCTGGATGCCGTGACCGAGGCCGACGTCGTGTTCCTCTGCGTCGGCGCCCCCATGGGCTCCGACGGCCGCCCCGACATGCGGATGCTCGACAGTGCCGCTCGCTCGATCGGTAGCGTGATCACCGACCAGGTCGTCGTCAACAAGAGCACCATTCCGGTCGGAGGAGCCCGGTGGCTGGCCTCGATCGTGCAGGACGGCCGGCCCGCCCGCTTGCGGGCGAACCCGGTCGCCCTCGTCTCGAACCCCGAGTTCCTCCGCGAGGGGACCGCCACGACCGACTTCCTCCACCCGCAGCGTGTCGTGCTGGGGAGCGACGACATCGCGATCGAGCGGGTGGCGGCGGTGTACCGGCCGATCCTGGAGCAGTCGTTCCCCGGCGGCCGGCCGGAGTCCCGTCCTGTTCTCGTCCGGACCAGTCCGGAGACGGCCGAGATGGTCAAGTTCGCCTCCAACGCCTTCCTGGCGACGAAGGTCAGCTTCGTCAACGAGATCGCCAACATCTGCGAGCGGGTCGGGGCGGATGTCGGTGCGGTCTCGATGGCCATGGGCCTGGATCCGCGGATCGGACCGCGGTTCCTCGAGGCGGGGATCGGCTGGGGCGGGTCCTGCCTCGCCAAGGACCTGAAAGAACTGATCGCCACCGCGGAGCAGTGCGACTACCAGCCCGAACTGCTGGCGGCCGCCATGGCGGTCAACGGGCGGCAACGGCGTCTCGTGGTGAAGAAGCTCCAGGAGCGCCTCCGCGTGCTGCAGGGGCGACGGATCTGCGTCCTGGGACTGGCCTTCAAAGCCGGCACCGACGATCTCCGTGACGCTCCGGCCGTGGAGATCCTTCGCCAGCTCATCGAGAAGGGCGCCTTCGTGACCGCCTTCGATCCGACGGTGCGCTCGGTGCCCGGTCTGGCCGACGTCGGACTCGCCCATGACGCCTACCAAGCGGCCGACGAGGCGGACGCCGTCATCCTCGTGACCCAGTGGCCCGAGTTCCTCGACCTCGACTTCGGGAAGTTGCGCAGCCGGATGCGAGGTGACCTCTTTATCGACGGCCGGAACTGCCTCGACCCGGTGAAGATGACGCTGTCCGGTTTCCGCTACGAGTGCATCGGGGGCTCGATCGGTCCGGTGGCCACCGACCATGAGCGGTCCGACGCCGCCGACGTAGGAGAGATCGACGTCACCGATTTTGCGACGACATCCAACGGGCACAAGGGCTTGGCGCCGGCGTGAGGTTCGTCTTCACCCGCCGCGAGGCGCTCGACCTCGCCGACGGCATCAACAGCTTCCTGTTCGCCTTGTCGGACCGGCTGGTCCGACTCGGCCACGAGGTCTTCCTGATCACGCCGAGCCGGACCTCCGAGGAGCGGGTCAGCGAACTGTTTGCGGCGTCGAAGTACTCAGCCCTCTTCAGTCTCTCCGCGGACCCCACCCCCTCCCATCTGGAGATGGTGGCGTTATGGCGCCACACCGGCGTGGCCCTGGTCAAGGATCTCGCTCCGGACGTCACGATCCTCAACGGGGGGCTGCCGTTCCGGATCGGGAACCGGTCGTGCATCGTGGTTCACGACCTCGAACGGCGGTGGGGCTATGGGAATCGGGCCCGCCGCGCCTACAAGGGGTTCGCCTACCGTCGCGCCGACAGGATCGTGGTGACCTGCAGCGAGCTGCGGACCGCCGTCGCGGAGGAGATCCACCTCCCCCCGCGTCAGATCGACGTCATCCCGACCTGCATCGACGTCGAGTCCTATTCCGGCGAGCCACTGGCCTGGCGTGACCCTGCGATCGTCCACCTCGGGATGCCGCGCTACAAGAACCCCGTGGCGACCCTCCGGATGTTCGCGGCGTTGAACTGCCGGGCCGAGCTCTACATCACGGGCCGGCCGACTCCCGAGGTCCTGGAGTTCGTCGCCGCCATGCCTCGGGCGAAGCGGGCGAGCGTGCACCTCGTGGGCATCCTGGCCGCGACCGATCTCAGACGGCTCCTCGGTCGCGCCCGGGTGTTGTCCGTTCCCTCCGAGTACCACGTGCCCGTCGCCTCGCCGTCCGCACTCGAGGGACTGGCATCGGGAACGCCGGTGCTGGGCTCCGACGGGATCAGCCGCGATCTGCTCGAGCCCGGTGTGACCGGTGCCCGGATGCTGCCGCGGTACCCGGAGTCGGCCGCCACGGCGGTGGAGCGGATGCTCGACGACGACGAACTGTGGAGCCTGCTGAGCGCCAATGCGCTGACGCGGTCGATGCGCTTCGGAAGTTCGATCGTGGCCCGGCGCTACCTGGAGCTTGGCGAGTCACTGGGGGCGCAGAATGAACTCAGCGCGTAGACGGTCGATCATCCTCACCCTGGCTCTCATCGGCCTCACACTGACGTCCGCCGGCCTCCCGGCGCGCGCCGCCGGGCAACGATGCAAAGGCGTGCAGGCGGATCCGGCCGTCGACCTGCAGGCCGTCCTCGACCGCAGCCCCGAGGGCTCGGTGATCTGTCTGGCCCCAGGGCTCTATCGCCCCGGGGCGCCACTGCACCCGAAGCAGGGCCAGACGCTCATCGGGAGCACGAAGGTCGTGATCAGCGGGGCACGGGTCGTCGAAGGATTCGGCCGGGAGGGTTCCGACTTCGTCGCTTCCGCCCCGCTGCCCGAGGCGGCGAGCACGTACGGCGAGTGCTCCAGGCCGGGTTGCAGCATCAGTCAGGACGTCTACGTCGATGGCGTTCCCCTGGTCCGTGCGCTGTCGCGTGATCAGCTCGGGTCCGGACGGTTCTTCCAGGACTTCTCCCAGAAACGGCTCTACCTCCGGGACGATCCGGCCGGTCACCTCGTCGAGCAGGCCTTCCTGCCGGCGGTGTTCGAGGCCTCGGGTCCCGCCGTCACGGTCTCGGACCTCGTCGTCGAGAAGGCGGCCACCGAGGCTCAGCGGGCGGCGGTGACGGGGGGTGTCGGATGGAGGATTGAACATCTCGAGGTTCGCTACAGCCACGGTGTCGGCATCACCTGCGCCGATCACTGCACGGCCCGAGGCAACTATGTCCACCACAACGGGGAGCTGGGGGTCGGCGGGTCGGGGGGAAGCGACGCCCTGTACGAAGCCAACGAGATCGCCTTCAACAGCCTCGCCGGATACGACACGGCCTGGGAAGCCGGCGGCGGCAAGTGGACGCAGCTCAAGAACCTGGTTGTGCGCAACAACTACGTGCACGATAACCGGGGCCCGGGGCTGTGGACCGACATCAACGCCGACCAGGTGACCTTCGCCGACAACTACGTCAGCCGGAACTCCCACATGGGGATCTTCCACGAGATCAGCTATGCAGCCACGATCAGCGGCAACACCGTCGTCGGCAACGGCTTCGACCCATCGCTGGACCGGGACGGCTGGGGAGGCGCCGGGATCCGAGTGGCCGCATCCCCTGGCGTCAGGATCAGCGAGAACACCGTCGCCGGGAACCGAAACGGGATCGTCGCCGTTCAGCAGGACCGACACGATTCGCCCGACGACAGAGGGCCGCATCGGATCAAGGGTCTGGAGGTCCGAAGCAACAGCATCACGATGAACCGGGGGACCACCGGGTTCGTGCAGGACATCGGAGACGGGGGCGTCTTCTCGGCTGCATCCCGCAACGTCTTCGCCACGAACCGGTACCATCTCGATTCCTTGTCGTCGCTCCGCTTCGCCTGGAACGACCGGATGTACTCGGCCCGGGAATGGGTCAACGACGGGAACGACAAGGACGGCACGTTCGACACCGCCGCCCCGCCCGATCCGGCGCCGCCGAAGCTCGCGGTCGGTCCACGGGCCGACTGACCGAGACGATGAGGAGGAGCATCGAGGACCAGTCCGGCGACACGGTCTGGCGCTCCGTCCTCCCCGGGATGCTCGACGTGGGGTTCTCCTCCATCGCGACCTTCGCCGTCGGTCTCTACGCCGCGCATTCGCTCGGTCCAGCGGAATTCGGCGTCTACGCCCTCTTCACCAGCGCGTTCATCTTCGCTGCCGTCGTCCCCGCCTTCCTGGTGCTGTTCCCTTCCGCCTTCGCCGCCGTGTCGGAGACTCCGGTCGGACGGGAGCGCCTCAACCTCATCGGGCAGACCTGGAGGTTGGGTGCCCCGACGGCGTTCGTGGCGGCAGCCCTCGCCAGCCTCGTGGCCGGCCTGACGGCCAACGAGCCGGCCCGCGTCGTGGTGCCCTTGGCCCTCACGTGCACGGTCTGCGCCACGATCTCACCGTTGCAGGACCATGTGCGCCGTACCCTTCACATGGGATCGTGCTCGTGGTCGGCCATGGTGTTGTCCTTGGTGCAGGTGTCCTGCGTCGGCATCAGCCTGGCGTTGTTGAAGGAGGGCCGGGTCGCGCCGCCGTGGCGGCCGTTCACGGCACTGGCCATCGCCAACACGATCTCGTTCGGGGTCGGTCTCGCCCTCGGCCGGAAGCAGGCCTCAGGCTCCCTTCCCCGCTATGAAATTAGGACGCTGACCCGCTCGGGCCGGTGGCTGGTCACGCATCATCTCGGTATGGCCGGGGGCTTCTTCGGCTCCACGGCGGTCGTCACCGCTGTCGCGGGCCGGACGGCGATCGGCCAGGCGGAAGCGGCACGTCTGGTGGCTCAACCGCTGTACGTTCTGATGAGCGGACTCTGCGCCATCACGCAGCATCTGTCGTTCGCCGCCGGGGAACGGCGTGACTCCACGGAGGCGCACCGGGTGGCCCGGATCTTCGTCACGCTGCTGGTGATCGGCGGTGCGGCGTTCGGGATCGCCACCGCTCGGCCGTGGTGGGGGAACCCCTTCCCCCGGATCCTCCCGGCCGCCTACGCCAGGCCGGGCCTGGTGACGGTCTGCGTTGTGGCCTTCATCCTCCACGGCACGTACGCTCCCTTCGGTGCCGAGCTGCTCGGAGCCGGCCGGCGGCGTGTCCACGCGCTCGTGGCCGTATCGGTCGGCGTGATCCAGTGCCTTGCCGCCGTGACCGCCGTGTGGCTGGGTCCGTTCAGTCGGCCGCTGGTCCTCGCCGGGGCCAGCGTCGTAATTGCCGCCGTCTATCTCCCGGTGCGCCGGGCGGTGTACCGGGACCGCACCGCACCCACACCCACAACGTCCGTCGATCTGACGGAGCCCGACTCCGACGTTCTCCTCGCCACGCTGGGCTGACGCCGTCCGGCCGGACGCCGAAAGTGGGCGACGCCCAGACCGACGAAGGTCCACAGCCAGATCCCGGCGTGCGGCCCTTCCAACGCCGGATCGAAGGCGGCGTTGACCAGGTAGGCGGTCACGGAGAGACTCAACCAGAGGGTGATGTCGCGGTGCACCCACGATCCGGCGCGCCGGTGTCGAACCGCGGCGAAGATCGACGTCGTCCACCACCCTCCCCACAGGACCACCCAGAGAACGAATCCGGGGATTCCCACCCGGGCCAAGACGTCGAGGTGGGTGCTGTGCGGATTGCGGAGCGGGACCGGGTCTCCGTTGTCGCCCCGATACTTCAGATAGAGATTGGGTCCGAAGCCCTGTCCCTTGATCCGGTAGGTCGGCGAAAGGGAGTCCTTGAGGACGTCCTTCCAGAGATCGAGTCGCCATTCGGTGGTGCTGCTCTGGTCAGCGTTACCTTCACCCTTGCCGAGGATGCTCTTCATGTTCGACGCGAGCTGCCGGACGGATACTTCTCGGCGGTGGGTCTCAAAGCGTGGGTTCACGACGACGACCACAGCGATGGCCGCGACGAGGACGGGTACCGTCGCCCGCACCGTCGCCGACCGCCGCGGGCGGGGCGAGAGCCAGAAGGCGGCACCCACCTCGCCCAGAGCGGCGATCAGGCCTCCGCGGTTCTGGGAGCCCGAGACGAGGATCGCCCCCAGACCGATGACGACGAGGACATGGGCGTACCGGTGCGTCAGACCCTCGCGGCCGGAAAAGCCGAGGATGATGGCCGCGACGGCGACGCCGCAGTTCACGGCGTAGTCACCGTTCTTGACGGCGTTGAGGGGCAGCGGGATTCCCGGCAGGTGGACGGCCTTCGCCACGCCGATCGTCATGACGACCGGCGTCCACAGGAGCAGCCAGGGCGCGATCCGCATGAACCATCGCATGAAGCGGTGGATGAACCGGGGGTCGTAGGTGGCGTAGGAGGCGACGACGAAGGCGAACGCGCCGTAGTACCAGATCGACGAATCGCGCAGGATGTCGACCGGACTGCCGAGGCCCTCTTTGAGGCTGGTGACGAACCGGACGGCGCACCAGCCCATGAACACCATCAGCAGCCGCAGAATTGCGGACCGGGAAATGACGGGACGCCAATGCCGGCGCAGCCGGAGAATCTCGGCGAATCCAATGGCCAGCACGACCTCGCCGATGTACACCGGGGTACCGGGCACGTGGATGTAGCTGAACGGCCTCGACAGCAGGAGGTACCCGCCGAGCAGGAACCGGAGGGCAGCCGGGAACACCAGCCGCCGTCCCGCCGCCTGGGGCCCTCGCGTCACGGTTCCTGTCTGCGTGCCAGCGTTCTTACTGGTCCAATGCGCTCACAACAAGTGACGAAAGTCATGACCGCGTATTTCAGGTTCGAGCGCGTTGACACGTTGCCTGGGCAGAGGAAGACTGTCGTAGATAGGGCCGGAGGTGATGGCGAGGTGAACGTCCCGGTCGACCAACCCCAAGTCGAATTCGACGATGAAGCGCGACCCCCCGAGACGATTTGGCTTCTGTGGATGCGAAAGAAGACGATCGTCGCCGTCACGGCGATCGTCATCGGGGTGACCCTCCTCCAGCTCTCCCCGAGGCCGCCCATCTATGTCTCGTCGGCGGAGGTCCTCGTGCGGCCCGGTTTCGCCAAGTCCGGCGGCGTCGACAGCTATCAGGCGTCGCCGAACATGGAGCCTTCTCGCCGTATGGCCACGTCGGCCGCCGTTCGATCGGAAGTCCGTGGCCGCCTCGGCGGGACAGGTCCGATACCCCGCATCGACGTGTCGGCCCCGAAGGACAGCTACACGCTGGAATTCAGCGCCTCGTCCACGAACCCTGCCCAGGCCCAACGGATCGTCACAGCCTATGTCGACTCCTACGTGCATGTCCGGTGGGAGTCCGTCCTCAAGGACCTCGCCGACGCCCGAGCGCCGCTCGAGGAGCGGCTCCGAGCGGTCAACCAGGACGTCGAGAGCACGGCCCGGGCGCTGCAAGCGGCCCCGGAGAACGAGCGGCAGTCGCTCCAAACCCGGCTGGCGGCGCTCCTCAGTGAGCGGCAGACGCTGGAGGGGGCGCGCGACGGCCTGAACAGTCCCAGTAACCGCCAGGTCGCCGACGTGCTGCAACCGGCGACCCTCCCGAAGGCGCCCGTCGGCCCGAAGCAACTGAAGTACGTGGTCTTCGCCGTCGCGCTCGGAGCGGCGGTCGGCATCGGCCTCGCCCTCGCCGGGTCCGTCCTGTCGCCCCGTGTCCAAGGCCGCCCCACCGTGGCGACCGCCATCGCAGCCCCGGTTCTCGCCCTCCTCAGGGCATCACGCCGTTCGAGGCGCCGTTCGAGTCGCCGCCTGGTCGTGACGGCGGAGCCGGAGTCTCGG